>ERZ779621.1-NODE-1-length-369329-cov-26.010063_pt1 | contig 369329 bp, 338 predicted proteins | sample MGYA00514215_ERZ779621 | MGnify/ENA primary metagenome ERZ779621 (study PRJEB29562, sample SAMEA4376715) | mouse gut metagenome | isolation source: Cecum | study: EMG produced TPA metagenomics assembly of the A DSS colitis mouse model was used to assess the...
TCCGAAATGAGCGCCCTTACCACAAATATCACATTTAGCCATCTTTGCACCTCCTCACGATTCTTGGTTATGTCTTATGCCCGAGGCCGCGGAGCGAATCTCACAATTGAGAAATTTCCCGGTTATTTTCCGAGGCCGCGAAGCGGAGCTCGAATCGAGCAACGCTCGATTTATGCAACATTTGTATAATAGCAGAAAGCAGAACATAATGCAAGCATTAATTACATATTTTGGGCATAAAATTTATGCTGTTGGTAAATATAGTATATTTTTTGTTTCATTTTTTGGTATATCGGGTTATAATAGCAATATATGTTTAGAATAATAAGGAGGTAATCTATGAAAGTCTCTTCGATGGACACCCATATGGGGAATATTTCTATTGATCAGGAAGTGATAGCCCAGTATGCGGGTACTGTGGCGATGGAGTGCTTCGGCGTGGTCGGTATGGCCAGTATGAGCGTCAGGGACGGGCTGGTCAAATTACTGAAAAAAGACAGCATGACCCGGGGAATCCAGGTTCTATTAAACAATAATAAACTGACACTTAATTTTCATATTATTGTTTCTTACGGTGTGAGTATTCTGGCGGTGGCAGATAATCTGATTGACAGCGTCAAATATAAGGTGGAAGAGTTTACCGGGATTGAGATAGAAAAGATTAATATCTTCGTAGAAGGTGTGAAAGTGATAGACTAGAGGGAGGATCAAATAAGGTGGATTCAAATACGATAGACGCCAAGTTGATGGCGAAAATGTTCCTGGCAGGGGCCAAAAATCTTGAGAGTAAAAAAGAGTGGATCAACGAACTGAATGTTTTTCCGGTGCCGGATGGTGATACGGGCACGAATATGACATTGACGATCATGTCTGCGGCCAGAGAGGTTTCTGCACTTTATGATATGGGCGATATTGATATGGTATCCTTGTGCAAGGCCATTTCTTCCGGCTCCCTGCGCGGCGCAAGAGGTAATTCCGGCGTTATTTTATCGCAGCTGTTCAGGGGATTTACCAAGGGGGTAAAGGAATGTCAGGAGATTACCATTCCTGTACTGGCATCTGCTTTTGAAAAGGCGGTGGAGACAGCATATAAGGCGGTTATGAAGCCCAAGGAAGGCACCATCCTGACTGTGGCCAAGGGCGGCGCCATGAAGGCAAGAGAACTGGCTGATGCGGGTGCCACGGATCTTTCGGAATTTTTATCCCAGGTGATAGCCCATGCGGATGAAGTTCTGGAGCAGACACCGGAGCTGCTGCCGGTATTAAAGCAGGCCGGAGTGGTTGACTCAGGCGGTCAAGGACTGATGCAGGTATTAAAGGGTGCCTATGACGCCTATCTTGGCAAGGAGATTGACCTGACACTTGACAAGACAAGTGCTGCCATGGTATCGAAATCCGGTGCGCCCAATTTTGAGGCACAGGCCAATGCAGAGATTAAGTTCGGTTACTGTACCGAATTTATCATTATGTTGAACAAGGTGTTTAACATTAAGACAGAGCTGGATTTTAAGGCTTATCTGGAGTCTATCGGTGACTCTATCGTAGTGGTAGCGGACGAGGATGTGGTAAAGGTGCACGTACATACCAACGATCCGGGTCTGGCAATCCAGAAAGCGTTGAAATACGGTGCACTGTCTAACATGAAGATTGACAATATGCGGTTAGAGCATCAGGAGAAACTGTTTAAGCTTTCCCAGAAGGAAGAACCCAAACAGGAAGAAGATGATCTGCCGGGACCGAAGAAAGAGGTCGGATTTATTGCGGTATCCGTTGGTGAGGGTATCGGGGAAATCTTTAAAGGCCTGGGCGTGGACTATATCATTGAAGGCGGCCAGACCATGAATCCCAGCACGGAAGACATGTTAAATGCGATTGATAAAGTGAACGCGGATCATGTGTTTATTCTGCCAAATAATAAAAATATCATTTTGGCGGCCAATCAGGCCCAGTCTCTTGTGAAGGACAAAAATATTGTGGTGATTCCCACCAAGACTGTGCCCCAGGGCATTACGGCAGTGATCAATTATGTGCCGGATCTTTCGGTGGAGGAAAATACCGCCGCCATGATGGAAGAGATGAAGGGTGTGGCCACCGGTCAGGTTACTTATGCAGTAAGAGATACCAATATTGACGGGCAGGAGATCAGGCAGGGCGATTTCATGGGCCTTGGCGATAAGGGGATTCTCTCAGTGGGAACGGCAATTTCCAGTGTTACCCTCAACATGGTGGAAGCCATGGTGACAGAAGAGATGGAATTGATCAGTATCTATTATGGTGCTGAGATAACGGAAGAGGACGCCGAGAAGCTGCGGGGGCAGATTGAAGAGAAATTCCCCGATTGTGATATAGAGTTACAGTACGGCGGCCAGCCAATCTACTATTATATCGTATCGGCGGAATAAAACCGGGTTATGAGCAAAGACAGTGGGCGTTTTGTCTGCTGTCTTTTTATGTCTGGCGACATTCTTGCTGATATATGCAGATGGAGTTATAATATAATCTATGATGTGGTAGAAAAAGATCCATAGTGTTGATGCTTTAAAATGGGGAGTATTTATGGATATCAAGTCACTTAAGGGGGTCGGGGAGAAAACGGCCGGCCTGTTTCAAAAACTGTACATCACAACAGCGGAAGAGCTGGTGCGCTATTATCCCAGGGATTATGAGCAGTTTGCCGGACCTGTTTCACCGGAGAGGGCGCCTTTGGAGGAGATTGCGGCGGTGGCCGGGCAGATTGGGGGAAATGTTTCCACCAGACATGTGAGAGGGTTAAGCATCACGACTTTTGAGGCTGTCTGTGAGGGTGTTCGTGTGCATATGACCTATTTTAACATGCCATATTTAAAGAATAGTTTAAAGCGGGGCATCCCTTACATCTTTCGGGGAAGAGTACAGAGAAAGGGTGTCCATTATGTGATGGAGCAGGCTAAGATCTATAAGCCGGAAGAGTATATGGCGCTGGTGGACCAGCTTTTGCCTCTGTATTCCACGACCAAAGGACTTACTAACAATGCCATCACCAAGGCAGTGCGGCAGGCGGTTTCCCTGGTGGATCTGTCTGTGGATCCTCTGCCGGACAAGATCCGGGAAGCGCAGGGCTTTTGTTCCCTGGAGGAGGCTGTGAAGCAGATGCATTTTCCCACAGACCGGGAGACCTTGGTAAAGGCAAGGGAAAGGCTGGTATTTGATGAGTTCTTCCGCTTTATTCTGGTAATGCGCAGGGTGCGGGATGTGAGTGAGCAGATAAAGAACGCCCATCCCATGATTGAGGTGGCGCAGACAGGGCGGTTGATCGAGGCGCTGCCTTATCGGCTCACAGACGCCCAGCTAAGAGTGTGGGGAGAGATTCAGGCCGATCTGACTTCGGAATACACCATGAACCGTCTGATTCAGGGAGATGTGGGATCCGGTAAGACAATCCTTGCCTTTCTTTCCTTGATCATGTGTGCGGCTAACGGTTATCAGGGGGCTATGATGGCACCCACGGAAGTACTGGCAAGGCAGCATTATGAGACTTTGGTAAATATGCAGAAGAAGTATGGACTACAGATTCATCCGGTGCTTCTGACAGGCTCTACACCGGCCAGGGAACGGAAAGAAATCTATGCACAGATAGAGAGCGGCGAGGCGGATATGATTCTGGGGACGCATGCGCTGATCCAGGAAAAGGTCGTCTATCATAACCTGGCATTGGTGATTACCGATGAACAGCACAGGTTTGGGGTAAGACAGCGGGAGAATCTGATGCAGAAAGGCAATGCCGTGCATGTTCTGGTGATGAGTGCCACGCCGATTCCCAGGACATTGGCTATTATTCTGTATGGGGATCTGCATATTTCCGTACTGGATGAGCTGCCGGCAGACAGACTGCCCATTAAGAATTGTGTGGTCAATACTTCCTACCGGCAGACAGCTTATAAATTTATAGAAAAGGAAGTGGCTGCCGGCAGACAGGTGTATGTGATCTGTCCCATGGTGGAAGAAGGAGAGATGGAGGAGCTGGAGGATGTGGGCTCATATACGTTGAAGCTTAAGCAGGCGCTCTCGCCGTCCATTCAGATTGCTTCCCTTCACGGCCGCATGAAGCCGGCACAGAAGAACCGGATCATGGAAGAATTTGCGGCCCATCATATAGATGTGCTGGTATCCACCACTGTCATTGAGGTGGGCATCAATGTGCCGAACGCCACTGTGATGATGGTGGAGAACGCAGAACGGTTCGGTCTGGCACAGCTACATCAGCTGCGGGGGCGTGTGGGACGAGGCGACAAACAGTCCTACTGTATTTTTATCAGTAAGTCCGAACGGCCGGAGACCATGAAACGGCTTAAGATACTCAATGAATCCAATGACGGCTTCTATATCGCCAGTCAGGATCTTTCCCTGCGGGGGCCGGGGGATCTGTTTGGTATCAGACAGAGCGGAGATTTAAGGTTTGTGCTGGGAGATATTTATCAGGACGCCGCCCTGCTACAGTGTGCCAGTGACTGGGCAGATAGAATCCTTATGGAAGACAAGGAACTGTCTGGGGAAGAATATCGTACTTTGCGGGCGGGTTTGGAACAGGATATGATAAATGAGGTTGACTTTAGGACTATCTGACAGTAAGATTATAAGATAGGATATTTTAGAGAAAGTGGGAGAAACGGACTTCTATGGCAAAGAAAATCGCAGTGATTACCGACAGTAACAGTGGCATTACCCAGTCTCAGGCAAAGGAGTGTGGACTCTATGTACTGCCGATGCCTTTTATGATTGATGACGAGACTTTTTATGAAGATATTACACTGACGCAGGATGCCTTTTATGAGAGGCTGGCAGGCGGAGCAGATGTGATAACCAGTCAGCCCAGCCCGGATTCTATTTTACAGCTGTGGGATGAGGTGCTTAAAGAGTACGATGAGATTGTGCACATTCCCATGTCCAGCGGACTTAGCGGTTCCTGTCAGAGTGCCTTGATGCTTTCAGAGGATTATGATGGCAGAGTGCAGGTGGTGAATAACCAGCGGATTTCCGTGACCCAGAGGCAGTCGGCAATGGATGCCCTTGCCCTGGCTAAGAATGGCATGGATGCGGCCGCTATCCGGCAGTTTCTGGAGGACGATAAATTTAATTCCAGTATTTATATTATGCTGGATACATTATATTATCTCAAAAAGGGCGGGAGAATCACCCCGGCGGCGGCCGCTTTGGGAACCATCCTGCGCCTGAAACCGGTATTACAGATACAGGGAGACAAGCTGGATGCTTTTGCCAAGGCCCGGACAGTATCCCAGGGCAAATCCATTATGATCAATGCCATCCGGGGAGATATGGAGAAGCGATTTGGCGGTGCGGCAGCGGATAATATCTGGTTACAGGTGGCATACACCTATGATCTGGCGGCGGCCGAGCAGCTTAAAAAAGAGGTTATGGAGGTATTTCCGGGATTTGATGTGCATATGGATCCGTTGTCCTTAAGCGTGGCCTGTCACATCGGGCCTGGGGCACTGGCGGTAGCCTGCTGTAAGAAAATAGGAGCAATATAGAGCATACAAAACCCGGAAGTAGACAGTAACTGCCGGGTTTTACTGTGGAACAGGACAGGCAGGATGAAAGGTTTGACAGAGACGATGACAGGATATACAGCAACAGATGATAAGAAAGAAGAGAGACTGCAAAGGGAATATATGGAGAAAGCCGCTCTGCATGTGGCGGCTTTGAAGGAAGAACTGGGGCGTGTCCCCCGTGGATGTGTGGTTACCTTTGGCTGTCAGATGAACGCCAGGGATTCGGAAAAGTTATCCGGGATTCTTGTGCAGGTTGGTTATACGCTTACGGAGTCGGAAGAGGATGCAGATCTGGTACTGTATAACACCTGTACCGTGCGTGATAATGCAAATCAGAGGGTCTATGGACGTCTGGGATATTTAAACAGCTTAAAGAAGAAAAATCCGCACCTGAGGATTATTCTCTGCGGCTGTATGATGCAGGAGGCATCGGTGATCGAAAAGATTCGCAGAAGTTACCGGTTTGTGGATCTGATTTTTGGCACCCACAATATTTTTAAATTTGCCCAGCTTCTTTGCACCATGTATGAGAATCAGGAGATGATCGTGGATATCTGGCAGGAGACTGACCAGATTGTGGAAGAACTGCCGGTACAACGGAAATATGCTTATAAATCCGGGATCAATATCATGTTTGGCTGTAATAACTTTTGCAGTTACTGTATCGTGCCCTATGTACGGGGAAGAGAGAGAAGCCGGGAGCCCAAAGAAATTCTGAGGGAGATTGAGCGTCTGGTGGAGGACGGCGTAGTGGAGATCATGCTCTTAGGGCAGAATGTCAATTCCTATGGTAAAAACCTGGAAGAACCCATCACCTTTGCCGCACTTCTGCGGGAAGTGGAGAAAATAGAAGGACTCAAAAGAATCCGTTTCATGACTTCCCATCCCAAAGATCTGTCGGATGAACTGATCGAGGTGATGAGAGATTCCAGGAAAATCTGCCGCCATCTGCATCTGCCGGTGCAGGCCGGATCAGACAGAATCTTGCAGGCCATGAACAGAAGATACACCAAAGAACAGTATCTTTCCCTAGTGCAAAAGATTAAGACAGCCATCCCGGATATTGCCATTACCACGGATATCATCGTGGGCTTTCCGGGAGAGACGCTCCCTGATGTGGAAGAGACCATTGATGTGGTCAAAAAGGTGCAGTACGATAACGCCTTTACTTTTATCTATTCCAAAAGAACCGGGACTCCGGCGGCGTCCATGGAAGATCAGGTGCCGGAAGAGGTGGTCAGGGAGGGATTTGATAAGCTCTTAAAAGTGGTGCAGGATACGGCCAGGGAACGGGCGGCATTGTTACAAGGAAAGGTGATGGAGGCGCTGGTGGAGGAAGTAAACGAACAGGATCCTTCCCTGATGACGGGCAGATTATCCAACAATATGCTGGTGCATTTTCCGGCGTCTGAATCCATGATCGGAAAGCTTGTGAATGTGTCTCTGGATATCTGTCACGGGTTTTATTATACCGGACATATAGTAGACTGACTTGGTCGGTCAAACAAAATGATTGCATAATTATGCAATGTGGCCTGCATTTTAGAAGTAAAAGCATTTAGAATGTGAAAGATTATAGGAAAGATGGTAAAATACGATGGCTGAATTAACCCCCATGATGCAACAATATCTGGAAACCAAAAAGGAATACCAGGACTGTATTTTATTTTACCGGCTGGGTGATTTTTATGAGATGTTTTTTGATGATGCGCTGATTGCTTCCAAGGAACTGGAAATTACTCTTACGGGCAAAAGCTGCGGCCAGGAGGAGCGCGCACCCATGTGCGGAATCCCTTATCATGCAGTGGACAGCTACCTGAATAAGATGGTTTCCAAGGGATACAAGGTGGCAATCTGCGAACAGGTGGAGGATCCCAAGGTTGCAAAGGGTATCGTGAAGCGGGAAGTGATCCGGATTGCCACACCGGGCACGAATTTGAATATCCAGGCACTGGAGGATACCAAGAACAATTATCTTGTCTGTGTCACTTATTTTCCAGGGAAGATCGGTATGTCGGTGGCGGATGTCACCACGGGGGACTATTATCTGACAGAAGTGGAGGATATCAAGAGACTCCAGGATGAAATCAATAAGTATGCTCCCTCTGAAGTGATCTGTAACGAGCAGTTTTTTGTCAGCGGCTATGATATCGAGGACTTGAAATCAAGGCTGAATGTGTCGGTGTATTCCCTGTCACCGCATTATTTTGATGAGGAGAACTGTCGGAAAGGGCTGATGAAGCATTTTCGGGTCAATACCTTAAAAGGACTTGGCATCGAAGATTTTCCGGTGGGGCTGATTGCGGCAGGCGCCCTGCTTCAGTATCTGTATGAAACACAGAAGACCTCTCTGGCACATTTTACCCATATTTATCCCTATCTGACCAGTAAGTACATGCTCCTGGACAGTTCCACGAGACGGAATCTGGAACTGATAGAGACCTTGCGGGAAAAGCAGAAGAAGGGATCTCTTCTGGGGGTGCTGGACCGCACAAAGACTGCCATGGGCGGCCGGCTTCTGCGCAAATATATCGAACAGCCCCTGATTGATAAAGAGAAAATAGAAAAGCGTCTGGATGCGGTGGAGGCACTCTGCCAAAAGAGTGTGGACCGGGAAGAGATGAGGGAATATCTACATACGATTTATGACCTGGAGCGGCTTCTTGGAAAGGTCAGCTATAAGACGGCCAATCCCAGGGATCTGATTGCCTTTCGCAATTCCCTGGCAATGCTGCCTTCCATCAGGACAGTGCTAGGTGATTTTGACGCACCGCTTCTGCGGGAAATCCGGGAGCATATGGATCCCCTGGCGGATATTTACCAGTTGATTGATGATGCCATTGTGGAGGATGCGCCCATTGCCATCAAGGAGGGCGGTATCATCAAGGAAGGGTTTAATGAGACCATAGATTCGCTTAAGAAGGCCAAGACGGACGGTAAGAACTGGCTGGCGGCCCTGGAGGAGGAAGACCGGGAGCGTACGGGTATCCGTAACCTTCGTATCAAGTATAACAAGGTATTTGGTTATTATTTTGAAGTGACCAATTCCTATAAAGACCAGGTACCGGAGGATTATGTGCGCAAACAGACCCTGGCCAATGCGGAGCGGTATACCACGCCAAGGCTGAAGGAACTGGAAGACAATATTTTAAATGCCGAGGATAAGCTGTTTACACTGGAATATGACCTGTACTGTGAGATTCGGGATGCCATCGCCAGGGAGATAGAACGGATTCAGAAGACAGCCAGGGCCATAGCCAGACTGGATGTCTTTACTTCCCTGGCCTATGTGGCGGAGCATAATCAGTATGTGCGGCCCACTCTCAATGAAAAGGGTGTGATCGACATTAAGGAAGGCCGTCATCCGGTGGTGGAGCAGATGATACAGAACGATATGTTTATCGCCAACGATACCCATCTGGATAACCAGAAACACTGTATTGCCGTGATTACAGGCCCCAATATGGCCGGCAAATCCACTTATATGCGGCAGGTGGCGCTGATTGTACTTCTGACGCAGATTGGGTCCTTTGTGCCGGCCAGGAAAGCGGATGTGGGAATTGTTGACAGGATATTTACAAGAGTGGGGGCCTCGGATGATCTGGCAAGCGGCCAGTCTACCTTTATGGTGGAGATGAATGAGGTGGCCAATATCTTAAGAAATGCAACCCCCAACAGTCTGCTGGTGCTGGATGAGATCGGCCGCGGCACTTCCACATTTGACGGCTTAAGTATTGCCTGGGCGGTGATCGAGCATATCAGCAACCGGAAGATTCTGGGGGCCAAGACTCTTTTTGCCACCCATTATCATGAGCTGACGGAGCTGGAAGGCAAGATGGACAATGTGAATAATTACTGTATTGCGGTCAAGGAAAAGGGAGACGATATCGTATTCCTTCGTAAGATTGTAAAAGGCGGTGCCGATAAAAGTTACGGTATCCAGGTGGCAAAGTTGGCAGGGGTGCCTGAAATGGTGATCGACCGGGCCAAGGAGATCGTGGAACAGCTGAGTGATAACGATATCACCGAAAAGGTGCAGAGCATTGAGATTAATGTAAAAGGCGAGAAACATAAACCGGTCCGGTATGATGAAGTGGATCTGGAACAGATTTCCCTGTTTGATACTGTGAAGGATGAAGATGTGCTACAGGAACTACAGGAGATTGATGTGAGCAATCTGACGCCGGTGGATGCGCTCAATACACTGTACCGCTTGCAGAATAAATTAAAGAACCGATGGGGATAAGCGGAAGAAGGGTGAGATATGGCTAAGATCAATGTTTTGGATCATCAGACGATAGATAAGATTGCTGCGGGTGAGGTGGTGGAGCGGCCGGCCAGTGTGGTGAAGGAGCTGGTGGAAAACGCCATTGACGCTGGGGCGGATGCTGTCACGGTGGAGATTAAGGATGGCGGGATATCCTTTATCCGGGTCACGGACAATGGGGGCGGTATTGAGAAGTCCCAGGTGGGCAATGCTTTTTTGCGTCATGCTACCAGTAAAATTTCTTCGGCAGAAGATTTGACCAGACTGGTCAGTCTTGGATTTAGGGGAGAGGCGCTGGCCAGTATTGCGGCGGTATCCCAGGTGGAAATGATTACCAAAATACCGGAAGAGCTGACGGGAATCCGCTATGTAATCGAGGGCGGTGTGGAGAAAGAGAAGGAGGAGGTGGGGGCTCCCCAGGGTACGACCATGATCGTGCGGAACCTTTTCTACAACACGTTGCCCCGCAAAAAGTTCTTAAAGCAGCCGCAGACGGAAGGTTCTTATGTGGCGGATCTGATGGAACATCTGGCCATGTCTAATCCTGGTGTTTCCTTTAAATTTCTTTTAAACGGGCAGACCAGGTTCTATACCACAGGAAGCAATGATCTGCGGGAGATTGTCTACCGTATATATGGAAAAGAGATATCCGCCCAGCTGCTTGATTTTACTTGCAGTTTAGAGGGAATGACTGTTACAGGGCTTCTCGGCAAGCCCCTGATCAACCGGTCTAACCGGTCTTATGAGATTTTCTATGTCAATGGCAGGTATATCAGAAGCACCTTGATCAGCAAAGCGGTGGAGGAAGGGTATCGGGAATACCTGATGCAGCATAAGTTTCCCTTCTGTGTCCTGCATTTTCAGGTGGATACCGAAAAGGTGGATGTCAATGTGCATCCCTCCAAGATGGAAGTGCGGATTGCAGACGGCCCCTTATTCTATGAAGAGGTAAGAGAGGCAGTTCATGAAGCCCTGCATAATGTGGAAATGATTCCGGAGGTATCACTTGCCGAAGCCAAAGGCAGAAAGACAGGTGACGGACAAAGAAAAGACAAAGGGAAAGGGAAAGGGGAAGCAGCACCGGAACCTTTTGAGAGAAACCGGATTGCACAGAATCATAGCATCAAGGAGCAGGTCCAGGCCGTCAGGGAGCAGGCGCAGACCGGGAAATCCGCGGCAATCCAGGCAATCTATCAAAAGAGCCGGGTTGTACAGGCCACAGATAGCAGTTATCAGACAACGTCCGGGGAAAAGGCCATCCAAAAGCAGACCCTGCGGGAGGAATCTGCGTACGGGGCAAAAGCACAGCAGATGGCACTTTTTGATGACAGACTGCTTTCCGAGAGCGCCAAAGAACAGTACCAGATGATCGGACAGCTCTTTGAGACGTACTGGCTGATCTCTTATCAGGATAAACTGCTGATTGTAGACCAGCATGCCGCCCACGAAAAGGTAAAGTATGAGAGGCTGATGAAACGGTTCCGGGAAAAGGCCGTGGCGTCCCAGAATATCAATCCCCCGATGATCGTGACACTGAACAATCGGGAAAAAGAATGTTATCGCAATCATGCAGGAGTTTTTGCGGATTTGGGATTTGTGATAGAGGAGTTTGGTGCAGATGATTATGCCATCCGCGGTGTGCCGATGGAGCTGTACGGCTATACGGAGGGACAATTCTTTTATGAGATATTGGATGAACTGGCGCAGGAAGTAGTCACGGGTACGCCGGAGAGTATCCGCAGCCGGATTGCAACCATGGCCTGTAAGGCCGCTGTAAAGGGCAATATGCGGCTTAGCCGTGAGGAAATGGAGGAATTGATAGAGGAACTGCTGACCCTGGACAATCCCTATCATTGTCCCCATGGCAGGCCTACGATCATTTCCATGAGTAAGTATGAAATTGAGAAGAAGTTTAAGAGGATTGTGAACTGATGAAGCAGGAGACAAAAAAACCGCTGGTGATACTGACCGGACCTACGGCGGTGGGAAAGTCCGCACTGGCCGTGGCGTTTGCCAGGCAAATCGGCGGTGAGATTATTTCCGCAGATTCCATGCAGGTGTACCGGCATATGGATATCGGCTCCGCCAAGATTACCCGGGAGGAGATGGAGGGAATCCCCCATTATCTGATAGATGTCCTGGATCCTACAGAAGAATTTAATGTGGTGGTGTTCCAAAGGATGGCCAAAGAAGCCATGACACAGATTTATAGCAGGGGACATATCCCTATTCTGGCGGGCGGTACCGGGTTTTATATTCAGGCGGTACTTTATGATATTGATTTTACGGAGAATGATGAAGACAGCACCCTTCGCAGGGCCCTGGAGGAGGAAGCAAGGAAGGCAGGACCGGAAGTTCTCTATGAAAAATTGAGGGCGGTGGATCCTGCATCCTGTGAAATCATCCATGCCAACAATGTGAAACGCATTATCCGGGCCATCGAGTTTTATGAAAAGACCGGAAGACCCATTTCAGAGCATAACAAAGAGCAAAAAGAACGGGTGTCATTTTATAATTCCGCCTACTTTGTTTTACTGGACGACAGGGAACAGATTTATCAAAAGATTGACGAGCGGGTGGACCTTATGATAGCCGGTGGTCTGGTGGAGGAAGTGCGTGCACTGCGGGAGATGGGATGTGCCAGAAATGCAGTATCCATGCAGGGTCTGGGGTATAAAGAGATCCTTTCTTATCTGGAGGGAGAGCTGTCTTTGGAGGAAGCTGTGTATCGGATCAAACGGGATACCAGGCACTTTGCCAAGAGACAGCTGACCTGGTTTAAGAGGGAAAAAAATGTGGTCTGGATAGACAAGGGAGAATTTGACCAAGATAGTCAAAAAATACTTTCCTTCATGCAGGATTTCCTGCGCAAAAAGCACATTATCCTGCAAAAATAAACGAAAATACAGTCAACCAATAAATGACATAAAAACAACAGAGAACTTGGGAAGCGTGAAATGATGAGAAAGGCAGAGGAGAAATGACGGATTTAGCAGATATCAAGGAGCAATACAGGCAGTTTGGCATCTCTGGGGCTGTCTATGAGTATGGCCGGGAGATTCTTTCCACTTTGCAGGAAAGGTTTGAGCAGATCGACCGGACAGCAGAGTATAACCAGCTTAAAGTCATACGCGCCATGCAGACGGCAAATGTCAGTGAGGCGTGTCTGTTGGGCACCACGGGTTATGGCTATAATGACCTGGGCCGCGATACCCTGGAAAAGGTCTATGCGGCTGTTTTTCAGACAGAGGATGCCCTGGTGCGTCCCCAGATCACCTGCGGAACCCATGCCCTGGCTCTGGCGCTGATGAGTAATCTGCGGCCGGGAGACGAGCTTTTGTCCCCGGTGGGCAAACCATACGATACCCTGGAGGAGGTCATAGGGATCCGTCCTTCCAAAGGTTCCCTGAAGGAATATGGGATTACCTACAGACAGGTGGATCTGCTTGCAGACGGCGGATTCGACTATGAAGGGATAAGGGCGGCCATAGGCGGCAGGACGAAGCTTGTGACCATCCAGCGTTCCAAAGGGTATCAGACACGCCCCACTTTGTCGGTGGCACAGATTGGGGAATTGATTGCTTTTATCAAAGGCATCAAACCGGATGTGATCTGCATGGTAGACAATTGTTATGGGGAATTTGTGGAGACCGGGGAACCGTCCCAGGCGGGCGCCGACATGGTGGTGGGATCGCTGATCAAGAATCCGGGCGGCGGCCTTGCACCCATCGGCGGCTATATTGCCGGCAGAAAAGACTGTGTGGAAAATGCGGCTTACCGTTTGACATCCCCGGGACTGGGGAAAGAGGTGGGTGCCTCCCTGGGCGTCCTTCCGGCCCTTTATCAAGGATTGTTCCTTGCGCCCACGGTGACTGCAAGTGCTCTGAAAGGCGCCATATTTGCGGCCAATATCTATGAAAAGATCGGTTTTGCCGTAGTGCCTGACGGTTCCCAGAGCCGTCATGATATCATACAGGCCGTGACCTTTGGCTCTCCGGAAGGTGTGATTGCTTTTTGTGAGGGGATTCAGGCGGCGGCGTCCGTGGACAGCTTTGTGACGCCGGAGCCCTGGGATATGCCGGGCTATGATTCCCAGGTGATCATGGCGGCGGGCGCCTTTGTCTCAGGATCTTCCATAGAACTGAGCGCAGACGGCCCGATCGCGCCACCTTATGCGGTTTATTTCCAGGGAGGCCTCACCTTCCCGCACGCGAAGCTTGGTATTTTAAAGACTTTACAGAACCTGATGGACAAAGGGGTGGTGACCGCAGACTTCAAACGGCAGAAAAATCTTTTATAAACTTTGCTAAATTTGCCATTTTTTGTATACATCAAAATCTGGTTGTGATAAAATGAGCGTTGGAGAAAGGAGAGAATTATTTTTATGCGTAAAAATAATTGGGCTTGTTTTCTGTTGATACTGGCAGGGATTGTGGTAGGCGGTTTTATCGGGAGCCTGTTTCCTGACACCTTTTTAAATTACGGACAGTCTTTCGGGTTATCGGAACCGATGATGTTGAATCTGGGGATTCTGGCCATTACCTTCGGATTGTCCATTAAAATAACCATAGCCAGCATCATAGGGATTGCGATTGCGGTCGTGATCTACCGCTTTATGTGAGAGAGATGACTTACCCGGTAGTCAGGAGAGAGAAGCTGTCGGGAAAGAGGCTGAATGAAAACAGTAAAGTGTGAGAACAATGATTACAGGATGCAGAATCTTCCATATGAGAAATTTCTCATGCGTGGAAGCAAGTCGCTGACGGATTCGGAACTTCTGGCGATTATTCTGCGGACAGGAACCAGGGGTGTGAGTGCGTGTCAGCTAGGGGAGCGGGTGCTGTCCCAGACAAGCAGGAATGGAAATGGTCTTTTGGGACTGCATCAGATTTCTCTTCACGATCTGATGCAGATTGAAGGGATTGGAGAGGTGAAAGCAGTTCAGCTAAAGGCCATTGCTGAGATTTCCACAAGGATAGCCCAGGCGAAGGCGAAAAAGGGGCTCTCTTACCGCACACCATATTCCATAGCCGACTACTATATGGAACGGCTTCGGCATGAAAATGTGGAGTATACCATATTGGTGCTGTTTGATTCCGGTCTGCACGTGATCGGTGAGAAGATTCTGTCGAAAGGTACGGTCAATGCTTCTTTATTGTCTCCGAGAGAAGTTTTTGTCCAGGCCCTGAAAGACCAGGCGGCAAGTGTGATGCTTCTGCACAATCATCCGGGCGGTGATCCTACCCCCAGCGGGAATGACATGCAGGTCACGGAGCGGGTTCTGGAGGCCGGAAAACTAACGGATATACCGCTGTTAGATCATATTATTATCGGGGACAACAGTTATTTTAGTTTTAAAGAGAGCGGCCTTTTGCAGGAGAGGGACGCTTCTGAACATGCTACACTAGAATGAAAGGGGTAAATTACCTTGGCTAATAATGCGTTTGGAATTGATCTTGGCACCAGTAATATCAAGATATATAATCGGGCGGATGACGATGTCTTCGTAGAGAAAAACATGATTGCCATCGAGAATAAGAAGAACCTGTTTGCATATGGGGACGCCGCTTTTGAGATGTATGAGAAAGCACCCAATAATATCACCATCACCTATCCGTTGAGTAATGGTGTGATTGCGGATATTCAGAATATGGAGACCCTGATCAGGTACTTCCTCAATGATATGATGAAGAACAATGTGCGTCCGGCAGATTATTATATTGCGGTTCCCTGGGATGTGACGGAAGTGGAGAAGCGTGCATTCAAGGATCTGATCAAGGAGTCCAATGTAAAAGCCAGAAAGGTTATGATGGTTGATAAGGCCGTGGCAGACGGACTGGGTCTTGGCATTGATGTCAAGAATTCCCAGGGTGTCCTGGTGGTGAATGTGGGCTTTGATACCACAGAGATCTCTATCCTTTCTCTGGGAGGCATCGTCCTAAGCAGACTGATCAAAGTGGGCGGCCGTAAGTTCGACGAAGCCATTAAGGCGGCGGTACGCCGGGAATACAGCCTGATTATCGGCGGTAAGACTGCTGAGGTAGTCAAGACTTCACTTCTTGACCTGGAGGATCAGAGAGTGGGAGCTGTAGTGTATGGACGGGATATCGTCACCGGACTGCCGGTAGAAAGAGAAATCCCCACGGCACTTGTGGATGAATGTCTGGTCGAACACTTTAATACCATTATCGATAATATTAAGGTGATTCTGGAACGCACGCCTCCGGAACTGGCGGCAGATATTTATCGTCATGGTATTTATCTGACAGGTGGGGCATCCCAGGTCAGCAAGCTGGCTCAGCTTATGAGCAAGGGAACAGGGCTTAAGGTAAATGTCTCTGAAAACCCGGTGACCAGTGTTGCGCTTGGCCTTGCGACGATCATCAAAGAGGATAATTATAAAACGGTAGCGTATGCAATAGAAGGAATGAGTAAATGAGTCCAATCGTCAAGAAAAAAGGAGAAAAATTTACATTACCAAGTAAATATCTCCTTTTTATTTTAACAATACTCTGCACCGGCATGGTGCTGCTTACATTTAATACGACCGTATTCAGCGGCCCTTTAAGTGCCGTTGCGGGCTATACGATAGTTCCCTTCGAGGAGGGGATCAGTGTGGTGGGAAGCTGGCTTTCCGGCCGCTCTGAGGAACTGGTGCGGATCAGGGATCTGCTTACGGAAAATGAAGCATTGAAGAAGCAGGTGGATGAACTGACCATTGAGAACACGAGATTACAGCAGGATCGTTATGAACTGACCAACCTGCGTCAGCTTTATAATCTGGATAATCAGTATGATGAGTATGAGAAGACAGGGGCGCGCATCATAGCCAGGGATTCCGGCAACTGGTTTTATTCCTTTGTGATCGATAAGGGTGCCATGGATGGAATTGCCGTGGATATGAATGTGATGGCAGGAAGCGGTCTTGTGGGCCGGGTGGTTTCCGTAGGCCCTAACTGGGCAAAGGTGAAATCAATTATTGCCGATGATTCCAATGTCAGCGCCATGGTCCTGGCAAGCTCCGATAATCTGATCGTTTCCGGTAATCTTAAACTCTATAATACCGGTGTCATTGAGTTTGAGCAGCTGATTGACAGCGACAATGTGGTGGTGGAGGGAGATAAGATTGTCACTTCCAATATCAGTGATAAATTTCTGCCGGGTATCCTGATAGGATATATCAACACCATCAATCAGGATGCCAACAATCTTACCAAATCCGGGTATATCACTCCGGCGGTGGATTTCGAGCACCTGGAAGAGGTACTGGTCATCATGGAGTTAAAACAGACGGTGGCAGACTGACGGCAGGCATATTGGAGGAAAAGGTATGAAGCGCGGCATTATAACGGCATTTCTTATATTATTGTGTTTTCTGTTGCAATGTACGGTGTTCCGGTTTCTGGCTTTTGGCGGGATAGTACCCAATCTGATGATTGTATTGACGGCTTCTTTCGGATTTATGCGGGGAGAGAAGACGGGGCTGCTGATTGGATTTTTCTGCGGAATCCTGGTAGATATTTTCTTTGCCAGTGTCATCGGGTTTTACGCTTTACTGTACATGTATATCGGTTATATGAACGGCAAATTTGCGGTGGTTTTTTATCCGCAGGACATCAAACTGCCGGTAGCTTTGATATTGTGCAGTGATTTTTTCTACGGCATCATATGTTATGTGATTTTATTCCTTCTGCGGAGCCGGTTTGATGTTATGTATTATCTTGTGCATATTATTCTGCCGGAAATTGTGTATACGATTGTGGTCACTTTACTGTTGTATCCGTTGATTCTCTGGATCAATACCAGGCTTGAACACGGCGAACTGAGGAGCGGGAAGAAGTTTGTTTGAGGAATTTTGGGAACATTTTAAAGAAAATTTCATGAATATGGTCACTTCCAGGCTGATTGTGCTGGTTTTTGTGCTGTTTGGCATGGGGGGATACTTGATTTATACCATCTTTCAGCTACAGATTGTCAAAGGGGAAGATTATTACAATAACTTTCAGCTGAAAATCACAAAGGAACGTACACTGCCTGCTACCAGGGGCAATATTTTAGATCGAGACGGTAATCTGTTGGCATACAATGAGCTGGCATACTCTGTGACGATAGAGGATGTGTATGAATCGGGACGGAAAAAGAATGCAAGACTGAATGATACCATCTGCCGCCTGATTCATATGATAGAGGAAAACGGCGACCGGGTGATCAGTGATTTTCATATCGAAATCGGCAGGAATGGCAATTATGAGTATAATGTGGAGGGAACACAGCTTCTCAGGTTCCTTGCCGATATCTATGGATATGCATCAGTTGATGATCTGAAAGAAAAGGAAAAAACAGCAACGCCCGATGATGTGATAACCTATCTGTGCAGTACTTCCCGTTATGGAATCGGCGATTATACGGATGATGGGGACTCTTCGAGCTTTGTAGAAGGAATGGGGTTTACCAAAGAGGAAGTCTTAAAGATCATAACCATTCGTTATGCCATGAGTGCCAACAGTTATCAGAAATATATTGCCACCACCGTGGCAAATAATGTTTCACCAAAGACGGTGGCGGTGGTTATGGAAAATGCAGATATCCTCGACGGCGTCTCCGTGGCAGAGGGGACTATCCGTAAATATAATGACAGCATTTATTTTGCCCAGGTTATCGGTTATACGGGGAAGGTGGATCCCGAGGGCTTAAAAGAGCTTCAGGAGCAGGATGAGACCTACGATATCAATGATACGGTAGGAAAGTCCGGGATTGAGGCTTCCATGGAAATGGAGCTACAGGGCAGAAAGGGTTCTGAAACAGTCTATGTGGACAATCTGGGAAAAGTAATTGAGACCAGTGACAGGATTGAACCTATGGCAGGAAATGATGTCACCCTGACGCTGGATACAGAACTGCAAAAAGCCTGTTATCATATTCTGGAGGCCAAACTGGCCGGTATTCTGCTGAATAAGATAGAAAACATTAAAGAGTACACCCCGCCTGAAGGCGGAAGCGGGGGCAATATTCCGATTCCCATATACGATGTATATTATGCCTGTATCAATAATAATGTCATTGATACTTCTCACTTTTCTTCCGACTATGCGGGAGAGACAGAGAAGACTGTGCAGCAGGCATATCTGGACAAGAAGGCAAGGGTGTTTGCAACCCTCAGAGAGGAACTGGAAGAAGTCTGTACACCCTATGAGGAATTGACGACAGAATATCAGGTTTATGAAAGTTATATTGCAGCTCTGCTCTATGATGATGATATTATCATGGAGTCGGTGGTGGATAAGAATGACGCGACTTACATTGCCTGGACCAAGGATGAGGTCATCAGCCTGAATGAGTACTTAAACTATGCCATTGCCCAAAACTGGATTAACGTGTCCAAGCTGGAGATAGAATCCCAGTATTCCGATTCGGTGGAGATTTATGACAGAATACTGGATTATCTGTTTGAAAAGATAGATGGCGATATGGAGTTTGATAAAAAGATCTACCGTTATATGATCAATGCGGACGAGCTGACAGGACGGCAGATCTGTATGCTTTTGCTGGAGCAGAATATTGTGGAGCCCCCGGTGGAGGAGGTTGCCCAGTTTACGGCGGGCAGTATGACGCCCTATGTCTTTCTGCGTAACAGGATAGAGAATCTGGACATCACACCGTCGCAGCTGGCACTGGATCCTTATTCCGGATCCATTGTGGTCACAGATGTAAATTCCGGAGATGTACTGGCACTTTCCACGTATCCGAGTTATGATAATAATAAGATGGCCAATGGTGTGGATGCCGCTTATTTTGCGAGTCTCAGAAATGATTTGTCCTATCCGCTGATCAATTATGCGACCCAGCAGAGGACGGCTCCAGGTTCCACCTTTAAACCGGTTTCTGCTACGGCAGGGCTTTTAGAGGGCGTTATCACCACTTCGGATACGATTACCTGTACAGGTGAGTTTGATAAGGTTTCACCGTCTCCCAGATGTCATATCTATCCGGGAGCACACGGCTCTTTGAATGTTACGGGAGGCATCCAGCGTTCCTGCAACTGGTTCTTTTATGAGGTTGGATACCGTCTGGGGAGTGTGGGGGATACCTACAATGACAATGTGGGCCTTAATAAACTGGCCAAGTATGCGGATATGTATGGACTTTCAGAGACATCCGGTGTGGAGATTGAAGAATATGCGCCGGAGGTTTCAGACCTGGATGCCGTCCGTTCGGCTATCGGCCACGGTACCAATAACTATACCACAGCCGGTCTCGCGCGATATGTTACAACTATCGCCAATAGTGGAACATGTTATAATTTAACATTAGTAGACAGGATAGAGAACCATAACAGCGGGACTGTTGCAGAGCATGAAGCCGAGATCCGGAATCGGATCGATATGGATCCGGCTTACTGGGACGCCATTCATACCGGTATGCGCAGGGTGGTGGAAGGCAAGCGGTATTTTGCAGATCTTGATGTAAATGTGGCAGGTAAGACCGGTACGGCTCAGGAGAACAGAAACCGTCCAAACCATGCGTTGTTTATCAGCTATGCGCCCTATGAGGAGCCTGAGATAGCGGTGGCAGTCCGTGTGGCCAATGGCTATTCTTCCGACTATGCCGCACAGATTGCCAAAGATGTGTATGAGTATTATTATGGACTGAAAGAGGAAAGTGAGATCATTACCGGTACAGCCGGTATGTTGGTCGGCGGTGAAATAGGCGCAGACTGATCAATTGAGGTGTTGAGTATGAAAAATCCTGTTATTATCAAAAGTTTTCCAAACGGACTTTCCATCTATCTGGATGGGGAGATGCCCTTTGCCCAGCTTCTGGAGGAAGTGGCTGTGAAATTCAGAGAGTCTGCCAACTTTTTTAAGGATGCCACCATGGTGGTTTCTTTCGAGGGGCGGGAGCTGACGGATGCGGAAGAGAGACAGATAGTCAATACCATCACGGCAAACTCGGCTCTTAATATTGTCTGTATCATGGGCAAGAACGAGGAGACCAACAAGAATTATGTGAAGGCATTGCAGAAACTTTCTTTCCGCCAGGAAGTGATGGAAAATGCCGGACAGTTCTATAAAGGAACCCTGAAAGACGGACAGCTGCTTGAGACAGAGAACAGTATTATTGTGCTGGGGGATGTGTATCCCGGCGCCTGTATCGTATCCAGCAAAGATGTGGTTATCTTAGGCGGTCTTTATGGACAGGCTTATGCCGGAGGAAATGGGGAAGACGGACACTTTGTGGTTGCGCTTGAAATGTCGCCGGAGAAGTTGAAGATTGGTGACTTCAAATATAAAACATCAGAGAAACAGAGCAAATGGTCGATTAAACCAAAGATTCAGCCAAAGATTGCTTATGTGAAGGACGCAAGAGTCATAATAGAGCCGATTACCAAAGAATTACTGAGCGATCTGCCGTTTTAAGAGGATCGTTTCAGTAGACGATAACAATTCATTAACGGAGGTTTGCTATGAGTGAAGTGATTGTCGTCACATCAGGGAAAGGCGGGGTAGGAAAGACCACTACTTCAGCAAACGTTGGTACAGGTCTGGCAGCAATGGGCAAAAAGGTGATTCTGATCGATACAGATATCGGGCTTCGCAATCTCGATGTGGTGATGGGGCTTGAGAACAGAATCGTCTATAATCTGGTGGATGTGGTGGAAGGAAACTGCCGTATCAAACAGGCTCTCATAAGGGATAAACGTTATCCCACACTGTTTCTTCTGCCCTCGGCACAGACCAGGGACAAGACTTCGGTGAATCCCGCTCAGATGGTCAGAATGATCAGTCATCTGAAGGATCAGTTTGACTATATCATCCTGGATTGTCCGGCAGGTATTGAACAGGGATTCCAGAATGCTATCGCAGGTGCGGACAGGGCACTTGTGGTGACAACCCCGGAGGTTTCCGCAATCCGGGACGCAGACAGAATCATCGGTCTTTTAGAGGCCAATGAAATACATAAGATAGATTTGATCATCAACCGCATCCGTCATGATATGGTTAAGAGAGGAGATATGATGTCTTCGGAGGATGTGGTAGATATTCTCTCCCTGCCGCTGATCGGCCTGGTTCCCGATGATGAAAATGTGGTGATTGCCACAAATCAGGGCGAGCCGCTTGTCGGCAGCAACACATTGGCGGGCAAAGCCTATCAGAATATCTGTTACAGGGTTCTTGGCAAAGAAGTTCCTTTTATGGATCTGGAGAAGGGAATTTCGTTCTGGGCCAGAGTATCAGGTATTTTCCATAAAAGTTAGGAGGGATATCAGGGTGTTTAAAAATCTGTTAAAGCGGAAAAGCTCAAGAGAAATAGCCAAAGACAGGCTGAAGATACTGCTTATTTCCGACAGAGTCAACTGCTCTCAGGAGATGATGGAAATGATAAAGAATGATATTGCGAAAGTGATATCCAAATATATGAAGATTGATACCCAGAGCATGGAGATACAGATAACCAAGACAAGCGGTAAAGGCCATAGCCTCAAGAATCCGACCCTCTATGCCAATATACCGATCCTGGATTTAAAACAATAACAAAAGTAAATTTGCTTCGCAAATTAACTTTGCGAGGACCGCTCCGCGGCCTCGGCATGACAAGGAATTTCCGGTCATCCAATTAACTTTCGAGGACCGTTTCGTGGCCTCGGCAGTACGAGAAAAGGAGAAGACGCAGCATGTTAAGGCACTATCACATCAGGGACTATGATTTTAAACTGATTATCTTCGTAGTGGCGCTTACGGTTATAGGTGTTCTTGCGATTGGCAGTGCACAGGAGTCTTTGCAGTCAAGACAGACTGCGGGAGCTGTGTTTGGTTTTTTCCTGATGTTGGTTATTTCCCTGTTTGATTATTCCATTATTCTGCGGTTTTATTGGATCATGTATGCGGTTAATATTCTGTTATTGTGGCTGGTGCAGGCCATTGGTGTGGAAGCGGGCGGCGCCCAGAGATGGCTGAATCTTTTCGGGATTCAGTTTCAACCTTCGGAAACTGCCAAGATATTATTGATTTTATTCTTTGCACAGTTTATCATGAAACATAAGGATGAGATGAATTCATTACGGATTGTGGGCGCCTGTGTGCTTTTATTCCTGCCGTCCATTTATCTGATCTACAAACAGCCGGATATGTCTACTAGTATCATGGTGGTATTGACGTTCTGTGTGCTGCTGTTTGTGGGAGGCATTGGCTGGAAATATATTATTCTGGCGTTGTCTGTGGCGGTTCCGGCCTTTATCATCCTGCTTACGCTGATTTTGCAGCCGGATCAGGAAATCATAGAGGAGTTTCAGCAAAGACGTATTCTTGCCTGGCTGTATCCGGAAGAATATGCCACAACAGAGGCTTACCAGCAGACCAATTCTGTTACGGCAATCGGGTCCGGTATGCTTTACGGCAAGGGGTACAATACCAATGAGATTACCTCGGTGAAGAACGGAAATTTTATTTCCGAGCCGGAAACAGACTTTATTTACGCGGTCATAGGGGAAGAGTTTGGATTTGTGGGCGGCTGTGCTGTAATTGTGTTATTGATTTTAATCTCGTTTGAATGTATTATGGTAGCTAGGAGAGCAAAAGATTTAGCCGGTACGATTATTGCCGCCGGGGTAGCGGCATTGATCGGCTTTCAGGGGATGTTAAATATCGCTGTGGCCACTGGTGCAAGTCCCAACACGGGTATTCCGCTTCCGTTTGTCAGTTATGGGCTGACTTCGCTTGTGAGTCTGTATATCGGAGTGGGATTTGTAATGAATGTACGGCTTCAATGCAAAAAATGACAGGGGTGTTTCTATGAATATCGCATTAATCGCACATGATGCAAAGAAAAAACTGATGCAGAATTTCTGTATCGCTTATCGAGGGATTCTGAGCAAGAATGAACTCTATGCGACCGGAACCACAGGCCGGTTGATTGAGGAAGTGACAAACTTAACGATCCATAAATATCTGGCGGGTCATCTGGGAGGCGCGCAGCAGATTGGCGCCCAGATTGAGCATAATCAGATCGATCTGGTGATTTTTCTGCGTGATCCGCTGTATCCGAAATCCCATGAACCGGATGTCAATAATGTAGTGATGTTGTGTGACAGGCACAACATTCCTTTGGCAACGAATCTGGCATCGGCGGAACTGTTGATCAAATCACTCGACAGAGGAGACCTTGAGTGGCGTGAAATGTACAAATAGGAAGAACAAACTGAAGATAAGCGCTGTGCTTGCGGCAGTCATGATCTGTATGACAGGATGTGGCAGTACGAAGTATGATATGCCCTATTCGGCTCAGAGCAGTGTCAGCAGTTATCAGCTTTTAAACGTGGCCAATCAGGAGACGATAGAGCCTTTTGCGGCCAATTTGTGCGTGGCAGCCAAGGATATCCCGGCATCCGGGATTAATCTGTCAGAGGTGGGAGCAGCAGCACTTTTTGATTCCAAGAATCTGGAAACCCTCTATGCCAAAAATGTGAATAATCAGATGAACCCGGCCAGTCTGACCAAAGTGATGACGGCTCTGGTGGCGCTGAAATACGGTAAACCAGATGATGTATATGTGGCCTCGGAAAATGTGAAGATTACGGAATCGGGTGCGGTGTTATGCGGCCTGAAGCCGGGGGATAAAATGACACTGGATCAGGCGCTCCATATCCTGCTTATGTATTCGGCCAACGATGTTGCTGTTTTGATCGCAGAGGGAGTTACAGGCGGATCCGTGGAAGACTTTGTGGCCTTGATGAATCAGGAAGCGCAGAAAATCGGTGCCACCAACTGTCAGTTCATGAATCCCAACGGATTGACGCAGGAGGGGCATTATGTCACGGCCTATGATCTGTATCTGATCTTTCAGGAAGCATTGAAATATGAGCTGTTTAATGAGATTATACAGACCAGTTCTTATACAACGGTGTACATGGATGGCAATGGGGCGGACAAGTCTATAGAGATAGAGAATTCCAATCTGTACCTCAGGGGCGTCTACGATATGCCGCCAAATGTGACTGTGGTGGGTGGTAAGACAGGCACCACCAATGCGGCGGGACATTGCCTGATTCTGCTTGCCAGAAGCAGCAGCGGCACGCCTTATATATCTGTTATTCTAAAGGATGATTCCAGGGAAAAGCTGTATGCGGATATGAGTGATCTTCTGGGAATCGCCAAATAAAGTGTTGAATGAACTTTTCTAGTTGTTTTTTTGGCAGGTTTCCCTTATAATAATGGGTAGATGGAGTAAATCGTACAGACTATATAAATATCTTACTTTAGGAGGGTTTTACCATGGTTCAATTCATTGTAGGCAATAAGGGAAAAGGAAAGACCAAGCATCTACTTGATAAGGTAAATACGGAGATAAAAGACGCACAGGGAAATGTAGTATATTTAGATAAGAGCACCAAGCATATGTTTGAGTTGAACAATAAGATCAGACTCATTGATGTACCGGAGTATTTGGTTACGAGCAGTGACGAATTTATCGGTTTTATCTGTGGAATCATTTCACAGGACCATGATTTACAGCAGATGTATTTCGACAGCTTTTTGAAGATTGCCTGTCTGGAGGCAGAAGATCTTGGCAAAGTGATTGACAAGATTGAAAAGATCAGCGAAAAATTCCATGTAGATTTTGTAATAAGTATATCTTTGGATGAGAGTGAACTGCCTGAGAATGTTCGTTCTAAAGTTATTGTTTCTTTATAAGCAATGTACATAACCTAAAACGGAATTCCATAAATGCCCCGTAGCTTGCTGCGGGGTATTTCAATATGATTAGAGAAGGAGCTTAATGGTACGTGGCTGATGATCGGAATAAGGTAACTAAATACAGAAGGCCTGTTAATCTGAATATTGGCATGGTGATTTTCGCCGTGATCTTTATTTATGTGGTGACCTGTGTGATCATGTATTTTAAGACAGATCATATCGTTGGGTACAGCGTTATGGAAGGCTCCCTTACCTCCAACAAAATATATAAAGGGATAGCGCTGCGGGAAGAGGAGGTCGTGAACAGCCAGGATGCCGGCTATATCAATTATTTTGCCAGGGAAGGGGAACGCGCTGCGGTGGGGAACCTGATCTATACGGTGGATGAGACTGGGCGGCTTTCCGAGTATATCAAAGCCGGTGAAAGTGGAGAGAATTCTCTGTCGGATTCGGATCTGGCAGAACTTAAGACGGAGATCATATCGTTTACCAACGGGTTTGATTGCAGACAGTTTGGCGAGGTCTATCATTTTAAGCACAATGTGCAGGGGACGGTATTAAAGCTTGCCAATTATAATATTCTGGAAAATGCAGACGCTTTAAATGATGCTTCCGGCACCTCCCTGATCAATTACCGTTCCGCCGGCGACAGCGGAATCGTGGTTTTGTCAACGGATGGCTATGAAGATCTGACATTGGAGGATATGACGGCAGGGCTTTTTGAGGAAGAAAACTATGAGAAGAAATATTTTGTAAATAATGATCTGGTGGCGGCAGGGGATCCGGTCTATAAACTTTCCACCAGTGAGGACTGGTCTGTCGTGATTATGGCAGAGCCAGATCTGGTGGATATGCTCCAAAAAGAGCTGGAAAAGGAGAAAGAGAAAAATAATGAACTGTACGTGGAAGTGCGGTTCTTAAAGAATCAGTATACTGCCTGGGGCAAGGTGGATATTTATACCAACGAGGAAGGTGACAGTTTTGTTTCCCTGTCCTTCACCAATTCCATGGTTACTTTTTGTACGGACAGGTTTCTGGATGTTGAACTTCTCCTGAAAGAGGAGAAAGGATTAAAGATTCCAAACACGGCCATTGTGCAGAAAGAGTTCTTCATTGTACCCAAAGGTTATGTGACCAAGGGCGGTAAGCGGGGCGAGAATGGTGTCCTGTTAGAAACCTATGACGATGAAGGCAATGTTTCAGTACAGTTTGTGGAGACGCCGATCTATCATGAGACGGAGACAGAATATTATCTGGATGACACGGTATTGCGGGCGGGAAATGATATTGTGATGCCGGAATCTACCCAGAAGTTTGAAATCAGACAGACAGGAACACTGACCGGCGTGTACAATATCAATAAAGGCTATGCGGATTTTAAAGAGATCAGTATTCTGTACGATAATGAGGAATACTCGGTGGTGAAGTCCAATACCATGTATGGATTGAATGTGTACGATCATATCGTACTGGATGCCGCCATGGTGGATGATAATGAGTTTATTTATGAATAAATAAAGTAAATTTGCTTCGCAAATTAACTTTGCGAGTTCCGCTTAGCGGACTCGGATAGGCGGAAGAAGTTTCCTATAAATTAACTTTGCGAGTTCCGCTTAGCGGACTCGGGATAAGCAAGGCAGGGGTAACGGGATGAATGACAGAATCAGGGAAAATCTTACGGCAGTAAAACAAAATATCACAAACGCCTGCAAGAAGAGCGGCCGGGAGGCAGAATCGGTGCGGCTGGTTGCGGTGAGCAAGACCAGGCCTGTAGAGGACTTACAGGAAGCCTATGTCTGCGGCTGCCGGGATTTCGGTGAGAATAAGGTACAGGAGCTGGTAGAGAAATATGAGGCAATGCCAAAGGATATCAGATGGCATATGATCGGGCATTTACAGCGCAATAAGGTCAAATATATTGTAGATAAAGTGTATCTGATCCACAGTGTGGATTCTGTGCGGCTGGCAGAGGAAATCAGCAAGGAGGCCCTGAAGAAGGATGTGACGGTTTCTGTGCTGGTGGAAGTGAATGTGGCCGGGGAGGAGAGTAAGTTTGGCACAATGGCAGAGGAAGCGGTTTCGCTGGTAGAAGAAATTGCGAAATTGCCGGGAATTTGTGTCAAAGGATTGATGACAATAGCGCCTTATGTTGAAAATGCAGAAGAAAATAGACTATACTTTGCAAAATTAAAACAAATATATGTTGACATAATACATAAAAACATTGATAATGTTTGTATGGAAGAACTTTCTATGGGTATGACCGGAGACTATGAAGTAGCCATATCAGAAGGCGCAACGTACGTCAGAGTCGGTACAGGTATTTTTGGAGAAAGACAATATAGCACTGTTTAGTATACATAAGTTGAGAAATAGGAATAAGTCTGATCAATATGGAGGATGTAGCAATGAGTGTGATGGACAAGTTTTTAAATGCCATGAAGCTGAACGATGAAGAGGATGATGGATACTATGATGATGATTTTTATGATGATGATCCGGAACCTTTAAGAAAACCGAGTCCCATGAAAGACAGCTCTTCCATGGAAGAGGAGAAAACGGCGAGAAAGTCTACGCCTAAGGTGACACCCATGCGTCAGACCAAGAAGATGCCGGGAACGGGTATGGAGGTGTGTGTCATCAAACCGACAACCGTGGAGGATGCCCGGGAGATTACAGAGACGCTTCTGGCCAACCGTACAGTAGTCTTGAACCTGGAAGGTCTGGATGTGGATATCGCGCAGAGAATCATTGATTTTACATCGGGTTCCTGTTTTGCGATGTCGGGCAATTTACAGAAGATATCTCATTATATTTTTATCATCACACCGGCCAGTGTGGACATTTCAGGGGATTTCCAGGAGATTTTATCCGGTTCCTTTGATGTACCGATTGACAATGGATTTTAGAAGATACCGGTGATGACAGGAGTTTTGTGAGAAGTGTAAGATATTTAGGAGTTGGCTTCCTGGCAGTTGTTGTCAGGAAGTTATTCATTTCTACAGGCGGAAAAGGATGATCTGACCTGATAAAACGGCGAGAGAGGAATAGACGAAGATGGCTGAGAGAATGACCATATGTTACGACAAAAAACCATGTTATGATATTGTATTTGCCAAAGATTTTGAGCTGCTTATGGAGGAGCTTAGGGCCTTTGATGTGGAGAACAGAAGAGTGGCAGTAATTGCCGATACCAACACGGCCAGGCTTTTCGGAGAGACAGTCAGGGGCATGTTGGAGGGACATTGCCGGAAAGTGATCCTTCATGTATTTGAAGCCGGAGAAGCGAATAAAACACTTCATACGATGAAGGAAATATATAAAACTCTGATAGAGGAAGCTTTCGACCGGAAAGATCTGCTGCTTGCGCTTGGCGGCGGGGTTGTGGGAGATATCACAGGCTATGCGGCTGCCACTTATCTGCGCGGAGTTGATTTTATTCAGATTCCGACCACGCTGATTGCGCAGTCAGACAGCAGTATCGGCGGCAAGACAGGAGTGGATTTTGACGGCTATAAGAATATGGTCGGTGCGTTCTACATGCCAAAGCTTGTTTATATGAATATCGGCGCCTTAAAAGAGCTTGACGGCAGACAGTTTTATGCGGGTTTTGCAGAGGTGATGAAGCATGGATTGATCAAGGACGCCGCGTTCTATGAATGGCTGCTGGATCATATGTATGAAATTCATGACAGGGATCTGGAAGTGTTAGAAGAGATGGTGGTCAGAAGTTGTGGTATCAAAAAGCTGGTGGTGGAAAAGGACCCAACGGAGAAGGGCGACCGGGCACTGCTTAATTTCGGACATACCATAGGCCATGCCATTGAGAAAGCCATGCACTTTGAAATGCTGCATGGAGAGTGTATTTCCCTGGGTATGGTGGCGGCTGCCTATATTTCATGGAAACATAACTGGCTGTCCATGGAGGAGTATTATGAGGTGCGGGATATGTTTGTACCTTTTCAGCTTCCCATCAGCATTGATGCGATTGACCCGCAGGAGATTGTGGGGCTGACCAAATCAGATAAGAAGATGGAAGCCGGCCAGATCAAATTCGTGCTCTTAAAAAAGGTCGGTAAGGCTGTGATTGACAGAAATGTTACCGATGAAGAGATTCTGGAGGCAGTGAAGGAGATTTATTTCAGTGATGAGGATATGCGGGAATGAGCATCAAAAAGAAATTGTTTTTGTTCCTTGATCTTTTGATGATTACAGGATTGATCACACTGGATCAGTATACCAAGTATCTGGCGGTCATCCATCTGAAGGATAAACCGGCCTACAATATCATAAGCGGCGTGCTGGAATTAAATTATCTGGAAAACCAGGGGGCCGCTTTCGGTATGCTGCCAAACCAGAAGGTGTTCTTTATCTTTGTGGCGATTGTGATATTAAGCGTGGTTGGCTATGTACTTTATAAAATGCCGGATAAGAAGAAGTACACCAAGCTGCACTTTCTGTTCAGCCTGATCGTGGCCGGTTCCATCGGCAATATGATAGACAGAATCCGATATGATTATGTGGTGGATTTTATTTATTTTGTCAGGATTAATTTTCCGATTTTCAATGTGGCGGATATTTATGTGTCGCTTTCAGCGGTTATTTTGATCATATTGCTTTTATTTGTATATAAGGAGAAAGATCTGTATTTTATCAGCTTTAAACAGAAAAGATACAGGGAGTTCAAGTGACATGGAGCAGTTCAGTTACCAGATCGGAGTGGGGGAGGATGAGGAACGGCTTGACAAATGGATCAGCGGTGCGCTTGCAGATCTGTCCCGTTCCTATATCCAGAAATGTATTAAGGATGGTCAGGTGTTTGTCAATGGCAGACCCCAGAAAGCCAGCTACCGGCTTAAAGTGGATGATGAGATTCTGTTTCAGATCCCAGAGGCAGTGGAACCTTCCGTCTGTGCGGAAGATATTCCGCTTTCCGTTCTCTATGAAGACGATGATATTCTGATCGTGGATAAACCCAAAGGCATGGTGGTGCATCCTGCACCCGGACATTACAGCGGCACGCTGGTCAATGCGGTGCTGTATCACTGCAAAGGACAGCTTTCAGGGATAAACGGCGTCCTGCGGCCGGGGATTGTACACCGGATAGACCGGGATACCACGGGGTCTTTGGTTATCTGCAAGAATGACCGGGCCCATAAGGAAATTGCCGGGCAGTTAAAAGATCATTCCCTGACCCGCAGTTACCGGGCCATTGTCCATGGCGTGTTGTCAGAGGATGAGGGAACGGTTGATGCTCCTATCGGAAGAGATGAAAAAGACCGTATCCGTATGGCAGTCAATGAGAAGCATGGGAAGCCGGCTGTTACCCATTATAAAGTATTACAGCGGTTTCGGGAGTATACTTATATTGAGTGCAGGTTAGAGACGGGGCGGACGCACCAGATCCGGGTGCATATGACATCTATCGGCCACCCCCTTCTGGGAGACGAAATATATGGGCCAAGAAAGACGGCTTTTCATCTGGAAGGGCAGACGCTGCATGCATATTGTCTGGGATTTATTCATCCCGCAAACGGAGAATATATAGAGGTAAAAGCGCCTCTTCCTGCGTATTTTATGCATCTTCTGGAGGTTCTTTGAAATATATATTTATAAACAAATTATGAATAAATTATTAAAATATCTTGAAATGGCAGTCATAAAATGTTACTATTTTAGATGTGGATTTTGTTAGAATCTGAGGGATTATGAAATATACGAGAGAAAATATCATAGATATCTTACTAAAGAGCTATGTGGCTTATTACAACATAACAGATTTCGGGACTGAGCGGGAGCCTCTCCGGGCGCTGTGCGAGTATTATGAACACGCCGAGAAATATATGGTTTCCAGGAAAGTATCACTCTGGGCGGCGGACAGCGAAGAATTTATCTATCTTTTTGATGTGCCGCATCTTACGTTGGAGGTCTTTGAAGCTTGTAAGAAAACAGCTTATGAGGATGGCATGAACCGGCTTCATATCGGTCCGGGTCATATGTATTCCTATATCACCCCCATCATTGTCTGTGACACCTGTGATGAGGAGGCCGTAAAGGCATTAAAGAAGTGTCACATTTACAAAAGTTTTCATTTTTCGTTTCACGGCTGGATGGACTTTCATGCGGCGACGGTCATTGGGGATAGTGACCGGATTGAAAGCAACCGTGCCGGACGTACGACAGCGAAAATTTTGAAAAAGGTATTATATTCCAAAAAATAGGAAAGAAAGGGAGAATTTGTATGAATTCATTATTACTGTTAATCATCTGTATTGTGATTCTTATCATCGGCTACATAGGTTACGGCGGATGGCTTTGCAAACAGTGGGGTGTAGGCGACAGCAAGAAACCGACCCCTGCCCATGAGATGGAAGACGGTGTGGACTATGTTCCGGCCAAGGCACCCGTGCTGATGGGCCACCATTTCTCATCCATTGCGGGAGCAGGCCCGATTACCGGACCTATCGGCGCAGCTATGTTTGGCTGGGTTCCCGTTGTGCTCTGGATTCTGATCGGCGGTATCTTCTTCGGCGGCGTCCATGACTTTGGTGCACTCTTTGCATCCATCCGTCACAAGGGACAGTCCATCGGAGAGATTATCTCCAGCAACATGAGCAAGAGAGCGAAGATGCTGTTTACCATTTTTGCTTATCTGACCCTGATCCTTGTGGTTGCAGCATTCGCATCCATCGTGGCGACTACTTTTGGTGCGGTGGTAGATGATGCGGGTGTTATTGATAAGGCAGCATCTGCGACAAATTCATCTGTCGCTATGGTATCCCTGTTATTTATTGTAATTGCCATTGCCTTTGGCTTTATGGTATATCGCCGCAACGCTTCCATGGCTGTTTCCACGATTCTTGGTGTGGTTGCCATTGCCATCTGTATGGTGATCGGTATGAACTTCCATCCGATTTATCTGACCACAAAAGCATGGATGATCATTGTGGGTATTTATATCGCAATCGCATCTGTGACACCGGTATGGATTCTGTTACAGCCTCGTGACTACTTAAGTTCCTTCCTGCTTTATGCCATGCTGGCAGTAGCACTGGTAGGTGTGGTAGTTTCCCATGCAGGCATGGGCGGCGGAGATGGCCTTGCTGCTTTTAATGGTTTTGCAGTTGACAATGGTAACGGTATGCAGTATCTGTTCCCGGTACTCTTCACAACAGTTGCCTGTGGTGCGATTTCCGGTTTCCATTCTCTGGTATCTTCCGGAACCACATCCAAACAGCTTGACAAAGAGACAGATGCGAAGCCTATCGCTTACGGCGGCATGCTCTTGGAGTGTGTGCTGGCAGTGATTACGGTCTGTGCGATCAACTTTGCATACAAGAAGGGCATTACCACAGGCGCAACGGCAATCTTTGCAGGCGGTATTTCCCAGATGTACGGCGGTATCGCATCGGAAGGCGTGGTTAATGTTCTGAATACACTGCTGGTGCTGACTTATTCCGCTTTCTGTCTGACTTCACTGGATACGGCAACCCGTCTGGCACGTTTCATGTTCCAGGAGTTCTTCCTTGAGCCCGGTCAGACCGTGGACGATATCAAGGACGGTTGGAAGAAGACATTGGTAAATCCTTATGTTGCAACCATTATCACTGTGGTGCTCGGCATTGCGCTTGGTATGACAGGTTATGGAAAGATCTGGGGCCTGTTCGGTGCGGCAAACCAGCTCCTTGCAGGTATCGGTCTGCTGGCAGTTGCTACCTGGCTTGGCAATGTGGGCAAGAACAATAAGATGTTCCTTGTACCTATGGCATTTATGATCGTAGTGACCATCTGTTCCCTGTGTGTAACCGTGAAGAATCAGATCGGTATTATTTCCGCAGGCGGCGCAGACTGGGGTCCTTATGCACAGGCTGTTCTGGCAGTTCTGCTGATTGTTCTGGCTATTTTCCTTGTAATTGAGGGTGTCCAGACACTGAGCAAACAGAAAAAGTCTGCGTAAGATGGAATAGTATTTCAGTGTAAAATAAGAGTTGTGAGAGGGCAGAAGTATCTGCCCTCTTTTTATAGTTTGGATGCTTGGTCAAAATCACTGTTTACGCACGCGTTTTACTTGACTTTATTGTGCAAAATATATATAATAGGAGTATCAATAAACATTCATGTTACAGCACAGGGCAAGGGGAGCGTGGTGACAGCAGGGGTGTAAAGACAGAAAGGGGATGTATGGATATGAATACCATTATTACAATAGGACGTCAATTTGGCTCCGGCGGCCGTGAAATCGGTAAGAAAGTGGCGGAGCATTTCGGGATAAAATTTTATGATAAGGATCTTCTGACGAGAGCAGCGAAAGAGAGCGGATTTTGTGAGGAAATGATACAGAGTCATGATGAGCGTCCCACCAATTCTTTCCTCTATAATCTGGTTATGGATACGTATTCCTTTGGTTATAATTCTTCTTCTTTTGTAGATATGCCAATCAGCCATAAAGTGTTTCTGGCACAGTTTGACACCATTAAGAAGATTGCCAGTGAGGGTCCTTGTGTAATCGTTGGCAGATGCGCAGACTATGCACTGCATGATTATCAGAACTGTCTGCATCTTTTTATCCATGCCGACGAAAAGAGTAAGATTAAACGTATCATGGAGCGCTTTGAGGATGTCAACACAGAACAGAAAGCCATTGATATGATGAATAAGAAGGATAAACAGCGTCAGAGTTATTATAATTATTATTCTTCAAAGAAATGGGGCCGTGTGGACAGCTATGATCTGTCTATTAACAGCGGTGTTCTGGGAATCGACGGCTCTGTGAAATTAATTACCCAGTTTGTTGAGGATTTTGAAAATCGGTAATGTTGTGTTTTAAATTTTTAAATATAAAAAAACTCTCTTGGAGTCTGTCTACGCTGATTCCAAGAGAGTTTTTTAATCAATATGGAGGATGTATGATGTAATCGCCGCTGTTTTGTTTGGTGAAGAGATTGGACTTTGTGCGGCATGAATCTATGCGCAAAAGCATAGTTTAACGAATAGTTAGCGCAGTTCCCAAATAAGTTTATGTTTGCAGACAATATTTATTTTCCGTTACGTTCTCTGTAGTCTTCGGAACTGTTATATTTGGTGACATAGGTCTGATAGCCGTTCTGTTTATCGCGCAGTCCCTGGTGGGTTCTGATACGATGAAATGATTCGTGGTAATCCTGAACGAAGTTCATATCTGTAGATTTACGCTGCTTTGCCCTGCGGCGCAGATATACATAGATAATGATTACAAAGATTACTGTTAATATCAATACTCCGGCCATGTTTTATTTGTCCTCATTGTTATTTGTTATCAGCGGATTCCTTGTTTGTTTCGGTTTTCATGACTTTGGAAAACATAAACTTTGCGTTTTTCTTTTCTTTTACAGGAGGAATATATTCTGTAAAGACCTTGGATTCGTCAATCTGTCCGACCGTCATATACGGCTGTATTTCTGTGGGCAGATCTTTTTTGCGAAGCAGTCTGTCGACAACGGATTTGACGCCTGCATAGATTACGGCAAAGATAGGCACGCCCACAACCATGCCTAAGACGCCAAACAGGCCGCTGAATATTGTGATTGCAAAAATAACCCAGAACCCGGATAATCCTGTGGAATCGCCAAGGATTTTGGGGCCCAGGATGTTCCCGTCAAATTGCTGGATAACAAGGATAAGGATTGCAAAATATAGAGCCTGCACAGGGTCTACCATCAATACTAACAGCGCGCTGGGAATCCCGCCGATCCAGGGACCAAAGAAAGGAATTATATTTGTAACGCCTATGATCACGCTGACAAGAATGGCATAAGGAGTTCCGATAATGCTGGTGCAGACAAAGCAAATAATGCCGATGATAATGGAATCAACGATTTTTCCGCCGATAAATCCAATAAAAGTACTGTGAATAAAGCGGAAATTAGAGATAATCTCATTGCCGGCCTTGCGGTCAAACAATGCATAGGCAATTTTTTTGGCCTGTCCTGCAAACTTTTCCTTACTTCCAAGAACATAAATGGAGAGAATAAAACCTATCACAAAGTTCCATAACGCTTTAAAAATACCAAGAACGCTCAAAGAAAGTGTCTTGATCAGCCCATTGATATGTGGAAGCAGATTTGTATTGACATAGTCAAGGATTTTGACCGAATACTGATTGATCAGCTGGTTGACTGCCGCTTCCAGATCGGGATTATCTTTGATCAGTCCAAGAGCCCAGTTGGTCAGATTATTGATATACATAGGCATTTGGAAAATAATGCTTTGTATACTGCGGACCACTTCCGGAATGATCAAACCAAAAAATTCATAAAGTACTACCAGAATCAGTACGATGGTCAGCAGGATGGACATTGCACGCATACGACGTTTGCTCTTGGGCGTCATGGGTATGTTCGCTTTGAGGTACAAAGGTTTGATAATGCATTTTTCAATTTTATTTAAAATGGGTGTAATCAGGTATGCCAGTACAAAACCGTCAATGATCGGCATGGAAATCTGAATGATTTTGCCTATGCCCCCGGTAAAGCTTGAACGGTGAAATAATACATAATAGAATAAAATACTACAGGCGATTACCAGAAAGGCTGTGATGCCCCAATAGAGATATTTCTTGTTATACTTTAATTTCATTTGCAAAAACCCCACTGTATATTGATAGATTAGATATATTCAGTATAACATCTTTTTTCATTTCTGCATCATAATTTTATAAAAAATTAGTGCCAAGTGTATCAATACTCTGTATAATGGAGTTTGACAGACAGAGAAAATGAGGTTGTTTTATGAAATTACAGCAGGTGTTGAGTCTTACGAGAAAAGCAGTTGACGATTATCATATGATTGAACCGGGGGACAGAATTGCGGTGGGAATATCCGGCGGTAAAGACAGTCTCACACTTCTCTACGCGCTGCATGGACTGCAACGTTTCTATCCTGCCGCCTTTGAACTGTGTGCGGTCACTGTGGATCTTGGATTCGGGAATCTGGATCTTGGGCGGATTGAGGAACTTTGCCGGACTATGGATGTGGAGTATCATATTGTGAAGACAGATATCGCCAGGATTGTTTTTGAAGACCGTTGTGAGTCCAATCCCTGTTCTCTGTGTGCCAAAATGCGCAAGGGGGCCCTCAATGACGCCATGAAGGAAGCCGGCTGTAATAAGGTGGCTTACGCGCATCACAAGGACGATGTGGTGGAAACCATGATGATGTCTTTGATTTATGAAGGAAGATTTCATACCTTTCGCCCTGTCACCTATTTAGACCGCACGCAGATTACTGTGATACGGCCCCTGATCTATATGAATGAGGCGGATGTGATCGGTTTTGTGAGAAAGAATGATGTGCCGGTGGTCAAAAGTCCCTGTCCTGCTGACGGGCATACGAAACGGGAATATGTCAAAAACCTGGTACGGGACATTAACAAAGAAGCGCCCGGTGTTAAGGAACGCATGTTTACGGCAATCACAGGCGGTAAGATTGAAGGATGGGAAACAGATGAACATTAACAATACCCCCAATTACCATGACAAACAGAATATAGATAATATTAATAAGATGCGGGATGTTCTGGAAACACTGCCGAAGTTCTGTAAACAGTTTTTCCGCGGAATCGCTGACACCACTTCCGCCCGCACAAGGTTAGCCTACGCATATGATATCAGACTCTTTTTTGAGTTCCTGCATGAAAAGAACAGCTACTGTGCAAGGATGGAGATCAGGGACTACCCTCTCTCACTGTTGGACAGGCTGAGCAGAGAAGATATTGAGGAGTATGCCGAATACCTTTCTTATTATCAGAAGGACGGCAGAATATATACCAATGATGAGCGCGGCAAAAAAAGGAAACTGGCTTCCCTGCGCAGTTTCTATAATTATTATTTTAAAGAAGAGCTGATTGAGAAAAATCCGGCCCAGCTTGTGTCGCTTCCGAAACTGCATGATAAGGAAATCGTGCGTCTGGATGCGGACGAGGTGTCCGTGCTCCTGGATCAGGTGGAGGATGGTACAGGACTGACCAAGACCCAGCAGCGTTTTCATAATGTGACAAAAGTGCGGGATATGGCCCTTCTTACCCTGCTCTTAGGTACAGGAATCCGTGTGTCCGAGTGTGTGGGGCTTGATCTTGGAGATGTGGATTTCCGTAATAATGGAATCAGAATCCGCAGAAAGGGAGGCTACGAAGCGGTGGTCTACTTTGGCGACGAGGTGGCGGAAGCTTTGCAGGCCTATCTGGAAGAGCGTCATCATACAATCCCACAGTCGGGTCATGAGGAAGCTCTTTTCCTATCCATGCAGAACAGAAGGATTTCCGTGCGCGCTGTGGAAAATCTGGTAAAGAAGTACTCTTCCACTGTCACCACACTTAAGAAAATTACACCACACAAGCTGCGAAGCACCTACGGCACTTCCCTTTATCATGAGACAGGTGATATCTATCTGGTAGCGGATGTGCTTGGTCATAAAGATGTCAATACCACCAGAAAGCATTATGCGGCGATAGAGGATGACAGGAGGCGGTCAGCCGCCAACAAGGTTACCCTGCGGGAAAAATATGATTCCCGGCCAAAGCAACAATGAGATAAACTCAGACCGCGTCCAATTCATCATAATAAGGAATGATCAGGCTCTGTCCATAACAGATGGTATCGTCCTGGAGTGTGTTTACACGAATGACTTCATTGATATACTCATTTACAGAATCATAATGGGTTTCATCCATGTACTCTTCTGCTATGGACCAGAGGGTATCATTGTTGGAGACAGTGATACTCTTAAAATATTTGCAGGAAGGTTTGACGGTGTCGTCCTGGGCGCTGGAACGAAAGGTGCTCATGGAGATGGAACAAGCTACGATCAGACATACCGTCATCACAAAAAGAAGAAAATTCTTATGCATTTCTCTCCTGCGGCGCAGTCTGTTATTGCGGATTCTTCTCTCACTTCTCATATCTTCAACCCTGTAATAATGCCTCATATTGTTTCTCATAAGTATCACCGGACCTTTCTGAATCAAAAAGCGAACAAATGTTGCGAACTAGTGTTCTGTATAGATGTATTATACAGAACATACTTTCGGAAGTCAATAGGTTTTTGAAGAAAAATCGAACAAATATTCTGAATATATGTTTGCTTTTTCTGAAAGGCTGTGCTATGATAAACATAACGTTAATGATAAACCGCATGTAGAAAGGGAAAGGTTATTATTATGGCATATGGTAAGATAACTGCCAAACAACAGCAGATTCTTGATTATATTAAAGATGAGATATTGAAACGCGGCTATCCTCCGGCAGTCCGGGAGATTTGTGAGGCTGTCAATCTGAAATCCACCTCTTCTGTCCATTCACATCTGGAGACTTTGGAGAAGAACGGATACATAAGGCGTGACCCTACCAAACCAAGGGCAATTGAAATCTGTGACGATAATTTTCAGATGGTGCGAACGGAGATGGTTTCTCTTCCGGTCATCGGACAGGTAGCTGCCGGGCAGCCTATTTTGGCGGAAGAAAATATTGAAAGCTATTTTCCGGTACCGGCAGATGTGGTTCCGAATGGAGAATCTTTTGTGCTTAAGGTAAAGGGTGACTCCATGATCAATGTGGGAATCTACAGCGGCGATCAGATTTTTGTCAAGAGCTGTCAGACAGCCAATAACGGAGACACCGTGGTTGCCATGATAGATGACTCTGCCACTGTCAAGACGTTTTATAAGGAAGATGGTCATATCCGTCTTCAGCCGGAAAACGATTCCATGGATCCCATTATTGTGGATGACTGCCAGATTCTGGGCAAGGTATTTGGCGTATTCAGACTTTACCGGCAGTGAACTTGACAGACTATATACAGGCATATTATAATAACGGAAACAACTGCATAGTGATAATGTCTTCAGGGCAGGGTGAAATTCCCGATCGGCGGTAACAGTCCGCGGGCGCGAAAGCGCGGGCCTGGTGGAATTCCAGGACCGACGGTATAGTCCGGATTAAAGAAGGTGTGTTGGAATCCCAGATGAGGTCTGGTTTTTATTCTGTACACTCTTTTATACATCTTCTATCCTGCTCTGATAGACTCTTTTCCATACACCTGCTTATATGACACCTGAAGGTCAGATACACTTTCAGGTGTTATTTTTATGATAAAATGCTTCCGCTTATCCGAGTCCGCGAAGCGGATCTCGCAAAGTTATTTGCGAAGCAAATTACTTTTTTATAAGGAGGTTCACTATGAACAAAACAACAAAACTTGTAACCGGCAGTATGCTCTGTGCGATAGCTTATATAGCTGTGCTTGTGGGGCAGATTCCAATGATTCTTTTTTTGAAATATGATCCAAAGGATATCATGATTACGATAGGAGGATTTATTTTTGGGCCTGCCACAGCTTTTCTTATGGCTGTGATTGTCTCTCTGATAGAGATGTGTACAATCAGCGTAACAGGTGTGATAGGGTGTCTGATGAATGTGATTTCGACCTGTTCTTTTGCCTGTACTGCTTCTTTCATATATTCTAAAAAAAGAAATGTATACGGAGTTATCCTGGGGCTTCTGGCTGGATGTGCCAGTATGATTACGGTGATGCTGTTGTGGAATTATCTGGTGGCACCTGTTTATATGGGATATCCCCGAGAGGAAGTTGTCAAATTGCTGCTTCCTGCATTTCTGCCTTTTAATTTGATAAAGAGCAGCTTAAATGCCTTACTGACGATGCTCCTTTATCAGCCGGTGGTCCATATACTGCGGCGGATGCATTTATTGTAAAAGTTTATTTTAAAAATTTCCAGTATGTACAATCATCTGTGAGACATAATAATAGTAACTGTCTGGCAATCTGTTTGTCTAAACAGTTATTATGTGAGAAAAGGATGATATTTATTATTTTTCACATAAATACAGGGGTTGATGTATTATGAAGGGGGATGGAAAACATGAGAAATAAAGGTTTAGACTGTCTTGCCCTGACAATTGCCATCATTGGTGCTGTCAACTGGGGGTTGATCGGACTTTTCAGCTTTGACCTTGTGGCATTTATTTTTGGTAACATGTCATGGTTTTCAAGAATTATTTATGCGTTGGTGGGTATCGCCGGACTTTATATTATTACTTTTTATATGTATACGGGCGGTGTGGAACAATCCCATGAAGCATAACGATGCACAAGATACTATGGCACAGTCCGTGCAGGATGGTGCCGGAGGGCTCCGGGTTTTGATACCGGAGCTCTTTTACTGCCTGAAAGATTTCGGATTTTCCGATTGCATCCGAAGGTTGAAATACAAAATCTGGAATAGTATAATATAAAGAACAGTTTTGGAAAGGAAATAAGGGAATATGCCGGTATTTGATTCGATACTGCTCAATGTATACAGGACACGTTTATATCTTCCGCTTCTGATTGTGGGTGTGATTTTTCTGGTATCACCCAGGGTGCGGAGGCTGGTTTTAAAGGTTACGGATACTTTTTCCCGGCTCAACACAGGTTCCATGGCTGCTGTGATTTTTGTGGCTGCCTTTATACTCTCTGTGCTTGTCTGCTATGACGGGAAAAGCTGGGGCGGCGATTTCAGTCAGTATTTTGCACAGACCAGGGCACTGGCGGATCATACTGTGGCCGAATGGTATGAGAAGAACATATTTATTATCAATACCTCTGCGGAAGGAATCGGTTCGGACGTATATCCCTGGTTCTGGTCTATTCTGCTTCTGCCCATGTATAAACTCTTTGGATTTCATATGCCGCTTCTGAAAGTATATGAAGCCTTGTTTTTTGCGGCTTCCATGATTCCTTTTGTCTATATCTTAAGAAGACGGATCCCTGGGAAACCGGCCTTTTTGATCTGCCTGGGCATTACCTGTAATCTTGCTTTTCTGATGTTTGTCAATACGATTGAGTCGGATATTCCCAATATGTTCATGGTATTTCTGACATTAAATATGATAGATCTCTACCACAAGGATGCCAGGGACGGCCAGGGATGGCTGTATAAGGGCCTGCTGGGGGTTCTTGTGGGTGTCCTGATCTTTGCAGACTGTGAGACCAGAACCATGAATCAGGCACTGCTATTGGCCCTGCTGGTTTATGATGTGATTATGGTTGTATTATCTGTGATCAGAATGTATGGCAGAAAGGAAAGAGAAATTCATTGGAAAAGAAGTTTGTGCAAAGGACTGACGATGGCACTGCCCTTTATCGGTTATGCGGTAACTGCCAGGGTATTCTATGCTTTTCTGCCCAAAAGCGGGGGCACATATAATGACTATTTTGAGTTTTCCATCGGCAGATTAAAAGAAAATATAATCGGATACTTTAAAATCCTGGGGCAGATGGTATGTGCAACTTCTCGTCCGGTCATTGCCGCAATCAGTTATACAGGTGTCTGTATTCTGTTAATATTGGCAGTGGTGGGAATGATTTATCAGTTTAGGAAAGAACTGTATTTCCTGATTTACATCGGCGGCATGATGTGTATGCTTATATTTTATGATTATATGGATTCCCGGTTTATCTTTGCCATATATCCTCTTCTCATGCTGTTTGCCTATTGGGGATATGTATGCTTAAGAGATAAATGGAAAGAACATAGATGGATGGAAGTTGGCAGTCTGCTTTTAAAAGACGGTTATCTGCTGTATATGATTATATTGCTTGTATCATTTTCTGTGACAGCGGTATATATCCAAACGGGACGTTATTCCCTGCGGCAGGCGGATTCTGTACAGGCGCAGGAGCTCTATGCGTATATCAATGAGAATATCAGTGATGATGCCGTCATCTATTTCTTTAAGCCCAGAGTTCTGTATCTGTACACGAACGTCTATTCCTACAACTGTTATAACGAGGTGTACAACATGGAGCCGGCCGATTATATAGCGGTCTGTGAGGAGGACGGCTATGACCGTGTGTATGCTTATGCAAAAGAACATGGCACATTGGTGTACCAGAATGAGATGTTTTGTTTATATGAACTATGAGCGGCGGCATAATTTCTGATTGTAGTGCAGATAGCGTCTGACAAATTCACGGTAATTTTGTTTGGACATGAGCGCCTGTCCTTTTTTCAGATAGATGGTCGTGGCATCGTATTTGGTGATATAGCGGAAATTCACAAGATAAGCTCGGTGTGTACGGAAAAAATCCTCTCCTGCTTCCTTTTCCAGGTCTTTCATTTTACCGTAATATTCGATGTCGCTGTCCAAGGTATGAATCATGATCTTCCGGTCATATACTTCGGCGTAGATGATGTCTTCCAGGTGTATGGTAAAGTGTTTGCCGCCGGCGGTGATGAGGATACCGGGTTTCTTTCGGGGAACAGACATGCTGAAAGCTTCTGCGTTTTTTCTGTCCAGAACCTGCCTTCTGGCATTTTGGAATACTTCTGTAAATTTATTGTCCGCAAAGGGCTTCACAAGATAATGGAAAGCTCCCACATCGAAGGCTTCAAAAACATAATCTGCGGTGGCAGTCACAAAGATGATGATCATATTCTTATCTTTTTGCCGGAGTCTTTTGGCGGTCTCCACGCCATCCGGCTGCGGCATCTGTATATCCAGAAACAGTATATCAGGCAGTGTTTCAGCGCATAAAAGTGCCCTTCCCGATACATAGGTTACGATCGTATCTGTGGAATAAAGGCACTTTATTTTATCTGCGATATAATCCCGTGCTTTCTGCTCATCATCACATATTCCAATCCGCATAACTGTCCATCCTGTTCTCCGTTTTTATATTAGAATCTCAACAACAATTATAGCGGAATTGGCCTGTCATTTGTGATCATCAGACGCAAACGAGACTTTTTATGTTGTGAAATGATTACAGGCTGTCTTTTTCGATGGAGATACCATCTCTCCAGATTCTTTCCAGATCATAGAAAAGACGGTTCTCACGGTCAAAAATATGGATGATGATATCCTGAAAATCCATCAGAATCCAGTTGGCGTTCTGATAACCTTCCATCTGTTTTAGGTGACATCCCTGTTTGGCAAGTTTCTCGGAGACATTATCGGCCATTGCCTGGATCTGACTCTTGTTGCTGCCGTCCGCAATGATAAAATAATCTGCAATGGTAGATATGTGGCTGATATCAATAATCCTGATATCTTCTGCTTTTTTGTCTTCCAGGGCGTCTATGGCGAGTTTTGCGATTTCGTTTGTTTTCATAAGTGCTGTCGGTTCCTTTCACGGTGTCAGTTCATTTTCCCCTTTTTACGGACAAATGTCAACTGTGTTTATAGTATTGGTAGGTTTCTTCTGTCATGGTATCGATCTGTCCGTCTGTGGTCTTAAGATAGGCCAGTGTGTTCTCCAGAATCCTGGCCATGGTGGCGTCCAGATCCTGATAGGCCACCTGTCTGATCTGTTCCAGGTCGGCAACATGTTTGCGGCCCGGTTCAATATAGTCTGCAATATAAAGTATTTTTTCCAGTTTACTCATTTTGGGACGGCCGGTGGTATGGTACTTTATGGCATTTAAAATATCCGGCACTGTCACACCGTATCGGCTTTGAGCCAGATAGGCACCCACTTTGGCATGGAGAAGGGCCGAAGGATTGAGACGTTCCACATCCGAGATGTCCAGTTGGTATTTTTCACAGAGGGCAATCTGTTCTTCCCCCTTTAAAGGTTTGGCACAGTCATGCAGCAGCCCGGCTGTCATGGCACTTTCCATATCCGCACCGTGAGCCATAGCCAGACATGCAGCCGTATAGGACACTCCAAGGGTATGCAGATAGCGTTTGGAAGATAATTCCTGTTCCATAATCCTGCGAAGTTCGTTGATATCGGTTTTGTGTTTATCACTCATGGTGATTGCCTCCTGTCAGAGTTTGATATAGTTTGTTATTGTAAATGTAGGTTTCTACTGCTTGCGGCACCAGATCATGTATTGGTAATTTATCCCGTACCCTCTCCCGGATCATGGAGGAGGAAATGTCCATGGGATCAATTTTCAGAATCGAAATATCCGCATCGAATTTCTCTTTCAGATAAGTGATCTGATTTTTCATATCTGTCAGTGATTTATCGTCCCGCACGGCAGCCAGCACATGGCAGTTTTGAAAGATTTCTTCCGGATTTTTCCAATCCTCCATAGCCCAGAGGCTGTCTGCTCCCAGGATAAAATAGTAGTCTGCCGCCGGATCAGATGCCCTGAGATCTTTCAGCGTTTCACAGGTGTAAGTATTCTTATCTTTATTTACCTCTATCAGGGACAGGGCAAAAGAAGGGGTGTCCTCAATGGCAAGACGGGTCATTTCACATCTTATCTCGGGGGGCAGTACTTCTTCCAGGTCTTTCATATAAGGGATGCCGCTGGGAATGAATAATACTTCGTCCAGTGCAAACTGCTCCTGCGCTTTCCTGGCAATTGCTAAATGTCCAAAGTGGATGGGATTAAAAGTTCCACCCATGATGCCTGTTTTTTTCATCCGCCATACACGCTCCAATCCGATTGATTTCAGAAAATGCTGTCTTATGGTCTGGGCAGAACAATCTTCGGGTTTTTCCTGTCCGGTTTATATAACACAATTTTGCGGCCGATCACCTGCACCACTTGGGAGTGAGTACGTTCCGCCACCATCTGGGCGATTTCATGGGGATCATCCAGACAGTTTTTGAGAACCGCCACTTTAATCAGTTCCTTCGTATTGAAGGACTCTCCGATTGCCTCAGTGACTTCCGGCGTCAGGCTCGACTTTCCAATCTGAAAGATGGGATCCAAGCTGCTGGCCAGTTTTTTGAGATAAGAACGTTGCTTGCTTGTCATGGTTTCCTCCAATTCCTAACGATAATAATCAAATGATAATCCGTACATTCTTACAGTGCTTCCTTCTGTGATTCCAAGAGCCTCCAGCTGATCCAGAATCCCGTTCTTTTTCATGAAATCCTGGAAGAATTTGAAGCCTTTTTCTGACTCCAGGTTGGTGTAAGAAAGCATTTTTTCTATCCGCGGGCCTTCTACCACATATTCATTTGCAGCTTCGTCATAGATAACGGTAAAAGGTTCCGTCTCAATATCAAAATGATACTCCGGGAAAAACTCCTGTTCAAATATGACAGGTGTCCTGTCCAACTCGGCAAGCCGGTTGTTGATGGCATACAAAAGCTCCCGCAGGCCCTTGCCGCTGATAGCGGAAACAGCATAGACAGGGATTCCCTTCGGCTCAAATTCCTGACGGATTGCCGCCACCGGGTCGTCTTCACCATAGATCATATCAATTTTGTTGGCGGCAATAATCTGCGGCCGGCCGGCCAGTGAGGCATCATAGGATGTCAGCTCTTTGTTGATGGCGTAGATATCGGCGACAGGATCCCGTCCTTCTGTGGATGCTGCATCCACAATGTGTACGATCAGTTTTGTACGCTCAATATGGCGCAGGAACTCATGGCCAAGCCCTATGCCCTCCGAGGCGCCCTCAATGAGACCTGGAATGTCCGCAATCACGAATCCTTTGGCATCCTTTAAATCCACAACGCCCAGATTGGGATTTAAGGTTGTAAAATGATAGTTGGCAATCTTCGGTCTGGCATTGGTTACCTTGGATAAAAAGGTGGATTTCCCCACGTTGGGAAAGCCCACAAGTCCCACATCGGCAATGACTTTCAGTTCCAGGATCAGTTCCAGTTCCTGGGCCGGCTGGCCAGGCTGGGCATACTTGGGAGCCTGCATGGTACTGGTGGCATAATGCTGGTTGCCGTTGCCGCCTCTGCCGCCTTTTAAGAGCAGAAAACGGCGGTTGTCCCCGGACATATCCGTGATAACCTTTCCGCTTTCCGCTTCACGGATGACAGTACCCTCCGGCACCTTGATGGTGATATCTTCCCCGTTTTTGCCGGCACAGTTTTTCTTGCTGCCCTCTTCGCCGTTTCCGGCGCTGTATTTGCGGATGTGGCGGAAGTCTGTGAGGGTGTTTAACCCTTCGTCCACTTCAAAGTATACACTGCCTCCATTGCCCCCGTCACCGCCGTCAGGGCCGCCGTTTGGCACATATTTCTCCCGGCGGAAGGACACATGTCCATCGCCGCCTTTTCCGCTTTTGACAAAGATTTTTGCGCGATCTGCAAACATAAATATCTATCTCCTAAATCTGAAAAAAGCTCCAAACACCTAGATGTTTGGAGCCGTTTTGCTGGTCTTATTTCTCCACAGGATATACGGAAGCCTGTTTCTTGTCTCTTCCTTTTCTCTCAAAACGAAGAACACCGTCAATCAAGGCAAACAGGGTATCATCTCCGCCGATACCTACATTATTGCCGGGATGAATCTTGGTTCCGCGCTGTCTGTATAAGATATTTCCTGCTTTGACGAACTGTCCGTCAGCTCTCTTCGCACCTAATCTCTTAGCCTCGGAATCACGACCGTTCTTGGTGGAACCGACACCTTTCTTATGTGCAAAAAATTGAAGGTTCATATTCAACATGGTATTACACCTCCTCAAATGTCAATTTACAATGTTTCTGCCCGTACTGTTTTTCAATCTGACTTAAGCCGAGCACCAGAGAATCCATGAGCACCTGCGATGTTTCTTTCAGCGGATGATTCGTGAAGCGGCATCTGATGATACCGGCATTATCATCCGTTTCTATCTGTAGGGGTTCCTTCGTAATCTGCTCCAGGGAATTTAAGGTGTTGATGACAAGGACAGAGACTGCGGCGCAGACAATGTCTTCTCCCCGTTTTGCATACCCGGCATGCCCGTTACAGATAAAGCTGTGGTATTCTCCTGTTTTTGTTTTATGAATTGTGATTCTGGTCATTACGCATTGATCTTATCAATCTGAATCTGCGTATACGGCTGTCTGTGACCATTTTTCTTGTGATAACCGGTTTTGCTCTTATACTTGTAAACGATGACTTTACGAGCTTTCCCCTGATCCATAACAGTTCCGGTTACGGTAGCATTTGCTACATCGCCTGCAACCTTAAGCTCTTTGTCGCTGACAGCTATCACCTGGTCGAATGTTACAGTCGTACCTACTTCCACATCGAGTTTTTCCACTCTGATGATATCACCTTCGGATACTTTGTACTGTTTTCCGCCTGTTGCAATGATTGCGTACATATGGCACCTCCTATTCATGAACACGAAGTTCATTTACTCGCTAACTGTGGTGATACCCGTAAAAGGGCATACTTTTACCTCGTTATGCGGCATACTCATTAATCATATACATTTTATCCCGGTTTGTCAATGATAAAATTACCTGTTTTCCAATCTTTTATCCATCTCCGCTTTCAGAATACGTTCGATTCTTTCATGCAGATCCTGGGTTTTAAACGGTTTGAGAACATAGTCGTTGATTCCGAGCTTGGAACTTTCCACGATGGTCTGTTTTTCGCGCTGTGAAGTAAGCATAATCACAGGAATCTCCTGACAGGTTTCCATTTCCCTGATTCTGCGCAATGTTTCTATGCCGTCCAGGGGTGCCATCTGAACATCCAATAAAATCAGATCCGGTGGTGTTTTCTGTTTGAGATACTGTAAAGCACGCAGACCGGAATTTAAAGCGACAACTTCATAGGATCCTCTGAATTCCTGTTCGATTGTAGCCAGACTGATGCTGTTGTCATCAACGGCCAATATTGTCAATTTATTATCCACCTTGTTTTTACTCCTCCCGTTGCATCTGTTCTATTAACTCACGCAGCATCTGTTCGGCTGCGTCGTCCTCATATAATTTGAGCTGTTCCCTGATCTGTTCCAGCTTCGTTTCAACAGCAGTCTCCAGACGATACTCTTCCAAAAGCGTGTCTATGATATGGGCGCAGTTCTTGGACTGGAAATCTTCCAGATCACTCAGGGCTGTCTGGATTTCCTGAAGCAGATCTGACTTGTCGATTTCTTTCTCTTTTACCTTCTGTGCTTCTGAGGTATGTTTTGTATCCAGATATTTCTGTATATGTTCCAGTTGTTCTTCATATTCGGCCAGCAGTTTTTCCGCATGGCTGTCAACAAATGTGTAATCTTCTCTTTTTACCGCTTTTTCCTGTTCCCGTGCTATGTTTGAAACCTGCATTGCCCCTACATTGGCGGAAGCACTCTTTAAGGCGTGTACTTCTATGCCGTAGGCTTTATAATCTTCTTCTTCCAGAAGATCTTGCAGGACTTCCAGTTTCCGTTTCCCGTCCAGACAGTAAAGATTCAAGAGTTCATGGTATTCTTCAATGCTGGCAGAATAATGTTCAGCCACTTCATCTGTGTCAATGCCTTCAATGATAATATCCTGAAATTTCAGGTAATTATTTCTGTCTGATTGCAGACTGTGCATCCATCTGCTGCCGGCAATTCGTTTTTCGTCCGGAATCCATTTTAGAAGTATCATATGGAGTGTCCGTCTGTCAATGGGTTTTGTAAGAAAATCCTGAAAACCGTTTGCCAGAAAAGTTTCACGGACGCCTTCCATGGCGTTGGCTGTCAGGGCAATGACCACCGGCAGAGTGCCGTTTTCGCCACATTCACTGCGGATGTGCTGTACGGCTTCTATGCCATCCATACCAGGCATCATATGATCCATGAAAATAATGTCAAACAGGGTTCCGTTGACAAACTGTATGGCTTCCATGCCGCTCTCGGCTTCGGTGATCTCCAGGTCATAAGTCTGTAACAAAGATCTGGCAACTTTTCGGTTGATCATATTGTCATCTACTACCAATACTTTACAGTTCCTTGCTGTGAAGGGGTCTAAGGGTTTTTCTTTTTGCAGTTCCACTTCCGGAACCTCAGAAAGGGGTCTGCTGTCCGCCACCTTTTGTATAACTTCTACAATAAAGGTAGAACCCTCGCCGTATACACTCTCTACCTTAACAGAACCGTCCATCAGTTCCGCCAGATGTCTGGTGATGGAAAGGCCAAGCCCTGTGCCTTCCACGCTCCTGTTACGTCGGGAGTCAAGTTGTCTGAAATTCTCAAAGATTCTCTCCATGTCTTCTTCCCGGATACCGCAGCCGGTATCTTCCACACGGAAGATCAGACGCTCTGTATCGGGCTCTTCTCCCGGTATACCCGAAACGGCAATCTTGACATGGCCCTCCTTGGTGAATTTCAGTGCATTGTTTAAAAGATTGATCAGAATCTGTTTGATCCTGCCTTCATCGCCGAGATAACGACAAGGAAGGGACATATCGAATTCACTCATCAGCATAAGCCCATGCTGTGAAGCAACGATATCCATCATATTCAGTACTTCATTAATCAGAGATTTCAAGTGATATTCTGTCAGTACCAATTCCATTTTTCCGGCTTCTACTTTGGACAGATCGAGTATGTCATTGATCAGCGCCAGAAGATTGCGGGAGGAGGATTTGATATCACAGGCATAGCCGTATACTTTCCGGCCTCTGCTTTCTTCCATAATGATATCGCTCAGTCCGACAATGGCATTCATCGGTGTGCGGATCTCATGGGACATATTGGCAAGAAAGGCACTCTTGGCAATGTTGGCCTGTTCTGCCTGTTCGCGCACCTGTTTGATTTCCTCAATATAATTTCTTGTTTCCGTCACATCCAGAATCAGAATGACATAACCCTTTTTTTCACCGTATTTATCAGGAATCTGTTGTACATGTCCCTGATAGAAACAGCCGTTGAGACTGAATTCTTCCCGGGTATCCTTGTCAAGGATATCATGTGGGAAACCTTCCAGTTCTTCAATATGTTTTCCGATGGCATGAATGTTCAGATCCCTGAAGATTGTTGCAGCCGCCGAATTGTAGCTGACAATCCGCTTGTGTTTGTCTATTGCGATAACACCGTCGTTCATGCTGTCAAGCAGTATACCGGACGCCAGACTGCTGAAATCGTATACCTTTCTGCTCCAGACCAGAATGACCACACTGGAAAGAATCAGTCCCAATACAACAGGAGTTGGATCATATACATTGGTCAGTTTTAAGACATAGGATCCTAAAACAATCACCGGTATAAAAGAAAGGATCAGGATTAATTTGTATTTTCTGTCTATGGCATAATCAGGTTTCTTGATGCAGACATGAATTAAAGCATAGAGTGTAAATGCATAGGGAATAATCAGACCACATAACATAAAAAGCCAGTAGCCGGGTCCATAGGACAGACTCAGATAGCAATGTCCCTGTGCGGTTTGCAGCCAATTTATATCTCGATAAAAAAAGTTGTGTAAATCACAGGTAAAAACGAGTACCAAAATAAAGACATCGATTATTTTGAGAAATTTTAAGATCTTTTTGGGGGCTTTTTCAAAACAGTAACTGAATATGAAATGACAGTAACTGATGGGAATGGTCAAAGACCCCACATACTGTATTTTAACGGCTGTCAACGCCGCTTCTACGGTGGGTGCCGTCAATTCTAATAAGTATCCCGCGTTCTGGATCAGGGATCCCATCAGGAAATACTGCATCAGCTTCTGTTCCCGGGAACCGTCTCCCTTCAACAGAAGAAATAATGCCAACACGATTACGCTGATACCTAAAATGCTCAGTCCGATAAATAAAATATTCATAACTTTATATCACCAAACAAAATATTATAATCCTTCCTGGATGATGGCTATTGCTATCATATCAGTTCCTATAGGTTCTGTCTACAAGAAACCAAAAAATATAGTCTATTTATCGGCGTGCTTTTGCCGTATCGCCAGCAAAGCCTCAAATTCTTCATCATTATAATAAAAGAATAACAGGACAGCCAGAAGTGCCACGCCGATGGTAATGTAGATATCCGCTACATTAAATTTGGGAAAATCAATGGGCACAAAATAAATAAAGTCTACAACATATTGTTGTGTAATGCGGTCGATCAGGTTGCCGACGGCACCGCCTGCGATAAAAAGCAGACCGATGCGCATCCCTGCAAACCGCTTCTCTGCCGGGAGCGTGAAATACTTCCAGATTACCACAAGGATTACCATACTGGTCAGAAGTATCAGGAAAGTCTGTCTGCCTGCAAAGGAGCTGAAAGCGGCGCCGGTGTTTTCCAGATAGCTGAATTCTAAGACCCTGTCGATGAGGACAAAGCTTGACTGGTCTTTTAAGTGTATGACTGCCAGACGCTTGGTATATTGGTCAAAAAAGAGCAAAAGAAATAAGGCCAGGACTGTGCCCACATTTCTTTTCAGGTTTTTCACAAAAAAATAGTTCATGAAAGAGGATTCCTTTCTGTTACATTCTTGGAAGATCAGCTGATGGAAAATAAATAGGCCGCTATCTGCGCGCGGGAACTGAACTCTTCTGTTTCCAGAAGGTCATGGACTTCTTCTTTGGTGTAAAATCCGGCATTGATCTGTTCATTTTCTGAGGTGTGATCTTCAAAACTGCCCTCCACATCCACAAAGGCAATCTGTGTCTTGACATCGGAAAAGGCAACCGCGGCAAAGGACGGCGGCAGGATGTTGAGGATTTTCTTAACGGAAAGTCCTGTCTCCTCATACAGTTCCCGCTGGATACATTCTTCCAGGGATTCCCCCTCTTCTATCATGCCTGCACAGAGGTTATAGATCAGGCGGTTGACGCCCATACGAAATTCCCGCAGAAGCAGTATCTTATCTTCATAATAAGCAACGATGGAAACACCGCTTACTTTTTCCCCGATCATATGTGGCCCTGCTATGTCGTTGCGGCTTACAATCTCATACTTTTTCTCTTTGCCTGCCTTGTTGCGGTAAGTCAGTTCGTAGTTCTTAAGATATCTGCCGTCTTTGACTTTTTCCATTTTCAGAAGTTCCATATCAACTGTCCTTTCTCATCTGTTGTGCAAAATTAGGTCCTGTTTTCTTTCTGGTGATTTCCATCAGACCAAGGCCTGTCATATCCACAGCATTTGCGGTTACGGGATCCTGCTTTAAAAGTCTGTGCATGTATTCCAAAAGTTGTTGTTCCTGTTCTTTGTGTTTCAGATTGATAAAGTCAACCAGGATCATGCCGGAAAGATTTCTGGCACGCAGCTGGACAGCTATCATCTCAGCTGCCTCCCGGTTGATCTTCATAAAAGTTTCTTCGGCGTTTTGGCCGGCTTCACATTTCCCGGTATTGACATCAATGGAAATCAGAGCTTCTGTGGGTTCTATGACAAGATAACCACCGGATTTCAGCCAGACCTTTGCGGCAAGCAGCTCCTGGATACGTGTTTCCACACAGTAAAGCTTGTGCAGGGGAAGAAGGCTGTCTTCATAGAAACGTATCGGTATGTCAGTATCCTGAAAGGACGCTTGCAGAGCCTCATAGATATCCGGCAGATCTGTCACCACTTCATCGTACTCTGTGCGGTATGCATTCTGGATAAAGGTGATATAATCCGGCTGGCTGCGGTACAGACAACTGTAACAGGTGCGTTTGTCTGCAATCGCAAGAAGATGTGTCAGCTTTTCGGTGAGGGCTTCGGCCTCTTCTGTTAAAGGGGTTTCTTCCGTCAATGCAGCGGCATTGGTACGGACAATAATCTGATATTGTCCGGAAAGATTCTGCAATGCTTCCAGACTGCGGAAACGGTTCTGCTGTTTTTTGTTCAGTTTGGAAGATACCTGCACACTGTCATTGCCTGCGTCTGCTGTGTGGGTGCGGACCACCACATAGCGGCCGGATAAAGATATCCTGGTGGTGACGCCTGCAAGTTTGGTTTTGAGCGGTTCCTTGGTGAGCTGGATAAGTAATTCATCACCGGGTTTTATAGTGCCGTCCGGGGTACGATTCAGCACGGCGGCAGCTTTGGCGTCAGACAGGGGAAGAAATGTCAGATATTTATTGCCCAGGTCTACGAAAGCGGCGTTAATATTGCGGGAGATATTCTGGACTTTACCGATATAGATATCCCCTATGGCAATGGATTTTTCATTTTGCGCATGAGCAGATAAGATCCGGTTGCCGTTCAGAAGCAGGCAGAGGAGTTTGTCGTATAGTTTTAGAATGAGTATCTTGCCGTCTGGGGTCATGGATTTGTTCCTCCGCTCTTTGCCATAGCGCACTGTTCATTGCTTTCGTGTGGATTGTACCATATTTCCCATGGAAAAGAAAGTGACAAAAATTTTTGACACTTTCTTTTCCAACAATTTACGTCTTTGAATTTCAGATATCAAATTGGGGTTATCAGATTATATATTTGACGGCGGTTCCGTAGGCGATGACTTCGGCGGCACCCTGCATGATGGAGGAGGATGCATAGCGGATGTTGATAACGGCATCGGCGCCTAAACTTTCCGCTTCATCCACCATTCGTTTGATGGCGATCTGTCTTGCCTGGTTGAGCATTTCGGTGTATTCTTGCAGTTCACCGCCCACCAGGGTTTTGAGGCCGGCCATAAAGTCGCGGCCCACATTCCTGCACTGTACCACATTTCCTTTTACAATTCCTAAAGTCTCCACTTCTTTTCCGGTAATATAATCAGTATTTACGAGCAACATCTTCTTCTCCTCCTTCAATCTCTTTCATTCTCTGTAATAAGACAGCAACAATTGACATAATCATGGTGACGGGAATCACAATCAGTAATCCGGTTGCCCACAGGGGCATGGAGGATTGCAGATAGAGCCAGATAAGTGTGGCGATCACCCCGATCATCATTAAAATCAACAGGAAACTGAAAATAACAGGTGCCAGTTTCTTGTGTCTGATGTCGTGTCTGCTTACATTTAGGAATTTTGTGCCTTCTTGTTCCATTTCTACCATCCTTTCTAAGTATTCGTCAGGAGAAAAGGTGTAATACTGGCATGACTCTTCACTTACAAGCCGGCAAAGGCGGGTGGTTTCTTCCAGGCTTATTCTTTCCCGTTCCAGGAGAATGACCTGTCTTTGCAGGGCATCTGACAAGGTCAGATCTCCCTTTTGAATCTTGCGGATTTCTTCCAGAGGAAGGGATAATTTACGAAGCAATTTGATCTTCTTTAATTCATCCACATCTTCCTTAGAATAATCGCGGTAGCCATTCTCCGTGTTACGTCTTGGGTTTAACAGGCCCTGTTGTTCGTAGAAGCGGATATTTTTCTTGGTGATATTTACCTGCTGTTCTACTTCATTGATTTTCATGAGATTTCCTCCTTGCCGGTCTGGCCGTTTTTCTCCTGCTACGGGTAGAATAAGGCTTCCACAAGGTGGAAGGTCAAGAGAAATTTGCATTTTTATACAGAAAATTATATAAGATTCGGAAAGCAAAGTAGTTTCTGGATTTCACAGTGAATATACATAGAATTTGGTAAAGTGCCTGCAATAAAAGTCCATATGTTCAGTTATTCCTGCAAAAGCAGCGGCACAAGCTGTCTTTTTTCTCCCTCTCTGGCAGAGTTCGTGTAGGTTTCCAGTCTCGTCACCTGGATGTTGGACAAGGGAATTTTACAGCCTGTAAATTCACAGAACTTCTCAAAGACTACCGTAGGTTTGATATTGCCGCTGCTGCTGGCATCCACGGTCATGCAGATACAGGGCACTGTGATACAGTCTGCTTCTGCCTCCGGGAGAAGCATGGCGGCGGCTGCGGACATCATATCCGGTAACACCTTTGTTTCGCCCACATGCATTTCATAGATGCCCTGTTTTAAGTCCACTTCTATGATACTTTTCTTGGTTTCTTTGGTGTAGGGAATCTGTGCCTGTGCATAAAAGGCGGCTGCCGATTCTTGCAGGTCAGGTATCGGAAAGGTGCCTTCCTTCAGATGAATCTGATAGGAAGCGGCGGCAACACTGGCCATGGCATTTTTGACTGTGTCCGGCAGTATGCGGGCGGCAAGGATCTGTACCCCCTCTACCATGGTCTCATTCAGGGCGTCTGTCAGCTGGTTCGTACTTGTCAGGGAGACCGCTTCTATGTCCAGATACTCTCCCAGGCTTTCGATGCCTACCCCCAAAGGCGCGGCAAAGGACATAATCTGGTGAGGGCTGAATCCTTCTGAATAGCGGATGTCAATACCGGCACGCCGTATTGCCTTCTGAAAGTAACGCATCATATCCAGATGGCCGATGAATTTCATGGAACCGTATTTTGCAAATTTAATCCTGATCTTCATGTTCTTCCTTTCCTTCCTCATAGCAGACACCGCCGCCAAACCGTCTGGCGCCGCATCCCTGGCATTTACTCCTACAGTTGGGAGATACAATGCCTTCCTGCGCCTTCTTCCATTCTCTTAATAAAAATTCTCTGGTGACACCGCAGTCTATGAAATCCCAGGGGAAAATTTCGTCATCAGCCCGCTTCCGGGTGGTATAGAATTCCATATCCAGACCACAGTCCTGAAAGCTTGCAAGCCATAAGTCATTGTGAAAAGACTCGCTCCAGGAATCGAACATACAGCCGCGCTTGTAGGCCGTGAGGATGGCTTGTCCCACTCTTCTGTCGCCTCTGGCAAACACGCCCTCTAAGACGCTGACATCCGCCTCGTGCCAGTTGTATTTGATGCTCTTTTGATTGAGCTGTTCCATGATGCCCTTTCTGGTCTGGTGGGCTTTCTCCAGAAATTCTTCTTTGGTGCACATGGGTGCCCACTGGAACGGCGTAAAAGGCTTGGGGATAAAGAAGGAGGTGCTGGTCACAATCTGTACCCGGCCGTTTACCCGTTTCTCTTTGGGGACTGTATCAAAGAAGGCGGCGGCAATCTTGTTGGACAACTCCCCAATACCGCGGATATCTTCTTCTGTTTCCGTAGGCAGTCCCAGCATGAAATACAGTTTAACCCTTGTCCATCCTCCCTGGAAAGCCAGCGTGGCGCCTTTTAGAATGACTTCTTCGGTCAATCCCTTATTAATGACGTCACGCAGTCTCTGACTGCCGGCTTCCGGCGCGAAAGTCAGGCTGCTCTTTTTCACATCCTGCACCTTGCTCATCACATCCAGGGAAAAGGCGTCAATCCGCAAAGACGGCAGGGAAATATTAATATGTTTTCTGTCACAGTCCTCTATCAGATAGTCCAGAAGTTCATTTAACTGGGAATAATCGCTGGAACTTAAAGAACTTAAAGAGATTTCCTCATGTCCTGTGTTGGCAAGCATCTTAGCGGCATAGGTTTTGAGCATCTCCACATCCCGCTCCCTGACGGGCCGATAGAGCTGCCCTGCCTGACAGAACCGGCACCCTCTGATACAGCCGCGCTGAATCTCCAGAACCACCCTGTCCTGGGTTACCTTGATAAAAGGAACCACGGGCTTGTCCGGATAGTGGGTGTTGGATACATCCATCACCAGTTCTTTGCAAATGACATCCGGTGCTTCTTCATACAGTTTCCTGCGTTCTTTGATGGTCCCGTCTTCCTGATAGACTTCTTCATAGAACCCGGGCACATAGATGCCGGGAATCCGGGCGGCGCCTTTTAGGAAATCCAGGCGGGAACCTTTCTTTTCTTTATTTTCCAGATACCAGTCAAGAAGGGGCCGGTACTGGGTCTCACCTTCGCCGATGTAGAACAGATCAAAAAAAGCAGCTATGGGTTCCGGGTTGTAGCTGCAAGGACCGCCGCCGATGACGATGGGCATGGAGTCGTCCCTGTCTTTGGAAAGAAGGGGAATCTGTGCAAGATCAAGTATCTGCAGAATGTTGGTATAACACATTTCATACTGAAGCGTAATCCCAAGAAAGTCCATTTCCCGTACTGGTTCCTGAGATTCCAGTGTAAACAGGGGGATATTCTCCCTGCGCATGATCTGATCCAAATCTGTCCAGGGGGAATACACTCTTTCACACCACACATCCGGAAAGCTGTTAAACATGCTGTAGAGAATCTGGATGCCAAGATGTGACATGCCGATTTCATAAACATCCGGAAAACACATCGCAAAACGTATGGCAGCTTTGTTTTTATCTTTCATCACAGAGTTGACTTCACCGCCGATGTAGCGGGCAGGTTTTTCCACCTGCATCAAAATATCGTCACATAATGCCAGTTTTCTCATAGTTGTAAGGTTTCCTTGTTATCTTGATTCCCATGAAGGGTTTTATTGTAGATTCAGTATATCGAATTTAGTGTTCAAAATCAAGCAACCCTGCCAGTTCCTCCAACACCTGGTTTTGCTCCTGGGTGGTATCATACAGATGAAAGGTATCCGCAAGGATCATGTCATAGACTTCGTTGGTGCTGTAAGCGCCGATTTTACTGCCATTGGTATCACATACCAGAAAGCCCACGAATAAAAATACCGCGAGTACCATACGGTATTTAAATCCGGACATGGAAGCGCCGGGTATTTCGCTGTTTTCCGGCGGATTTCCATAGGACAGGATGTCGTTTTGTCCGGACCATGTCTGTTTATCATACAGGGGTGCCTGTGTATTCTTCCCGTAGAGAATCTGTTCTCTTTGTCTTATTTTAACCCGATTGCCCATGTTTTCCTCCCGGATACATCGTGCCAGTTCCATCTTTTTTTCCAGTGTCGCCTTATTGCCCATTTTCAGTCAGTTCCTTATGTACTGCTTTGCTAAATCTTATGTAAAACGGGACAAAAAAAGAACATACCAATATTGTGTGGTATGTTCCTGTCCGTTTTTACCATGCTATCTCAATCCGAACTTGATATCTGCCTGACATAGGTAAGAAATTTTGCATCTTTTAATAAAATTTCATCGTCTATGTCATAAAGCTTTCTGATAAATTCTGTTTCAAAAACTTCTTCCGGCGTGCCGTATTTCTCGATATACTCTCCTTTCAGACAGAGAATTTTATCGGATATGATTTTGGCAAGTTCCAACTCATGTAGAGACATGATAACCGTCAGGTTCTTTTGCACCTGCATTTCTTTTAAGATAGACAAAAATTCCAGTTTGTACCGGATATCCAGATAGGAGGTGGGTTCGTCCAGAATAATAATTTCCGGTTCCTGACAGATTGCCCGTGCAAGCATCACCCGCTGTTTCTGGCCATCACTGATTTTATTATAATCCTGTCCGCTGATATCCATGATATGGGTAAGGGCCATTACTTCCTCTACTACTTTCTGATCCTCATCTGACAGTACGCCGAACCACCCGGTATAGGGATAGCGTCCTGTCGCAACCACATCCCTGCAGGTTTTCATTTCTGCTCTTGCTTTTTGGGTAAACACAACGGACATTTTCTTCGCCAGTTCCTTGCCTTTCATTTCCGACAAGACGTTCTCTCCCAGATACACGGTTCCGCCAAGCAGCTGCAATTGTCCGGCGATACTTTTGAGCATGGTTGATTTTCCGGCACCGTTGGGCCCGATCAGACTTAATATTTCTCCTTTGGACAGTGTGATTTCCACATTTTTAATCAGGGGTCTGTCGTCGTACCCTACACACATCTTTTTCGTTGTAAAATAATATTGTTCCATCCAAATGAACCATGCCTTTTCATCAACTGTAATACGGAAGTATTCTAATGCTGTTTATCTGTGTTTTTCCTTCCTATTACCCACAGCACCACCGGGGCACCGAAAATCGCAGTTACCGTACTGATACTGAGCTCTGTGGGGGCAAGCATTGTCCTGGAAAGCAGGTCGCAGAACAGACAGAATACACTTCCGCCGAGAAAACAGGCCGGTATCATGTAAAGCGGTTCTACAGAGCCAAGAAGTTTCTTGACCAGATGCGGCACGGCAACCCCTACAAAAGAAACGGGGCCTGCAAATGCTACAATACATGCCGATAGCATACTGGAATAAATTACGATACATATTCTTAATAGTCTGAGATTTACACCTGCATTGGCTGCATAGGCATCGCCCAGCTGATAGGCGCTAAGCGGCTTTGACATTAAAAAAATGTGAAGTACCGTCACAGTAACCACGCAGGTTATAATCTTTACATTCTCCCAGGTCATTCCAGAGAAACTTCCCCTTGACCAGTTGTGAAGATTTATAATATCCGCATCATCCGCAAAGGTGATCGTTAATTCCGTGACAGCAGAACAAATATACCCGATCATGACACCGCTCACCACCAGCATGGACATATTGCCTATTCTGCGTGACAGTACGAGTACAAAGCCCATAGATAACATGGCGCCCATAAAGGCGGCGGCAATCATATCTGCCGATGTCACTCTGGATGTTCGCCCGATCAAAAAGATCATGACCAGCGCAACCGCCATTTTGGCACCGGAAGAAATACCAAGGACAAAGGGGCCTGCAATCGGATTATGAAAAAACGTCTGGAGCAGATAGCCGGTAAGTGCCAGGGAACCGCCAAGCATCACAACGGCTATCGTTCTTGGCAGTCTGATGTCCCATATAATGCGAATATTTGTTTCTGTACGCTCATGTCCTGTCAGAGCCTGCACAATGTCCGGGATTGTCATTTGGACGCTTCCGATACAGATGTTGAGGATGAAAAACACCAGAACACCTGCCAGAAGCAGAATAAAGGCTGTCCAATATCTGTGTTGTCTATTTTCCTTCATAGTGAATTATCCCTATAGCAGCCGAAAAAGATAATGCATGTCATTCGTTTCCCCCAAGAGCATGGCATGGATATCTTCTGTCAGATAACCGATGGAGAGGGGCTGTTGGTATATGTCATTCGTGGTACACCAGACATTTCCTTCCTTTACCGCTTTACAATCTGCCAGCAGACTGCATTTATCCAGTAATTCCTCCATACTGGAGACACCGCCGTCAATGGAACTGTTATAAATCAGAAAGTCTGCGTCTTTGGCAGCCGCGTAGAACTCCTCCAATTGTATGTTGATGGTAGAACGTTTTGTGTCAGCGTCACCCAGATTTTCAAAAACATACTGCCCGCCGGCAAGTTCTATGATCCTGGGAATATAATCTGATGACTGGCGTACCTGGATCAGGCCGTTGGTTGTGACAAAAAAGAAGGCAACTGTCTTATCTGTTTTGGTATCCGCCGATACCTGCTCAAAAATTATTTTCTGTTCCTCGAATATCTTTTCCGCTTCTTCTTCCTTATCAAGCAATGCGCCGTAAAATTTTATCCACTCTACCCTGCCAAGCGGGTGCGGCTCGTAGCTGGAGTATTCTATCATGACAGGAATATGAAAATCTTCCAGTTTTTCTATCACTTCAGGAGAATGGGATATCATAGTATTTTCTATGGCAAGGGTACAGCCTTTGGAAACGATCATTTCATAGTCGGGCTTGTTATATTTGCCGGCATAGAGGATAGTACCATTCTCCATGGCTTCCCGCGCTTCCGGGATATACCAGCCGTCTGCCTTCTGACCAGAAAAGGAAACACTGTCCAGTCCGTCCAGGGAACGGAACATATCCATGGCGGAAGACGCCACCAGATAAAGATCTTTTATGGGACGTCTGAGCACTACAATTCCCTTCTCTAAATCCTGGGGGATTTCCCTATCTTCCGGTACGATCAGAAATTTCATGCCGTCTATCGTTGTTGTGAGCAGAATATAATCGCCCTCATAATAGTCCGCCGTAAAATTTTCAGCATATTGTAAGTCCATGTTCTTCTCAAAGACCAGTGCCCTGCCGCTTTCTGTTTCTGATGTATCCTTTTGGACATTTGCGTCCTCTATCCGATCCGCATGAAAAGTCAGCGTATATTCCACTTCATGGGGCTTACTCATAGCCACTGTATCCCCGATGACCTGCATGGGTTTATCAAAACACAATACCGGAATTTCAAACACAGAGTCCCCGTCTGTATTTACCGGCAGATATTTTTCTCCATTTACGATCATATAATCATAATTGGGGCTGTTCCACTGTACAGTTGCAGTCGCTTTTCCGTCTGTAACCACAACCGTTACAGGGGATAAAATTACCGCCTTTCCACTTCCGCCCGCAAAGGTAATGTCCATGTCGTAGGTGCCGTCCGGCAAAATGCCGTCATCGGCTTCCGACGCAGGTGCATCTGACAATACTGCATTGGAGACACTGACCTTATGGTCATACCATTTCCCTTTCTTTCCGATCAGAGCCAGATCAAACTCTGTATCCAGTGCCGGAACCGGCACATCAAAGCCGTTTACCACTTCCGTCATGCCGTCGCTGTATGTAATGGTATCCTCTGTCGGCATCAACAGTACGGCGCCGTCTTTTTGTACGTCCTGTGCCAGTCCGGGATAAAGGTTTACGATGTTCCTGGAGCCAAGGGAAATATGAATGACCATTTCTCCATTCTCCACGGTCAGGATACCTTTGCCGTCACAGGTTTCATTCACCTGGAACATATTGCTGTCTGTGTGAAATTCTGCGGTATAGGTACCGTCAGGAAGAACTGCCGTATTATTGCCGCATCCGCCGGACCAAACCGTCATAAGAAGCAGGGCTATGACGGTCAGTCCCTTTTTCATAAGCTGTTTCATGCTATCACTCCTGTCTTAGTCTATAACTGCCGCGGTATGTTCCACATAAATCTGCTGAATTGCCGCCACGGATCCAAGACCGGCAATCTGGGTTTCTACGCTGTCAAAATGGCCGGAAGCCTTAAACATGCTCAGCCATGAATCGTCATCTTCACCCGCCATATCATTGTTGGCATGGTCTCCGGCTACCACCATTAAGGGCCGGAGGATTACTTTTTTATAACCGGCCTGTGCAACCGCCTCGATAACCGTCTCACAGGAGGTTTCTTCCGGTTCTCCCTCAACTGTCCCGATAAATACATTATCGTATCCAAGGGCGTCCATCTGGGACTGCATCTGGCTGTATGAGACTTTGGCCGTATGGGAAGTGCCGTGGCCTAAGAATACCAATGCCACACCGTCCGTTTTGGCAGCATCCGGACTGCCATACCCTGCATCGCTTACAGCCTCCGTGGTCAGCGCCTTCGCTACGGCCTCTTTATCTGCATTGATTACAGCGGCATCCGCGCCGACCTCTCCCAGCAGCGGTTCCGCAATTTTTATGCTCTCAAATTTGTCACGGTATGCTTCCACACTTTCTGTCAGCTCTTCGTATTCTGCACCATGCATCAGATGGGTAGGCTGGATGACCAGGTTTTTGACGTTGTTTTGAACGGCGCGCTCCAGGGCCTGATCCATGTTATCAATGAACTCCGCATCCCTGGCCTGCACATGATTGATAATAATCTGCGAGGTAAAAGCTCTTCTTACAGACCAGTCGGGATTGGCTTTCTGTATCGCATCTTCGATTCCCTTGATATCCTTTATGCGGCTGTCATTAAAGGAAGTGCCAAAGCTGACCACCAGAATTTCGTTTTCACCGATTTCATCCTGATTGCGTGGGTCATCCTTGGAAGCATCACCTGTATCCTGGCCAAAATAATCCGGACTGGCATTTTCGCCTTCCACCAGCTCCTTCTGTGCATCTGTGAGGGCATCCCATGCCTCTTTGGCCTGTGTGCACTGTGCATCGGTATTCTCTGTCCTTGCCTGCACATATATGGCATCAATCAACGCGGCAGTATTGTCCGCCGCCTCCTGATCACTGTCAGTTTCATTTTCAGAAGATGCGGATGGTTCCTTCCCGCATCCCGTGAGTGCTATGGTGCAAATCATGGCGCCGGTCAGGAATGTAGCAACAAATTTCTTTTTCATCTCTTCAGTTCCTCTCTTTCTCTCGTTTGGCACAAAGTAAATATTGAATATAAAAAATCCCTTACCGCTGTTTCATACCGCAGCGGTAAAGGATTCGTACACAAAATAAACCTGCAAAACACCTTGCGATGATTTTGCAAGATAGAACGTACAACCAGTTACTCGTGGCTTGAAACAAATGTTTCCGTACAACATTCAGGCAGGTCTCCCGGCTTATAGTTCGTGGATTGTTTCCAGCGCATCCGCCGTCTTCCCGGAAAATTTTCCGTTTTCCAGTGACATATCTGGCTTCAGCTCCCTAATTACGGTGACGAGTTCGTACAGGATTTGCACCTGTTTCCCTTTTCACCAGAACCAGTGCTTTAGGCATTGGTCTGACACCTGAATCATTTTGTCTTTATGCAATTGAACAAAGTATATCATACATGGAAGCAATGTCAATACCGGAAGATCAACAACAAATTATCTTCTGGCAAGTTCAGCCGTAATCTCCTCCCAGGTCACATTCTTTTCTGCCATCAGTACCATCATGTGATAGAGAAAATCCGCAATCTCATATTTCACTTCATTGGCATTGGGATTCTTGGCGGCAATCACAATTTCCGTGGCCTCTTCTCCCAGTTTCTTGAGAATCTTATCGATTCCCTTATCATAGAGATAGTTGGTGTAGGAGCCTTCCTTAGGATGAATTTTCCGGTCTTTGATCACATCAAACACCTGCTCAAACACCTTAAGCGGATTGGTCTCTTCATATTCCTTGGACATGATCTCATGAAAGAAACAGGAATGGGAACCGGTATGACAGGCGGCGCCGATCTGGGAAACCTTTGCCAGGATGGTATCCTTATCGCAGTCCGCAGTCAGCGACTTGACATACTGATAATGACCGCTGGTATCGCCTTTCACCCAGAGCTCGTCACGGCTTCTGCTGTAATAGGTCATCTTGCCGGTCCTTAAGGTCATATTGTAGGCTTCTTCGTTCATATAAGCCACCATTAATACCTCATCAGTCTTGTAATCCTGCACAACCACGGTCACATGCCCGTCGGAATTCAGTTTAAAATCTTCCCAGCAGACGGCCGGCTCGAAGGTATTCACCCGGATATCGTTGTTCTGACAAAGAGCCTTGATGGAAAGAAGCTCCTTGGCATTTTCATTGATGGCAAAACCGGATATGCCAAAGATATTGTCATTGGACAGCAGTTCCAGAAGTTTATCCAGGGAAACCTCCGGCACCGAAGCAATCATGGGAAATCTGGATACAGAGATTGCCTCTTTTAAACAGGTCTCCTTGACCAGAAGAATTTCTCCGATATAGGCATCGATCAAAGTCTCGTTACGTGTGATACTCTCAACTTCTGTCACACTGGCCACAATCTTGTCTTTGCCGAATTTCTTGGATACTTCTGCTGTAAGCTCAATATTGCCTGGCTTGGAATAATTTAAGGCCGCTTTTTTACAGCCGGCATAGAGAAGTTTCTTGATATCTTCCATGCGCTTTACATTGCCGGCACCAGTCACGGGAATTTCAGCCTCACTGCATATGGATTTGATGATATCCAAAGCTTCTTCATGTTCAATGTCGTTGTCGGACATATCATAGACGATCAGCTCATCCGCATTGTTGTCCCCATAAAACCTGGCCAGTGCGGCCGGGTTGGTATCAATGATGGTGCTGTCCGTGAAGCTCTTTATGGCGTTGCCTTTATATAAATAAATACAGGGAATAAATTTTTTGTAGGACATTCCTGTTTTCTCCTAAATTGTTCTGTTATAGAGTTCCTTTGGTACTTAAGACACCGGTGATTCTCTCGTCGTAAGATACTGCCATATCCAGGGCCTTGGCAAAGGCTTTGTACATGGCTTCGATCATATGGTGGGCATTTTCACCATGAAGCATCTTGATGTGCAGGTTCATGCCGGCACTGTAGGATACCGCATAGAAAAATTCACGCACCAGTTCTGTGTCAAGACCTCCGGCATGTTCTGTGGGAAAGTTACAGTCAAAGACGAAATAGGGTCTGCCGGATAAATCTATGGCACACAGACAGAGGGCGTCATCCATGGGCAGGATAAAAGAGCCATAACGTCTGATGCCGGCTTTATCTCCGATAGCCTCCCGGATCACCTGGCCGATCACTATGCCGGTATCTTCCACCGTATGGTGTCCGTCCACATCGAGATCTCCCTTGGCATGAAGAGTCAGGTCAAAGAGCCCATGTCTGGCAAAGCCGTCTAACATATGGTCAAAGAACCCGATTCCCGTAGAGATCTGGCTTTTGCCGGTGCCGTCAAGGTTGAGGGAAGCTTTGATCTGTGTTTCTTTGGTATTACGTTCTATGGTTGCTGTTCTGGACATTGGTTTCTCCTTTTATACGTATTCCCAGCCCTTACGAAAACCGCACTCTGATGGAATTGGCATGGGCCGTCAGTCCTTCTTTTTCGGCAAACAGTTCGATATCCTGATGGGCCTGTTCCAGAGCCTGTTTTGAGTAGGATATGATGCTGGTTTTTTTCATAAAGTCGTCCACATTGAGCGGTGAGAAAAATTTCGCCGTGCCGTTTGTGGGCAGAATATGGTTGGGGCCTGCATAGTAATCGCCTAACGGTTCCGAGGAGTATTCTCCCAGGAAAATAGCGCCCGCATTTTCAATCCGGGTCATCACCTGATAAGGATCTTTTGTCAGGATTTCCAGATGTTCGGAAGCAATGGCATTGGCGGCTTCTATGGCATCCTCCATGGAACCGGCAATCAGCTGATAGCCGTAATTATCCAGAGACTTGCGGATGATATCTGCTCTGGATAACTCTTGCAGGAAGGTCTCAATTTCTGTGGAAACCTGATCTGCCAATGTTTCGCTGGTGGTGATGAGGATTGCGCTTGCCAGTTCATCATGTTCCGCCTGGGATAAGAGGTCTGCCGCCACATATCGTGGATTGGCCGTCTCATCGGCTATGACCAGAATTTCGCTGGGGCCGGCAATGGAATCGATACTGACATAACCAAAGCAGGCTTTCTTGGCCAGGGCCACAAAGATATTGCCGGGGCCGGTAATTTTATCTACTTTGGGAATACTCTGTGTGCCAAAAGCCATGGCGGCAATCGCCTGGGCACCGCCTATCTTATAGATTTCATCCACACCGGCAATCTTAGCTGCCGCCAGCGTACCGGGATTGACTTTGCCGTCGGGGCCTGCCGGTGTTGTCATCACAATCTTTTTGACACCGGCAACCTTCGCCGGGAGCACATTCATCAGCACGCTGCTGGGATAGGCCGCTTTCCCGCCCGGCACATAGACACCGGAAACTGCAATGGGTGTGATCTTCTGTCCCAGGATACTGCCGTCCGGTTTCGGGTCGATCCAGCTGTTATGTAACTGCTTCTGATGAAAGGCGGTAATATTGCCGGCAGCCTTCTCCATAACGCGGATAAAATCTGCATCCATTGCCTGAAAGGCATCTTCTATCTCATCTTTGGTGACACAAACCGTATCCTTATGGATATCCCACTTATCAAACTGCTTCGTATAAGCAAAGACCGCCTCGTCCCCTCTTTCCCGCACATTGTCAATGATATCCGCCACCACAGCCTCGTATTGTCCATAATTGTTCGGACTTCTCTTAAGCAGATTATCCAGAATATCCTTCTGCGTCTGCGCTGTCAACTGTATTTTTTTCATGAATTACATATCCCTTTCTTAAATACTCATTGGCAATTTATATGCGGAGGATGCCCATAAGGCATCCTCCCGAACATTTCTAGAAACTCTCAGGCAGCGTACTTTGCTGCCCTAGAGTTTCTTAATGTTCTATTGTACACTATAGTTTAACTTCACCGTAATAGAAGCCGTTTTATTCCGGGAACTGGTGTCAAAATAACCGCCGTAGCTGTATTCGGTGTTGCTGTTCTGGGCCGTAATCTGGAAAACACCGAGATTTGCATTGAGCAGGGTTCCGATCTGGGCCCCTGTTCCCTGTGCCAGAAGGTCGATTCTGTCTTTGGCGTTCTGGGTAGCTTCCTCGATCAACTGTAATTTCAGTTCGTCCAGTTTTGTATAATAATATTCCGGCTCCTCCGAAGCAAATTGCACATTAGATTCAATCAGACCGGAGATATCCCTGGAAATGTTCTCAATTTTATCCACATCGGTGGAAGTGATGGACACATTCTGATAGAGGTCATAACCGTCAATATATTCCCGGATGCGGTCGCCGTTCTCATTGTATTCGTATTCCCATCTGGTGCTGATGCTGACGGAAGAAAATACCATCTCCTCTTCCTTCACCCCTTGTTCCTCCAGGTAATCCCGAATCAGACCGGCATCCTTTTTAATAGAACGATAAGCTTCCTGGGTGGTCCTGCCATAACTTGAGAAACTGCCGCGCCAGACAATTAAGTCTGATTCAAAATCACAGTTGGCAGAACCTGTGGCTGTCAGTCCGCCGCTTCCGGAAGTCTTTTTATAGTTCACCAGACTTCCCGAAAAAATTGAGATGCAGACAATGGCACAAATGCCTGCAATCAACGCAATTACAATTCCCTTGTACTCCTTCATGATATGTTCCCCTTTCTATTGTTTATAAACTGCTTTTTAAACGATGTATCAATTTACGGATTCTCTCTGTCTCCATCTGCATACTGACCTGGTTGACAATCATACGGGCAGATAAAGGACAGATTTCTTCCAGGACTTCCAGTCCGTTTTCTTTTAAAGTGGAGCCGGTTTCCACGATATCGACAATCACATCGGAAAGCTTTACGATGGGCCCCAGTTCTACGGAGCCGTTCAGTTTGATGATATCCACGGTCTGGTGTTTCTTGTTATAGAAATAGTCTTTGGCGATGTTGGGATATTTGCTGGCCACCCGGATCATTTCGTGGTGCTTTAAGAGGTCTTTGGCACTTTTAGGGCCGCAGACGCACATGCGGCATCTGCCATAACCTAAATCCAGCACTTCATAGACTCTTCTGTTCTCTTCCATGATCGTATCCTTGCCCACAACGCCGATATCGGCGGCACCATATTCTACATAGGTGGGGACATCCGGCGATTTTGCGAGGAAGAACCGCAGCTTATATTCTTCATTTACAAAAATAAGTTTGCGGGAATGTTTGTCTTTCATCTCCTCACAGGTGATGCCTATCTGCTCAAACAATTCCATTGTTTTATTGGCAAGACGCCCCTTTCCCAGGGCAAATGTCAAATATCTGTCTTCACTCATGCTTTCCTTCCGTTCTGAAGCTTTGGGGCTTCTGTCATTTTCTCATGGCAGGTAATAGTGCCACATGCCTGCCTTCCGAACGCATCCTGCGCGCTTCTTTTAATTTCTCTTTGAAATCCGCCTGCGTATAATACAGGCTGGTACAGGATTCCATGCCTGCGATGGCGGCGCCCTGCCTGTTCATGGCAGACAACAGATCATCCACCACGATAACAAATCCGATTGCAGGTGCTTTCTTGCCAAAGTGTTCCAGCAGATTGTCATAACGGCCGCCCTTGACAATGGCATCTCCCACGCCATAAGTGTATCCTTTGAAAATGATGCCCGTATAATAATTATACTTGCTCAACATGCCAAGGTCAAAGGAAACATATTTTTCCACCCCATAATAACAAAGCACCTGATAAAGAGTATCAAGACGTTCGATTGCCGCCCTGGAACGTGCATTGGTCACGACCCGTCCGGCGTCTTTGAGTATCTCCACAGAACCAAAGAGGTCACCTGTCTTGAGAAGCGCCTCTTTATCCCTGGCAGGGGCATGGATGTGGTCAAGGAGTTCTTCGGCACCGAAATAATTCTTGCCGGAGATAAATTCCCTGAGTTCCAACTCCGTATCTTCATCCAGACCTGCTTCTGCACAGATGCCCTTAAAGAATTCCAGATTGCCTATACTGATCTGAAAATCGGAAAGTCCGGCATGGTACAGGGCTTCGATGGTCATGGCAATCATTTCCGCATCGGCATGGACGGAAGGCTCTCCGATCAGTTCCGCGCCCATCTGCGTTACCTCCTTTAATTTCCCCTGTAGATTGGAGGTGTTGGAAAAGGTATTCCCCTGATAGCAGAGACGGATGGGCACATCCTCATCCATAAAATATTTGGCGGCGCATCTGGCAATCGAGGGGGTAAAATCCGGCCGAAGCACCAGGGTGTTTCCCTCTTTGTCAAAGAATTTGTAAAGCTCCCTGGAAGGGGTGGTGCCCACTTCTTTGGAGAATACATCGAAAAATTCAAAGGTTGGTGTCTGGATATCACGATAGCCGTATCCGCAGATTTTTTCCAGTAAAAGCCGCTCGACTACTGTTTTTTGTTCTTTTTCGTCTCCATAAATATCCCTGACGCCTTCCGGTGTATGTACCAGTTTTCTGCTCATAATGTCCTCTTTCTTTACTTTAATAATTTAAAGTGATAACGCATTAGTATGATACCATAATAAACTTATTCTACTATACAAAAAAATTTATTATCTGTCAACAATCGACGGTTACTACTCGACCCTGTCTTCCAGATCTCTTTGCAGCATATCCAGATAGGGAACCAGAATTCCGCTTTTTTTCGGTAGAATATAGGCCGGATTCAGCTCTTCATAGCGAAAACTCTTACGGCCGCCCTCTCTTGCCCTGTCCCAGAAGAAACGGAGCATTTCATAGGGAAGATAATAAAACACATTCTTATGGGTATAGTAAATCAGAAAAAAAGCGATGCCTTTCTGTTTCTCAAACTGCTCCATAAATGCCACCTGATGTTCATGGATATTTTGCAGGGAAAAGGTATCTGTGGCACATTCCTTGGCATCAAAACATACCGGAATCCCCTGTACCGCACCGATATAGTCCACTGTACTCTTCTGGTCGAAATAAGCCAGCGTGATATGGCGGCTTTCTTTGTCGATGGTAATCGGGGTAATCGGGGTGGGAATCTTCTGAATCAAAGCAAGACCATGTTCCAGATATTTTTCATTGGTTCTGTTGATCAGATCCTCTAAGGTTGAACCACGCAGTCCGCGGGAATTCCAGGTTGCCATAAATACCTTCTCTCCATATTGTTATAGTGAAGCCGTCTGTCCGGATGCCCTGGCAAACAGTTCGGGAAGTCCGGTTTGAAAGGTCTTCGTGCTGATATCCTCAAAGGGCGGCTCCAGTGCAGGAAATGTTACTTTGTAAGCATGTAAAAGCTGTGTCCGGATCTGGCAAGTCCGTTTATAATACTCATTCCAGTCCCTGTCTCCATATTTGTAATCCCCCAGAAGCGGATGACCGATGCTCGCCAGATGAGCCCGTATCTGATGCGGTTTGCCGGTGATCAGTTCCACTTCCAGAAGCGTCTTATCCGCCTCCACTTTCAGAGGCCTGTAACTTGTCTTAATATAGGACTCTTTGCCGGAAGCTGTGTCTTTGTGCCTGAGAGAAGGCTGTATGGACACTTTATTGCGGCGTTCATCCTTGCTTAAATACCCTTCAGCCACCCCGGCATCCTGTAGATGTCCTTTCACATAGAGCTGATAATACTTGTGCAGGGTTCTCTTCTGTAATAAGCTGCCTAAAAGCTGGGCACCCTGAACCGATTTTGCACAAAGCACAATGCCGCTGGTATTACGGTCCAGACGGTTGCAGACAGAAGGACGATAAGTCTCAAGATCTTCCGGGGAGATATCTCCTCTTGCCAGCAGAGCGCCGATCAGCCATTCATTTAAAGAAATATCTGTCTGCGACGCTTTCTGGGTCAGAATCCCGGCCGGTTTGTCGGCTAACAGGATATGGTCATTTTCATAAATAATCGTTATGCTATCATAAGTCTGGTATGCCCGGCGGTACTCTGCTGTCTCGTGTATTCTGGAGGAACAATCAGAGGACTTTTCGTCCGGCTGACGGCCCATGAATTTCAACAGCGTCTCTTCGGCAAAAAATATCGTTATCTGATCGCCGACGTTCAGTTTTTCACACCCTTCGGCTTTTTGGCCGTTCAGGGTGATGTTTTTTTTGCGCAGCATTTTGTGCAGAAACCCGGAACCCGCCATGGGAAGCAGCTTAGAAAGATATCTGTCCAGCCGCTGCCCGGCTTCAAGGTTTGTAATATGTCTTAGATACATGATTTTCTCCTGTCAGAGGGAGACGGCATACAGTAAATGAAGAATGTCTTCTTTGTTTTTGCTGATATCCACCTCTAAATCTTTTAACCGACTAAGTCGGTCAATATATTTTTCCTCATCAGAAAATATATTAATGGTCACATTTTTGATGCCTTCCTGAGTAAGCATCTGTTCTAAATGGCTTTCGGCATCTTTGCAGCTGCAACGGGAATCTTCCGTGATGCCGCAGAGAATATTACCCTTTAAGACCAGATGGCTGATGGGATAATTCTTCTGATAAGAAGTAAAATACATATCATACATGCTCTCAAAGACTTCATCATAGTCGTGCACCTTATCCCATAAGGTATTGCTGCACCCTTTTGCCTTGATAAAGATGATGAAATTCACAGCACTCTTACAGGCCGGCAGGCATCCTAAGATAGCAACCACCGTGAGCAGATTCCGATTGGTTCCGGTGGTCAGATAACCGGCCAGATAGATGCCCACACAGAGCAAAAAGAACAGCACTGTCCTGAGTGCTGTGTATATCTTCCGGTTTTCAAGATAACCATAGGCTCCCTTCGGCGTCAGGAGTTTGTTGATAGATGTCATCATAGGGTTTGGTGCTTCCTCTCCGTTTAATATTCTTTGGTGATATCCGTTATGTCATACAGTTGTTTAAAATGCTGTAAATCTGCGGCATCTTTAATCAACATGATTTCCCGGAACTCTCCTGTCTGTAGATTCTTAAAGCCGGCGACCTGCTCTCCGTTACAGATACTGCACTTTAAGATGGGTTTTTCTGTGAGTCTGTCATAGGTACCTCGAATCGGTTGGTTTTTTCTGAAAAACATGTCTGTTCACTGCTCCTATCATATCACAAAAATAATTTTTGTAAAATATTCTGCACACTCTGGGTCGTCAGATACAGCAGATTCATGGGGAGGCCGCAGACGGATACGGTCCTGCCGTGTCTGCAATCATGAATGGCCTTGGATACCACATAGCCGGTCTCCATCATGGTAAGTTTTTTGATGCCATGCAGCGGTGAATCCGTTCCATAGGCATGGGTAAGAAACGGGGTGTTGACCGGGCCCGGACAGACTGCTGTCACGGTGATGCCGCGGCCTTTTAATTCCTGTTCCAATGCCCGGCTTAAGGAGTATACATAGGCTTTGGAGGCCGCATAAACGGCAAAGGCCGCCTGGGGAACAAAAGCCGCCCCGGAAGAAAACTGCAAAATCTTACTGCCCTTTTTCATATAGGGCAGACAGATTCTGGTCATACTGGTCAGGGCCTGGATATTCAGTTTGATCATGGCATCTATATTCTCCCTGCTCTGTCTGGAGAACATGCCATGACTGCCCACACCGGCACAGTTTACCAGGACGGTGATGGTGGGATCTGTTATGGCAAGCACTTCCTCAAACTGCTGTAAGGCCTTCTCATCGGTCAGATCTATGGCGATGGTACGAGTTTTATTTCCAAGAGACCGGGACAACTCTTCCAGGGCATCTTTTCTGCGTGCCAGAAGCCAGATCTCATCGGTATGTCCAAGTTTCCTGTCAAGCTGTCTGGCAAATTCACTTCCAAGGCCGGAGGAGGCGCCGGTGATAATCGCAATCTTCATAATCCATCATTCCTTTTTCTGTTTCTTTTGGTGTACATTCCGGATGGTCTTTTTCTTAACTGTTTTCCCCGTTTTCTTTTTAGGGGGCTGATTCGAGGAGGCATTTTGATTCCTGGGCCGGATCAGACACTTGGGGCCGAAACCGATCAGGTCTTTGCGCCCGGCCTTGATGAGGGCCTCCTGTACCAGTTCATAATTACCGGGGTTACGGTACTGAATCAGGGCGCGTTGCATGGCCTTCTCATGCGGATTGCGGCAGACATAGACTCTGCTTTTGTCTCTTGGATCAATGCCGGTATAGTACATGACTGTGGAGACGGTGGACGGTGTGGGATAGAAATCCTGCACCTGTTCCGGCATATAGCCTAAGTCCCGCAGGTACTCTGCAAGTTCCACGGCCTCTTTCAGCGTGGATCCCGGATGAGAGGACATCAGATACGGCACCAGGAACTGTTTTTTGGCAAGTGCCTCATTGATCTGCCTGTATTTACTGACAAATCGTTCATAGACTGCCTTAGAGGGCTTGCCCATCCGCGACAGGACAGTGTCACAGATGTGTTCCGGCGCTACTTTGAGCTGGCCGCTCACATGATGTTCGACAAGCTCCCGAAAGAAGGTATCATCTTTATCTGCCAGCAGATAGTCAAAACGGATGCCGGAACGGATAAATACCTTTTTCACACCCGGCAGAGCCCGCAGACTGCGCAATAGGGTCAGGTAATCTTCATGATCTACACGCAGGTTGGGACAGGGTGCCGGGAAAAGGCACTGTCTGTTTTTGCATACGCCCTGTGTCATCTGTTTCGCACAGGAAGGATGGCGGAAATTCGCCGTAGGTCCGCCCACATCGTGAATATAGCCTTTAAAGTCCTTGTCCTTTGTCATCAGTACGGCTTCCCGCAGAAGGGATTCATGGCTTCTTGTCTGTATCGTCCGGCCCTGGTGAAAGGTCAGCGCACAGAAATTACAGCCGCCAAAACAACCCCGGTTGCTGATCAGGGAGAATTTGATCTCCGCGATTGCCGGTACACCGCCCTGAGACTCGTAGGAAGGATGATAGGTCCGCATATAGGGAAGATCGTAGACATCATCCATTTCCTGTACGGTAAGAGGCGGCTGGGGCGGATTCTGCACCACATAGACTCCATTGGGGTAAGGCTCGATCAGCGTCTTGCCGGTAAAAGGATCGGTATTCTGGTATTGGAGCCCAAAACTTCTGGCATATTCTTTGGGTTCTGCCTTCATTGCGTCGTAGGAAGGCAATAGGATTTCATCGTAGATGCCTGTAATATCCCGGGTCTTGTAGACGGTTCCCGGAATAAAAGTGATATCCTGCACGGCGATGCCGTTTGCCAGGGCGTCGGCAATCTCTACAATGGACTTCTCTCCCATTCCGTAAGAAATCAGATCGGCCTGACTGTCCAACAGGATGGAACGTTTGAAGCTGTCTGACCAGTAATCATAGTGGGCCATTCGTCTGAGGCTTGCTTCGATACTGCCTATGATGACGGGGGTATCTTTATAGACCCGGCGGATCAGATTGCCATAGACCACCGTTGCGTGATCCGGGCGTCTGCCCATTACGCCGCCGGGCGTATAGGCATCTGTCTGGCGGCGTTTGCCGGAGACGTAATAATGATTGACCATGGAGTCCATATTACCGCCGGAAATCAGAAATCCAAGCCGTGGCTTTCCCAACACGGTAATACTTCGCGGGTCTTTCCAGTCCGGCTGGGAAATGATGCCTGCCGTGTAGCCATGGGATTCCAGGACCCGGCTGATAATGGCATGGCCAAAAGACGGATGATCCACATAGGCATCCCCGATCACATAGACAAAATCAAGCTGTTTACAGCCTGCCTGTTCCATTTCTTCTCTACTGACGGGTAAAAATCCCATTTTCCATCAACTCCTTGAACTCGTAGGTGTAATAATCTGCCTGTCGTCTTTTCTCATCATCCTGATAGGCGGAATACTGATCGTAAACGGCACATACCTTCATCCCCGCGGCGATGCCTGCCTGGATGCCCGGTACGATATCTTCAAATACCAGACAGTCTGCCGGGGAGACCTTGAGGGTGTCAGAGACAGCCAGATAAATATCCGGGGCCGGCTTGCCTTTCTCCACTTCACAGGCTGTCATGATACAGTCAAAATAAGATTCCAGATGATGGGCCCGCACCACAGTCTCCACCAGCTGTCTGGAATTGCTGGTGGCAATACCAAGCAGGATGCCGTTAGCCTTACAATAATCCAGCAGTTCTTTTACACCCTTTTTTAAGGGAACTTCTCTCTCATATTTATCCCAGGCCATACGATTCCAGTCTTCCTTGATCTGTTCCAGACTGTCGGGCAGTGCAAACCGTTCTTTAAAATAGGCGGCAGTTTCCGAGAAACTCATGCCTTCGATATCGGCTTGCAGCTTATCCGGCAGTGCAATACCAAACCTTCCCAGATACTCTATGTCGATAGAACGCCAGATCCACATGGAATCTACCATGGAACCGTCCAGATCAAATATTACCGCTTTAATCATTTTTGTTTTCCTCTGTTGAATATATATTAGTAACTACAATCTTTTTCGTCCGGTATATGCCATGCTGAAAACATCCGCTTATCCTGTCAAAGCATCCACTTATTCTGCAAAAATACAGCAGATGCTTCTCACAGCTCTTGGAGTCTATCTGATCGTATTGCTGCTCGCCTATCCGGCCCTGTCCCTGGAATATGCTTCCAAAGGGTTGGTATTATGGTTTAACAAAATGATCCCCACCTTGCTGCCTTTCATGATTCTTTCCGGGATTATGATCCGTATGAATCTCACCCATAAGTGTGTGGGGCTGTTTCATCCTTTGCTTGGCCGTCTCTACGGCACTTCTCCCAATGGCACCTATACCATTCTGATGGGATTTCTGTGCGGCTTTCCCATGGGTGCACGGATTGTCGGAGAATTACTGGAAGCAGGCAGAATCAGCCGCAGGGAAGGCAGTTTTCTGCTGTCATTCTGCAATAATATCGGTCCCATCTATTTCTTAAGCTTTGTGGTACCGATGTTGAGAATCCGCAGACCCCTGCTCCCCTTTTGCATTATGTACGGGGTGCCTTTATTGTATGGCATGGCGGTGATGCGGATGCCCGGCAGACATTCCGGCGACATGGCATCGGATGTTTCTTTCCATCAGGGACAAAGTCTGTCTCTTCCTGCGGCGGTAGATGCTTCTGTTGTCTCCGGACTGACAGGCATCGCAAAACTGGGCGGCTATATGGTATTTTTTAATCTGTTAAATATTGTCTTTGTACCCTTTGAAAATCTGCCTGCCCTGATTCTGCGGTTTTATAACTGCATCCTGGAAATCACCAGCGGGATTGACCGGTGCGGTCACTTTAATCCTTATCTGGTTCTGATTCTGCTTCCCTTCGGCGGATTTTCCTGTTTCGCACAGACCTACAGCATGATTCAGCACACAGATCTTTCTCTGCGCCCTTATCTGTTCCATAAACTGATGCAGACGGGAATCACAGCGCTTTGTTATATCCTGTGGCATCCCTTTTAAGGTTACCGCCTTCTTCGTCTGCGCTTCTTCCGGCTCCGGACTAAAAGAATCATGGATAAAGCCATCCCCAGTACCAAAAGCGCACATACCAGGCATACGGTCAGAAAATATTCCAAAGATATTGATTGCTGCGCTTGCTGTGAGTCAGCGCTGTGGGATGTTCTCCCAGAATTGCCAGGATTCGTCTCTTCCTTGTCTTTTCCGGCCGGCTGGTTATCTGTTCCAGAATTTTTATCCGGTGCCGTTTCCTGATTCGTCCCGAGTTCCATGGTTTCTGCAGCGGTTTCCACGGCCTCCTCTTTCTCCTTTTCAGCAGCAAGTTCCTCCTCCGTCTTATAATCCATGGAAGGAAGAGAAAGCAGGTTGCTTTCGGTAATCAGATCATAACCGTTATAACCATTGACTACAATCTGCGGTATGATGTGCGGGGGAACCTGCATGGTAAAGGTGATGGTATCCTGGGATTTATCGCCCCAGGGCTGTAGGCCGGAGAAAGTCTCTCCGCCGTCATAACTGTAGGTATAGTATAACATGCCGCTGTCATAGTCTGCGGCGGAAATCTGTACCGTGACCTCGCCGGTTTCCATATCCTGCGAAACAAGATCTATCAGACACACATCCGGCGGCGTACTGTCTGGCCTTACCGTGTGAGCTGGCACCGGCACCTCCAGATTCTGATAATTGCTGTAATCAACACCGAGAACATCTGACTTCAGGTTAAAATACTTTGCGGCGGCGGTGGCATCCAGCCGTCCGAAAGTCTCCCATTGCTCCCTGCCCTCGCAAAAGGAACGGTCATTCATATGATCCATATGACAATGCTCAATGAGGACACAGGGAACATCCAGCTCCGAAGCAGTGCGGATTATGCCATAATAATCGATGCCGTCCTTATTGAGTCTTGTCTTGATTCCCCGGGAATACAGGCCAAGTTCCTGAAGCATCTGCATTTCTACAGAGGCAAAACTGTAGCCTTTGCTGTGTTCCTCGCCGAAAGCGGATACCCAGCACTCGGCTCCAAACAGGGTATGTTCCCTGGACAGATTAAAATGGAGACAGAACATAAAATCGGCATTGACACTCTTTGCGAAGGCACTGCGTTCTGCCAGGGAAAGTTTCTGATCCCCTGTTCTGGTCAGATAGACTGTGACCCCTTCATATTTCTCCAATTCTTCCTTCATGGCGTTTGCCAGGATCAGGTTCATGTCTTTTTCAATAAAGTTCTCGTACAGCCCGCCTTCCTCATCACCCCCGTGTCCGGGATCCAGAACAATGACAAGGGAATCTGTCTCCGGTACGGCAGGCTCTTCCGGCACTGGAACAACAGCACTTTCCGGCAGGGGTGCCTCATCCTGCGCCCATAGAGTAAGAGGCGGGTAAAGGCAGACACTGCCAAATACCAGACAGAGAGTCAGACCAAATAATATGATATTGTTGGATTTTATAATGTGTCCCATAGGCTCCTTATGAATGACCGGATTTGAAAAGAATAAGCCGGCTTCCCTGGAAACCGGCTCATTTACTCTGGCCATATTACTATGTATTTACATCAGATTTAATTCCGGGCCGGATTCTGTTTCCCCTTCGGCCTCTTTTAACATCTTCTCCACTTCCACCGGCCGAAGTTCCGCACGGTTTGCCTTTACAATCTCGTTGTATCCGTTGATTGTATTAAAGAAACTCTCATAATGCTCCGTGGTGGCTGTGAGGGTGGCAGTCATTGCACTTTCCAGATTGGACAGCATATCGTCCAGATACTGCATGGCCGATGTTCTTACACCGTTGGCTTCCATGGTAGCATTGTTTAAAATCTCCTGCGCCTGCGTGGTAGCCATCCGCACCACTTCATTGGCCTGCGCATAGGCCTGCTGCATAATCTCATGTTCATTGATCAGTTCTGTGGTCTGTACCGTGGCATCCTGAATCAATGCCTCCGCTTTTGCCCGGGCATCATTTAAGATAGCTTCCTTGTTGGAGATAATCTTCTGATAACGTTTGATCTCATCCGGTGTCTTCATGCGGAGCTCTCTAAGCAGCTCGTCGATTTCTTCTTTATTTACAATGATGTTTGTTTTGGATAAAGGCTGGTATTTGCAGCCGTCAATGTAATCTTCGATCTCGTCGATAAGTTGTTCGATTCTACTGCTCATGCTTACTCCTATCTGTTGAAACCATATTTTTTATAAATCAGTTCCGCCACAAAATCCGGAACACACTTCGAGATGTCTCCGTTAAAGCTGGCAATCTCCTTGACAGTGGAGGAACTCAGATAAGCATATTCCAGACTGGTCGTCAAAAACACTGTATCAAGATTGCCATCGGAAAATTTCCGATTGGTCTGTGCAATCTGTAATTCGTATTCAAAATCCGTAATTGCACGAAGGCCCCTGATTGCCACATGGACTCCTTTTCTGTCCGCATAGTCAATCAAGAGACCGCTGAAGGAATCTACGGTCACGTTAGGTAGATCTTTGGTCGCTTCTTCTAACATTCTAACACGTTCTTCCACAGAAAACAATGGAGTCTTTGTATTATTATTTAACACACTTACTGTCAATTCATCAAAAATACTGGATGCACGCCTGATAATATCCAGATGTCCAAAGGTTACCGGATCAAAACTCCCCGGATAAATAGCTGCTCTCATGGCATATCCTCACATACTTTTGTACATAGTTCTGTTATCATATTAAAACACTTTGTTCTAAATGTCTTTATTTATTTTCCATTTTTTATAAAAAATTTTGCGACATTCTATTTTTTTCGACAAAAAACATGTTTGTTCGTCTTGTAGCACTTTTCTTTTTCCAGCAGATATCCCATCTCATGCAGATAAGAGAAGTCCGTAGATAAAGAGGATTCAATTACAATCAGGGTATCGGCTGTTACCCAGGGGAAGTCCCGCAAAGCAGACAGTATCTGTTTCTCATAGTCATGATCATAAGGTGGATCCATATAGATGATATCCACAGCCTGTTCGTGGATTCCATACAGCGCACTGACAGCATCCTGCCGTAACAGGGTGGCTTGAGGCATAAATTTCGTAAATTGCAGATTGTCCACGATGCAGGTGAGCGCCCGTTTGTTGTTTTCCGCAAAATAGGCATGTCTGGCACCACGGCTCAAGGCTTCTATGCCTATGCCGCCGCTGCCGCTGAACAGATCCACAAATACGGCGTCATTCAGATACGGCTGTAACATATTAAAGAGGGTTTCTTTGATCCGGTCAGTGGTAGGTCTCGTATCCAGACCCTCCGGTGTTTTCAGGGGCAGGCTTCTGGCCGTTCCCGCTATCACTCTCATATTTGACTTCCTCCCCGAGTCCGCGAAGCGGAACTCGCAAGGTAAATTCCTTCGGAATTTACCTTTTTGCTTAGTTCTGGCGGACTTTGACTCCTTTGCCGTCCCGTTTGCCAAGCTTGATCTTGTTTACTTCCAGTTCTTTGCTGCCATAGGTGATGGAATGTTCCACCGCATTTTGTGAATAGTATACGGCCTCGATTTCATCGGAAGCATTAAGCCGCATCCCCCTTACGCCGATGGCACCCTTCTTCTTCTCCGGGATCTCTTCCACGGCAAAGCGCAGGAAGTAGCCTGCCTTGGACTGTAAGATGATATTGCGCTGTTCTTTGTATGCCACAACGCTTATCACTTCATCGCCCTCCTGTAACTTGGTGGCTGCCACAGTACGTTTGGCCACATCGAACTCACCGCCGTCCACGATTTTGAGCATTGCCTGTCTGGTGGCAAAGATGACCCGGTAAAGATTCAGATCACTCTGGCTCGCTGCATATACAAGGGTTTCTTTAGAAGAATCGTAATTGCTCACATTATCCACCGGAACGCCCTTATCGCGGAATTTACCGAAAGGCAGATCCATCACTTTCAGGGTGTGGAGTTGTCCGGTGTTGGTAAAGAGGCATATCTTGCCGGTATTCTTACAGGCAAAAGCGTATTGGTTCTCTGTGTCAGCAGCCTCTTTATTGCGCTCATAAGTGGGAAGATCAATGGTTCTGGCATAACCGAACCGATCCATCAAAAAGACGATATCCATCTCTTCTATCTTCTTCTCCACATAGACAGCTTCCCCTGCGTTGGTAATCTGTGTCCGTCTTTTCCGCTGGTAACTGTCTTTGATGGCATTTAACTCATTGATGATAACCTGGGCCATGGAATCCCGCCTTGCCAGGATATCCTCATAACGATAGATATTGGCCATGGTATCTTCATGCTCGTTGATAAGCGCTTCGATTTCCAGGCCAATCAGTTTATAAAGACGCATATCCAGAATGGCATTAGCCTGTTTTTCACTGAATTGCAGCTGGGCAGCCATCACTTTGGATTCTTTGGATTTAAATTTGATTCCCTCTGTCTTTCCTTCTACCAGACAGGTCTTTGCCATGGCGCGATCCTTGGAACCGCGCAGGATTTCGATGATCAGGTCGATCACATTGCAGGCTTTGATCAGGCCTTCCTGAATCTCCTTGCGCTCCAGTTCTTTCTCCAGAAGGTTCTTGTACTTGCGGGCAGTTACCTCATACTGGAAATTAACGCTCTCACGGATAATCTGCTTTAAGCCCATGGTTTCCGGACGGCCGCCACAGATTGCCAGCATGTTGACACCGAAGGTATCTTCCAGGCGGGTCTTTTTGTACAGCATGTTCTTAAAATTCTCTACATCCGCATCTTTTTTCAACTCAATAACGATGCGGATTCCCTCTTTAGAAGACTGGTTGGTAATATCCACAATGTCCTGGGTTTTCTTCGTCTCTGCTAAAGATGCCACATCCATCAGGAACTTACCGATATTGGCACCGATCATTGTATAGGGGATCTCTGTAATGACAAGATTAGTCTTTCCACCCTTGGCCTGCTCTACTTCCACTTTTCCACGTAGTTTAATCTTACCTGTTCCTGTCTCATAGATTTCCAGAAGTTCATCTTCATTGATGACGATACCTCCGGTAGGGAAATCAGGGCCTTTCACATAATGCATCAGTTCCCTGGTAGTGATATTCTCATCCAGCATATAGGCCTTGACGGCATCGATCACTTCTGCCAGATTATGAGGCGGTATACTGGTTGCCATACCTACCGCGATACCTTCAGAACCGTTGATCAGCAGATTGGGAATTTTTACCGGCAAAACATCGGGTTCCCGCTCTGTCTCATCAAAATTGGGAATGAAATCCACCACATCTTTGTCCAGATCGGACAGAAAAGCTTCCTGGGTAATGCGTTCCAGCCTTGCCTCCGTATAACGCATAGCGGCAGCGCCATCCCCCTCAATATTACCAAAGTTGCCGTGGCCGTCAACCAGGGGCAGTCCCCTTTTGAAATCCTGGGTCATGACTACCAGCGCTTCATAGATGGAACTGTCTCCATGAGGATGGTATTTACCCATGGTATCCCCTACGATACGCGCTGATTTACGGTAAGGTCTGTCATAACGGATTCCCAGTTCATACATGTCATAGAGGGTTCTTCTCTGCACCGGTTTGAGTCCGTCCCGGACATCCGGAAGCGCCCTTGCAATGATAACGCTCATGGCGTAGTCAATGAAGGATTTCTGCATGATATCAGAGTATTCCGTTTTGATGATTCTGTCGTTCATAATAATTTAACCCTCTTATACTTTAAATATCCAGTTCTGCATCCTGGGCATGACGATAGATAAATTCTTTTCTGGGCGGCACCTCTGTGCCCATCAACAGTTCGGTCACCTCGGAGGCCATGCGGGCATCCTCGATCTCTACCTGCTTTAACAATCTTGTATCGGGATCCAGCGTTGTCTCCCAGAGCTGCTCGGCATCCATCTCACCAAGACCTTTGTATCGTTGGAGCGTGAAGGGGCCTTTGTGGCGTTTCCGGTATTTTTCCAAAGCCTTATCGTCATAGAGATACTCTTCTGTCCCTTTGGAAGGCATGGCCTTATACAGGGGCGGCATGGCAATGTACACATGCCCCTCATAAATCAGTTCCGGCATAAAACGATAGAATAATGTCAAAAGCAGCGTGGAGATATGGGCACCGTCCACATCCGCATCGGCCATGATGATAATCTTGTCATAGCGCAGCTTACTGATATCAAAGTCATTGCCGTATCCTTCCGAAAAACCGCAGCCAAAAGCATTGATCATGGTCTTGATCTCTGCATTGGCAAGCACTTTGTCAATACTGGCCTTCTCCACATTCAATATCTTACCGCGTATGGGCAGGATAGCCTGATACATGCGGTTTCTGGCGGTTTTGGCACTGCCGCCGGCAGAGTCGCCCTCCACAATGAATATCTCACATTTTGCGGCATCCCTGGACTCGCAGTTGGCCAGTTTGCCGTTAGAATCAAAGGAAAATTTCTGTTTGGTCAGGAGGTTTGTTTTGGCTTTCTCCTCTGTTTTCCGGATCTTTGCGGCTTTCTCTGCACAGCCGATGATGCTCTTTAAGGTTTCCAGATTGCGGTCAAAGAAGCGGATAATCTCGTCTCCGGTCACCTTACTGACCACCTTGGCCGCATCCTGGTTGTCAAGTTTGGTCTTGGTCTGCCCCTTAAAACGGGGATCAGGGTGCTTGATGGAGATGACGGCTGTCATACCGTTTCTCACATCGGCGCCTGTGAAGTTCACATCTTTTTCCTTCAGGATATTCAAGCCTCTGGCGTAGGTATTGATCACATTGGTGAACATGGTCTTAAAGCCGGTCAGATGCGTACCGCCTTCGGCATTATAAATATTGTTACAGAACCCAAGTACATTCTCATGAAATTCATTCACATACTGAAAGGCACATTCCACGGTAATCCCTTCGGATTCCCCTTTAAAGTAGATTACATCATGAATACTTTCCTTGCTCTTATTCATATCTTTGATGAAGCCTACGATCCCTTCCGGCTCATGATATTCAATATGCTCTGTTTCTTCCCCTCGCTTGTCCTCATAAATAATGGTCAGTTCCGGGTTCAGGTAAGCGGTCTCATGGAGCCGGCTCTTCACATCATCTTCCCGGAAACGGGTCTTATCAAAGATGGTATCATCCGGCAGGAAGTTAATGGTAGTACCGGACTCTTTGGTCTTTCCGACAACAGGAAGGAGCCCGTCTTTTAATTCCAGGGTGGGTATTCCGCGCTCATAGTGGTCTTCATAAATGGCACCGCCTGTCTTTACGGTCACGTGCAGATAAGTGGAAAGGGCATTGACCACAGAGGAACCCACACCGTGCAATCCGCCGCTGGTCTTATAGGCATCGTTGTCGAACTTGCCGCCCGCATGTAAGGTGGTAAATACCAGCCGTTCCGCACTGATGCCTTTCTCATGCATCCCCACAGGGATACCTCTTCCATTGTCCGATACTGTGGCGGAACCGTCCGCCTCCAGGGTCACCCGGATGATCGAACAATATCCTGCCAGATGCTCGTCCACCGCATTGTCCATGATCTCATAGATCAGATGATTGAGTCCTTTGGTGGACACACTCCCGATATACATACCGGGGCGTACCCGGACAGCCTCCAATCCTTCCAGGACGGTGATGCTGGAAGCATCGTATGTATTTGCATTAGCCATAGTTCCTCCATACAGCCGCTTAGCGGCATCCTGTCAATATCACCAGACAATTTTATCATATATTTAGTACTTTTGCCAAGCACAAAATACAAGATGAAGTGGTTGTGAAAGAGGAAAGAATCCCGGATTCACAAAGACGCGGCTTCTGTCGTCTCAACTATTTCATACAGATATTCCCGGCCGCGTTTTCCGACCCATTTTACGATACCGATCTCTTTTAAAAGCGGCACCACACTGGCAGCCAGGTCCCGGTGAATTTTCGCTGCCCCGGCAAACTCCTTGATCGTGAAGGGTTCCGGCAGGTCATAGGGGACTACCTGCATGAAGTCTTCCACCCGCTCAATAAGTATCTCATCAAAAAGCTCCAGGGGCATCCTGTCATAGCGGGAGGATCCCCTCTTGCGGTTTTTGCTCCATCCATTTAACAGCCGGTATTCATCCATGTCCACAAGCGGAAAGGCAAAGGACAGGTTTGGATCCTTCAAAAAAGGTTTGATGCGGTGTAATTCAGGAAAAGCATGATAGATGTTTCCGGTAACAGGTGATTTGTGACGGAGCGAAAGCTCGCCTGTGGTCTCATCCATCCAGATGACCCACTTATTATGAGGAATGGGAAATACCACCGTGACCGGATAAAGAGGAAGAAACGCTTCCAGTTTCGGCCGCAGCCGGTTGAAATTGCCGTTTTGAATTTCAATAATGCGTTTTCCTGTATAAATATCTGCAATATAGCCTTCTATCGGTACTTCATGATAATCCATGTCAGGTTCATAATAGAGCTTCATGACTGCATGGACAGTTTTTTCCTGGAGAGTACCGAAACCATGAGGGTCATGCTGTTTTAACAATACTTTTAACTTTGCGTTCTCAAAAGCCGTTTTATCCATATGATACAGTATACCAGATATAGTATAATCGAACAAGTGTTTTCGCAAAATAACAGGATATGATTTACACAAAAGCTTTTCTATAGTATAATAAGCTATATTATACCATCATGAGTTATAGAATAAAGGAATTCATTATGAACCAATATATCAAACATATGAAACGCTTTTTTGTGGATGCAAAGAACATATTGACCGGTAATATGCAGATCACGAACAGATTGAAGTTTACCGCCATCATTTTTTCTGTTGCAGTGGTTCATTTCTTTCTAACTATAATTTTCGGCTGCCTGCACGTACTCCCTTTGTTTATCTTTAATATTTGCAGTGTGGCTGTTTATCTTTCCAGTTTCCTGCTGATCCGCAGGGATAGATTCCTGCCGGTATATTACATAACCTATCTGGAAATCGCAGCCCATTCCTTCGTGGCGACCATATGTCTTGGCTGGCAGTATGGATTTGCACAGTATATCATCGCCATCATTCCGGTTGGTTACTATATCTGTTATACCATGAATATTAAACGTCATAAAATGATGATTGCCACTATCTCTGCATTTGCGGCGGTACTCTCCTTTTTATCATGCAAGATGCTCTCCTATATCTGGCAGCCATTGTATGTGTTAGACAGTCAGTTCTGGGAGATTGCACTCTATATTTTCAATGCCATCTGCTCATTTTTATTTTTGATTGTGTTTTCTCTGGTGTTTGTCTTTGAGATTAAAATCGCAAGCAACCAGTTGAAACATCAGAACGCCGTTTTAGAACAGCTGGCAAGCACAGATCCGCTGACTGGACTTTATAACCGCAGAAGTATGGATATCTTTCTTTCACAGGCGATGGAGTCCTCTTCCAGTTTTACACTGATTATGTGTGATATTGACGATTTTAAGAAGATCAATGATACCTATGGACATGACTTCGGGGATGTGGTCTTGCAGGGAATTGCCAGGATTGTGACATCACAGGTCAGGGAACAGGGCTATGTATGCCGTTGGGGCGGAGAAGAAATTCTGATTCTGATTAATAATGCTTCCCTGGAATCTGTCTATCGACTCTCGGAGGATATCCGGCGCAATGTGGCCAGTCAGGTATTTCAACTAGCTTCTGAGCGGGTATACTGCAGTCTGACGCTTGGCATTGCTGCCCATGATAAAAAAGATACCGTGGAAGAGACCATAACCAAGGCTGATTATAATCTCTACCGCGGTAAAAGGAGCGGTAAGAATATTGTTATCTTATAGACTCTTTGTGCGCCGGTCTCCGTGCAGGATTCTTTCGCTGTCGGAAGGATTGACAGGCGTCAGCCTCCCGCTCTTATCATAATAAGTAAGCAGCGTAGAATTTTTGGCAATGGAACGTTTGCCATTATCGGTCAGCAGACTGAGAACCTGCTCCAGATTTCCGGAGTGCAGATACTTTTGGATTTCGGCATCCCGGTTATCTGTCTTGACCGTATTGGTCATTTCATCTCCCCCAGATACAGGAGGTTCTGTCTGTATCTCTTCGCGGGGTGGCCTTTTCTTTAACGCATAATATTCTTCTGTGTAGCGCTCGGCTTCCTCCGGCGTAACATCTACAGATTCGACTGTCGGCGGAGGATCATTCCAGATTTCATCCCATAGAACTTTTGCATACTGTACGATTTTCCGGAAGGTTTCCCGGACAGATTCCCAAAGTTCACCCATGGAAGAGGCGTCATTTGCTGAAGCATTGTTTCCAATGCCTTCTTTGGACGCCTGTTTGGTGCCGGCACCGGATAACTCCAGTTTTACGCCGCTTTTCTCCCGCAGACTGGCTCCCGGCGTCTTCTCATGAAGTTTTTTGTCTTCACCCTTTTCTTCTTTGGGGGAAGAAAGTGCTTCTTCCTTCTGGTGGTCGAGACTGAACTTCTCACCGTCGCCTGACACCTGCGTGGGCTTCTGACGGCTGTAATCATAACTGGGATGATCATTATCGCCTACTCTGTATATCATATACTATTCCCTGTCATTTCTGGTTGATATAATTGATGAGACCTTCTGCCGCAATGATCTTCTGCATGAATTCCGGAAACGCCTGGCCCTGGTAGGTGGTGTTCTTCGTCAGATCTGTGATCACGCCCGTATCAAAGTTGACTTCCACTTCGTCCCCGGCTTCGATGGCCTTCGCCGCTTCCGGACATTCCACAATGGGAAGACCGATGTTAATGGCGTTGCGGTAAAAAATCCTGGCAAAGGTTTCTGCGATCACACAGCTTACGCCTGCCGCCTTGATGGCAATGGGTGCATGTTCCCTGGAGGAACCGCAGCCAAAATTCTTGGTTGCCACGATAATATCCCCGGGCTTTACTCTGGTAATAAACTCTTTGTCTATATCTTCCATACAATGGGCGGCAAGTTCTGCCGGATCGGAAGAATTAAGATAACGTGCCGGAATAATCACATCGGTATCCACATTATCGCCATATTTAAAAACAAGTCCTTTTGCTGCTTTCATCACTGTATTCCTTTCTTGCTTTCTGGTTTATCGTTTTCTAATCTAACTGGCAGGGACAGGAAATCTTACCCGTCACGGCACTGGCAGCTGCCACCGCAGGGCTTGCCAGATAAATCTCGGAATCCACATGTCCCATACGCCCTACAAAGTTACGGTTGGTGGTGGATACACAGCGCTCTCCCTGGGCCAGGATACCCATATAACCACCCAGGCAGGGGCCGCAGGTGGGAGTGCTGACAATGGCACCGGCCTCCACAAATATCTTTAAGAGCCCTTCTTCCATGGCCTGTAAGTAAATGGCCTGTGTGGCCGGAATCACAATACAGCGCATCCCTTTCGCCACATGTCTGCCGGTTAAGACCCTGGCGGCAATCCGCAGGTCATCCAGACGGCCGTTGGTACAGGAACCGATCACCACCTGGTCGATCGGGATATCTTCTGTAATCTCATCAATGGTTCTGGTATTCTCCGGCAGATGGGGAAAGGCCACCGTGGGTCTTAGGGTACCAAGGTCGATGGTATATTCCTCATCGTAGACAGCATCTTCATCCGCCTCATATATCTTATATGCTCTTGTGCTGTGTTCTTTCATATAGGCAATGGCAAGTTCATCCACCGGGAAGATACCGTTCTTGCCGCCCGCCTCAATCGCCATGTTGGCGATGGTGAATCTGTCATCCATGGTCAGATTGGCAATACCGGGACCCGTAAATTCCATGGACTTATATAAGGCGCCGTCCACACCGATCATACCGATGATATGTAAGATTACATCTTTGCCGCTGACCCATTTGTCCGGCTTGCCCGTCAGGTTGAATCGGATTGCGGAAGGCACTTTGAACCAGGCTTTGCCTGTGGCCATACCGGCAGCCATGTCGGTACTGCCGACCCCTGTGGAAAAGGCACCCAGGGCGCCGTAGGTACAGGTATGGGAATCCGCACCGATGATGACATCTCCTGCCACGGTCAGTCCTTTTTCCGGCAAGAGTGCATGTTCGATACCCATCTGACCCACCTCAAAGTAATTGGTAATCTCATTCTTAAGGGCAAATTCCCGCACACATTTGCAGTGTTCTGCGGATTTGATATCTTTATTCGGGACAAAGTGATCCGGTACCAGGGCGATCTTGTCCTTATCAAACACGCCATCCGTATTCATTTTTTCCATTTCCTTGATGGCAACAGGACTGGTGATATCATTGCCAAGTACCAGATCCAGATCGGCCTCGATCAGTTGCCCGGCCTCCACCTTATCCAAACCGGCATGTGCAGCCAGAATTTTCTGTGTCATAGTCATTCCCATATCTGTTCCTCCTTATATCTGATAAACCTGGTCTATTATAATACTATCATCATGCCGTCTGCGGCATCTCAAATGTCTATCTCACGTTATTTTAGCATACAACAAAGAAAAAGGGAAGGGGCCTATAGCCCCTTCCACACAATCGTCACTTTAAACAAGTCTCCGTCAATCTCCACTTTCATCTGGCCTTTCTGTAATTCCACAAAACTGCGGGCGATGGCCAGCCCTAAGCCGCTTCCTTCGGTATTGCGGGAACTGTCCCCCCTGACGAAACGTTCTGTCAGACTTTCCGGCGCAATATTAAGCTCCGCTCTGGACATGTTTTTCAACTCAATCATCACCTGATCATCCTCACGCTCCATACGCACATATACCCGGGTAGCAGGCATGGCGTATTTGATGATATTGGTGTATAGATTTTCAAAAATACGGTAGGTCTTCTCACTGTCCAGCATCAGGAACTGTTTTTCCTCTGGCATCTGGAAGCGGAAGATCAAGTCCGCTTCTTCCACCTTATCCTCATATTCCAGATAGACCTGGCGCATCAGATTGCCGATGTCCACTTTATCAAACTGTAAGGATATATTGCCGCTGTTTGCCTTGCTCACCTCAAAGAGGTCTTCTATCAGAATCTTCAACCGTCTGGCCTTTCGCTCCAGGACATCCAGATATTCCTTTTGCTGTTCTTTGGTGACACCCTCTTCCTGCAACAGTTCAATGTAAGTGGTGATGGCGGTGAGCGGTGTTTTCAGATCATGGGAGACATTGGTGATCAGCTCTGTGCGCATCCGCTGACTCTTGACCTCCTCTTCCACCGCCTTGGAGAATCCCTGCTGAATCTCTGCCAGATTGCTCTTATAGGACTCGAAAACGCCCCAGTCGCCTGTAAATTCTGTCTGTAAATTTCCATCCGCCATAGACTGTGCAGCCACAAGCAGATGTTTATACTGGACCTGAATACGCTTGATATATTTCTTTAACGCCAGATAGAGAACTGCCGAATATAACAGCAACAAGGGCAGACCGGCAAACCACAGGGTACTTAAAAGTGCAAGAAGCAAAAAATTGACCACCACAATCTTTAACAGAGTTTTATTGGTGTTTTGTCCCAAGTCCACATGAAGAATCTCTTCTTTGAAAGAGCTTATCTGACGCTGTCCATATCCGTGCACTTTCCGGCAGACCCGGTAACAGATGCTTCTTTCTTTGATATAATTCTTAATGCCAAGCGTATGCACCTGTCCCAAAGCTGTCACGAAAAGATACCAGAATCCAAACATCAGGAACAGACACACCATATTGATTCCCACGGCGATTCCCTTTGCTGCCTCCATAGACAGCTCGGGAAAAGCGGTGTATATCGCGGTAAGCATATACGAACCTGCGTAATCGCTGCCCCCTGTCATGCTGTATATGACCAATTTTGTTGCGGCTTCGCCCATAAAGGCAAACATAACGAACAGAAGAAAAAGCAGGATTTCCAGATGCAGCTGGAAAATCCACAGCTCATGAAGATGATATTTCTTCCATAAAGGCATGAGCAGAGCCAGTATGCCAAGAACGATCAGGAATATACAAAAAACGTTTGCCACGCCGATCATACGGTAAGCGTGATAGGGAGCTATCATTTGATGATAATAATTTTCATCTATAAAAAAGTTCATCTGCTCCTGGGTCAGCGCATAACAGATCGTACAGTTTCTCGGGGTATTCTGAATACCGATTCGGACGCTCATTGTGTTATTGTTATGATAATAATATATGGTATCATTTGACATAAGAGCTCCGGCATAGCCGTCATTGAAACCGGAATCATAAAGGCTTCTTTCCAGCATACTGCTTTTCATGACACGCTGTACATTCTTTAAAATACGGTCGGAGTCACTTCCTTTGACCCACACATGTTCTAGGAATCCGGCATCATCATAGCGCAGTTTAATATAATAGGGATAGGTGGAAAGAAGCTCTTCCGATGCTTCCTTGCTGCCCAGCTGTCCGATGTCATGTTCTGTGTTGGTGATCATCGTATTTCCGGCAGCATCCACAATCTGATAATCCAGGTTGTGATCCAGATTTTCCCAGAAATCATCTTCCCAGCCTTTTAACATCTGGTAAAGCTTACGTCCTGCATATTCAGCGGCACTCTCCCCGTCAAAACTAATATACTCGGAAGCATCATAGGATGGCTGTTCTTCTGATATCATCAGATAAACATCCTGATACTTAAGAGGTGTTCCTGTAATCTGTTCCTGAAGATCTTTATAGAGGATGGTATTTCCTTTATAGAGGTCACACAGGAAGTCTTCATTCACCATTACATCTTCGTTGAATTCTGCGATATAAAAGTCCGCATTGCTCCGGAATCGTGGATACAGACTTATAAATCCCACCGATGCCAGTAATACCAGGAGGATAGCCGTTATCATACCCGTTTTACTGTCTTTCAATTTTATATCCAATACCCCACACCACCTTTAAATATTTTGGCTCCCGGGGATTTAATTCTATCTTCTCCCGGATTTTTCTGACATGTACCATGATCGTGTCTGTGTTGATGGCCTGCTCATTCCAGACCCGTTCATAAATCTCTTCTGCCGAAAACACCCTGCCGGGATTTTTCATCAGCAGTAGTAATATTTTAAACTCTATAGGCGTCATCTTAACGGGTTTACCGTCCACAAAGACTTCCACCGTCTCCTCATGCAGTTCCAGACCGCCGATAATATACACTTTATCATTCTGCTTTTCTTTGCCCATCATCTCTAAGAAGCGGCCGTACCGGCGCAGATGGGAATTGACCCTGGCAAGAAGCTCCATGGTCGTAAAGGGCTTGGTCACATAATCGTCAGCCCCCATATTAAGCCCCATGATCTTGTCTACTTCTTCGGACTTGGCAGAGAGCATGATCACCGGAAATTCATAGCCCAGTTCCCGCACCCGCATCATCATGTTGATGCCGTCCATCCGCGGCATCATTACATCCACGATAGCCAGATGAATCTCTTCTTTCTTTATCTGCTCCAGTCCTTCAATGCCATCGGCTGCCTGAAAGACAATATAGCCTTGATTTCTCAGATATATTTCAATGCCTTCCCGGATTTCTTTGTCATCCTCGACAATCAGGATATGATATGTGTCCATTTAGGAACCCCCTCTTATGCAGTATATATAGTAGTATAACATACCCTACCCTATTCTGGCAGGCTGGCTGTAGAATCCGGCCTGCCGTGCATTGTAATTCCACAGGACTTCATGGTAACAGGCGGCAGCTTTTTGGGCTATCTTCATACAGTCATAGGTGCCTGCCGTGTCTTTGGCACCACGCCGCAAGGCATCCAGTTCTTTCCCGGAAAGGATGTCCATTAGTCTGTCAGCAAAAGCCTGTTCATCGTGTAAGATATCCAGGGCTCCATCACCGGAGACATCGACCATATAACCGTTTATCCCGTTTGCCACGATGTCTTCTGTACCGGTGGCACGCAGTGCCAGTACAGGCGTTTGGGCTGCCATGGCTTCCAGCAGCACAATCCCCTGGGTCTCGGAACGGGAAGCAAAGAGGAAAAGATCGCAGGCAAGACAATATTCTTTGATCTCTTCATTAGGCACTTCCCCCACCAGGATAATCTCTTCTGTCAGGGATAATTCTGCAATCCGTCGGAGCAGCCGGTCCCGGTATGGACCTTTGCCAATTAACAGAAGCTTAAAGCAGGCACCGGCTCTTTGCTTGTACAGGGCCAGACTCTCCAACAAAAATTCCAGATTTTTCTCCCTGGCAAGACGGGCCACGGTACAGAACATAAAAGGTCTGCCGCCGGAAAACTTTGCGCGCAGGGAGGCGGCTTTGGCTGTGTCAGGATCAAAACTTGCGCCTGACAGTCCTGTGGGAAGTACTTCTATGGGAACACGGATACCGATTTCCTTTAGATAGGCCTGGATGTTCGGTGTAGGTGCAAACACCATATTGCAGGCGCCAAGGGTTTTGCGTAAGTACACCGGCAGGAATTTCTGCAATCCGGAAAGTCCCACATAGTGCAGGTACTGCTCATACCGGGTATGGTAGGTGCAGACGAGCGGCACATGATATTTCCTGGAAAGATAGCGGGCTGTCATTCCGATCAGCATGGGATGGTGTACATGAATCACATCGAAATGCCCCTCCCGGAACTTCTTCTCAATCTTCGGATCCAGACTGTTCGGTACGGAGGCGCCGCCTGCCACACCCTTTAATAAGGCACCATACCGGATTACATGTTCCTCTTCTATCTGTCTGTCGTAACTGGGAGCAAATACGACTACCTGGTGTCCAAGGGCCCGCAGACTGTCCGACAGTTTCTCAACAGAGACAGGAACCCCCGCTATAAAAGGTTTGTAGTTGTTTGTCATCATCGCAATTTTCATGGCTGTTGTACCCTCTCTTTCTCTGAATCAGGTCAGATATCCCAACAGCATATCGCCAAGGAAATAACCGGCGCCCACAAATACCAGATTCCACACCAGAATCCCCAGGGTAGAACTTACAATATATTTCGCCATGTTCATTTTGGAGATGCCGGCCGGAATGGAAATCAGTGTGCGGATCATGGGAATCAGCTTGCTCACAAAAATCCCCAGGCTTCCTCTCTGTCTGACCCATTCCAATTTGGATTCAATGGCGGGCCGTTGTCTGGGAAACTTATTCAGATACTTTTGCAGGGCAAAATCGCCGCCCGTATATCCGACAAAGTATAAGATCAGACTCCCCATAAGCCCTGCCGCCACCGTGATCAGAATGGCAACTGGGAAAAGGATCTGCCCTTTCGCTGCCCAGATTCCCGCAAGCGGCATGATAACCCCGGCCGGAAATCCCGGCAGATTAAGATATTCCAGAAGCACAATCACAAAGATTGCAATACCTCCATACCTGGCAAAATAGTTCATAATGATTTCAGCTGTCATAAGATGTTCCTCCCTGCTTAAAAGTTAATACCAAAGGTATTTTACATTTATGAACGAAACAGCCTGTCTGTTTGCTTCAACAATTACACTATAACTTTCAATTCTAAACAGAAGCAGGATACACTTCTTAACATTTTCTAAACAAAAACACAAAAAATGCCGTACAATAACGATTTTGTTATTGTACGACATTCTACTGTCTCATATGATATTCTTTTAAAGGGATGCCTGGTCATTCTACAGCATTTCGTTCAACATTTCATCCATGGAGCGGTGAATGATGTACTGATAGACCGTGGCCATTTCCTCTGAGGAGATAATCATATCCTTCCGAATCCATGTCATTACCACAAAAGTCAGGGATTGGGCATAATATTCCGCCACAATCTCCGGTGTCATCCAGCTATGGGAAAAATTCCGGTTCTCACAGCGTGTACGGATATAGGTCAATAACATTTCCCAGATACACTTGCGGACAATGCTCTCAAAGGAATTCTGTCCTTCCATCTTTGCCGCCCGGATACAGAACTCCTTCATTTGGAGGGCGTTTGTAAAGATAAGTATCAGACCATCCTCCAGATGGCCTCTCTTAAGCTGCGGAAAGAAAGGTCCCAGCAGCTCATGCTTGACAATCCATTCCAGGAGATCATATTTATCCTGAAAATGGTTGTAAAATGTTGGTCTTATCACGCCTGCCCCATCGGTGATATCTTTAATGGTAATCTTTTCAATTGGATTTTTAATTAAAAGCTGTTTAAAACTTTCCGCCAGCCTCTGGTCTACATTGATTCTGGAATCCATGCGCACCTCTGCTTTAAGTTAGTTATTGATCAGTTTATCCTCACCGTTCCAGCTGTAAAGCTTTCTGATTTCCTCGCCTACCACTTCTGCCGGATGCTCGGAAGCCAGTTTACGCATAGCCTTGAAGTGAACCTGGCTGCCTGCGGAAGACATATCAAGCAGGAAGTCTTTTGCAAAAGTACCGTCCTGGATATCAGAAAGAATCTTCTTCATGGTCTTCTTGGTCTCTTCCGTAATAATCTTCGGTCCGGTGATATAGTCGCCATATTCAGCCGTATTGGAGATGGAATAACGCATCCCGGCAAATCCGGACTGATAGATCAGATCCACAATCAGCTTCATCTCATGGATACACTCGAAATAAGCGTTTCTCGGATCGTATCCTGCTTCCACCAGTGTCTCGAAACCTGCCTGCATCAATGCGCATACGCCGCCGCAGAGCACTGCCTGTTCACCAAACAGATCGGTCTCTGTCTCTGTTCTGAAAGTGGTCTCCAGGACGCCTGCTCTTGCGCCGCCGATTGCCAGGGCATAAGCCAGTGCCTTATCCTGTGCCTTGCCGGTAGCATCCTGATGAACGGCAACCAGACAGGGAACACCCTTGCCGGCCTGATACTCGCTTCTTACCGTATGACCGGGTCCTTTAGGCGCGATCATGGTTACATCTACATCCTTGGGCGGTACGATACAGCCGAAATGAATGTTAAAGCCGTGTGCAAACATCAGCATATTGCCTGCTTCCAGGTTGGGCTCGATATCTTTCTTGTACATGGCTGCCTGTAATTCATCATTGATCAGAATCATGATGATATCAGCCTTCTTGGCAGCTTCTGCCGCCGTATATACCTCAAATCCCTGCGCCTCGGCTTTGGCCCAGGATTTGGAACCCTCATAAAGACCAATGATTACGTGACAGCCGGACTCCTTTGCATTGAGTGCATGTGCATGTCCCTGACTGCCATAGCCGATCACCGCGATGGTCTTGCCATCTAAAAGAGATAAATTACAGTCTTCCTGGTAAAAAATTTTTGCCATCTTCCTATCCTCCATTTGAAATTAAAATTATATAACTAAAAGGGATAACCCTTGAGCTAACAACACAGATCACAGATATGTGACATTCTCGATGCCGCGGCCAAGTCCTGCGATACCGGTACGGGCCAGTTCCAGAATCTCGTAGCCGTCCAGCAGGCTGATAAAGGCTTCTATCTTATCCTGATTACCGGTCAATTCAATGATAAGACTCTCTGTGGATACATCAATGATCTTGGCACGGAAGATATCCGCCACGGAGATGACACCCTGCCTTTCCTGCGCGGAGGCCTTCACCTTGATGAGAACAAGTTCCCTGTAGACGCTCCCGCCGGGATGCAGTTCTTTGATATCCCGTACATCAATCAGCTTGGACACCTGTTTCTCAATCTGGTCCAGGATTTCATCGTCACCGGAGGTAACAATGGTAATCCGCGTATAACGGGGATCTGCCGTCACGCCTGCCGTAATACTGTCGATATTGTAGCCTCTTCTGGAGAAAAGCCCTGCAATACGGCTTAATACACCGGATGTATTGTCCACTAACAACTGAAATACTTTTTTCTGCATAGAATCATGCCTTTCTTTTATTTACTATACGAACACTGTCAATAATTGTAGCAACTTCACTATCAAAAGTCAAATTTAATTCTCTGTTTCCAGGCATTTCTGAAGAGCCAGGGTTCCGGTACGCGCCATCTCCACAATACTGATGCCCTGCATCATACTGATGAACAGCCGGATGCGTTCCGGTACATCGCAGATCTGTATGACCATCATATTTTTGGACATATCCACGATATCGGCATCCATGATCTCACAGGTTTCCATGATATCGCGCCGGTTGCTCTTGTTGTACTTCACCTTCATCAGCATCAGCTCACGGCTCACGCTCTCCGGTTCATCAAATGTTTTTACCTTGATGACATCAATTTTCTTATTCAGTTGTTTTTCAATCTGTTCGATGGTTCTCTGATCGCCGGAACTTACGATGGTCATGCGGGAAACGGCCGAGTCCTCGGTCTCTCCCACGGCCAGGCTGTCAATATTAAAACATCTTCTCGAAAACAGGCCTGCTACCTTGCAAAGCACACCAGATCTGTTTTCCACCAATACGGAATAAATCTTTTTCATCTTCTACCTCTCCTTTTGATCCTGTAGTGGGCACCCGTCTGTCAGACAAGATCCATGGGATCGATAAGACATTCCAGCAATACAGATTCATCATTCTCCAAAAAGGCTTTGATCGTATCTGCGACGCCTTCCATGGTGTACTGCCTCATAAACTTCATATCATAGGCCGCCGAGAGCTTCTCTAAGTCCGGGCTCCCGGACAGGTCAACCACCGAATAGTTGTCTTTGTAAGTAAAATGCTGGTACTGCCGCACCATACCAAGATAGTTATTCTTGAGAACTATGATCTTGACGGGTACATCAAACTGCCGCATGGTGGCAAGCTCCATCATGGACATCTGGAAGGAACCGTCACCGCAGACCGCTACCACCTGCCGCTTTCTGTCCGCAAGCTTGGCACCCATGGCTGCCGGAATGGAATAGCCCATGGTTCCCATACCGCCGGTGGTAAGGAAGCGGCCTTTCTTGACAATATGATAACCGCAGGACCAGATCTGATTCTGTCCCACATCCGCCACATAAACCCCGTCCTCTTCCATGGCATCGGAAAGCATGGTGATAAAAGCCGCCGGATCCACATAATCCGGGTTGGGCTTACGGACAGGCTGCATGGCGCTGCGATATTCGTTTAAGAGGGCAATCCATTCACTGTGTTCCCCGTTGAAATCTTCTTTTAGAATATCTTCAAAAATGTGTTTGGCATCTCCCACCAGCGGAATGGCCGGTCCCACGTTCTTGCCGATCTCCGCCGGATCCACATCGATATGAATGAGCACCTTATTCTCTGTGATCACATCCGGCTGATTCACTGCACGGTCTGCTACTCTGGCACCCACCATGAGAAGCAGATCCGATTCATTCATGGCACGGTTGGCATAGGGTTTCCCGTTATTGCCTACCATACCGTAATACATCGGATGTCTGGTGGGCATAACGCCGATCCCCATCATGGTGGAAACTACCGGAATCTGATATTCTTCCGCAAACTTCTTAAGTTCTTCCTCCGCATGACTCAGCAGAACACCGCCGCCGGCGCAGATGATAGGGCGCTTTGCCTTCTCAAGTTCCTTGATCACTTTCTTGATCTGTGCCATGTTCCCTTTTACAGTCGGCTTATAGGTTCTCATATTGACTTCTTCCGGATACTTGAATTTCCCCACAGGGCTGTTCTGGATATCAATGGGAACGTCTATTAACACAGGCCCTTTACGGCCGGTATTGGCCAGATGAAAGGCTTCTTTGAAGACCCGGGGAATATCATTTGCATCCTTTACCAGGTAACTGTATTTGACAAAAGACTCCACCGCGCCGGTAATATCCGCCTCCTGAAAAACATCTGATCCCAACAGTTCGCTGTTTACCTGTCCGGTGATACATACCAGGGGTATGCTGTCCGCAAAAGCGGTCGCCACGCCGGTGATCAGATTGGTTGCACCGGGGCCGGAAGTAACCGCACACACGCCCACTTTACCGGATACCCTGGCAAGTCCGCTGGCTGCATGTGCCGCATTCTGCTCCGTACGTATCAGAATTGTCTGTATATCGGAATCCAGAATACTGTTATAGAAAGGGCATATGGCCACGCCGGGATAGCCGAACACATATTCTACGCCCTCCGCTTCCAGACATTTTACGATTGCATCAGCACCTATCATAATTCTATCAATGCTCCTTTCCCGGGATAATCCCTCTTATCTAGTCCTCTATCTGCAAGATTTTCTTTGTCAGTTTCACCGCATCTGCCGCATCTTTGGAATAGCCGTCAGCACCGATCTCATCTGCATATTCCTGGGTAATTACGGCGCCGCCGATAATGATCTTGGCATCCACCTGCTGTTGCTTTGCATACTTTATCACATGCCGCATCTGCTGCATGGTAGTAGTCATCAAGGCAGAAAGCGCTATCACCTGGGCGTGATGCTCTTTGGCAGCCGCAATAATCTGCTCCTTGGGCACATCCTTGCCCAGATCAATGACCCGGAAACCATAGTTTTTCAACATCAATGCCACCAGATTCTTACCGATGTCGTGGATATCTCCTTCCACGGTGGCAATCACCACCGTAGGCATATCTGCACCGGTACTTTCCTGTAACAGAATGGGCTCCATATACTCAATGGCCGCTTTCATGGCCTCCGCACTGGCAATCAGCTGGGGCAGGAAGTATTTGCCCTTATCAAAAAGCTCCCCCACCTCATTGATGGCAGGAAGCAGGATTTCATCTAACAGTACTTTCGCCTCACGGCCCTGTGAGAGAGCTTCTTTCGTGTCCGCCACAATACCGTTTTTATTCCCCTTCAGTACATCTGTATAGAGTTTATCCTGCATGGTGGAAGCAGTGCTCTCCTGTACCGGTGCCTTGAGGCGGATTCCGGTTGATGCCGTCACAGTCTCCCCCAGTGCTTCCCGCTTTTCTTTCAAGGCGTCCATCAGTTGGATATAACGGATATCCGCCCCCTCTTTGTGCAAAAGCAAGTCGGAAGCAAAAGCACAGCTTACCAGCAGCTCCTGGGAGGGATTGGCAATGGCCATGGTCAGGCCTGCCTGAATGGCCATGGTCAGGAAGCTGGCATTGACGAAGCTCCGTTCCGGCAGTCCAAAAGAGATATTGGAAAGTCCACAGATGGTAGCCAGTCCCTTTTCTTTACAGTACCGAATGGTATCCAGGGTGTCTGTAGCGGCCGTCTTATTGGCGCCTACGGTAGCCACCAGCCCATCCACAATGATATCTTCCTTCGTCAGTCCAAGTGCATAGGCCTTCTCTTCGATGGCCTCTATAATGCTTATTTTTTCTGCCAGATCTTTGGGCAGACCTTCGTCCGATAAAGGAAGCAGGATAAACATCGCCCCATATTTCTTTGCCAGGGGAAGCAGCGCATCTACTTTGGCCTTTTCATAAGAAATAGAATTGATCAGTGCCCGGCCCGGGTATTTGCGAAGGGCCGCCTCGATCACTTCCACATGGCTGGAATCAATGGAGAGAGGCAGATTGGTAACACCGCCTATGGTCTCCAGTGCCTGGAGCATCATCGCCTTCTCATCAATACCGCTCATGCCCATATTGACATCCAGGATACCTGCTCCACAAGCTTCCTGTTCTTCCGCGAAGTCTGAAACCATCTCCAGGGAACCTTCCCGCAAAGCTGTCTGCAATTTCTTCTTCCCGGTGGGATTGATACGCTCTCCCACAATGATAAAGTTATCTGTCAGGTCAAACGAAATGGTCTGCCGTTCACTGGAAAGGAATCTGCGGCCGGATTTCTGACGGGTAATAACCGGCATATCCCCAACCTGTTTCCTGGCCTCTCTGATATACTCAGGCGTCGTACCGCAGCAGCCGCCAATGATGGAGGCACCTGCCGTCACAATATCTCTCATACAGGAGCCGAAAGTTTTGGCGTCCATATCATATACAGTATTTCCTGCCTCATCCAGAAAGGGCAGCCCGGCGTTGGGTTTGGCAATGATCGGCAGGGTGGTCACTTCCGCCATACGCCGCACCACATCCACCATCTTATCCGGTCCGGTGGAACAGTTGACACCTACTGCGGACACCCCAAGACTTTCCAATACCACAGCCGCTGTCACGGCATCTGTCCCATACAGGGTTCTGCCGTCAGACTCAAAAGTAAGCGTAGCCATAACCGCCAGGTCACAGACTTCTTTGGCGGCAATCACAGCCGCCCTGGTCTCTTGCAGGCTCATCATGGTCTCCACCACCAGAAGATCCACCCCGGCCTCCACAAGACAGCCAATCTGTTCTTTATAGACATCAATTAATTCTTCAAAATTCAATCTGCCCATGGGCGCAAGCTGTTCGCCTGTCATGGTGATATCTCCGGCCACATAGGCACTGCGGCCGGCGGCCTCTTTCGAGAGAGCCACCAGATCGTGATTGATCTGCCGGATATTCTTTTCCATGCCGTATTCTTTTAATTTAATCCGGTTTGCCGTAAAAGTAGGGGCATAGATAATATTGCTGCCAGCGTTTATAAATTCCTTCTGGAGTGCAATGAGAACTTCTTTATGCGCCAAGATCCACTCCTCCGGACATACGCCTGTGGGCATCCCGCTTTTTTGCAGATTAGAACCGGTAGCCCCGTCCAGGAAAACAGGCGCAGTCTGAATCAATGCTCTGAATGAATTTTTGTCCAAATTAATAACCATGCTCCTTTCTCAACCTGCGAATTTGTGCCCTCAAGCACAAATTTGTGTGTGAAAAATTTATTTTTCACACTATTCTTCAGCCTCCCCGGAAGGCTCCTCATAGAAGACGGTGTCATCTGTGTCAAAATCATCTTCCTGCGGTTCATCCGACGATATTTCGTCATCTTCCGAAGAGGATTCGTCCCCGTCCTCTTCCTCATCCGTCTTATTTAAGAACCCGCCGCCAAAGATACCTTCCTCCTCGGTGTAGGTTACCCCTTCTCCCTCAGGGATTTCACCATGCAGAATGGTAATAATGTACTGAATACGAATATTGGTCCGCTCATAATATTCCAGAGCCGCCTGCCCCAATGCTTCATCGTAAGTATCACCTTCATAGGCAGAGTGGAACAAGGCCACCGCTTCCTTCATATTTTCATCCGCCTCATCCGCCAGACTCTCCGCGGCCGCAAACTGTTCCGGCACTTCCAGTTCCGCCATCCAGGTAATCTCGTTTTGCAGACCGTCCAGATAAGCAAGAAGCTGTGATACGGCATCTTCTGAATTCGGGTCAATGGAATTCATGTTATCATTATAGGAAGCAAGGTTTTCAAAAAAAGTGTTCATATCTTCCTGATAAGCTGTCAACACCTCATCTTCACCGCATGCTGTCAATAAAAAAGCACAGATAACAGCAACACCTAAAATTTTATATTTTTTCAAAACATTCCCCTCCGGCAAATCCTTATCTGTTGTATTGGTATCTATTATAATCCCTATTTAAACATAGTACTGATTTCCAGTCATTTCGTCAACCCATTTTTGCCCCGGCGGACAAATCCCCGGTTGGTAAATAAGGCAAATGAAAAAGGCAGACAATCCTGCGTATACAGTCTGTCCACCCCTATTTTAACGGCAGATTTTTCCGGATTTTAAACCGTATTTTGTGCCATCAAAAATATTTCTTTTTGTCAGAAAGCAATTTCACAGTCCGGTTCCACCTTTTTGCAGGCTTTTAAAACCTGTTTCATAACAGATTTTTCATCAGCACCTTCCGCAAATTCCACCTTCATTTTCTGCGTCATAAAGCTGACGGTCGCTTCGACAACTCCTTCTGTCTTTCCGGCAGCTTCCTGCATCTTCTCCGCGCAGTTTGCACAGTCCACTTCAATCTTATAAGTCTTGTTCATATCATTCTCCCTCCTATAATTTACGCTATCCGAGTCCGCGAAGTAAATTAACTTTTTCTACTCTTCTACATGCTCCATGCCCATGCTGAGAATCAGCTTGATATGTTCGTCATCCAGGGAATAAAAGACGGATTTTCCTTCCCTGCGGAATTTTACCAGTTTGGATGTCTTTAAAATCCGCAGCTGATGACTGACCGACGACTGACTTAGATTCAACAGTCTTGCAATATCATTGACGCACAATTCCGTCTCAAACATGGCGTATAGAATCTTGATTCTGGTAGAATCCCCAAAAACCTTAAAAAGTTCCGCCAGATCATAAAGCACTTCGTCTGCTGGCTGTCTGTCCAGTACCGTTTTAAGCAGTTCTTCATGGTCTTCCAGATATTCCTTTTCTTCCATTTTATGAATACCTTTCTCTTTATGATTCAACATATGTTTATTTGTTCATATTATAATATTATAGGACCTGGATGTCAAGTATTAATCGTTGGATATTCTTGTAAGCTTTTTTTACTTTTGCTATAATATTATCACATATGATATAAGCACAAATATACAGGGGGCGCCGCACTTGTACATACAACACCTAAAAAAAAGATTCTTTGATCTTTCTTTAACTTCAAAGTTAAGATATATTTATACCGCTTTGATTTTTATCTGTGTATTTTGTAACCTGTTGATTCTATACAGTTTTTTTTCGCGGGAAATGCAAAAAACAGTTTCAACACTTACTTCACAGACCGTAGAAACCGTATCCAAGAATGTGGACAGCTCTCTGACTGCCATATCCAAAAGTTCAACTTATCTGCTCGGAACCACAGAAGTACAGAATTATCTGGTAGACATGAATCAATCCGAATATGCCATCCTTTCCAAACAGTTACGCAATTTTTTATATATGTCGCTTGAATCAATGCCTCTTGCTTCTTCTATTATTGTCATGCATCCCTCTGGCGTATACGAAGGCGCCGGCCGCTATCATCTGCCCTCCGTACAGATGGATTCTCCTGTGGATGCTTCGTGGTATGAGGAATTGTGTGCACAAAAGGGTGCTCCTATTTTAACCATCAATGCAGGCGGTTATCTCGCCTTTGAGGACGATAATAACTATGTCACATTAATACGTCTGATTAACAGTACCGAAAATGCGCAGCCTCTTGGCTATCTGTTCATTAATATTTCTGTTGATTCTCTCCTTTCCTTTGCCAGGGAAGACAACAGTGATTATTCTGATTTCTATGTTTCATCCGGTACCGATACGATTCTTCCGTTTGCAAATGAAACTTTAAATCAATGGTTACAGGTTGTCACCATTGATTCTCTGTCTGCCGAAAACACAATCAGACTCGGACAGAATCGTTATTTACTGTTAAAATTTCAGACCGCACATCCGGATTGGAATTATATAGCCGCTATCAACTATAATTCATTAACCAATCAACACCGGACATTTATTGTCATTTCCATCATCATCATTATGATCTGTTTTGCCTTTTTTATCTTAATCGCGCTGGGCACAAACCGTTTCGTTACGGCACCCCTGCGTCAGCTTATGAACGCCATGAAAAAGCCGGAAACCGGAGATTTTAATCACGCCCATGTAACAGCCTGTCAGGATGAGATCGGGCAGTTGCAGAATGCTTATAATGATATGGTGGATAAAATACAGCAACTGCTCAATGCCAAAGTTTCCGAACAGAAACGGCTTCGTAAAGCGGAACTGAATATTTTACAGGAACAGATCAAGCCCCATTTCCTTTATAACAGCCTTAGCGCAATCTCCTATCTTGTGACTTCACAGCAAAATGAAAAGGCCTATGATCTGATCATATCCTTATCGGAATATTATCGTGAAAGTCTGAGCAAAGGCAATAAGGTAATACCGTTGTCTACCGAAATTAATATAGTGAAAAACTATCTTACATTACAGAAGGTCCGTTTCCCGGAAGCTTTTACAGATGAATATGAATTGGAAGAAACAGCACTTTCTTATCTGGTTCCAAGACTTATATTACAGCCTCTGGTGGAAAATTCCCTCTATCATGGCATCATCCCCACCTGTGATTTTGGAATTATAAAGATCAGTGTCTCTACAAATGCTGAATATCTTCTGATTTCTGTGACAGACAACGGCATTGGCATGGCACCGGAAGATCTCGACAATATTTTGGTTGCAAAGCCTGAGAGTCCGACACAGAGTTTTGGATTAAAAGGAACCATAGAACGTATGCAGATTTTCTATGAAATGCAGGATATCTGCACCATAGACAGTCATCCCAACGAAGGAACCCAGATTACCTTTTTTATTCCACTGGACAAAACGGAGAGAACAGATGAAGAATCCCATTCTTAAGGTTATTATTGTAGATGATGAAGAGCTGGCACGTAAACTGCTTGTCACCGGCACCGACTGGAACGCCCTGCATATGGAGATTATTGCAGAGGCCGTCTCCGGGCAGGATGCACTATCCATTATGGAAGAACAGATTCCGGACATCCTCTTTACGGATATCAAGATGCCCTATATGGATGGCATGGAGCTTTGTCGTATTGTGACAAAGCGATATCCTCATATCAAAATTGTCATTACCACTGCTTTTAAGGACTTTGATTACGCACAGCAGTGTATCAGTCTGGGGGTATCTCATTTTCTTTTAAAACCGATCAACCGCAATGAACTTTTATCAACATTGTTAAAACTCAGGGAGCAGATAGAAAAGGAGAAACAGCAATGGCTTGAATTTGATCATCTCAAGGAAATCCTGAAGAAAAATTTCTCTTTTTTAAGAGAGAGATTTTTACTGGAATTCTGCGAGAACAGCAATCATTCTGATTCTATAGAAAAACAGATTGCCTACTATTTCCCTGAAGGAATTCCGCCCTATATTCAAGTAACGCTCTTAGAAGCATACTCTCCCTATGCCGTGAATCTGACAGAAGAAGAGCGCCTTTTGCAGGATATGAAAAATCTTGAGTTTATCAAGGATTCTTTGAAAGGGATTGACAATGTTGAGATATTTTCCGACAATAATCATCACCTTGTACTGCTGACTTATTCCCCTGAAGTACAGGTGATTTCCCTGTGTGAACAGCTACAGCGCAGTATTTACCAGACATCCGGCAATGAGATTTTATTTGGTATTGGAAATCATTACGATAACTTTTATAAAGCGGAAACTTCCTGGCTGGAAGCACTTGAATCTTTGAAATTCAGTCGTTATATGCCCAACCAGCCGATTATTGTCTATCAGAATGATATTCATGTACAAAATACCGGCTGGACATCTTCCCCTGCGGAACTGGAAGACATCAAATTCTATATCAAGGCAGGGCTTCCTGATTCTGTTCAGAAACATCTTGCTTCACTCTATACAGAATCAACCGGCGCTTTGATCAGTCTGGAACATGCACGGATTTTATCGATGACATTATTATCTTCTGCCGTGAATGTGGCAAATGATATTGGCATCCCTTTAGACAGCATGTTCTCCGATTATGGGAATTCTTTTTTACAGATTTTATTAGAACCTACCAGTCAGGAGCTTCGTAATCGTACCAGTGCATTTTTAATCCGGTTGGCAACGGAGATAGCCACTTATAGAACGAACAAGAGTAAAAATGTTTTATGGGAAGTGATACAGTATATTCAGGCTCATCTTACAGACCCCGCACTCTCTCTTGGCTCTGTGGCGGAGACATTTCATATGAATGACAGTTACTTAAGCCGCACCTTTACCAAAGAACTGGGCTTTAGTTTTTCCAAGTATTTAAACAGACTTCGTATGGAACATGCCATCATGCTGATTAATACCACTGACTTAAAGGCGTATCAGATTGCAGAAGCCGTGGGGATTCCCGATGCGTACTATTTCAGTAACTGTTTTAAAAAATATACCGGCAAATCAATACGGGATTATAGAAAAGGAACAACCTGATTGTTGTTCCTTTTCGTGTTTTCTAAATATATTTTCCGTCAATCTCCATGTCCAGTTCTTTATAGAAAAAGTAATCAAAATCAGCGGGCAGCCTAGTGCCCAGGCCATCCACACTGAACATTCCCGTGAAAGCTCCTGTAAAAGCCGCATCATAAACGGCTTTGATGTATTCGTCGGATAGTCTGGCAGAATCAAAATGATAAGCTGTTTCCTGCCAGGTATGCCCATCGAAGGAATAGAAGTACTGATAAGAAATGCCACGGACCTGAACCTTCAAATAAATATAAGTGATATCCTCCGGAACCGGGATTGGCTTTTCCTGATATACACTGAAAGTCTTTCCGAGGTCTGTCGCTACGACGTCAATCACCCTGCCGTAGGTCTCATGCCATGTCACCTGTATGCAGGACCAGTTCTGGGTGTTATAATAGCAGCTCAGCCCGGCGAACTGTTGAATGTTCCCTGGCCTGTAATCCAGCCTGGTTTCTGCGTCAAAGGTAAAATGCTGCCATCTTCTGGCTACATGAGCCTGTAGGAAGGTGGAAGAAAGAGACTGTCTTCCATATAATCTTAGATGTCCGGGACGATCTTTTAAGGACATCGTATCTTCTTCCAGTGGTATCCGGAGTGTCTGGAAATGAAGGCTCAGTTCGTCCTTATTAAAATCATCCAGTTCATCAATATTCTCTGTCTCACCTGCAATTGCATCTACCGGTGCTTCCACTTCCATCATTCCTTTATGGCCACCCACAATACGCGGCCACCCATTGTCATCCCACACCAGTTTCTGAATTCCTGTTTCTCTTCCGAGAGGACACCAGCCTCTGTTCTCGGCAATGGATTCTGTATGATGATGAAGTGGTCTTCCCATCAGATGTGCAAAATACCATTCCCCGGACAGCGTCTGTACCAGGGATCCGTGTCCGGCTTTTTGAATCGGATGAAAAGGTGCATCTAATGTAGTCAACATAGGACCACCCGGCTGTGTCTGGAACGTATCATGTAAAGACTCCGCTCTTGCCACCCTCTCTTGATGGGCATATACAGTTCCACCCTGTGCAACAAACAAATAATAATATCCATTAATCTTGTAAATATGTGGACCTTCTATAAACCGATCCGCGGTTCCTTTATAAAGTACCCACGGTTCTCCGATCAACTTCTGTTCTTTCTCGGAATATTCCGTGCACATGATACCATAAAAAGGATGATGAAAACTTCTGGGATCCCAGTACTGATTAATCAGATACTTCTTCCCATTGTCATCGTGAAATAATGACGCATCGAATCCGGCTCCGTTCAACACAATCGGATCTGACCATGGTCCCATGATATCTTTCGCCGTAATCAGATAATTAATACAGTCCTTATAAGAACCATCCGTCACCTTTACATCCGTATATACCAGATAAAACGTCCCATTATCATAAGATAAGTCTGGTGCCCAGACACCGCCCGAATCCGGCTCGCCCCACATATTCAACAGCCGCTTCTCTTTTAGCGGATATGTGAGCAGTCTCCAATGCACCAGATCCGTGGATGTATGAATCCTGACGCCCGGCCACCATTCAAAGGTCGATGATGCCATATAATAGGTATTCCCTACGCGGATCAGACTGGGATCCGGATGAAACCCTTTTAAAACTGGATTTTGTATTTTCATGGCCTAACTTCCTTTCTGTTTTATTTTGCTTATCCTTTTACCGCACCGGCTACCATACCGCTCTGCACCTGATTGCTGAACAATAAATAAATGACCACAGTGGGGAGTGTAGCTACCACAAGACCGGCCCCCATGGTTCCCCAGTCAGTTGTATACTGTCCTACCATCTGCATGATACCGACTGTCAGCGTCCTGTATTTTTCCGAATTGATAAAGGTGATGGCAAACATCATTTCATTCCAGGTGGAAAGAAAAGTAAAAATAGAAATAGTTGCCAGCGCCGGCTTCACAAGTGGAAGCACGATGGAGAAAAAGGTCCTGAATATCCCACAGCCGTCCAGAAAGGCCGATTCTTCCAGTTCCAGGGGTAATACCTGAAAGAAACCAATCATGAAAAAGATTGCCATCGGAAGCGCAAACGCAATGTAGGGAACAATGATCGCCTGATAAGTATCCAGCATTTTCAAGTTTCGCAGCATAATGAATACGGGAAGGAGAACTGCGTGAAGTGGAATCATCAAGCCTATGGAAAAAAACGGTTTGATAAAACGATTGGCACTGACCCTCATTCTGGCAATGGCATAAGAAACCATACATGCCAGAATATCAGAAATAATAATGACAATAGCAGTCACAAAGATGCTGTTTAATAAATAATGACCCACATTTGCATGAAACAGTGCATTTTGGTAATTGGACCAATGAAATTCCCTGGGGATTCCCATAACGTTTCCGCTGTAAATCTCATTATTGTCTTTCAAGGAAAAGAACGCAAGAAAGAGCAAGGGATAGATCTGTATTATGGCAAACGCTATTAACAGAATATGGAGCAGAACTTTTGTCGGTTTTATCTTTTTCATCTCTTCCCTCCTAATAAGTCATATTTTCTACTTTAAAGAACTTCTCAATCAGGAAATAGAATATAAAACATTCCAGCACAATGAAAATCGCCATGGCACTGCCCGCCCCATATTCCATTCTGGTGAATATAGAATTATACATCAGGGTGCTCGGCACCTCACTGGCATGTAATGGACCACCCTTCGTCAGGACCCATATCAAATCAAAGAGCTTCAGGGAACCAATCACTGCAAAGGTCAGACTTACTTTCATGGTGCTCTTGATCAGGGGAATCGTCACATGAAAAGCCATCTGGCGTTCGTTTGCCCCGTCAATCTGTGCCGCCTCATAAATCTCTGCCGGCACGCTCTTAATCCCTGTATAGAGGATCAACATATGATAGCCGATATACTGCCATACGATGGGGAAAAATGATGCGACAAGCACAAAACGCTTATCGCCAAGCCAATCCTGTCCCTGCATCCCAAAGCTTTTTAAAATGGCATTTAAAGCACCATAATCGGGGTTATATATCTTTAAGAACAATTGGCCGATTACCACGGTAGAGAGTAATACGGGAATAAAATAAATTGTCCTGTATGCCTTCTCCCCTTTAATATTTCTTGCCAGTACAAGTGCAAAAAACAATGCCGGTATTAATTGTCCGATAATCGAGGCAAGTGCCAGAATAAGGGAATTGCGGGCCGACATCAGAAAAGCATCGTTTTTTAAAAGATCCAGATAATTCTCAATTCCAATAAATACCTTGGCGCCGATTCCATCCCATTGCATGGTGCTGTAATAACCAGACATGGCGATCGGAACAAATGCCATGACCAGATAAATCACCAGTGCCGGAAGCACAAAAATCCAATATGCTTTTTTATTTCCAAGCATTTTCTGCATAACCTATCTCCTCTCCAACAATGAAATTATCCAAAAGGATTTGTTATTATAAATAAGAGAATCCGGAAAAGATTTCCGGATTCTCTGCATGTGATTACTCGTTTATAGCCTGAAGATTTTTACAGAACTCTTCCGGAGTAACAGAGCCATCAATCAACTTAGCAATCTCATTCATAATGGTATCCGCTTTGGACCCACCGGTCAAAGAATCTAACCAATATACATATCCTGTTGCATCTGCTGTGAGTGTGGCAATTTCCTGGGATAACCGGTTTAAGTCGGAAGTATCACCCATATCTGCGTCCCATGCCGGCATACCGGAACCTGCAAGATACTGATCTTTAGACATTTTTTCACATATATACTGTGCAACTGCCGCTGCTTCTGCCGGATGCTCTGTATTGCTGCTTACAAGAAATGTCTCGCCGGAGCCGCCATGGAATTCATCAATTGTGCCTTTTCCGCCTTCAATAACAGGGAATTTGATAACGGAAATCTTGCCCTTGACAGCAGCATCATCTGCTTCACAATCACCATTTAACCAGCTGCCCATGAACATCATGGCTGCTCTGCCCTGCTTAAAGGCAGCTACTGCATCGTCCTCGGAAGTTCCCATTGCGCTGCTCCCGAAACCGCCTCTTGCTGCAAGTTCCTGCACTTTTTGAGCTGCCGCGGCAATCTCCGGTGTATCAAAAGATGCCGTACCATTCAATGCAGCGTTAAAATCTTCTGCGCCTGCCATTCTGATCGCATGAATACCAAAAATCATCAGACCGGGCCACAAATCCTTTTCTCCTAATGAAATCGGTGTAATACCCGCCGCGTTAAATGCATCTACCGCTTCTAACAACTCATCATAAGTCTCCGGTACTTTCACATTATTCTGTTCAAAAAGCTCTGTGTTGATATACAGGGAAGCTACCGCCACACTATAGGGATAGCCGTATGTTTTACCGTCAAAGACAAAGTTATCCAGAGTACCTCCCAGAATCCTGCTCTGCACATCATCCGTCATATACTCGTCTAAAGGAAGTACAAGACCTGCATCTACATAGGGCTTCATGGTGCCGGCACCCCAGTTGAAAAATACATCGGGAAGTTCATTGCCTGCCATGGCTGTTTTCAGTTTAACTTTATAAGACTCCGATTCTGTTCCTTCGTGTATCACTTCCACATTAGGCATATCTGTCTTGATGGATTCCAATGCATTATAAAATGCGACGTAATTACCATCCGTTGAGTTTGGATCGGAAAACTGGGACCATAAAGTAATTGTCACTTTATCCCCTGATGCTTCTGTATCCGTCTGGCTGTCAGATGTTTCACCACCGTTGGTTTCCTGCGTTGAAGCATCCTGTGCAGTTGTTTCACTGCTCTGTGTACCTGCTGTGCTGCCTGAAGTACCACAGGCAGTGCTGCCAAGTATCATAATTGCAGACATCATAACTCCGATTGTTTTCAATACTTTCTTTTTCATAGCCTCTCCTTTCAAATGTAGCTTTAGCAGCTTGATTGATGCATTTATTTTAACTTTTGGAGTCTGGCATTAGAATAGAATAGTTTTACTTTTTTTTAGATTTTTTTGACCAAAAAGAATAAAGATATAAATTTTTTCTTTTTCATAGAAATATTTTTCTGTTCAAAAAAAAGAGACCATCAATGTGGCCTCTTTTTTCTCCTGCCGTTATGAATCATTTCAATTCTTATAATTTGAAGAAAGCAACTTCCTCTTCCAGACTTACTGCCATATCTTTCAACTCCCGGGCGGCTTCTGCAAGCAGATTGATGGTTGCATTAAGTTCCTGCATGGATGCTGTCGTCTGCTCTGTGGATGCTGCATTTTCCTCAGATACCGCAGATAAACTCTGGATAACATCCACGACCTTACCTCTTTCAGAATCACATTCACCGGCCTGGTCATGAATCAGACGGGACTCCTTCATGGAACTGTCAATGCCGCTGCTCACATCGCTGAATTTTTCTTTGGTCTGATCCAGTTTCTTTTGCTGCTCTGTGATGATCTCATTTACTTCATTCATGACTTTCACAGACGCCTCGGAATCCAGGGTCAGCTGATGAATAATATCTTCTATCGTCTTGGTAGACTGTGCGGAATCCTCAGACAGCTTGGAAATCTGGGTGGCAACCACAGAGAAACCTCGGCCTGCCTCCCCTGCTCTGGCGGCTTCGATGCTCGCATTTAAGGCCAGCAGACTTGTCTCACTGGCTATGGATGCGATCAGACTAACCGCTTCCTGAATTCTTGTGACGGATTCATTGGTGGTATGTACAGATACTTCAATTTTCTTAATCGCCTCTGTGGTCTTGTCATTGGATGCACTTAACTCATGAATAATCTGTTCGGACTCCGTATCGGCCTGATGCATCTGTCCGGACAACTGGTCCAGTTCCTGCACACTGTCCACAATTTTTTCAATCAGGATTCCCATATTGGTGATTTGCAGAGTGGCCGACTCAATATCCTCCGCCATGGATACGGCACCTTTGGAAATATCTTCCACTGCGGTGCTGATCTCATCTGCCGTTGTGGAGGACTGTGACGCCATGGATTCCAGGGAATCCCCCTTTACCATCAAGGTGCTGGTATTCTGTTTGATGCTGCCGATAATCTCCTGTAATTTGTCAAGAAGGGATTGGACAGCGCGCCCCATAACACCCAGTTCATCCTTTCTCTTTAACATTCTTTCACTGACCTGCAGGTTCAGATTACCTTCCGCCAGAGATAACAGAATCTCCTCGGACTGTACGATCACCTTTGCCAATGCCCTTGCTATGCGGATACATACAATCTGGGCAACAATCAGGATAAATATGGCAATGCCCAGAATCATCATCGTGCTTTTGTTAATCTCAGCCGCCGCTTCTGTGGCCGGCTGTCCGGCAAATACCATACCCACACATTTACCGTTGGCATTAAATGCCGGCATATAGAAAGCATAGTACTTTTCACCATTGATAATGACATCGCTGGTCTCATAAGTTTTGCCGCCATTAATCACTGTTGAAATGACACTGTCAGATGCTTTGGTTCCCAGAATACGTTCTCCTGTTGTCTTGTCACGCAAAGAAGTGGCACGCCTGGTATCTCCATAAAAAATAGTGACATCCGCACTGGATCCCTTTACGAAATTGTCGATGACTTCCTCATGCTCCGTTACACAGTAATCACCCTTATACAGGGTATCACCATCCATGCGGTAATCACCGGGATCAATAGCCTCATAGGCTGCATAGACACTCTGACACAGATTTTCCAATCCTTCCATGGTGGAATCCTGTACCAGGTCACGCATTTTGCCAATGGAATAGAACGTAACTACGAGTACCATAATGACCATCGGAATTGCGCACAGCATGATAAGCTGTGCCATGACACCTAATTTTTTCTTGTCTTTCATACACTCTTCTCCTGTTTCTCTAAGTATCCTATCGCCCTATACCTGATCATAAAAGGAGAGTTTTCTCCTTTCCCCATATAAACACATATTATATTATAACATAACAAAAATGGGAAAAAAAGTAACATGTTTTAAAATATCATAATAAAACATTACCAAAAAATGTTGTATTTTTTGGTAGTAATTTACTTAAAAAATAATTTTATTTTCGTACCTGGCCATTTCCGATTATCTGATATTTATAAGTGGTCAGTTCTCGAAGCCCCATAGGCCCGCGGGCATGCAGTTTCTGGGTGCTGATACCGATCTCCGCACCAAATCCAAATTCAAAGCCGTCTGTAAAGCGGGTGGAGGCATTTACATAGACACAGGCAGAATCCACCTCCCGCAGGAATTTGTCTGCATGCTCTTTGTTTTCCGTAAGAATGGCATCGGAATGACCTGTATGATAACGATTAATATGTGCAATCGCTTCTTCTACGGAATCCACCGTCTTAGCGGAAATGATCAGATCCAGATACTCTTTCCCGTAATCTTCTTCTGTGGCCGCCTTTGCCCCCGGAATCTGTAAAAGCACTCCTTCGTCTCCGCGGATTTCCACCTGTTTTTCCTGTAAGGCTCTGCCCAGGGCGGGCAGTACTTTGTCCGCAGCCTTCCGGTGTACCACCAGGGATTCACAGGCATTGCAGACACCGATACGCTGGGTCTTGGCATTGAGAATAATGGGAATCACCTTCTCCGGATCAGCCGCTTCATCAATATAAATATGACAGTTGCCGGTGCCGGTCTCGATGACCGGGATGGTGCTGTTTTCCACGACGGAACGGATCAGTCCCGCGCCGCCCCTGGGAATCAATACATCCACATAAGCTTTTAGGCGCATGAAGGCCGTGGTAACTTCCCTGTCGTTGTTTGCAATCAGCTGGATGGCATGTTCCGGAATCTGTTCGCTCCTCAAAGCAGCCTGTATCACTTCCGTAACCGCCTGATTGGAATAAAAGGCATCTTTACCGCCTTTTAAAATCACGGCATTGCCGGTTTTAAAACACAGTCCAAAAGCATCCGCCGTCACATTGGGGCGGGCCTCATAAATGATGCCGATGACACCCATGGGCACCCGCACTTTATGGATATGAAGACCGTTTGGGCGGTCAAAAGATTCCATAATCTCTCCGATAGGGTCCGGCAGTGCCGCAATCTGGGACAATCCCTCTGCCATGGAAGCAATCCGCGCAGGGGTCAGTTTCAGTCGATCCAAAAGCCCCTCGTTCATACCGGCTTCTTTTGCATTATGATAGTCTTTTTCATTGGCGGCAAGAAGCATATCCTGGTTGTCTACAAGGGCTTTAGCAGCCTGTTCCAAAGCATGGTTTTTCTGCTTTGCAGTAAGCCCCTGCAATCGGCCTTTGGCCGCTGCCGCCTGTTGTCCCAGGGTTTCTAAATATTCCTTGATCATGGTATCTTATATACCTCCCTTTTCTGTCATCACAATATCCGGTATCACATCATGGGATTCCCAGGGAATCTGGTCCCATATCTGGCAGGAATAGGCAAGGGCGGCGGTGGTAAGATGTACCTGCCCCTGGTTCTGGTAAATCTCCGTTTTCTCCAGATAACGGTCATAGAAGCCGCCTCCATAGCCGATCCGGTGGCGGGCTTTGTCAAAAGCTGCCCCGGGCATACATAACAGCACATGCAGTATACTGTCTGATGATGTAAGCCTGTTCTGTACCAGACAATCCGGATAGGAGCTGTCTGGTGCCGGTTCCGGGATGCCACGATAGCCGTCATGCAGACAGGACAGATCCTGTATCTGATAAAACTCCATGTCCTGACCCTCCACTCTGGGCACAAAAACCAGTTTGTTATCGGAAAGGGCCTGCCTGATCAACCCATAAGTTTCCACCTCACTGCGGTAACTGGCATAGGCAAGAAGTATATCCGCCTCCTGGTAACAGGAAAGGGTGATTACCTGTTGTACAATCTCCTGACTGTAGCGTGTTCTGTCCTGCTTTGTAAGAGCATCCCGCCGTTTCAGGGATCTGATGCGAACCGAATCCTTGGACTCTTTATCGCCAAGATTCGTAATGCTGCCGTCCTTCTCCACAATCGAAATCTGATTCAGTTGTCCTCTTAAATTAGCGCGGACATTGGCCACATAGGCCTGCCGCAGCCTGCTCTGTTCTTCTTTTTCGGCCTCGGATAGTCCTTCTGCCTGGGATTTGTGATACAGTTCGTTGATCCGTGCCGTCATCTGTTCTACTGTCATGGAGCCGCCTTTCTTTCCTGCCTGTCGTCACGTTTCTAATTCTTATGCATCTGCTGTACATACAAGGGCAGATCAAATGTCTCGTCCCGGTGTGCCATAAATAAGGTGCCAATATTCTGACCGCTTAAAATCCGGTGAATTACCTTAATATCCCTGCTGTTGGCAATCACCATGTCAACGCCCATGCTGTTGGCAATCTTAGCGGCCTGGAGTTTGGTCATCATGCCGCCGGTACCCACACTGCTCCCGGTGGAAGTCTTGCCCATGTTCATCAGTTCTTCGGTGAGTTCTTCCACGACTTCAATGTATTTCACATCGGGATTCTGTCGGGGATCGTCTGTGTAGAGGCCATCAATATCCGATAACAGAAGCAGCATATCCGCCTCCACAAGAGAAGCCACAATGGCTGAAAGGGTATCGTTATCGCCGATTTCGATCTCATAAGTGGCAACGGTATCATTCTCGTTTACGATAGGAATCACACCCAGTTGAAACAATTCCGCAAACGTATTCTGGGCATTGAACCGGTTCAAATTATCCACGATGGTATTTTTGGTCATCAGAATCTGGGCTGCCACCTGATTATATTCCGCAAAAATCTTCTGATAAATCATCATCAGCCTTGCCTGCCCCACAGCCGCGCAGGCCTGTTTGACGGCAATGGGATTATCCTCTTCATTTTCCGGCAGCATAATCGCCTTCTTTCCTACGGAAATGGCGCCGGAAGTCACAAGCACCACATCTTTCCCCTGATTGCGCAGGTTGCACAGTTCCCGCACCAGTACGTCCAGTTTGGTATAATCCAGATCTCCCGTCTCTGCATGCTGGAGAGAAGAAGATCCTATCTTTACCACGATTCTCTTTTTGTCTTTCATATGTATTCTTCTGTCTGTCATAGTACTGCCTTTCCCTTTATTCTATAAAATTCCCCGCCTATTCTATCATAAGTGCATAGAGAGAGGCAACTTTTTCCGCAATCAGGATACCGTCCATGGCCGCTGAGGTAATCCCGCCGGCATACCCGGCACCTTCACCGCAGGGATAAAGTCCCGCTACCGCTGACTGTCCGGTTTCATCACGTACAATCCGTACCGGGGAGGAGGTTCTGCTCTCAATACCAGAGACATACGCATTGGCATCAGCAAATCCCTTCATAGATTGACCTATCAGGTCAATCCCCTCCACCAGGGATTCATTCAGATAATCCGGTAAGATATCATGCACCGAAGCCAGACACCATTTTCCTTTGACTGCTGGTGCAAATTCCGGATACTGTTCTGCGATTCCGGAAGCCAGCATTGCTTCTGCCCCGCGCTTACAAAGAACAGCCTGCCGAAACATTCCATAACGTTCCACGGGTACGGCTCCTGCACCGGCCTCATAGGCTTTCTCCTCCAGTCTGCGCTGAAAGGCAACGCCGGCAAGGGGGCCGGTTCCACCATAATCATCAGGAGTTACCGTAACGATTATGGCACTGTTGCTGTTGTCCCCGTTTCTGGCACTGTAACTCATACCGTTGACGGCAGTTCTTCCCGGCTCGGAGGAGGCGTTGACCACATAACCGCCGGGACACATGCAGAAAGAATATACCCCTCTGCCGTCTGCTGTCTTAGCCGTCACTTTATAGCTTGCTGCCGGAAGATGTTCGTCCTGTGCCTTGCCATACTGTATCTGGTCGATGAGACCTCTCGGGTGTTCCATGCGAAGTCCCACAGCAAAAGCTTTCGCCTCCATCGGAATCTGTCTTTTCTCAAGCATGGCAAAGGTATCCCTGGCGCTGTGTCCAATGGCCAGAATCACCACCTTGCTTTGCAGGTAAGTACCGTCTTCTGTCATAACCCCCGTTACCTGGTTGTGTTCCACTATCAGGTCGGTGACTTTGGTCTCAAAACGCACTTCCCCGCCCCAGGCAAGAATCTGTCTGCGCAGATTGGTTACCACCGTAACCAGGATATCAGTCCCGATATGGGGTCTGGCATCATAGAGAATCTTTTCCGGTGCGCCTGCCTGTACCAGGATTTCCAGTACTTCACGGTTTCTGCCAAAGGGGTCTTTTACCAGGGTATTTAATTTGCCGTCAGAGAAAGTACCCGCGCCGCCCTCTCCAAACTGTACATTGGAGTCCGGATCAAGAACGCCTTCCTGCCAGAAACGTTCCACATCTGCAAGCCGTATCCGGGCTTCCCGTCCTCGTTCCAGGAGAATGGGCCGGTAGCCGTGTTTGGCCAGCATATAGCCGCTGAACAGACCCGCAGGCCCTGTGCCCACAATGATGGGTCTGTGTGAAAGCGGTTTATTTCCCAAAGGCACAAACTGATAGGGGTTTACGGTAACAGCCTGTACCTGGCCTGGTTTGCCATGGCATGCAGCCAATACCTTATGCGGGTCTTTTACCGTCACATCTACGGTGTAAACCACATAAATATCCGGTTTTTTCCTGGCATCTATGGACTTCCTGACAATCTGTAAAGCTTCAATCCTGCCCGGGTCAATCCGTAGGACTTTCGCCGCTTTCTTAAGAATATCTTCCTTGGTATGTTCCGGAGGAAGCTTGATCTGATTTATGCGAATCATAGTAATATCTCATCTCTTATCTTTCTTTACATTTCACAGGCCGCAGCCCGGCCTGCAATGGTTCCGCTGCTAAAGGCCCACTGTAGATTATATCCGCCGCAGATTCCGTCAACATCCAGAATCTCTCCCGCAAAATAGACACCCGGTACTATCCTGGAAGCAAGATTGTATGCCACCTGCGCGCAGTCAACCCCGCCGGCGCTCACCTGGGCCTGTGTAAAGGGGTTCGTAGCTGTCACGGTTACTTCCCATGAACGATAGAGACTTTGCAGCTTTTGCCGCATCTTCCCGGTTACTTCCCCGGCCTTCTCACTTCCTCTGATGCCTGCGAGGCTCAGCAGAAGCTGATTAATCTTCTTATTGACTACACCGGTCAAAAATACTTCCATCGTCTGCTCTGCCTTTCGTTCCCAACGTTCCTGCCAGAACTTTTCACAGGCATCCTCATCATCATCCGGCAGGAAGGAAATCTTCACTGTGGTATGCTTCTGTTCCCGCAGGGCATAGGCTGCGTGACGACTGATCTGAAAGACGGGGATACCAGAAATGCCATAGTCTGTCAGCTGTAATTCTCCCCGTTCTTCACAGATTTTATCTCCAGCCGCATACAAAGTGATTTTCGCGTCGCACCGCACGCCGGCCACCTGCTTATAATATGTTCCTTCACAGCGAAGTGCTGTCAATGCCGGCACTACAGGCAGGATTCTATGTCCCAGCTGTCCGGCCAGTTTGAAGCCGGCACCATCCGAACCCGTACCGGGTGCCGCCTGGCCGCCGCAGGTGAGAATCGCCGCCCCATAGTATTTCTCATGCTGCATGGTCTTTACCATGATTCCGTTATTGGAAGGCCTGATGGCTGTTACCTGTTGTCCTGTATGTATCTGAACCGAAAGTCTTTCCAGTTCATAGCGGAACAGATCAAGCACCGTGGATGCCTGGCCGCTGGCAGGGTACAGATATCCGTTTACTTCTTTGATCCGCATCCCGAGATCCTCAAAAAATCTCTTTGTCTCAGCCACACCGAAGGTCTCATATAAGACAGGGATCAGATCTCTGCCGCTTCCATGATAGCAGGAGATATCCATTTTCTCATTGGAAAAATTGCATTTTCCGTTTCCTGTGGACAAGATCTTCTTCCCGATTCTGTCATTTCTTTCATAGATGGTAACCCGGGCACCTGCCCTGGCAGCCTGTACGGCCGCCATCATCCCTGCCGCTCCCCCGCCAATCACTGCAACTGTTCTTATCATAATCTCTCCCATCGTCAACTGGAATAGGATTCCAGAAAATGATACAAAGCCTCTTCGTTCTCCATATATTTACCACAGATGATCTGCGCCTGCAAATTATCATCCAGACTTTCCAGCAAAATGTCCGTATTCATATACAGCGTCTTTTTATCTTCCTCATAGACAACAATGAAATGATCCGCCACCATCAGATAAAATCCTCTGTTTTCTTTCTTGGGACGGTAGTATTTACATACGGCGATCCGGTCTTTGGAAAAAGCCGTAAGCTCAATGGTCTCAAACCCAAGTTCCAGTTCTGCCAGAGGCGGATTATTGTCATAATAGGAAAGTTCTTCCAAAAGTCCCTCCCTGTCAAGCCCAATGTATTTGCCGGGAATCGTCTCTTCTTTCTCATCTACCTTCCCTTCAGAAAGATTCACCGTCTCCACCAGATACAGGGTATCGGCTGTCACCACCGGTTTGCCTTCCACCGCAGTCTCGATTACCTGCTCCTCTTCCTGTTCTGTCTGTGTCTTCCGGGCTGTCTGTTTACTCTGTCCGTGCCTTTCCGGATTCTGGTATTTGTTGGGATAAAAAAACTCCTCCGCCTTCAACGCGCCATAGCCGCCAAGCCCAAGCATAACACAGGACAAAATCAGCAAAAAACTGATACGTCTTACAAGTTTCATCCTATCACTGACCTCTCTTATCGGATTTCCTGTAATCAGTATCAGTCAATTCCTGATTTTTATTCAGGCAAGACCATTTTGCCTTTATAAACTATTACAAAATACCAAGGTTTTTACCAAGCAGGATAAAGAAAAATCCAAGCGGCATCCTGGTCAGTTCCGCCTCCCCGATTACCCGAAGCGCCATAAGCAGGAAAATATAGACAAATACACCGGACAGGGAAGCAACCAGAACCGTGATCAAATCGCCGGCTGATTCCACAAGCACCAGCCGTAATAAGAAGACCACTACTCCCGATACGCCTGCGGCGACTGCCGGGAAAACTACACCGGAAAACCAATCCTGCCGATATCTGATCCGTCTGCTGACCAGCACAAAGGAAAGAGAGGCATAGACGCCAAACATCAGAATCAGAGAGCCGAGCAAACCATTTATACCCATTAAAAGTTTATGTACCAGCAGATATCCTGTCAGCAGGTGGACGGCAAATGAAATCATAACGGTAAAAAACAATTCCCGTACCATATTCAGCTTGTACAAAAGCTGCGCAAACAGGAAAGAAAAACCAAACAATACAATAATAACGGCACCCTCCTGCATGGCGGATGTCAGTAATTTGCAGGCTTCCTTTGCCGCAATACTTGCCGCTCTTTTACCGTAGGAAAGGCGGATAAGGGATGCCGAAAGCACTGCCAGATAGACCATGATCGGAAAGGCTGTGATACTGAGTTTCTTTACCGCTTTGGCGATTCTCTCCCGCATGGGACGATACTCTTCCCTGTCATAATAACCGCTGACTTTTGCAATCATCGGATGTATTACCATACAGCAGACAGCGGTACCCAGACCGATCATAACAGCAAATCTGCCATAGTAACTGCCCCACTGTCTGGTACGCACATCCCCCTGTCCTGTCATATTCATACAATAATTAAAAAAACGCTGGTCGACCAACATATAAAGATTGGAAAATACCGTGATCAGACAAAGAGGAAGCAGACCGGACAGAATCATCTTCTGAATAGAATACTGTGTCTCCAGCCGCTTGCCCATATCCTGTCCAAGACGGCCTCTTAATGTGACAGAATAAACCGCATAGATTACCAGCAGATATACGGTGGTGATCATCTGTGAAGCTACCACCCCAAGCATGGCGCCCAGTGCCCCATAGGCATAGGCATAGGACTCTTCCTGTAAAAGCGCTGCCACGTTTTCCCCGTATTCCTGAAAAGCCTTACTGCATAAAAGCACACAAACCACCATGGATATCTTTTCGATATACTGGGAATGTGCCACTAAGACGCCCAGTCCGTAACCATTAAAATACCCTCTGAAAGTACCGATAAATGCGGCAAAAACAACTGCCGGCGCCGCTGCCAGGATTGCCATACGGCTCAAATGCTCCAATACCAGTATATCCGCAATAAAAGAAGCCATGAACAGCAGCAGAACTGCCACAATCACACTGATGATAAGATCCAGGAAAAAGGCTGCACGAAATACCTTGCCGGCATTACGGTAGCGCTCCCGTTTCACCCGATAACGAATGAGTCCCGACATAGACCTGGATATACTGTAGGAAGTGATCAGTGTGATCAGGATAAAAAGTTCAAAGGCCGGGGCAAACAACCCCATTCCGGCATCTCCTATAATGTTCGCAAGAGGAATCCGCATCAGCAGAAGCACCATATAGGAAATGATGCCGGCAGACATGACAATATGGTTATTCAGGTTTTTCATCATCGTTTGTATACTCATGCAGTTTATCCTCTGGTAATCTGAAGCTTTATAAGCACATCTTCCTGTTTCTGTTCCATCACAGCCGCATCTTCCGGCTCCATATGGTCATAGCCGCACAGATGAAACAGGCTGTGTGCAGTCAGGAAGGCAAATTCCCGAAGCAGGCTGTGTCCATATTCTTCTGCCTGTTCCCTGATGCGGTCGGCAGACAGAATGATGTCTCCCAACAAAAGCTCCCCGCTGTCCGGGTCAAAACAATCCGGCTCGTTATCTTCTGCAAAGGTAAAATCCCCCGCCGTTTCAAAATATAGATTGGGAAAAGAAAGCACATCTGTCTCTTTATCTATATTTCTGTAGTTTTTATTGTACTCCCGGATCCCCTCGTTATCTGTTATCAGAAGGTTTACCGAAGTTTCATAGGGACAGGCTTCCATTTCCATGACCTGTTCCATAATCCGATCCAGCAGTTCCTTACATTCAAACGGAAAAGTCACCGCGGTCTCATTCTCAACGTAGGAAGTCATAATATAATTTCTCCTGAATAAAAATCCGTTTCATCTCGTGAAGCTGCGCCAGTGAAATCTCGTTGCCCCACAGTTCATCTGTTTCAAATTTCTTCTGGAACACTGTATCGATCAGCTGTGCATAATCAAGTTCTGCCTTGGGATCTTTGTCAAACAGATAAAGAATGGAGGAAACAATGCAGTCGGCAAAAAGCACCACAATGGTCTCCTTTGATACCACTTTGGAATCTGCATCCACATATTCTTTCAAAATACTCTTAGTCTTGGGCGGAAAATGATACTGATCACAGATGGCAGATACATTCTCCCAGGTATTTTCTCCCCGCAGCATGCCGATCCTGTGATAATATCCGCAGGCTTTCACCGCTGCATCGTCAATCTCCAGGCTCTTGGCTATCTTATCACCCAGATAAGCCGTATGAATGGCGTGATAATACTCTTCCTTGGACTTCTCTTTCAGCTGCACAAGCAGGGGACATTCCGGGTCGTTAATCTCCATGTACCGTTCTCTGTATCTGTGAATCACTGTAGAACTGAACATTTTCAGACTGACTAACAGCAGGATACAGGAAACCATAAGATTGACAGCCGGAATCGTAAACTGCCCGAAAGAAAGCTTTGCATTGACAAACAAAATTACATTGCCCATCAGACACAGCGCCAGCACCAGTATGGAAATCAACAGCGGAAGTCCTACCTTGAAATCATCATCCAGTGTGCTGAAGACCAGAATCCCAGCCAGTCCGCTGATAAAATACAGCCAGAAAATAGCATAATCACAGCCCGCAAAATTGACAGACAGAAGCAGACACAGACTGCCTGCCGCAAGACCTGTCATGCCGTTGCTGAATACACCCAGCAGAACAAAGATAACCAGAAAAGGCCAGCCTGATACGGGAAGATAGGGCAAAGATACGGCGGCGCACAAACTGATCATATACATCAGTGCAAACCTGCCATAGCGCCCTTCATTATGATAAATGAAAAACCCATTAAATTCACTTAAGACAAAGGAAAAAATCACGGCCCCTGTGCCTGCCAGGATCATGACTACATTGCGCAGCAGCAGATCCTGTTTGTTCTGATGAAGCAGACTGCCAAAATAAGTGATACCGCCGGCAGCCGCAAACATCAGCGTAAAAATCAATATTCTCTTCCATACATTTTTCTTATTTTTTTCCACGTTCATAGTTCCTGTTTCTCTGTTTTTCACTGTATCTTGCTTCTCTTGCCTCATAATCGTCATAGGCTTTGACAATCTTTTGTACCAATGGATGTCTTACCACATCCTTGCTGGAAAGCTTGCAGAATGAAATGTCGTCTATCTTAGACAGCACTCTGGCGGCCACATCCAGACCCGACCTGGTATCCGGCGCAAGATCCTTCTGGGAGGCATCCCCGGTAATCACCACCTTGGAGCCAAACCCGATACGGGTTAAGAACATCTTCATCTGGGCCGGTGTGGTATTCTGTGCCTCATCCAGGATGATATAGGCATTGTCCAGTGTTCTGCCGCGCATGTAGGCCAGGGGCGCCACTTCAATCAGCCCTTTCTCCGTATTTCTGGCAAAACTCTCCGCCCCCATAATCTGATAAAGGGCATCATAGAGCGGCCGCAGGTAGGGATCCACCTTACTTTGCAGATCACCGGGCAGAAAACCCAGTTTCTCACCGGCCTCAATGGCGGGTCTGGTGAGAATGATCCGGCTGACCTCATTATTCTTAAAAGCCGTCACTGCCATGGCCATGGCCAGATAAGTCTTACCGGTACCTGCGGGCCCGATCCCGAATACGATCATGTGATCCCTGATAGCGTCCACATACTGTTTCTGTCCAAGCGTTTTGGGCTTGATCGGTTTGCCGCTTACGGTGTGGCAGATACAGTCGCTGTCCATCTCCAGGAGCATATCCTCATGATGTTCCCTGCCAAGTTCTATGGCATATTCTATATTTTGTTCTTCCAGGACATTTCCTCTCTCTGATAAGTGCAGAAGTTCCTGTAATATGCGGACTGCCTGTTCCACGGATTCCCTCTCGCCGCTTATGCGCACCGCGCCGTCCCTGTTGATGATTACCACATGCAGATCATCTTCGATTTTTTTGATATGTGTGTCAAATTGGCCAAACAGATTCTGCATGTGTGCCACAGGCACATCTATACTGATGGTATATTCTCCCATGTTTTCAATTTCGCCTTTCCGGATTACAGCTTATTCTACCGGCGCTTCTTCCTGTATCGGATCTTCCGCCACCGGCTCTGTACTAGTAGGCACCAGTTCCACCGCTGACTCCTCAAGCTGCATATGGGCAGTCAACACCCATTCTGTATCATTCTTTTTTATTGTAACATTTTTTTCGGCAATTTGTACCCCTTTTTCCTCTAAAGTTGAGATAATTTTATCCCATTCCTCCTGCATCAGCGTTTTCATTTCCTCTTCCGTATGTTTTTGTTCTATGATTTCGTACTCCCGCACCGTCTTCTGACCATAGGAAAACGGAAGATACAAATGATCCAGGAGCTGCACCTGCTTTTTCTCTTCGCTGCTGTCATAGGCCGCATAGGGAATTTTTCTAAATCTGAGACTCCACTCCTTATCTCCGGCCCCCAGTACCCAGATATCCTCCTGTTCGCCTGTATAACGCTTTTCCTCATAGGCTATATTTTTCTCCACGCAGATATCTTCCCCATATCGCAGAATAATATCTGCGTCCGACTTCACAAACTGATATTTGCGCACCGTAGTGTCTTCGTTATAGACCGGCACGGCACCGCTTACCAGAATATCTCCTTTCTCCACAGTATCCCCCAGGGCCACTTGCGGAACGCCACTTCTGGTAATAATATAAGATACGGTGCCTGAGCGGGAGGCAACCAGATCCATACCCTCCCCGGTCTGTGATTGACCAGTTTGGTCATATTCTGGCATCTCATTTTCCTTGATATGGACTAAGAGCGTGGTGCCGTTAAGCTGTACGGAGGTCCAGGTAATCAAATCATAATCTTCCCGAAGTGCCCGCTCCAGGTCTTCTATCTTAAGATGACTCTTCTTCATGGCGGTATGGACACCCTGGGATTCCAGATAATCCAAGAGTACATCTTCTGTGAGGGCAAAGTTTCCCTCAATCTTAATATTCCAGATATAACCGGAAGTCAGGATCCAAAATGCCATACAGGCTACCAGTCCGATCACAAAAATCTTCCGCCGGCACATTTTGGACACAAAAAAAGGCAGTCCATATCTTTGTAAGACGGCTGCCCTGGTTCCTGTCTTTTTCAGCAGCGGCTTCAATGCAAAAAACCCCCGCACGCTGATGTTCATGGTATGATAGTCACCATGGTCTTTAATCCCCCAGACCAGAATATCATGGTTACCGCAAAGATTCAAAAGACGTTCCACAGAATATCCCCATACCTTAATCGTCACATACCCCTTAATATATTGTATCCAATGAAGCATTACACCCTCCTTGTCAGAAATATCTCACGGTATCTATGGTGCCGCTTATTTTCATGTCTTCGTTGGTGTAATAGTCTATGGACATCTGCCTTCCCTCAAAGCTGATTTTACAATTCTTGCCCTGAAGGACGATGGACTCTGTGGTATATTCCAGGATTCCTTTATAGTTTTCGATAAAGGCCTCTCTGTTTCCTGTGATTGTGACAATCGCCGCCCCAAGCATCGTATCTTTGGGGAGCTTCAAAGATTCTACAATTAATTCTTTGGAATCGGATAAGGTTTTAAAAGGTGGCCGTTTATGATTTCTTTTCATGGTACACTATATGTGATAACTTCCTATTTCATGACATAAGATAAACCGGCCTTTCCCCAGACTCATAGTCATTCCGGCACCGTTCCCCGGATCAGCGGCTGCCGCTTGGCGTTTTCTTTCGTAATATGATAAGCTTTCAGGAACCGTTCCTTTGCCATGTCCAGTTTCTCCTGGTCATTGGCATAAATAGAAGCCAGGGATTCTCCCTGTGCCACGGCATCTCCTGTCTTTTTATGCAGGATGAGGCCCACTGACAGATCGATTTCACTGTCTTTGGTTTCTCTGCCGCCGCCCAGAATCAAAGAACAGATTCCGATTTCTTCACAGTCTATCTTCTGTACAAATCCTGCCTGAGGGGCCGGAATCTCTTCTACGATGGATGCCTTCGGCAAAAGTGCCGGATCATATACTGCCGCTGGATCTCCGCCCTGTGCCCGCACAAACGCGGCAAGCTTATCAAGCGCACTGCCATCTGCAATCACAGCGGTAAGCATCTCTTCGGCTTCTTTTTTATCCTTTGCCCTGCCACCGGCAATCAGCATATAGGAACCAAGAGTCATGCAAAGTTCTGTAAAGTCGGCGGGACCCTCCCCTTTCAGGGTCGCTATGGCTTCCTGCACTTCCAGGGCGTTGCCGACCGCACGCCCCAGAGGCTGATCCATATCCGATACCACGGCAATGGTTTTTCTGCCTGCACTGTTGCCGATGGCAGCCATTTCCCTGGCCAGCGCAAAGGCGTTTTTTTCCTCTTTCATAAAAGCGCCGCTGCCTGTCTTTACGTCCAGTACAATGGCATCCGCCCCGGAAGCCAGCTTCTTACTCATAATAGAGCTGGCAATCAGGGACATATTGTCAACCGTGGCGGTCACATCCCGCAGGGCATACAGTTTCTTATCTGCCGGTGCGATATCCAGGGTCTGTCCCATAATGGAGATGCCGATCTCATTGACCTGCCGCAGAAAATGGTCTGCTGTGATGCCGGTGGAAAAGCCGGCAAAGCTTTCCAGTTTATCGATTGTCCCGCCGGTATGTCCCAGCCCCCGGCCGCTCATCTTGGCAATCTTTACACCACAGGCTGCCACCATCGGCGTCAGGGCGATGGAAGTCTTATCGCCAACGCCGCCGGTGGAATGTTTATCTACCTTGACACCCTGAATGGCCCCCAGATCCATCATATCCCCGCTGTGCGCCATGGCCATGGTAAGCGCCACCGTCTCCTCCTTTGTCATTCCCCTGAAATAAATGGCCATCATCATGGCTGACATCTGATAATCAGGAATTTTGTCCGCCGTATATTCAGAAACCATATAATTGATTTCCTCCTTTGTCAGTGTACCGCCATTCCTTTTTTTCATGATAAGGTCATACATTCTCATAGTTGCTCTCCCTCGATTCGCTTTCCTTTACTTATGATACGGCTCCTTGTGAATAATCCGGTATGCCCGGTAAATCTGCTCCAACAAAACAACCCGCATCAGCTGGTGCGGGAATGTCATTTTAGAAAAGCTGACCGCCAGGTCAGCCTTCTCGCATACTTTGGCATGAAGCCCCAAAGAGCCGCCGATCACAAACTGTATATGACTGATGCCGGAAATCTGCATCTTTTCCATGGTATGTGCAAATTCCTCCGAATCATACATTCTGCCTGCAATCTCTAAAGTCACTACACAGGCATCTTCTTTGAGAAGTCTGATAATCCGGTCAGCTTCCTTCTTCCGGATCAGATCTGCTTCCGCTTGCGATGCCCTGTCCGGCGTCTTCTCATCTTCCACCTGTAGAATTTCCAATTTACAATACCGGCCAAGCCGTTTCTCATACTCCGCCACTGCTTCGCGGTAGAATTTCTCTTTCAGCCTGCCCACTGCAATCACTGTAATTTTCATTTATCCTCAAACAATCTCTGATAATACTCGTCTACAAAATGCTCCACAAACGCCTCGTCCAGATTCATGAACTTATCGTTTATCAGTTCTTTCATCTTCTCTGCACGGATAAAATATTTCTGTTCTTCCGGTATCTCTTCATCCTGAAACAGTTCACTGTCCAGTTCCGCAGCATGCAGATTGGCCTCGCTCCATCTGGTCATTTCTGAAAGCAATGAATCCTCTGTCTTTGCCTTGACGAACAAGACCCTGGAACTTCGCATGGACAAGATACCAAAGACAATGAACAGAATGAACATGGCACCCATAATGCCGCACACCAGATATTTGGTGATTCCTCCATTCCGATAGAGCGGCGTCATATTAAAGAAAATCAGGAGCACTGCCACAAATCCGATACCGCCCACCACCAGAAGCGTATAGGCAGAGGATCTGTTGTCTTCCGCCTTGGCTGCACTGTTCTGATAATAGTGATATGGTTTGTTGTCTTTCTCATCATTTTCCACAGAGGACTCTTCTTCCGGCTCCGGTTCCTCCTCTGAAGCTTCCTGCATCAGAAAAACCTGAGCCGCTTTGACGGCATTTTTCCTGTCACGGTCCCGAACCGAAAGCCGGTATACGTTTTCCTCCTCATCCAGTGTAAGCTTTGTCTCTATCCGGGAATCTCCATAATTCAGAAATTCCTGCAAGCGCACCATCTTCTCCTCTTCCCCAAAGATAAAAGGCTGATATACCTCTTCTTCCAGGCTCTCTACAAGAGGAACTTTACATTCCGCACAGACCTCGACCCCTTGCCGATACTCATTCTTACAAACAGGACACCAGGGCATAACCGTACCCTCCTTATCTCATGAATTGGAAAACTTGTCCAAAAAATCAACTGTACGGTTCTATTTTATAATCATTTTGTACGAAATGCAACCATATCTGGCTTATTTTAACAATTCTCTCATACCCTGATTCTTATTTTCCGACTTGTCAATGTCCATACAAAGAGAGGTATCGTCTCTGTTCTGCCACACGGAACACTCTCCGATAGCGCTCATATCCCGCCACAAAGTAAAAACTCCCTGATTGGCCACGCCGTTCCATTCCTCCACATTGCCGATATAATCAACCGTATTGGCATACATATCGCCATCGTAAAGCCCATCGGTGAAATTCCCCACCACATTCTGTAAGATTCGGGTATGTCTTTCCAATCTGGAGATATCTACTTCATAGTGCTCCGCCCCATCGCCGTTAGGCAGATCATCGGCCCACTGTCCGCTGTAACTGTGCGCCATATACTTGCCCATGGCATTTGTCTTGTTCTTCTGGCTGATATAGAACCGGAACCAGTTGCCCTGGCCGCTTCTGACACCGTGGCTCCACTCTCCATAATAGTAACTGTTCTTCTCATAGATGGCCAAACCCTTGCCGTTTGGTCTGCCGTCGCCGTCCACATCGCCCTGATAGTAGAATTTACCGCTGCCCTCCAGTTCCTTCGATAATTTGACATAGCGTTTCAGATGGGCCAAATCCCAGATAGCATCCTGATTATTATCTGCGAAATAAGGTAATGCCTCATTTAAAATAAATTCTTTGGTGTAGGCTTCATCGTTCTCATCCTCAATATCCACCACCACAGCCGTCTTATCGCTGTCCGCCGCTTCCGGCTTCTGTGTGGTCACTGCCGGCTCTTCCTCTTCTTCCTCATCCTCTTCTTCCCTGCTTTCTTCCACCGTCTCCTTTGCCGGAGGTTCCACTACGATGACATCGGAAGACTTACCGTCATCGTCCTCTTTCTCTTTTTCCTTCTGCTCTTTTGCATAGTCCGTAATATTCTGCTCTAAATCGGCACGCCCATCGGTCTGTATGGAAGAATCCCTGCGGGAAGGCATAAACACCAACAGCACAACAATACAGATAAGCAGTACGACAATGATACCCATAAGTACTGTTGTCATATAAGGTTTTTGCAGAAGTCCCTGCAAACCGCCGGGTTTCTCCTCGTCTTCCTCATCCTCTTCTTCGTTTAAATCCACCAGTTCAAGATCCTCATCTATCTTAGCGCGGATATCCTCGTGCTGTTTCTTTCCTTCTTTTTTCTTTTTGTCGTTATTTCTCTCCATCAGATTCATATGTCACACATACCTTTCCGAGGTCATTCCTCATATTATCCCCATTCCGGAGCGTTTACGCGACGGGGCGACGCAAATCTCAAATTTGCGTGTGAAAAATCAGCACTCCAGTGTAATTTTTCACACTACTTCCTATCATAACGGACAATCCTTAAAATTGGCCCATATAAATTATTAAGAATTTCTTAGTTGGAATTCCCATATATTAAAGACGCCTGCCCACCAGGTTGACAGTAGACAGGCCTTCATTATTCTTATACGACTGGTTTATTTCCCTGAAAGATATTCATCAATTCCCTTTGCAGCCGCTTTGCCGGCACCCATGGCAAGAATTACCGTAGCTGCACCGGTTACCGCGTCACCGCCTGCATAGACACCCTCTTTGGTGGTCTTACCGAACTCTTCCTCCGCCACAATACACTTGTATTTGTTTATTTCAAGCCCCTTCGTGGTCGATGAAATAAGCGGATTGGGTGAGGTTCCAAGGGACATGATCACAGTGTCCACCTCCATCACAAAATCAGAACCTTTTATTTCTACCGGGCGGCGTCTGCCGGAAGCATCCGGTTCACCCAGCTCCATCCGCACACATTTCATACCGCAAACCCAGCCGTTTTCATCCTCCAGGATTTCCGTGGGATTGGTGAGCAGGTCAAAGATAATGCCTTCTTCTTTCGCATGATGTACTTCCTCCACACGGGCGGGAAGTTCTTCCTCACTCCTGCGGTATACAATATGCACCTCCGCCCCCAGACGAAGAGCTGTTCTGGCCGCATCCATGGCTACGTTGCCGCCGCCGACAACAGCCACTTTCCTGCCGTGCATAATAGGGGTATTGGAGGTCTCATCAAACGCTTTCATCAGATTACTTCTGGTCAGATATTCATTGGCAGAGAACACACCCAGCGCCTGCTCTCCCGGAATCCCCATGAATTTTGGAAGTCCTGCCCCGGAACCGATAAATACGGCATCATAGCCTTCTTCTGTCAGAAGATCATCTATGGTGACAGATTTGCCGATCACCACATTGGTCTCAATCTTAACCCCCAGTGCTTTTACGTTCTCGATTTCCTGGGCAACCACTGCCTGCTTGGGAAGACGGAACTCAGGAATACCATATACAAGCACGCCGCCCGGCTCATGAAGCGCCTCGAAAATGGTTACCTCATATCCCATTTTCGCCAGATCCCCGGCGCAGGTAAGACCTGCCGGTCCGGAACCGATTACAGCGACCTTCTTATTTTTCTTTTCTTTGGCACTGGCGGGTTTGATATCATTCTCTCTGGCCCAGTCTGCCACAAAACGCTCTAATTTGCCAATGGAAACCGGTTCACCCTTGATGCCTCGGATACACTTGCCTTCACACTGGCTCTCCTGTGGACATACCCGTCCGCAGACTGCCGGAAGGGCAGACGCCTCGCTGATAATCTGATAAGCGGCGGCAATATCGCCTTCCTTTACTTTCTCGATAAATCCCGGAATGTTGATGGCTACCGGGCAGCCTTTGATACACTGGGCATTTTTACAGTTGATGCAGCGAGTTGCCTCGCACATCGCTTCTTCCTTATCATAGCCCAGACATACTTCTTCAAAATTTGTGGCACGTACCTTCGCATCCTGTTCCCGGACAGGCACTTTCTTTAACACATCTGTTGTCATGATTCACCTCCGCAGTTTCCGCAGCCGCCGTGATGGGTATCTCCCTCTTTGGCTTTCAAAAATGCTCTGCCTTCCTGTGTTTTATACATCTGCTGGCGTTTCATCGCCTGATCGAAATCTACCTTGTGTCCGTCAAATTCCGGCCCGTCTACACATGCGAACTTCACTTCTCCGTCCACAGTCAGACGGCAGGCACCGCACATACCTGTACCATCCACCATAATGGGATTCATGCTGACAACGGTAGGCAGTTCATATTTCTTGGTGGTCAGACAGACAAATTTCATCATGATCATAGGCCCGATCGCAACACATACATCATACTGCTTTTCTTCCTGCTCCACCAGATCCTCAATTACCTTGGTCACCATACCGCTTCTGCCGTAGGAGCCATCGTCCGTGGTGATATAGAGATTGCCGGCTACAGCCTTCATCTCCTCTTCCATGATAAGCAGATCTTTGGTTTTGGCACCCACAATGACATCCGCATTAATGCCTCTCTCATGCAGCCATTTGACCTGCGGATAGACCGGTGCCGTGCCAAGTCCCCCTGCCACAAAAAGGATTCTTTTATTCTTCAGACTGGAAATATCTTCATTCACGAACTCCGAAGCACAGCCAAGAGGCCCTACAAAATCGTGGAAACTGTCCCCTGTCTGCAAATGTCTCATCATTTCCGTAGCAGCGCCCACTACCTGGAAGACTATGGTAATTGTCCCCCTGTCTGCGTCATAGTCGCAGATGGTCAGCGGGATGCGCTCTCCGTTCTCATCCATTCTGACGATAACAAACTGCCCCGGCTGACAGGTTCTGGCCACACGAGGTGCCTCCACATCCATGAGGTAGATGTTTGTCGTCAGTTCTTCTGCTTTTATGATCTTATACATCTTACTTATCCTCCCTGATCAACGTTCCCTGATCTTTTGAAAAATCATGTCACATTTTGTCCGTAGACTATCATATAGGAACTTTCAAGCTTTTGCAATAGTTTTATATTGGATTTGCCACAAAGTTTCCTTTGGTATCGTAACTAAGCTGGGCCGGTTCTCCCGTATAAACCTGTACCAGGAATACTTTGTCTGTACGGCTTAAGATTCCTGTTCCATCATCATAATACTCATATATTGTATAATAATCTTCTCCATCCACCAGCAGCACGGAACTGAACTGATAACTCAATGTGCCGACCTGACGTTTGTTATGTCCGGCTGCATCCTCAAGATATTCCGATTCCACCAATCTGGTTACCAGATTGGTTACCGCCTGTCCGGTAGTAACAGCTCCCCGCAGCCTCAAGGTATATGTGCGCATGGTCACTTCACTGGAAATCCCTTCCTCACTGATATTCACAAACTTAAAGAGCGTGGTTCCAAGAGGCATCGGAATCGGTCCCGTATAAGGAACACTGTCCGATGTGGGCTCCGATTCATCCGTCGTATAATATATCTTACATCCTTCCGTCTCTTCCACGGCAACCATCATGGCATGGGAATACTCTCCGCTGTATAGTTCCACTTCCGGTGCATTAGGCACTGCAAGGTTAATGATATATGTCTTTGTGACGATCTCACTCTCGATTCCATAATCATTGACAAAAAAGGCACTGATGGTGTATTCCCCGGTCTCCAGAAAGATAGGCGCCGTATAAATCTGACTGTTTTTACTGGGCGTCGAGCCATCCATGGTATAATAAATGGTTCCCGCCGTATTGGAACTTAATTTTAAGGGAATCACTTCCGCATAACTGCCTTCTACATAGCTGAATTCCGGCTCCATGGCCAGATACCCCTGGAACATGGTCACAATCCGTTCATCCGGGCAACTGCGTAAGAGTTCATTGATCTTATCATACTGCCCAAGGTTTGCATAGATGGTGACCATCTTATCATATGCTTCCTCCACCTCTTCGCGGGCATAGCGGTCATCCCCGATGATCCGCATCAATGCAGAGAGTGCGGCATCATGATTATCCTGTAAATAATAATAATCCGCCTCCAAAAAAAGTATCTCCGACACATCAGGATACTGTCCATAAGCTGTCTCCAGACAGGCAACAGCTTCTTCATAGGCGCCCTTGTCCGCATAGGTTTTGGCCTTGTCTATCTGAAATTCCACTGTCTGCACATGATAGGAATAAAGGCCATAGGATATCAGGGCCACCGCAAACAACAATACAAGGCTTAAGATAACCCATAGTTTTTTAGTGCCGCTCCCTGCCATATCCTCTGCTTCTTTAGGCATAGAAACGTCTGTCTCGTCCTGCCCCGGCATTTCTTCTGTGTCTTTTCCCTCCTGCATGGATGCCAGCGTGGACAAAGTTTCTGTTATACTGTTTTCTATCTCAGGCTCAAAATCCGGAACAATACGGATTTCCTCTCCGCAGGTTTCACAGATCAGATGGCCTTCGGTTATTTCATTTCCACAATGGGGGCACTTCATAGGCCGTTCCCTCTTTCTACGTTAGCTGGTCATCACTGTAATTCTATCGACCTGACACAATTATACATCAGCATGGCGATTGTCATGGGACCTACGCCCCCGGGAACCGGCGTAATCGCACTGCATACGGGAGACACATCTTCATAGTCCACATCGCCGCATAACCTGTTATTTTCATTGCGGTGAATCCCTACATCAATCACCACCGCGCCTTCTTTCACATATTCTCTTGTTATCATTCTGGGTTTTCCGACTGCCACCACCAGAATGTCCGCCCGTCTTGTAACTTCTTTCAGGTTCCGGGTTCTGGAATGGGTCACCGTCACAGTACCGTTTTCCCGAAGAAGCAGGATTGCCATAGGCTTGCCCACGATGTTGCTTCTGCCAATGACCACACACTCTTTCCCTGCAATCTCAATCCCGGAACGTTTCAGAAGTTCTATAATGCCGGCCGGCGTACAAGAGACAAAGCCCGGCTGACCGATACAGAGCGCTCCCACACTCTGGGGATGGAATCCGTCCACATCCTTTTTAGGATCAATGGCACGAATCACGGCATCTTCATCAATATGCCCGGGAAGCGGCAGCTGCACAAGGATTCCGTTTACCTCCGCTTTCCCATTTAATTCGGCAATCAGGGCAAGCAGTTCTTCCTGGGAAGTCTGTTCCGGCAGTTCATAAGAGAGGGATTCAATACCCACATAAGCACATGCCTTCTTCTTATTCCCCACATACACACTGGATGCCGGATCTGTCCCCACCTGAATAACCGCAAGACACACCCTGGTTCCCTGTGCGTTTAACTTCGCAACTTTTTCCTTTACCTCTTCTTTTATCTGTGCAGAAATCAGTTTCCCGTCAATGATCTGTGGCATACTGTCATGCTCCCTTCTTCTCCTAAAATATGATATCTTCTTAAAATAATCCTGTTATGGTTCCGTTTTCTTTCACATCAATCTGGTAAGCGGCCGGCTTTTTGGGCAGGCCGGGCATGGTCATCACATCGCCGGTCAGCACCACAACGAAACCGGCTCCCGCAGACACATAGACTTCCCGCACACGCATCTCAAACCCGACAGGTCTGCCTAAAAGCACTGGATTATCGGAAAGAGAATACTGCGTTTTGGCCATACATACCGGCAGGCTGCCGAATCCCATCTTTTCAAGCCTTTCAAGCTGTTTTTTTGCCGCCGGCGCATAAGACACACTGCCGGCTCCATAAATCTGCGACGCCACTGTCTCAATCTTTTCCGCAAGCGGCATTTCATCTTCATACAGCGGCTTAAAATGGCTCTCTTTGTTCTCAAGGGTCTCCAGGACTTTCTCTGCCAGAGACTTACCGCCTTCCCCGCCCTGTTCCCAGACTCTCGCAAGTGCAAACTCACAATTTCTGTCTTCGCAGAACTTCTTTACATAAGCTATCTCCGCCTCCGTATCCGATACAAAGGCATTTAAGGCAACCACAACGGGAACCCCGTATTTATGTAAGTTCTCGATATGTTTCTCCAGATTCACAATGCCGTCCTGCAATGCCTTTAAGTTCTCAGCGGAAAGCTCCTCTTTGGCCACACCGCCATTGTATTTCAGTGCGCGCACGGTAGCTACCAGTACTGCCGCATCCGGCTTAAGGCCGGCCATCCTGCATTTGATGTCAAAGAATTTCTCCGCCCCCAGATCCGCGCCGAATCCGGCTTCCGTAATCACATAGTCAGCCATTTTTAAAGCTGTCCTTGTGGCTCTTACAGAATTACAGCCATGGGCAATATTGGCAAACGGCCCGCCATGTACCAGGGCCGGCGTATGTTCCAGGGTCTGGATCAGATTGGGTTTCATGGCATCTTTTAAGAGAGCTGCCATGGATCCCACGGCCTGTAAATCCCCGGCCGTTACCGGCTCCCCCTGGAACGTATAGGCAACAATAATCTTTCCAAGCCGTTCTTTTAAATCTTTGATATCTGTGGCGAGACAAAGTATGGCCATAATCTCCGAGGCAACCGTTATCACAAAATGATCTTCCCGCACCATGCCGTCTGCCTTACTGCCAAGCCCGACCACTACATTCCTGAGGGCTCTGTCATTCATATCCAGACATCTTTTCCAGACAATCTGCCTGGGATCGATCCCCAGCTCATTTCCCTGCTGTATATGATTATCCAAAAGCGCTGCAAGCAGATTATTGGCGGAGGTAATGGCATGGAAATCTCCTGTAAAATGAAGATTTAGTTCTTCCATGGGCACCACCTGGGCATAACCGCCTCCGGCAGCACCTCCTTTGATCCCGAAGCAGGGTCCAAGTGAAGGCTCCCTGAGTGCGATAACTGCCTTCTTTCCCAGCCGGCCGAAAGCCTGCCCGAGTCCTACCGTAATGGTGGTTTTCCCTTCCCCTGCGGGCGTCGGGTTAATGGCCGTCACCAGGATCAGTCTGCCATCCGGCCTGTTCTGGCCGGCAGTTATGTACTCATCCGAAATCTTTGCCTTATATTTCCCATAAAGCTCCAGGTCATCTGCCGCAATACCGATTTTTGCCGCCACATCGACAATGGGAATCAGTTCAGCCTCCTGTGCAATCTCAATATCTGTCTTCATTGCCACATCCGCCTTTCTTTGTTCTGTCTGCTGCTCTGTCTTTTCACACCGCTTCCCCAGAGATGTCAGTTCCCGATAAACTGCTCAAATTCTTCCGCGCTCATGAGTACTTTACGGGGTTTGGTGCCTTCTTCCTCTCCAACAACGCCGGCATCACATAACTGATCCATAATACGCGCCGCCCTGTTAAAGCCAATCTTGAACATACGCTGTAACATACCGATGGAAGCCTTGTCTTTCTCAATAATGAACCGGCCTGCCTCTGCAAAATATTCATCATATTCACTGCCGCCTTCCCCGCCGCCAGCCATGCCGGGAGATGCGCTTTCACTGCTTATGTTTTCAATCTGCTCCTCGATGACCTCACTGTAACCATCATCCTGCATCTGGTCTTTTAAGAATTCCACTACCCTGGACACTTCTTTATCCGACACAAAGGCGCCCTGGACTCTGGCCGGTTTGGGATATCCCTGCGGATAGAACAGCATGTCACCCTTGCCTAACAGCTTCTCTGCACCTACCATATCCAGGATGGTACGGGAATCCACGCCGCTGGAAACCGCAAAGGCAACCCGGCTTGGCATGTTTGCCTTGATCAGACCCGTAATGACATCCACGGAAGGACGCTGTGTGGCAATGATCAGGTGAATCCCGCAGGCTCTGGCAAGCTGTGCCAGACGGCAGATGGATTCTTCCACCTCCCCGGGTGAGACCATCATCAGATCCGCCAGCTCGTCCACGATAATCAGTATCTGCGGCAGCTTTTTCTCCGGCGCCTGCGGGTCCCCGGCCGCCTGCATACTCTCCACCTTCTTATTATAGCCCTTCAGATCACGTACATTGTAATCCGCAAACTTCTTATAGCGCTCCGTCATCTCGGCCACGCCCCAATGCAGGGCCGCCGCCGCCTTTTTCGGATCCGTCACCACGGGAATCAGAAGATGAGGAATTCCATTGTAGACGCTCAGTTCCACCACCTTGGGATCAATCATGATCAGCTTTACATCCTCGGGATCTGCCTTGTACAGGATTCCCATGATAATGGTATTGATACAGACGGACTTACCGGAACCTGTGGCACCTGCAATCAGCATATGCGGCATCTTCGCAATATCCGTCACCACAGTCTGTCCACCGATATCCTTACCCACGGCAAAAGCCAGGTTGGAAGGAAACTGCTTGAACTCTTTGGACTCTACCAGATCCCTGAAAGCGACCGCCATATTCTCTTTGTTCGGCACTTCAATTCCCACTGCCGCCTTGCCGGGAATCGGCGCTTCAATCCGGATATCCGTGGCTGCCAGATTCAGTTTGATATCATCCGCCAGTCCCACGATTCTGCTGACCTTCACGCCCTGCTCCGGCTGTAACTCATAGCGGGTCACGGAAGGCCCCTGACTGTAATTGGTCACAGTCACCTTGACCCCGAAATTACCAAGAGTCTGTTCCAGACGCATGGCTGTCTCTTTCAGTTCTCTTTCAGAATTACTGTTTTTATTGCTCTTTCCCTTGTCAAGAAGATCATAGGGCGGAAATTTATATACTTTCTTACCCTCTTCTTTTCTATGTATCTGCTGTCTGGCCGCGGGACTTGAACCCACAGCCGTACCGGAACCGGCTTTGACAGCTGCCGGCCGTTCTCTTCCGGGTAACTGTGCCATACTGTTCCCCATCTGTCTCGTATAGGAATCCTGCGGTCTATGTGCCTCATACCGGGATTCTTCCTCCACAGAAGGTTTCGCCGGCAGCTGTTGACTGTAGGAAGGAGCCATCTCCTCCTGACTGTCCTGTATATGAATCTCATCCAGGGCATCAGACTCATGCTCTATATAGTGATAAGAGCTGGATTCTCTTACCGCCGTCCTGTCATCCTCTTCCTGGTATGTATCCTCCTCCATGGGATTCAGGGTTATCTCGTGAATATCATCCCGGGTTTTCTCAAAAATCTGTTTTTCCCGGTCCTTATCAAGAGCCGTGTCAATCATGACACCGGATACCTTCTTGTCCATGCGCAGAAGCTTTTCATTTTCTTTTTCTTCTTCCCGCATTTTCCTGCGCTCTTCCACTCTTGCCCTTTTTTCTTCCTGGGCTTCCCTGCGTTCTCTGGCCCTTTCTTTCCGATAAGCCGCATCTTCCATGGAACGCTCATAAACCCGGCGCCCCTGTCTGGCCACACCGCCGATAAAAGACTTCTCCGTAACCACTACCAGACAGATGATCGCCAGTACTAAAATAGCAAGCACAGTACCTACCATGCCAAGGAACTTACAGGACAGATAGGCCAGAGATCCGGCCAGGATTCCGCCGCCGTTATGATGTTCACTGCATCGTGTATAGATTTCCTGAAACTGATAGCTTTCTGCCAATGCAGGATTTGCACTGAAGAACTCACAGATCATACTGATCAGCAGAAATAATCCCGCGCCCGCCACCAGTTTTCTGTTGGCAATGCGGCTGCCAATATTGGACATACCAAAGGCAATCATCAGGAAGATAATAACCGGTGCAATATAGGCTGTCAGTCCAAAGACACCAAACATCACATCACTCACTGCATTTCCGGCCTTGCCGACAACGCCGAAATTACAAAGAAACAAGATGACGGCAAGGGCTGCAAGTACAATCAGCAGAATTTCATTCCGGATCGCCAGATCCATCGGCTGTGTCTGTTTTTGCCTGGACGTCGAAGAACTCCTTCCTGTCTGTGTATGCCCGGAACTGGTTCTTGTATTATTTCTGCCAGCAGTATTAGTTGTTTTTCTTTTTGCAGTTGACTGTCTGTTCCCCTGCCCTGCCATGACAATGCCTCCAAAAGATTCTTCCATATTTCATCCTAACCCATCTTAGTATAGCATTTTCATTTTGTCTTGTCATCCCTTATTTTGTGTCTGCTTTTTTTCTTCCTACCATATCATGGAGCATGGCGATGGCATCCCGGATTCCTCCCACCTCACAGATGATTCCTTCTTCCACAGCCTCTCTGCCCACCAACACGGTGCCTACATCCTTGGTAAGCATCCCGGTCTCCATCATCAGTTCCTCCAGACGGGGTTTTGCTATCTTACAATGACTGCATACAAATCCTGTAATACGGTTCTGAATCTGTTTGAAATAATCAAAGGTCTGCTGTACGCCGATTACCATACCGCTCAACCGTACCGGATGGATCACCATGGTCCCGGTAGGTACAATATAGGAATAGTCCGTACTGACTGCAATCGGCACTCCGATGGAATGACTTCCTCCCAGAACCAGGGACACCGTCGGTTTACTGATAGACGCAATCATCTCCGCAATGGCAAGACCTGCCTCCACATCACCGCCCATGGTATTCAACAAGATCAATACCCCGTCAATCTCTTCACTGTCCTCAATGGCCGCCAGCTGTGGCAGAATATGCTCATACTTGGTGGTCTTTGAGGAACTTCCCAGATTATCATGTCCTTCAATCTCTCCGATAATGGAAATCAGATGTATCTTATGATGATCTTTGTTCTCATCCAGAGTCACCTGTCCTACATTTTCAATCCGCTCGTCTTTCTGTTTCTCCTTCTCTCTTTTTTCTTCCGGATTCTTCTCTTTGTCCCTGTCTCCGTTTCCTTTTCTGTGACAGTCTTTTTCCTTATTATTATTGTTATTTCCCATGTTGCTCCTCCTTCAAGAACTAAAAAAGAGAACCACTTAGTGATTCTCTCATAGTCTGTCATTATTCCTCTCAAAATATACCATTAAATATCAAAATCATCCGTCTCATCCACTTCGATATCAAACTTCATATCCTCTTCCGGCACCGGATACTCGTAATCCATCTCACGTTTGACATGTTTCTTGGGAAGCGGTAACGGGTTCTCGATAAAACGTGTTTTTTCCGGTTCTTCTGTCTTTACCGCCGCATTGATTTCCTCGATTTTGGCCTGCACAATCAAAGCGTGGTCTCCCATAATGCAGTTTTGCAGACCCAGACCGGCCAGTACACACCATACAAATAACGCGATCGTCCCATAAGGAAGCACACCATATCCGGTCATGGGAGTAGGTGCCGTACAGACACATAACAGGATCCATAACATATAATTCTGTTCTTTTCCTGTCTGCCTAAACGCAAATACCAGAAAAGAAGCCGCCATAATGAGCAGTATATTTACCGGAAAATCCTGCATAAACTGATCCATACAGGCAATGACGCTGCCCCGGGATTCATGCAGATAAAACTTCCCCCAGGCAGATAATTCTGTCATATATTCTGTGCCATACCCCACGGCGTCTACGAAAAAGGAGGCAAAAAAGGCCAGTATACAGGAAACTTCCGCCGCCCCAAAGACCAGAATGTTCTGCCCCACGGTAATTCCCGGCATATCCTCAGCCTCTTCCTTTTTCCCGATGAAAATTCCTGCCAGGAAGAAAAGCAGGGTAAGCGATCTGATGTCCAGATAAATCAACAGACCAAGCACAATCCCCAGGATCATGAAAACCCATACCGCAAAGCTTTTGACATAGTAATTACGGCAATAATTTTTGACAGCGCTCACAATCAGATACAGGCCCAGAAGATAGAACAGAAAATAGAAACATTCCGGATCTATCACGCCAATCCGGTTCACGTAGGCACTGGAAAAAGAAAGATATGCAAGTGTCACACAAGCCGGCAGTCTGCCCGCGGATTTTCTCACTGCAAGATAACACAAAACAAGTGACAGAACCTGCAAAAAGACCTGAAAGAAAACGGCCGATATGATCTTATTCCCTAAAAAAGACATAACGGCAGACAGACAGGCTACATACAGGTATCCCATCCCGTGTGTCATGGGCGCTATATTCTCACCTGCCCGGACCAAAGCCAGTTCATAATATTCAGTATCCAGACAATCCGGAAAACAAAAATCGAAATTGGAAAATAAAGCCGTCTGTATTCGATACAGTGTCCCGAACACAAAACAGAAGGAAACTACAAGGGCTTCCAGCATTGCCAGGGTGTGCGCCTGTATGGTGTATTTGGTGCGGAGTTTCCGGGAAGCCGCCCGAAGCAGCGCATAAATACCCAAAAGCAGCGGCGCAACAAAAAATACGCCTGCTGCTGAGACCAAAACCGGTACAAATGCCCCGATATAAGACACAAACCATTGACATAAAAATGCCAGCATCATCAGGCAAAGTCCTGCGTAAAGTACCCACAGTACATAGCTAAACCATGTTTTACGGTAAGTCATATCCTAAGTCCTTTTCTAATCGATGTTCGCAAGAGCCTGTTCCAGATCTCCGATAATATCATCAATATGTTCGATTCCCACCGAAAGACGAATCAGATCCGGTGCAACCCCAGCCTCTTTCAGCTGTTCATCGTTCATCTGTCTGTGCGTATGACTGGCAGGATGCAGTACACTGGTTCTGGCATCCGCCACATGGGTCACGATGGCAACCAGCTTAAGTTGATCCATCATCTTAGCAGCAGCCTCCCTGCCGCCCTTTAAGCCAAAGGAAATCACGCCGCAGGTACCGTCCGGCATATATTTTCCGGCCAGTTCATAATAACGGTTTCCCTTAAGCCCCGGATAATTTACCCAGGCCACCTTCTCATGATTTTCCAGATATTCAGCGCATTTTAGCGCATTATAGCAATGCCGCTCCATACGAAGATGCAGTGTCTCCAAACCCACGTTTAATAAAAACGCATTTTGCGGCGATTGGATGGAACCCAGATCGCGCATCAGCTGCGTGGTGGCTTTGGTAATATAGGCCGCTTTACCGAACTTCTCCGTATACGTAATTCCGTGATAAGATTCATCCGGTGTGCACAGTCCCGGAAATTTATCCGGATATGCTGCCCAGTTAAAATTACCGGAATCCACAATACATCCGCCCACAGCCATGGCATGCCCATCCATATATTTGGTAGTGGAATGGGTCACAATATCCGCGCCCCATTTAAAGGGATTACAATTTATTGGCGTAGCAAAAGTATTGTCCACAATCAGCGGCACCTGATGATCATGCGCCAGTCTGGCAAATTTCTCAATATCTAATACCACCAGGGCCGGATTGGCTATGGTTTCTGCAAGCACACACTTCGTATTCTCCTGAAAGGCCCCTGCCAGCTCTTCTTCCGAGGCATCCGAATCTACCACGGTACATTCAATTCCCATCTTTTTCATAGTACAGGTTAAGAGATTGAAGGTGCCGCCATATACAGTGGAGGACATCACCACATGATCGCCCGCCTCACAGATATTGAATACTGCATAATAATTGGCAGCCTGTCCGGAAGAAGTGAGCATGGCCGCCACGCCGCCTTCCAGCTCACAGATCTTCTGGGCCACATAATCATTGGTGGGGTTCTGTAATCTTGTATAAAAATACCCGCTTTCCTCCAGATCAAAAAGCCGTCCCATCTGTTCGGAAGTCTCATATTTGAATGTAGTACTCTGATAAATCGGCAGAACTCTCGCTTCCCCGTTCCCGGGCTTCCAGCCGGACTGTATACAGATTGTTTCCTTTCTCATCCTTTATCCTCCATTCACGGAGAAGGCCGCATTTTAGGCATTCTCCTGCGCGAGACTTAGAACTTCTCCACGAAACAGCCTCTGCTGTGAGTGGCTAGAAGTTCTTCTCACGCTATTATTCGTCCCAGTTATGATAGACGGCCTGCACATCGTCATCCTCATCTAACAGATCCAGTGTACGCTGTAAATTCTTGATTGCCGTTTCATCCGTCAGTTCCACCCAGTTCTGGGGAATCATTGTCACCTCGGAGGAAATCGGTGTGATACCCGCCTCCTTTAAGGCAGCATCCACCTCACTCCACTGATCGGGATCCGTATATATTTCGTAACTGTCTTCTTCCTCCTGGAAATCTTCCGCACCCGCATCGAGGGCTGTCATCATAAGGTCATCTGCCTCCATATCACACTCTTCTTTGTCGATGATAATAAGGCCCTTCTTATCAAACATAAAAGATACACAGCCCTGAGTACCGATACTGCCCTGTCCCTTGGTGAAAGCGCTTCTCACATTGGCGGCGGTACGATTGGTATTGTCCGTCAGCGCATCTACAATAATGGCGATACCGTTAGGGCCATACCCTTCATACGTAACATATTTATAGTTCACATTGCCGCCCTCGCCGGCTGCCTTTTTAATCCCTCTGTCAATGGTATCATTGGGCATATTGTTTGCTTTCGCCTTGGCAATCACCTGTGCCAGCTTGAAATTATTAGTGGGATCAGGCCCTCCCTCCTTTACGGCAACAGCAATCTCTCTGCCGATAATGGTAAAAATCTTTCCCTTCGCTGCATCGTTTTTTTCTTTTTTGTGCTTAATATTCGCAAATTTTGAATGTCCTGACATGTATTCTCTCCCATCCTTTCTTTCGATTCCCTATCATATCATTTTTTCTTCTTTTGTTCAACCTCGGGCTGTCCCTCCAGGAGCGGTTCCTCCACTTCCTTTCTGGCAAGCACGCTCTGAATCATATGTTCCTTTACTTCCAGAATCCTAAACGTATAGCCCTCATAGACGAACTCGAAATCCTCGCCTTCCTCAGGAATATGCTCCAGTCTGGAAATGACAAACCCGTTCACCGTATCGAAGGGCTCGTCTTCAAAACTGATCTGTAGCCGTTCCTCCAGCTCCTCCAGGGGCATCATGCCCTGTATCACATATTTGTCCGTACCGCTCTCCTTGATATAGGTAGCATCCACATCATACTCATCCTGGATATTACCCACAATCTCCTCCAGGATATCCTCAAGCGCCACAAGTCCTGCCGTCTGTCCATATTCATCTATGACAATGACCATCTGGATCTTTTCCTTCTGCATAACCTGGAACAGATCGTTGATCTTACGTTTCTCCGTGATAAAGCGCGGTTCCCTGAGAAGTCCCTTGATCTTGCCGATGGGTCTGTTCTTCATCTTCTCATTCATCTGCATACGCATGACATCCTTCAGATGCAGAATCCCCACGATATGATCGATGGTCCCGTCATAGACAGGGAACCGGCTGTTATGTGCTTCCACGATAAAAGCAGCTGCATCCTGCAATGTCATGGTGCAGTCTATCCCGATCAGATTATTGCGGTTGATCATGATATCCTTGGCTTCTTTATCACCATACTCAAAGATATTTGTGATCATTTCCGCCTCATTTGCGTGCAGGATTCCCTGTTCATGGCCCACATTGACCATGGAGAGAATTTCTTCTTCTGTTACATCCTCCCTGTCATCCGCATCCCGTACACCTAAAATGCGCAGAAACGCTCTGGCACTTACAGATACAAGGGCACAGAAAGGCGCCACGATCCTTACATAATAATAAAAGGGCGTTATCAGGACAGAAATCCATATATCCGGATGTTTTGAGGCTGCTTTCTTCGGCACCATCACACCGATGGTCATGATTATGTATAAGAGGAAGACTGTCGCTGCCGCTGCCGTTATCCCCGCTAACAACTGGCTCTGCCATCTTAACAGTCCTGCAATCTGCTCCGTCATCTGCCTGGATATCACAAACGTAAAATAGCTGTTGAGCCGGTATAAGATAAATGCTCCCAGCAAAAGATTGATCGTGACCACGCCAAGCTGTGTGGCGGTAGCATACCTTGCATGATGATCCAGCATATAGGTAAGCCGCTCCTGCCGTTTCTGCTGTTTTTTGGTCTGCGTTATCTCCTCGCCGTCACCATTGTCTTTGTCTTCCCGCTCAATGACTTTGCGGTTCTGCATGGCAGAACTGAAACCATAAAAAATCATTTCCAAAATGAGCATAACAAGAAACCATACGATACTGTTACTGCCCGAGGCACCGTCTTCCATAAAATATTTTTCCCTCTTTCCAAAATGTAATCTGCTCCGCGGGCTCAAATAAGCGGAGACTTTTACTATATCAATATAGCAAGGATTATCATACGTGTCAAATATCAGCCGTCCTATGTATCCAGTTCCAGGCTGATCATCAGTCCTTCGTTGACTGCCTTCATAATATCGTGATCAAGATGACAGACTCTGTCTTTCAACCGCTGTTTATCAATGGTGCGAAGCTGTTCCAATAAGATCACGGAATCTTTCACCATATCATATTTGCTGGCGTTTAATTCTATGTGGGTTGGGAGTTTTGCTTTGTTCATCTTTGAGGTGATAGCCGCACAGATCACGGTAGGACTATGTTTGTTTCCCACATCATTCTGTATGATGAGCACCGGACGCACGCCGCCCTGCTCAGAGCCGATGACCGGCCTTAAATCTGCATAATAAATATCTCCTCTTCTCATTACCATACACTTCCTTTGATCAATCTAGCAATCCATGTGATTTCCAGCAATAGTATTGCCAGTTTCTCCAAAGTGTATTCATGAAGTAAATTCCTGCGGAATTAACTTCCCGAGATCCGCTTCGCGGACTCGCATACAATGAAAGCTTTGCTTCCTTGCGGAATTAACTTCCCGAGATCCGCTTCGCGGATCTCATATGTCGTCATAATAGTCTTTTGTTGCCACGACCTTGCCTTCTTTCAGGTATACCCGGGGGAGTCTCTTGCCAAGATCACAGGCCAGTTCATAATTGAATCTGCCGGAAAGAGCCCCCAGCATTTCCATGGTGATCTCTTCTTCCCCGTCTGTTCCGATCAGGGTCACTTCGTCTCCGGGAGCCGCCCCCGGTATATGACTCACATCCACCATAAACTGATCCATACAGATTCTGCCCAAAATCGGCGCCCGCCTGCCCTTGATCAGTACATACCCTTTCCCGGAAAGGCTTCGGGGATAGCCGTCTCCATACCCCACCGGGATAGTGGCAACCTGGGTTTTATCACTGGTAACATAGGTACCACCATAACTTACCGGCACTCCCGCCTCCACTTCTTTCACATAGACAACATGACTCTTTAAAGAAAGCACCGGTTGCAGAGAAATCCTCTCTCTGGAAACCTCCGCCGAGGGCCAGAGTCCATAGAGGGTAATCCCGGCGCGGACTGCATCCAGGTTGGCTTCCGGCAATTCCACAATCCCTGCACTGTTGGAACAGTGTCTGACTGGTATATGGTATCCAAGTCCTGTCTCGATCTGCTCTGCAAACAAAAGAAACCTGGTAAGCTGTTCTCTGGCGGATGTCTTATCACTTTCATCTGCCCTTGCAAAGTGGGTAAAGAGCCCCTCCACACGGATTCCTTCCATATGAATGAGTTGTTCCACAAAACGAAGACCGTTCTCATCCGGGCGGATGCCCACCCTGGTCATACCTGTGTCAACCTTCACATGTACATTGACATTCCTGCCGATTTTACAGGCGCAGGCGGCAAGCTCCTTTACGCTGTCCATGCGAAATACTGCCGGACTGATCTCCTGTCGTATCAGCTGCTCATAACTGTAGGGAAAGGTATGGCCCAATATCAAAATCTGTTTTTTCAAACCCGCTTTTCTGAGAATAAAGGCTTCCTCCGCCGTGGCCACCGCATAACCCGACACGTAGGAAAGGTTCTCCAGTTCCCTGCCGATGGGCACTGCCCCGTGTCCATAACCATCGGTCTTGATAACACCGATCATCCGTGTTGCTTCAGACAGTTTCTGATGCATCTGCTCCATATTATAACGTACTGCATCAAGATCCACCGACGCATACACTCTCTGATAGTTTTCTAACATAGTCTCCTCCATCCTGGACCCTGTTCTTCCCGCAGACATGTTCTGATCGCGGAAGGAATCTGTGAGATGATATCCCCGGCAGTCATGGCCTCCTGCGTAAGTTCCTCTGCCGTCATATCTCCCGCTAATCCATGCAGATATACCCCTGATATGGCTGCCTCCTCACTGGTGATTCCCTGGGCCAGTAACCCTGTCACCAAACCGGCCAGCACATCTCCGCTTCCGGCAGCTGCCATACCCGCGTTTCCCGTGGTATTCAGATAACAGGTCTCGGAATCCGCACTGGCCACCACGGTTCTGGCATCTTTACAGATAACAGTGCAGCCAAGTTTCTGTGCAAGCAGACGAGGATATTCTGTCAGATGCCTCTTGCACTCTGCCGTCTCACAGCCGTAGAGACGGGCAAATTCCCCCAGATGAGGCGTGAGAATCATCTTTCTTTGACGATTCTTTTCTGTCATGGATGCCTGCAATTCTTTATCCACGGCCAGCAGATGCAAGCCATCCGCATCGATCACCAAGGGCAGATGACTGTCTTCTATGCAGGATTTCAGAAGACACCTTGCCATGGTTTCCAGGCCGATACCGGGCCCGATCAAAATACAGTCTGCCCAGGAAAGGGATTCCTGAAACAAGGTCCGGAAATCAGACCCGTGACTGTTATCCCACTTTTCCTCTATATTTTCTGTATCATAGGTCAGGAGCATGGCTTCCGGAACATATTGCAGGACCGCATCCCTGTTTTCAGCGGCGGTGACCACCTTCACCATACCGGCCCCGGCACTGAAGGTGCTCTTTGCTGCCAGCATGGCCGCACCGCAGGTCTGTTTACTGCCTGCAATCACAAGTGCCTTGCCAAAGGTGCCTTTATTGCCATCCGGTGCACGCTTTGGCAACAATCCTTTCTGGATACCATGATAAGTATACCAGAGAGGTTTCTGTCCTAAGAAACTGTTCTCATCAATTCCCATCTGTCCACAGACCAGCCTGCCGCAATATCCCGCTCCCGGATAAAGCATCTGTCCCAGTTTATAAAACCCGTAAGTAACTGTTAAGTCTGCCTCTACGGCACAGCCCGCGATTTCCCCCGTATCCGCCTGAATTCCGGATGGAATGTCTATACTGCACACATAGGCATCCTGTGTATTGATCCAGCTCACTGCCCTGGCATACAGACCCTCCAGAGGACGGGACAGTCCCACACCAAAAACAGCATCTATCACTATATCCATATCATATGTGATTTCTTCCATTCTGCCAAAGATCCTGGCTTTGTAGCTTTGCAATATCGCAAGCTGTCGCTTTGTCTCCTCCGTGCACCGTTCCGGCGCTGAAAGCAGAATAAAGTCTACCGGATACCCTGCCAGTAACAACAACCTCCCAACAGCCAGTCCGTCGCCGCCATTATTACCGCCGCCGGCAACCACCACAACTCTTTTTGGTTCTTTACCCAGAACATTCTGTATGGCTTCCACCGTCACAAGCGCCGCCCGCTCCATCAGAAGCAGAGACGGTATCCGATGTATGTCTATGGTGTTTTTATCATACTGCTTCATCTGTGCAGCAGTCACAAGATACTCTTTCATAGAATATAATCCTTTCTGACAGGGACAAAAGAAACTTTCCCGTGAAGTAAGGAAGCGCCAAAACCCTAAGATTTCGACGCATCCGTGTTATCTCCTTTCGGTTTGTCCTCCTCTGCCTGCCCGGTCTGTTCCTTCTCCTGTGCCTTCTTCTGATACTTTTCTTCCGGATTATACTTCATGTCGAACAGTTCGATCACATCTGCCCCGAAAATATCATGCATATAGGCATAGAGCCTGTGGTTCATGGCTTCCTTTTCCTGCTTGCGGACTACTTTTTTCTTCAGCTCCCGTCTGATTTCCCCTATCCACTGCTCAATTTCCTCAAGCTCGGCCGTGTTCTGCTGGAGTTTCTTATAACATACCTCCATGGTAATAAGCATCAGTTTATTATTCAGCTGATTAATCTGCCTGGGCAGTTCCACCATCTCTTCCTCATAAGCGTCCATCTTTTCATTACATTCATTGATCAGACGTTTATGGTCATCCATATCCTTATCCTGCTTTTTGGTAGGATGTTCCCCCATTTCATCCGCCAGGATAACGACTTCATCCATCAGCTTCTTCTTTAATTTCTTGATTTCCTTACTCTCTGTCGTGACCTTTCCCTGGCGTTTTAACAGTTCGTTCAATTCCTTCTCCATACTCTTGATCTCTGAAGAGTATTCCGCCTGCGTAAACAGTTTATGCCATTTATTGTCCAATGTTAAAATAGGAATTTTCCTGCCTATCAGTGCCTGTTTAAACGCTTCATCCGACTTTGCCATCACCATTACACCTCGCTTTTGTGTATCTTTATTCTGCAAACTCCCGGGAAGAAAGGTTGTAGGATAATTTCATCAGACTATCTGACAGATGTACATTCTCTACCTGAATCCGGTCCGGAACTCTTAGATCCACATGGGCAAAATTCCATATGCCCTTGATTCCACATCCGGCCAGCTGTTCCGCCACTTCCACCGCACTTGTCTTAGGTATGGTCAATACCGCAATATCAATATCATTTTCCCGCACAAAAGATTCCATCTCTTTCATGGGCTGCACCGTGATCCCGCGTATCTTCCGGCCACAGACCTGAGGATCCTTATCAAAAATCCCACGGAATATAAATCCCCGCCGTTCAAAATTCATATAATTAACAAGAGCCTGTCCCAGATGTCCTGCCCCCACAATAATCAGATTGTGTTCTCTGTGCAGTCCCAGTATTTTACCAATCTCATCGTACAAAAAACCCACATTATATCCATAGCCCTGTTGTCCAAAGCCGCCAAAATTATTCAGATCCTGCCTGATCTGTGAGGCAGTCACCTGCATAATATCACTGAGTTCCTGTGAAGAAACTCTCTCTATCCCCTCATCTTTCAGTTCACCCAGATATCTGAAATATCTTGGCAACCGGCCGACCACAGCCTGTGAAATCTCTTTTTCTTCCACGATGCCGCCTCCCCGGACCTGTCTCCTGCTCTTATACAGATCCGTATATTTGAGATAAGTATACAACTGTGTTAAAATTATGTCAATGAATTGACAGGGAGGATTCCTGCCTGTAAACTGGTAGTGTTTACAATTTCCGTCAGGATTTTGAAATCCTGTTTTGAAATGTTTATCCAGAAAGGTTTGGTAACTACAGTGATACTTTCCGTCAGTAACATAAACAAAGCGTTTCATGAAGTGCCTGTCTTACAGAACGTGTCATTTCATATAGAAGACTATGATAAGGCCGCTGTCGTTGGAATCAACGGTGCAGGCAAAACAACCCTGCTTCGGATCATCATGGGAGAACTGCCGGCAGACGAAGGGATTGTGACGATCTCCAAAGATAAAACCATAGGCTATTTGTCCCAGCATGAGGCTGTATCCGGCGAAAACACCATCTACGAAGAACTTCTGTCCGTCAAACAGGAAATTCTCGATATGGAACAGCAGATGCACACCTTGGAATTACAAATGAAAACCGCTGTCGGAGAACATCTGGAACAGCTGATGAATACCTATGCCTCTTTGACCCATTCCTATGAGTCTGCCAACGGCTATGCCTATAAGAGTGAGCTGACCGGCGTATTAAAAGGACTTGGCTTTATGGAATCAGAATTTCATAAATCGGTATCTACGCTCTCCGGCGGGCAGAAAACGCGGGTGGCACTTGGTAAACTGCTCCTGTTAAAACCGAATCTGATTATTTTAGACGAGCCCACAAACCACCTGGACTTATCCTCCATCACCTGGCTGGAAACCTATCTTCTGAATTACAAGGGCGCCGTGATCCTGGTATCCCATGACCGTTACTTCCTTGACCGGATTGCCAACAAAGTGATTGAGATCGACAATACCAAGGCTACTGTTTTTCATGGCAACTACACAGACTATGCTGCCGGCAAGGAAATGCTGAGGGCAGCGGCATACAATGCCTATCTGAAACAGCAGCAGGAAATCCGACACCAGGAAGCCGTGATTGAAAAACTGAAATCCTTCAATCGGGAAAAATCTATCAAGCGGGCAGAAAGCCGGGAGAAAATGCTGAATAAGATTGAAGTATTGGAAAAACCCGTGGAAGTACGTTCCGATATGCACCTGAAACTGGAACCGAAATATCCCAGCGGCAACGATGTGCTGCAAGTGGAATCTTTATCCAAATCCTTTGGAGCGCTCACCCTGTTTACCGATCTTTCTTTTGCACTTAAGAAAGGGGAACATGTGGCCATCATCGGCGATAATGGTACCGGGAAAACCACGATTTTAAAAATGATAAATGAATTACTGCCCCCTGACCAGGGTACAATCCAGCTTGGCACCAATGTCCAGATCGGCTACTATGATCAGGAACACCATGTACTCCACCCGGACAAAACACTTTTTGATGAGATTTCCGATGACTATCCATCCCTTACCAATACGGAAATACGTAACACACTGGCTGCCTTTCTCTTTACCGGGGAAGATGTTTTTAAAACTGTCAAAACCTTAAGCGGCGGAGAACGTGGCCGGATTTCCCTGGCAAAACTGATGTTGTCGGAGGCCAACTTCCTGATTCTGGATGAGCCTACAAACCATCTGGATATTATGTCCAAAGAGATCCTGGAAGATGCCCTAAACGCTTATACCGGCACGATCCTGTATGTCTCCCATGACCGGTATTTTATCAACCGCACTGCCAGCCGTATCCTGAATTTAAACAGATGTGTGCTCACCAACTATCTGGGAAATTACGATTACTATCTGGAAAAAAGAGAAGAACAGCTTGCGCGGATTGACATTGAAAAAAATGGCAAAAAGATGTCTGCCCATACCCTCTCCGGCGCTCCGGCATCTGTAGGCAACGGGACAGAAAACGATGCCAAAAATACGAATACAGATACCAAACAGAAATGGAAATCCCAGAAAGAACAAGCCGCCATGAAACGTAAGCGGGAAAATAATCTAAAGAAATGCGAAGAACGGATTGAAACGCTGGAAACACGCAATGAAGAAATTGAAACGCTTATGTGTGCACCGGATGTCTGTACCAACGTAGCCAGATTACAGGAATTGAACCGGGAAAAAGAGGAAAATGAGGGAGAACTGGAAAAATTGTATGTGCAGTGGGAAGCGTTGTCACTGGAGGAATAAAATATATAGCCCAACATCCATTGTTGTAAATACTTATAGAATTACCAGATGAGGGGTTTTGATTCGATGAGTGCCTCTTAAAAACCGTCGGCACTTAGCGACTGTTCTTTAGTCGCTTATGTGTCCATTACGGTTTTTGAGAAGCGGAAGCGGGGCACGAATGAATCTAAAATCCCTCATCGTCCTATTCTTATATACTATAATACTAATTTAAAGGACAATCAAATTCTCTCAAAGGTTTTTCTGATTTCTTTGATGAAGTTCTCACTGTTTAATACTGTTACATCTTTCAAGGAAGTAATCAGCGCCAGGTCTTTGGTCATTTTGCCCTCTTCGATGGTCTGGATGGTGGCCTTTTCCAGTTTGTCGGCAAAAGCCATCAGGTCTTTGTTATGATCCAGTTCACCGCGCTTACGAAGTGCTCCTGTCCAGGCAAAAATGGTTGCCACGGAATTGGTAGAAGTCTCCTCTCCTTTCAGGTGTTTGTAATAGTGTCTCTGGACAGTGCCGTGTGCCGCCTCATATTCGTAGACGCCGTCCGGGGATACCAGGACAGATGTCATCATGGCAAGGGAACCGAACGCAGAGGACACCATATCACTCATCACATCGCCGTCATAATTCTTACAAGCCCAGATAAAGCCTCCTTTGGCTTTCATCACACGCGCTACGGCATCATCAATCAGGGTATAGAAATATTCAATCCCTGCCTCCTCAAATTTCTTCTGATATTCTGCCTCGTAAATCTCCTGGAAAATATCTTTAAAGTTGTGGTCATACTTTTTGGAAATGGTATCCTTGGTAGCAAACCATAAATCCTGCTTGATATCCAGTGCATAGTTAAAACATGCCCTGGCAAAGCTGGTAATGGATTTATCGGTATTATGGATTCCCTGAAGGATACCGGGCCCCGTAAATTCATGAATGGTTTCCCGAATCTGCGTGCCGTCCTCAGCCGTAAAGACCAGCTCGGCCGTCCCTGCCCCCGGTACTTTAATCTCCGTATTCTTATACACATCACCATACGCATGACGCGCAAGAGTGATGGGTTTCTCCCAGTTCCTGACACAGGGTTCAATTCCCTTTACAATAATCGGAGCACGGAATACAGTACCGTCTAAGGCTGCGCGGATCGTTCCGTTGGGACTCTTCCACATCTCTTTCAGGTTATACTCTGTCATTCTGGCTGCATTGGGCGTAATGGTAGCACATTTTACTGCCACACCATATTTCCTGGTAGCCTCCGCCGAATCTATGGTCACCTGATCATTGGTCTCATTGCGGTATTCCAGTCCAAGATCATAATATTCTGTCTTCAGATCAATATAGGGAAGCAACAATTCCTCCTTGATCATCTTCCAGAGAATCCTGGTCATCTCATCTCCATCCATCTCCACCAAAGGTGTTGTCATAGTAATCTTGTCCATATGCTTGTCTGCCTTTCTTATAAAATTTTTCCGCAAATTATCTTTAGGTGTCGCTCTCCTCGCCATAAATCTCTTTCAGACCGTTTTTGACCATATTGTCATAGGCATTGATCATGTGCTGGTTGGCCAGTTTCTCCGCCCGGTCTGCATCCTTTTCCTTAATTGCCTCCATAATCTGTCTGTGCTCATCATTGGAGGCTCGTCCTCTTGTATTGGTAGCCAGCGTTCTTTGTCTGACACGAAGCACATATTGATGGAAATCCTTTAACGTATGTTCCAGCATCTTGGAATCGCAGGCTTCATACAAGATATCATGAAAGCGGTTGTCCAGCTCTGCCATCTGATCCAAATGACCCTTCTCCTCATGAAACTCTGCCAGATAGATGTTCTCTTCCATCTCTTCCATCTGTTCTTTCGTAATCTTCTGCGTGGCAAGGCGTGCACAAAGACCTTCCAACAGGGAACGGATCATATAAATATCCTTCACATCTTTTGCCGTAATTCCGGTTACATAGGCGCCTTTATTAGGTACAATCTGTAACAGCCCTTCCAATTCCAACTGTCTGAAAGCCTCTCTGACCGGTGTACGGCTGACACCTAATTCCTCGCCGATGGCTACCTCTTTGAGTTCTTCATGTTCCTTGTATTTGCCGCTTAAAATGTCTTCTCTGAGTTTCTGAAAAACCCGGCCACGCAGAGAATATTTATCATTCACATCATGTTTGATATCGTAGTTTCCCATTTTCTTTTCACATTTCCCTTTCTGACCTTCCAGAAGATATTCATCGAACCTGTTCGATTTTTTCATCTCGTATAATTGTATACAATCCTTATCACTCTGTCAATAGTTAAATCCCTGCCTTATAACAACAATGTACTTAATCTCCCTGAAAATCCCCGCACAATCTTCCTATATTGAGCATCCCCCAGCCCTGCTTACTCCAGGAATCTCCCATATCTGTGGCACTATAGATCATTTTTCGTTTTACCTGTTCGTTATTGCTGTAGGGATATTTTTGTAAGAATAAAGTCGCCGCTCCAGAGACGATCGGCGTAGCCATGGAAGTACCGCTTTTCTTCAGATAAGCGTTACGAAAACCACCCCGGAAACTACTCTGCCACTGGACATTACAGGAAATCACATCGGTGCCTGGTGCTACCAGATCCGGTTTGCGATAGAGCATATCGGCGCTGCCGCGGCCGGAATAATTCTCACACAAATCCTGTCTTGTGCCGAAGAATCCTCCTTCATGACAACCAACCGTAATCACTTTGCGGCTGCTTCCAAGAGGAGATATGGTATTCTCTTTCGGGCCATTATTCCCTGCTGCGCAGACCACCACAATACCCTGTTCCCAGACCGCATCCAAAAGACCAAGCAGTTCCACCATCCGGTCTTTGTCACTGCTGGTTCCGATTCCAACTGAAATATTCAACACACGGATCTGATAACGGATTCTGTTATGCAAAACCCACAACAATCCCTTGTACATGCTCTCTATACTTCCCTCACCGTTTAAATCCAGCACTTTACCGATACAGAGTCTGCATGCCGGGGCAATCCCCCGGAAACGCCCTCTGGAAGCATACCCGCTTCCGCCCACGCATCCCGCCACATGAGTACCATGTCCACTGTCATCATAACTGCCAAGTTTTCCATTTACAAAATCAGCGAAATCTATAATCCGGTTTGCAAAATCAGGATGATTGCCGATACCTGTATCCAATACCGCTACCGTAATATCCTCTGTTGCGATCGAACTTTGTATGAAATCGCTGCACCCAAGTTGTCTTCTGACACGATCCACACTATCTCCACCTAAAAACTCCCGGCTTTAGATTATTCTATGCCGAGAGCTTTTTTGCGGTTCGATTCCATTCTTTTCTATAATTGATTTCTATTATTTATATTTCTGCTATTTATATTTCTGTTCTTTAAGATTCTGTCATATTCTTCCTCGGTCTGCGTCTGCCGCCTCGATAAAAGAACACCGCCATGGCTGCAAAGAAAAGGCCTGCACCAAAGAACCATTTGGGATGAATACTGTAATCCCCTGTATCCGGTGAATCGTCTTTCTTTCCAAGAGACATAAACACTGCCTGCCCCTCTTTCACATCGGCAACCACTATACTGCCCGAGTTATAATTGTAGATTCCATAAGGTGAGAAATGCGCTGCCGTAAAGGTAAGGGCATCCCTGCCATCCACGGATACAATTCTGTTGGGCACTTCTTCCAGCTGTCCATCCTCATCCAGACAGACCACATGCAGATTTTCCTGTCCAACACCGTCAGGAATCGGCATCGTAATCTCCACACGCTGTTTTCCGAGACTGGTAATGGGAATCCCGCTGTATGTCTCCATCATACTGATTTCATAAGCACGCAGGGTATAGGGAAGCTTATTGCCATAAATCTTCTTGTAAACATCCCCTATCTGGAGCTTTGCATCTTCACTGTCTGTAATATCAATCTGATAACTGCCTTCTCCGCCTTCCATCACAGCAAGGATGGTCCCCTCCTGTGAGATGGAATAACTGTTATTATTGACCGTAATACCCTCTGTCTTTTTCCTGTCAGCCACTGTATCCACAAGCTGTTCTTCCGCATCTTCCAACACATAAGTCTGACCATCTATCTGACAGCTCTCCCCGGCAGCCGGTCCGGTTCCCCGTGAAGCAACAATCTGAAGTGTTCCGTTTTCCCCCTCTGAAGCCTCTTTCGTCTGTCTGCATATGACACCTGTAAATCCCGGAACAGCAGCCGATAATACGGTATCCGACAAGTCTGTAACTTCCTCGGGAATCACTGCAATCTGACAGCCCTTAAAACTGAGATCCCGATAAGCATCCCGGTATAATTTGGTGGCTGTGTTCTCATGAGTAATTGCTGGAAGCTTATCTCCCTCAAAAACAATCACGGTATCCACATTGGCCTCATGATCATACGCCCGAAGGCCGATTTTTTCCACTGATTCCGGAATATGAATCTCTTCAATCGGGCAGCCTGCAAATGCCCTGTCACGAATCTCTCTCACACTGCCTGCACCCTGTACCTGGGTCAGACTGCTGCATCCCATAAAAGCGCCTTCCCCAATCACTTCCACACTGTCCGGAATCTGGACACCTGTAATGCCGGCCTGATCCATAAATGCTTCTGCACCAATCTGTCTGACATTACCGGGAATCGTGACCATACCCCCATTACCGCGATAGGCCAACAGAATCCCGTCACCAACAATCAGAAAATCACCGTTTCCACTTTCCTGCCACTGTGTAAGCCAGGGCGTTTTAGAAAATGCTGCCACGGATATTTCCTTTACACTCTGCGGAATGACTACATCAGTCAAGCTATCACAATGATAAAATGCCGCATACCCGATCTCTTCTACGCCCTCTGGAATCCTGACGGATGTAAGATCGGCCCTGGCAAATGCAAACTCTCCGATTTTGCGGATACCATCCGGAATCTGATAAGAAGTCATGGTATCATCGTAATATGCCTGTGCGGCTATGGTTTCTTTATTCACAATGGTATATTTGGGGAAAGAACCACCCTTGGCGTCTTCAGAACCGGCCAGTCCCGGTACTGTATCCAGGTCTTCTTCCTCCTCAAGCTCCGGATCTCCGCCAAGTGTACTGCCCGTAGCACCTACGTTCACGGTTGCCTTGGCATTATCTACCAGAATATAAGCCTCCTGTCCGATCACTCTGGACTTTCCCTTCACAGAGGAATCTTCCTCTTCCGCCATGGCGTTCATCCGGGACACTTCATGGTAATAATCTGCCGGTGCCAGATTCTTCACGCTTTCTCCGCTTCCCGATGTCTCACTCTCTTTCCCGGGAATCGGCGCTTCCTCATACTCTGACACATCAATATCTTCCAAAACAAGTGTATCGGCAAAGCTCTTCGCATAAGACCCTGGCTCTGCATCAATTGTCAGTTTTGTACAGCCATCAAAAGCCGTACTGTGAATTGTACTTACTGATGCGGGAATCTTGATATTCCGCAGTCTCACACAATCCTCAAAAGCTTTCATATCTATACTCTTGACAGAAAAAGGAATCATCACATCTTTTAAATTCTTACAATTAGAAAAGGCATAACCGGAGACTTCCTTCACATTACTGCTGATTTCCGCCGCCTCCAAATTATAATCCCCCCAAAAGGCATAGGGTTTAATCTGTGTCACTGAAGCAGGCATCACATAGGAAGACGCCTTTCTGCCTGCCAGTACCTGATACAGAATATTCCATCCCTTTTTGTTATAGATAGCCCCGTCATCACAGGTAAACCAGGGATTACTGCTGTCAAAATCCACCTTTGCCAGACTGTAATCACCGGCAAATGCTCCGTTTCCAAGACTCTTTAACCCTGTACCGACAGTTACACCGCGCAGGGAAGGACATCCGCTGAATGATGCATTTTCAATGATTTCCACTGAATCCGGAATGACCACTGTCTCTAAGTTCATACAGCCGGAAAAAGCCCTCGCCCCAATGACCTCCACCGCATCACCCACTGTAACATGCCGTATGGAAGAATTGTCCGCAAAAGCTTCTGCCTCAATTTTTTCCACGTAATTGGAAATAGACACGTTCTCAGCCGTGCCATTGTATTTCACTAATGTAGTTCCATCCATCTGAAAATCAGATGCGGAAGAGGTATCCACCGCTTCCACATCCGATACAGGAATCTGTGTCACCGCAATCGCCGTCACTAAAAGCAGCGTGCCGATCAGATTTCTAAGTTTTTTTCCCATAGGATTCTCCCTGGAATATTTGCTTATGCCGTTTTTATTTTTGCTTTCTTATCTTTCTTCATAAACAGCGCTATTGACAGACAAGCGAGTCCGATGGATAAGAACCACTTCGGATGAATCGGATCACCGGTCTTAGGCGTCACATCTAACATACCTTCCGTCAGATTACCCGTATCCACATATATTGTGTACGGTGAGAAGTGTGTCGCCGTAAATCTGATACATGGCACACCGTTTATGGTGGTGAAACTCTCATTCAGGTTCTCTAACTGATCGCCGTTTACTACTGCTCCCGCCATATTATTACCGCCATATGCCACCAGAGCATCCGGAATCGGTATGGTAATATCTACGGAAAGTCCGGCAACCTGATCAGCCGTAAGCTGATAAGTGCCTGTGGAATCCCACAAGGTAATGTCCATCGCATAATACAGGATATTCTCCAGATTACCATATTTATTGGTAAGAGCTGCGGACACTGCCTGGGTTGCCGCATCCGTCTCGGAAATCTTCACAATAAAGTTATCCGTAGAACCGTTCACGTTGGCCGTGGCCAGATCCTTATTGGAGATACCCGGTTTGGTGATATCCACAGTGGTATTACCGTTATTCACCGGTGTTGTTCCTGTCGCTGTGCCTGCATTGGCCGCCGGTGCGGTTCCTTCCACATAATTCGCCGTAATCGTCACATTGTTGCCCGGCATCACAAAGGTTGTAACCGGTGTGCTGACGCTTGCAAGCGTCACACCTGTAGATTCTGTCGTCCACTTACTGAATACCATGCCTTCTGCCGGAGGATAAGCTGAAATAACAACTGTAGCTCCCTGGGCATAACTTCCGCTTCCGCTTCCGTTTTGTACCAATACTGTATACATCGCAACTGCCTTACCGTCCGAAGTCGTCGAACTGGTACTGGTGGAACTGCTGGAAGTAGAACTGCTGGTATTACTGGTACTGGTAGTGGATGTTGACCTGCTACTGGTATTATTATTGTTATTCGTCGCGTTATTACTGGTATTCGTCGTATTGCCACTGGTATTGGTAGTGCCACCGCTGGTGGTAGAAGAATACAGTGCCACAATCGTCATATTGGAGTTCACCGCTGTCGCCGTAGTCCAGTTCTCACTCCATCTGGGATTGGCCGCATTGTCATGGGCCGGGAATACAGGCGCCTCATAGCCCATATCTGCAAACGACTTGCCGGCATCTACATAATATTTACCATCTTTCTCAGCACCACGGCCGGAAAGCATCTTACCGTCCAGTCCATCATAAAACTCTACAACATATTTACCATCCACACTGCCATCATTATTATGCCCCTGGGCAATGAAGTTCGTATCCCCATGAATCCGGTCAGATACCTTCGCATTATCAGTACCCAGCCAACTTTCAAAAGTCCATCCTTCCTTCACAGGATCTGTAGGCAGCTTCACATACTCATCATCTTTTACATACTGCGGGTTATCAATACTCTCACCATCCTGGTTGACCAGATCTGTAAGCATGACACCATCAGGGCCATAGAAAGTAACGCGCCACTGGTTACCGATATCTTCCCACTGTAAGTTAAACTTGGTCGGCTCACCATAAGTATTCACATATCTTCTCGCTGAAGAATCCTGATAAGTTCTCACCATGGTAACTGCTTTGGAATTATCATCGTTATTCTCAAAAGCACGGGCAGAGATAAACACTTCCATACCCGGAATCGTCAGGGAATTCAGCTTCAGCGCATTGGCAAATGCACCTTCCTGTATCTCGTTCACTGTTCTTGGCAGTGTTACGGACGAAAGATTTCCGCATTTGGTATTTCCAGGATCATTTCTGAAACAATCCTTCGGAATCACTGTCAAGCCAGAAGTTCGGCTTAAATCTATGGTGGTGATATGGTCACAGTCCTCGAAAGCGCCCGGCTTGATGGCACTGACCTTGCTTAAGTTCTCATCTCCCTGATCCGGAATCAACGCTGTGCCCACTAACCGGCCTCTTGCCGCCAGACATTCCTCTATCGTATAAGAACCGTCTGTATTGACAGAGTATACAATACCGTTTTGTGTCTTGTAATACTCGTTGTCTCCCACCATGACCATATTGTAACAGCCCCTGAAAGGTGCCGTTCCAATATCAGAACAATTGGGTCCCAATGTCACAGAGCGAAGCTTCTCACAACTGTCAAAAGCATAATCCGGAAGATAGTGTACACTGTTTAAGGTGATACTTTCCACACGATCATTACCGCGCAGGAAAATCTCTTCCCCCTCCGCTTCACATCTGTCATTATAATATCCGCTGAACAGACCCGGCTGTGGTCTGGTCTCATCGTCAGCATCACCTGTTATGCTGGTGTACATATTATAAGTTTCATTACCCAGTTTCGTTCTGGACAGATATCTGCTTGCATTATATTGATTAGCCGCTGTTCCCTCCACAGTAGGCTCAATCTCTTCCTTCGCATAGTTTCCTGTCATAAAACCATATACATCAATGGAATCTACACTTTCGGGTACCACAACATTCTTGACAGCATTGACAAGCGCGCTCTCCTCTGCCGTCAGATTGCGGTATGCATTGCCTGACTCCGCATTTGTAAGGACGCTGTAACGTTTATTCTTATGTGTGGCATCTTCCTCGTAGAAAGCTAATGGACGTCCATTAGCCGCCTGTACCACAAGGGGCTCAAACAGGAAATCTACCAGATCATTGCGGGTTGTGTCTGTAGTACCATCAGATGTAGTATCTCCACCGCCGGATGTAGTACCGCCACTGGACGTAGTATCCCCACCGGAACCACTTCCGCCTCCTGAAACAAATTCTGCACAAAATTTAGGATTTACCCATGGCCCATAAAACTCAGATTCATATACCGCTTCTTTCTCTTCCTCAGTCGCAGCGCTGTTCCAGCTGTTTTTGAAGTTTTCTCTCATAGAATCGTAGGTTTCGCCCCGGAATGTGTCATAATTGACCTGTTCCATCATTTCTCCATAAGAAGAAAATTTCAGTTTGGTATACTCTTCTTTATGCAGCTCATCAATCAAGTTATCAATCTGATCATACTTCGGATAGTCAAGAAGCGTCACATAACCGGTATTGGCGTCATACATTACTGTCTGATAAGTGGGCGAAAGACTCTTATAGCACACCCGCATACCGGAAGCAGGGTCAATCAGGTTATTCTTATCCATAGCCCATTCATAAGGTGCATATCCTTTTACAATGTCACCATGGAAGGTCAGTTCATCACTGCCCGTCTTAAACGCATCCTGTCCGACTTTAAATGCAGTATAGCCTGCCAGTGGTGAATGGAAAGTCACATCAACCAACTGACTACAGTCCGCAAATGCCCTGTCACCGATAGTCGTCACTGAATTACCGATGGACACCTCTGCCAGTCTCGGCCAACCTTTAAATACATCCGCATTAATCTCTGTCAGGGAATCATCGGGAATGGACAGAGATTTCACATTTTGATTTAAATCTTCATCTGAGAAACACCCTGTAGCAATTGCCGTTACCTTTCTGGTTCCCACCATCGGCAGAATATCCAGATCAATACCCTTGGCCTTAATCTCGCCCATGTGGTTTTTTCTTGCATCAGGTGTCAATGTACAGGATATGATAACTCCTGCCGGATCCACACAATACAGATACCAACCATTGCTGACTTCATAATATTCCTGTCCGTTCTCTACATACAGATAGGGAATCGGATTATCTTCCACTGCCATCTTAGCCGCCCATGTCGTGGTACGAGGGTCTGCCGGATCCACAGGATTCTTCATCTTAGGTCCTTTGACATAGAACTTGACGTTTGCCACATCCTTAAACAGCTTCTCCCCATCATAGGTCGCGTATCCACAGGCATACTGATCCCTGCCAGCCGGGAATTCCACAAAGGACAGATTCGTACACTCATGGAACATATTATCCGGCAGCTTCACCTGTGTCGTTTCCGTTCTTCCATATTTCTCAGGAAAAACAACTGACACAAGATTAGCACGCCCGGCAAACATAAAATCGCCAATGGTATTTATTTTCTTGTCAGCATCCGCATAAGACGGCATATCCAAAGGAAACGCAAAGGAAAGTTCATCACCGCCCGTACAGGCAAATGCACCCTTTCCAATCGATGCAATCTGTGCATTCTGCATTTTCACATCCTTCAGTGCCGGACATTCATAAAACGCAAAATCCCTAATCTTACAATTCTGTGATATGCTGTTTAAATCAAGATTCGCCAGTTTACTGCAATATGCAAAAGCACCATATCCAATTTCCTGGGTGGTGCTGGGTAGCTTGATACTGTCCACCGCAGTACGGTAGAAACATTCCGCCCCTATCGTTTCGGTTCCTTCACCGATAACCACCTTGCCCAGGGATCCACAATCTTTAAAGGCCTGATTGCCAATAAAAGAAGCATTAGCAATATTAATGTCCTTGATCAGGCTGGCGCCTTCAAAAGCATGATCCCCGATAAAGCTGATCATGGACGGCAGCTCCAGATTTTGAATACGGTTATTGCCTTTAAATGCACTGGCCCCGATACCACAGATCAGATAATTTGCTCTTTGTTCCACCAGATAACCGGCATCATCATTATAATAATCTAAGCCCGGCTGTCCTCCCTGCGCCACATAAACAATGCCACCCTTATCATCCTTGGGTCTCTGGTTATTGACTGCAACAAGAGAATACGGCTTGGACTGCCTTTTCAGAATAAGGTCATGTTCACAATAAAACTTTCTTTGTAAACCTGGATCCTGTATCTCCATTGGCATTTTGGCGAGGGAAGAATTTTTTAAATCATCAGATTCTCCATAGTCACCTGTTGTCTGGTCATAGCTGTCATCATATTTCTTATAAATCTGTCTCTGATTGGCCAGTTCTGCGGCAAAATAAGTTTCCAGAACATACTTGGTCTCTTCATCCTGGTATGTGCTGGTTTTATAATCACTATAGTTATATGTATATTCTTTGTCAGGAAGACAGTCAACATAGGTAGTTCCCCAATTAGAGCCACTGCCGTCATGCAGTCCTGTTCCATTCGGTCTTTTACCCTCGAAAAAGTTACGGAAAATATCCTGCTCAACCGTATAATATTTGGTATTTAACACCATGGGAAGATCGACTTTTTCAGCCATATATTCCCCGTTATACTTACAGATAATTCCGCGGGGACCATTTCCCAAGCCACTGCCCTGAATGTTTCTCACATAATACATGAACTGCCAGCTTAATGTTTTCTCACCGTCCACATCCCTTATTACCATGGATGCATAAGTTTTGGGAGTCGTCGTACCAGTCCCGTTATCTGTTCCCGCCTCAGCATCCGGATCATATTGATTCCAGATAGAGTTTTCATCCAGCTCTCCCTCTTTATCACCGGATTTTATCACAAATTTATTCAGGTTTGTAGCTGCCCAGGTGGCAATAGCCCCAGTCGAGCCTGCATCCGCATCAGACACATCATAAATAAAATCTCTTGCCACTGCATCCGCATGCACATCTTTTATGACAGTCGTGCCGCCAGGCCCCGGCGTGACATCACCGTCCTCTGCATAGTTTTCCGGCACAGGAATCGCGGCCACAGCGATAGATGTGACCATCAGAACTGCCGCAAGACTGCGTCTGACACTCCTCTTTAATCTTCTCTTGGTCTTTTTGACAGGTGCTTTCTTTGCCATAATTCTTCCGTCCCCTTCTGACAAAAATATATAATCCATCAAATCTATATCGACAGATTTACCTTTTTTATTTAGTCTTTTTCTGCTTTTATACATACTTTTATAAACATATGCATGTGCCCGCCACTTTACATATATTTTATTTTACTATATCTGAGAATTTATGCAAGTTTTTTTAGAGTCTGAGGCGCTATTCCTCATGCAAATACTGTCCGGGCTATCTTTTTCACACGTTCGCACAGATTATTTAATTCATTGGTCATGGTATTGATTTTTTCCATGTTTTCTGACTGGGACAGCACAGCATGATCCATGCCCTCTATCTTGGAAATAATTTCCTCAATGGACTGCCTCATTTCATTCAGGCTTTCCGAAATATGCTTGGATGTCTCATTACAGGAAACTGCCAGGCTTCCTACCTCGTCCGCAACAACAGCAAATCCCTTTCCCACTTCCCCTGCCCGTGCTGCTTCAATAGAAGCATTTAAGGATAACAGATTTGTCTGGGATGCGATTCCCTGAATCAAAGAAATAATCTCCAGAGATTCCTTTACCTTTTCATTAACCACAACCGTGGCATTTACGATACTGTGCTGCTTTTCGTTCAGTTCCTGTACACTGCCTGTTGTCTCTGCCACAACAGTACTGATCTTATCAAGTCCTGCCGCAAGACTATGTATACTCTCTTCCATATCAGCTTCAAAAATTTCCCGGCTGCGTTTCTGTTCTGTGATATCCAGTGCTGTAGCCGCCAGCACAATAGGTTTATGGGAAGAATCAAATACTCCCGTTACAGTCATCTGAAACCAACGGTAATTACCGTCCGCATGCAGAATACGAAATTCCAGATTCAGAGGCGGATTCTGTATTCCACTTCTTACATAATGCATAATCTGTTCCATAATGCTTTTTCGTTCTTCCCCATGAATGAGATTGGAATAGGAATCCGGTGAATTGGGAAAATCCTGTTCATTGCGAAAACCTAATAATTTTCTGAACTGTTCTGAATACCAGAATGGATTTTCCGGATTGGTAATATCCCCATTGATCACATTCATGCTCCAGGATCCTTCATTGAGGATAGAATCAATCGCATCATGTCTTTTGTTGGAAATATCCAGATCCACAGCATTATTGTGGGCTGTGGTAATATCCGTAATGATACCGATAAATTCAAACGGTTTTTTACCTCTCCACACAATCTCCCCTGCCATTCTCATCCAGCGCAGGCCGTTATGCCTGGTTTCAAAACGGTATTCCGTATCAAATTTCTTTTGCTGTGTAGAATCCCGGATAGTATCCTGAAACTCCTGAATGACCCGTTTCCGATCATTTTCATGTATCCTGGATGTCCAGGCGTCCACACTGTCTTCAAATTCACTGCGGTCTACATACCCGGTAATCTCACGGAATTCATCACTGAACATGACACGGTTTACCTGGGAATCTTCCCCAAAATACATTGACCACATGCCGGAGTGATTAATCCGGTTCAGCATAGTCATGTTTTCCCTGGCATGATTCAGCAGCAGATTTGCACAATTCAACAGGTTATTGAGGTTTTCCATTAATTCAGGAGCTTTTTCATCGGCTTCTGTACCGGATATTTTTTCAAATGTGCCAATCTGAAATGATTTCTGTGCCTGCATCTTCAATTCATCAACCAGCTTCCCCAGCCATTGATTCTTTTTCTTATGCATCATATGCTTTTCCTCTTTCTTTCACGTGGATTTTTACACCCCCAATGGTTGTATTTAATATAGCATAGCTTAAAGCGGTTGTACAGAAAAACGGTATCCGGAATACCTATAAATGATTTCATCTTAAAAAGCAGCAAGAGGGTGTTTTCGTCATTCACATCACCCTCTTGGCCACCACCACAAACCTTCCGTCTTCCTCAGAATAATCACAGGTAGACAAGGTTAAAAGTTCATCTCCATAGCTTGCCGTCACACCGGTATCATAGAGAGCCAGTGCCGCCATCTCCTGCATATTGGAATTAAACTCCTGTTCCGAAGCTGCATCCAGGAACTGATAATATTTAAAAATCACCTCATCTTCATTATAAATCCGGGAACGAAAAACGTACATGACCTCATACATTCCCTTTTCATATATTGTATCAAACTGAATGTTGGGATGCGCCTTACAATACTCTTCACTGCTGTACTTATTCAGACTTCCCAGCATTTTACCGGATTTCATATGATGCCCATAAATAATCAGATTGGTATTCCTGTGTACAATATCACAATCCTTATCGAGAAAAAGGCTTCCGTTTCTGTCATATTCCTGGTTAAAATTATGATCCATATAATATTCGTTATTGGATGTCTGCATCACCGGATAATCTATATTGGTATCATCAATCTTTAACCAGCCTATCATTTTCTTATTCTTGTTATACAGCGTCTGATACTCCTCCAGAACAGTAAGTTCCACCTCTTCCTCTTCTGTATAATGTATCGTCACCCCCGGCGTATATCCGGCCAGATTTTGTGAACCCTTAAGCTGCGAAAGACTTTCATAGTCCATCTGTGTTCTGTCTGCGAAATAGGAATATGTCCCGAAATAACCAAAACATATCACTGCCACAACACCGCATACGATTACCGTAATCTTACGCCTTCTCTCCTGTCTTTTTAATTCTGCCAGGATTTCTTTCTTCATATCCGCATCATACTTCTCCAAAGATACAGAAGACTCGTTACTTTTTTTATCTTTTTTATTTGGGGATTCTATGGACTTTTTCTGCCGGGACGAAGATGTTTTCCCAACCTTACCTCTGTTTTTTTTGCGCAGGTCTATTCTGCTGTTCTGATCATATCCCTGCTTTTTAAATTCCTGAGCCAGTTCAAAAATTTCATCATCAAAATCATTCCCGACCGCAGTTTCAAACCGGAAGCTGCCTGTCTGCATCTTAGTATAGAGTGCGATTACTTCTCCCGGTTGTTCCATATTAACCTGTTTCTTGATCTCATCTATCTTGGCCTTATCCCGCAGAGCAGCCTTATAGTCTGCCTCTGTTCGGAATTTTCTGCCTGCCACCTCAAATCCGGCCATCTGGGGTCGCTCCTTTATCTGCATATTATCAGAATTATTTTACTACATCCAGGATTTTATGCAAGTATTTCATGGTTTTCTTTTGCGGTTTGATATGATTCCAAAGTCACTCCAAGCGCTGTACATGCCTGCTCCAGAGTAAGATTTAAATTATGCATGGCGTTGTCAACAGAATATACCAGGTTTTTTTCTATTCCCTTTTCTATTCCCTGCTCTACTCCATATAGTTCCGCATCTTTCAGTCTGCGCTGGTAATCTTCTCTCGCTTCGTACTGCATACGCGCTCTTTCATCAGCTGTCAGTTCTTTTAAAGTTACCACACATTCTTTAATTCCCTCATTTTCTTTCGCCAACATCCTCATCTCCTCCCAGCTTGCCGCCTTAAACACCTGTGCCCAATGATATAATTCCGGCATCTTTTCCTCATCTTCTTTTTTCCCTAACTGATTTAATTGTAACACACGAATTGACATTTTGTCACTATACTTATGTCCGGTATTATAATGATAAAAATAATAATCTGTATACAGTTTTGCCGGGAATCCCTTGGGCGTAAAATCCAGAATTCCTATATGGATTGTCTGTTTAACACTTTTATAAGACTCTCCTGTCTGTAACTGGTCAAATTCCCTGCTCAAATAAGTGAGGGATCTTTCCTCCCAGTTTCCTTCATCCTCCACCTGCATTTCAATATCGACAATCCTACTGTCATTCAGATCTATACGAAGATCCAGCACAACGGATTTATCATCAATTACATCCCCTTCCCGGATTGGATTCAGCACCTTGACTGTCTTGATTTCTTCTATTTCCATATCAAGAAGAGCACATAATAATCCCTTTAATGCCCTGCTATTTTCTTGAAACACCTTTTTAAACATAAAATCATTGGTCATCCTGTACTTGACTTCACCTCTGGGAAACTCATATTCCCACCCTTCTTTTCTTTCGTTTTCTTTTGTCTGCATAATCTGCTCCCTTCTTTTCGTCGGAAATATTCCATGCAGATTAAATATAAGAGATATCTGCCGCGGTATATCCCCAATCCTATTATCAGTTACTCTCTCGGAATCTCAGAGCGAAATGCCCCTTAAGATGTCCTTGACGGACATTAGAATGATTTTTGTAGAATCCAAGTAAAATCAGCATATCATATTCCCCTGGATTCTACAAGCATAAATTATGATAACTTTCAGGTTATATCTTCCCCAGCACCGTCGGAATATGGTTCTGCAAGAAATTATCCTGTAAGTCTGAAAGCCCCTGTTCATTCAGCTCCTGCACTAAAATATTACAGACTGCCTCAATAACCAGGACCCTTCCATCATTGGTGTTCAGATTATACACATAATCCTGTGGTGAAACCCCTTCCCAGGCCGCCGCCGGATCCGGTATCTGATAAAGCAGGCCCAGCATATCACCTATTTCTTTGCAGGCTGCAAGGTTTTGCATCCCCCTGTGCATCCACTTATAAAAGGGGGCATAGGTTTTGTTCAGAAGATAAACCAGATGCATACTTTCTTTTACAAACTCCGTAAGCGCTATCTCTGCCGCGATCCGCTCTCCACGTTTCATGGCACGGGCATAATTATACTGTCCGGCCTGGGCCGCCTTCGCCATGCTGTCCGCTATCTTTCTGATCCATACGCCATGGGGATAATACTGTATAAGGCCTTCTCTGATCTGGCTGAATTGTAAGAGATGATCTTCAAACACTCTGCCATTTACGGCCGTAGCCAGCATCTCTTCCGGAATGGCCAGCCATTCTGCATCTGTCTTTGGCACACTGCACCGCCCGATGATTTCTTCATAAAAGGATTCCAGGCACAGAATCCCAACCCGGCCTTTCCCCTGCTCTTCTTCCATACGCTCTGCAACCCCCATAAATTCTTTGGGCAAAGCATCGTATGCCGCCTGCATTTTGGCACCGTATTCCCGGTAGATTTCTCTGGGCAGCCAGATACAAAAAGACGGTCCATAGTCATGATCTCTGGATATCTCGTCATCAAATCCAAAACATTCGGATCCATAACCTACAAGCCCCGCAGCGGCCTGATCTCTAATCTGCGGAAACTGCTCCTCAAGCATAGACTTTCCATAGGTTTCATAATATTTTTCCGCTAATTCCAAGCCTTTCATCTGCCAAATTTCTCCATTACTTCCCTGGCCTTAGCCACATAACGGTTCTGCCCCTGCGTATCGCCCATCTTCTCACAGACAGCCGCACAGTTTTCACACAGGACGCCGTAACTGACATTCTCACCATAATGAAATTTTACTTTTTCCAGCGCCCGCTCATAATATTCCAAGGCTTTCTCATACTCTTCCATCCGGTAGCAGGCCTCTCCCATACCGGCCAATGCGCCGCTGTAATGCTCATCTGTGCCCTCCCCGTCTTTCTCGAAAATAGCAAGTGCCCGTTCCAACAGCGTCTTTGCCTCCTCCGGCTGTGAAAGCTTAAAATACACCAGTGCCATGTTCGTAAGCGTCACCGCCGTCTGTATTTCACCGCCCTCTGTTTTCTCCATAATGGCAAGTGCTTTCTTGGAACAGGCAACAGCCTCTTCATTCTCATCCATCTTCTCCAGCAGGATGCTCATATTATTATACAGTCCGGCATAGCGGTAATCCTCCGGCGGTATGATTCCTTCGTAAATCTGAAGTGCCTGTCTGTAAAAGCGCAGTGCATGAGCATAGTCTCCAGCCGCACGATAGGCGGTAGCCGCATTTAAAAGCGTGGTTGCAAAATGCTCCGTATGATCCAGCTTCAACTCTTCCATCAGAAGAAGCACATCTTCCGCCGCCACATAGGCTTTCTCAAAAGCTGAGGTGCTGCGGTAAAATCCAATCATTTCATTACAGATGGAAATATAGGCCGCATAGTCTTCTTCCTCTTTGGCCTGCTCCAGTGACGAAACCAGAAAGGAATCAATCCTGTCAATTTCATTCCTCTCAAAATAAGAATCCAGAGTTTCAAAAAAAGTATCAATGTTCATAATGGCCTCACACCTCCCTGCCGGAATCTTTTCCCTGCGCTGTTTTTAATATCTTCCGTTAAAAATCTGGGCAATCGGGGAATCATCCGACAGAATCACAGTCTTATTATCCCCTACCATGCTCTCTTCCAAGGCATCTAACGCACGCACAAAGGAATAAAAATCCGTCTTCTCCGGATCCGAATAGGCATCCGACAAAATACGCATATACTCAGCCTCTCCTTCTGCAATGGTTGCTTCCGCCTTGGCCTTGGCATCAGAAAGCATGATGGATACCTCTTTGTCTGTGGTATTCTCAATCTTCTTCGCCTCCGACTTACCTTCTGCCGTATACTGGGCTGCAATATTCCCACGCTCCGAGATCATACGGGTATAGACAGCCTGTTTATTATCGTCCGGCAGATCCAATTTCTTCACTTCCACCGCCACAATTTCAATACCATACTGTTCTTCCACATGATTGATCTGGCTCATAATTTCTTCCGTCAGGGAAGTAATCTCAATGACTTCTTCCTCTTCGGAGAGGTTCAAATCATTGCCTGTGATGTCATTCTCCACTTCCGCCACAGTAATGGTCATCTTGCCGTCCCGGCTCCTGATGACCTCATCCTGTTTCATGTTGGAAATGGTATTCTTGGCTGCATTATAGACAATGGCATCAATACGCCCCTCTGCATTATTCACCGAACAGCTTAAGGTCTGGGCAAATTTTAAGGGATCTGTCACATGCCAGAGAACATAACTGTCTACAATCATGGTTTTCTTATCGGAAGTTATCACATCGGAAGCAGGAAGATCATAGATCAAAAGCTCCTTTGGCACTGTGTCCACCGACTCAATAAAGGGAAGTTTAAAACTAAGACCCGGCACCGTCACCACTCTGTCCACGCGGCCAAACTGTCTTATCAGTTTAAACTGATTCTGTCTGGTGACCACCAGACAATTGAGCAGAAAAACCACTGCCACCATCGCAAGGATGCCTATTACCACCCCAAATCCGCGGCCCCTTTTCTTATTTTTTTTATTTTTCTTCTTGGTGCCGTCAGAATTGAAATACTCCACATTTCCATTGTTGTTCTGTGTATATTCAGCCATGTTTATTCCTCCCCTTCCGTATCATGATCCGTATTCCCTTCGTCCGGCGCATTATTTATGGATGAGGTATTATCGGAAACGAAACTGTCTAAAGGAAGTACCGTGCTGGTATTGCCATCCGCGCTCTGAATGACCACCTTAATCCCCGGCAGAATATCTTCCACCGCCTCATAAAACATACGTTTCTTGGTCACTTCCGGATATTTTGCATACTCTTCATACATGGCGTTAAACCGAGCTACCTGTCCATTCGCCTCATTGATTCGCTGCTGTTTTGCAGCCTCCGCATCCTGTAATATTTTGTCTGACTCAGCCTCCGCACCGGGAATCTGTTCATTGCGGTACTTGTTGGCATTATTTAATGCAGTCTCCTTCCCCTGTTTGGCCGTCTCCACTTCCTTGAAGGCATTTTCCACTTCTATGGTAGGCGGTGTTGCGTCCTGAATTGTGATATTGACTAGCTGAATACCAATATCATAATCTTCCAGTTTATCCAGAATCATCTGTTTGATGTTGGACTGAATCTCATTCTTACCTGTGGTCAGTACACTGTCCACGCTGTAGGAACCAATGGTCGTCCGGATACAATTCTGGGCTATATTTTTTAAGATCAGTTCCGGATTCTCTGAGGCATAAAGCGCCTTCACCGGATCTGTAACCCTGTACTCTGCGTAAAAATCCACATAAATGAAGTTATAATCAGAAGTAATCATCAGCGCATCTTCCACATCTTCCCCAAGGTCCTGCTGATACCCGATACTGAATCCCTGAATGGTGGTATTTACCTTGGTAACAGTCTGAATAAAAGGTATCTTAAAATGAAGACCTGGTGTAGTCACTGCCTTTGGCGAGCCAAACGTACATACCACAGCCTGTTCTTCTTCCTGAATGGAATAATAAGAGCTGCTCACCAATAACAGCAATACCAGGACTGCCAGTACAATTTTAAACCCTGTCATCCACTTTCTGACCTGGTCTATACCGGGACCTTGCTCCTTCATCTTTTTATTTTGTCCAAACATGGTTTCCTCCTTTGGCCTTCACAGATTCTTTTTCAATCACAGAATTTCCTGCTTTTTTCTGTGTGGCATCTATGTTATTATATATCATGACCATAAGAATGACTAATTAAAATTTACTAAAATAACTGATAAATTACCAGAAAGGCTGGATGACTGCATGAGAATTATTTTTATCAGACACGGAGATCCCGATTATCAGAATGATACACTGACCGAAAAAGGCATCCGGGAAGCGAAACTGCTTTCCGAACGAGTGTCTTCATGGAATGACATCACACAATTCTATTGTTCCCCGCTGGGACGGGCGAAGAAAACAGCTTCCTATTCCCTGGAAAAGACAGGTCGGGAAGCCATTACTTATGAGTGGCTTAAGGAATTTTCTTATTTTATAGATGACCCGGTGACCGGCCGTCACGGCGTTCCCTGGGATTTCATGCCGGAATACTGGACACAGATTCCACAGATGTATGATAAAGAAGGTTGGAAAGAGACTGAAATATATCGTTCCAATCCGGAACTTCTGCCTGCCTATGAAGAGGTTTGTGCGGGATTGGACAATCTTCTTGCCTCTTATGGTTATAGGCGGCACAATAATTATTATATCCATACACCAAAAATAACAGAAGACAGCGACAGCACCGGACATAGTCAGGATACCATCGTCATCTTCTGTCATTTGGGCGTCACCTGTATGATGATGAGTCATCTGTTGGGCGTCTCTCCGGCAATCCTGTTGCACGGTTTCTATCTGGCTCCCACCTCTGTCACCATTCTGGCCTCCGAGGAAAGAATGAACAGCAATGCCTTCTTCCGGGTGCAGGTAATGGGTGATACCTATCATCTGCTGCAAGGCGGTGAACCCGTCTCCGCCGCCGGTTATTTTACCGATCCGTTCCAACAATGAGTGGAAAGCTTTTCTATCTCACCCTGTCCGGGAATCCTACCTTCCGCTGTACCTTGCGGAGGGTTTTTGTTGCATAATAATTTGCCTTTTCCGCATTTTCTTTGATGATTTTATCAATATAATCTTTATTCTTCCCAAGCTCCTCGTATTTATCCTGTAAAGGCTTCAGGACACTTACCACAGCCTCCCCCACAGCCATCTTAAAGTCCCCATAACCTTTGCCGTCAAATTCCTTTTCCGTCTCTTCCGGTGTCTTACCGGTACATGCACAATAAATATCAATCAGATTGTGGATTCCCGGCTGTTCTTCATTATATCGCACCTGTGCCTCCGAATCGGTAACTGCTCTTTTAAACTTGCGGATGATGGTATCCGGATCATCCATCAGATAAATACTGCCATTCGGATTTTCGTCGGATTTGGACATTTTCTTATCCGGGTTCTGAAGGCTCATGATCTTGGCTCCCGCTTTGCCGATATAAGGCTCCGGAATCGTAAACACATCTCCATAAATGGCGTTAAAACGCTGCGCAATATCCCTGGTAATCTCCAGATGCTGTAACTGATCCTTTCCTACCGGAACCACATCCGCCTGATACAACAGAATATCCGCCGCCATCAACACAGGGTAGGTAAACAGTCCGGCATTGATATTATCCGCATGTTTCGCTGCTTTATCTTTAAACTGGGTCATACGATTCAATTCTCCCATATAAGTAAAGCAATTCAAGATCCAGGATAATTCCGCATGTCCCGACACATGCGACTGATAATATAGACAGTTCTTTTCAGGGTCGATTCCCGCCGCAATATAGAGTGTCAGAAGATTCCTGGCCCGTCTTCTCAATTCAGCCGGATCCTGTCTTATGGTTATGGAATGTAAATCTACCACGGAATAAAAACACTGATACTCATCGCAGAGTGTCACCCAATTCTTCAGTGCACCCAGATAATTCCCCAATGTCAGATTACCCGTTGCCTGCATCCCGCTGAATAATACTTTATTTCCGTCTATCATAATTCTTTTGCCTCCTAACTCATACGCTTGTACCAGAAATCAGTTTATCATCGCCCTTTCCTTTCGTCAACCGAAAAGAAAGGGCGTGCAATTACTTCTCTTCACAGCCACAGGTGGCGCCGTTTCCGCTAAACGGTCTCGACTCAAAACGTGGCTCAAACCTAGGTTCATCACACGGACATGGTTCCGGCTCTCTGTTACAGCAAGGTGGTTTCGGCGGTTCTATTTCACAGCCACAGCCCCTGTCTGCCTGACCGCAGTTCCCATTCCCGTTCTGTCCGCAGAAAAATAACAACAGAAGGATCCAACAACAATTCATAAGGCCTCATCTCCTTTTTTTCTCATACCATATCCTATGCACACACAAAGGAGACGCCACTTGTCCTGCTGTCCTTATTCTGCATCTGTTTTATTTATGTTTTCTCTGTCTTTTCAGTATCCTTGTCCGGATATAGCGAAAAGTCTTCTCTTCTCCCTGTTCCGCCAGCATATGCAATAAAGACTCCAGAAGTTTTCTGGTCTTCGGATGCAGCGGCGGCGGTGTCTTGGCCGACATATAATAGGCCAGAGGATCCTGATCCGTATAGGCTTCTTTATGATAAACTTTACAGGCTGCCACCCTGTCCATAAACATTTCCACTATATAGCGGACAGGCATCGGCGCTGGTGCCATGCCGCCTTCAATATCCCGTGTACTGTAGTCAATCCAATACTCATAATGATGTTTGTTGCGGCCCTTGTGATGCAGCCAGGCCGATGAATATCCAATCTCTTCTCTCTCTGCGTTATTGGGGCTTCTGTCTCCCTGCCAGTATCTGACGCCCACAATAAACTCTATGGGACTGTACTTGGATAGGTCATGGAACAGTCCCTGACGGTAAAGCCCTACCCGAAAGCACCCCTGCATGACCAGCCACTTATGGTAAGTGATCGTCTTAAAATGTTTCCACGCCTTATTCATAACTTATTCTTCTTTTCTGCTCCTGTCTGCTTTTTCTGATGATTTCTAATCGTTCTGTCGGCCGATGCATTTATGCTTTTTACTTCCGGCATATCCGTGGCCGTATAGATAGAAATTGTCCTGGGCGGTATACATATTTCCTGAGAAGTCTCCTTCATCTCAATCTCCGGCACCTCCCTGGCTGTCGTTACAAGATGAGACCACTGTTTTCCCTTCGGAAGTTTCGGCAGTCCCAGATAATGTAACTCCCAATGCATATTGACTGCAATATAGAAGAAACTGTCATCCTGTTTCCCGTCTTTTTCTCCATAATATCCACAGTACATGATACCGATGGTGTGACTGGCCGGCGCTATATCCGGTTTCCACGCCTCCTGTCCATGAACGGAAATATCCGGATAACCACAGGAAAGAAAATCTGTTCCCCTGAGGGCTGTCCGACTGTGCAGAATCGGATGTGCCTTACGCAGAGCAATCAGCCCCTTCGTATAATCCAACAGTTCCCCTCCGCTCTGGGTATGGTTCCATTTAATCCAGGCCACAGCATTATCCTGACAGTAAGGATTATTATTGCCGTCCTGGGTATTGCCAAATTCATCACCGCTATACAGAAGCGGCGTACCCTGGGACATGAACAGCAGTGTCATGGCATTTTTCATCTGTCTTATGCGCAGTTCCACAATCGTTTTCTTACGGCTTTTCCCTTCTATGCCGCAGTTCCAGCTGCAATTATAATCTGTCCCGTCCTGATTGTCCTCCCCATTTTCCTCATTATGCTTTCGGTCGTAGGACACCAGATCCATCAGCCGGAAGCCATCCCATTTGGCTATATAATTAACCGTACCCGTCTCCCATTGCTGCTCCCGCACATGACATAGAAAGGCATCGAGCAAATTATCGTCTCCCTTTAAGAAACGGCGCATGTCATAGAGAAAACCATCATTCATCCACCCAATGCTGCTCTGTCTGCCCTCCATAATCTTTGAGTACCTTCTGTCAAACAATAACATGGTATCCGTCAGCATCGGTTCTCTAGCCAGCAATTCCATGGGAAGTTCCGCCCCCATCAAATGAAATCCATCAATATGATACTCCACCACCCAATATCTTAAAATGTCCAGTATTTCCACAGGCGATACTTCCGGCGGAAAATAAAACTGCATGGCAACACCAATCCCGTTCTCATGAAGGGACCGAACCATTCTCTTATATTCCACCACCGGATACCGCTCAGATGCATAGGCACACTTTGGAATATAATAAAGTCCCTTCTGATAGCCCCAGTAATTTAGCCGGCGCGGTTTCTCCCCGTCTTCTTTCTCCGAAAGATTCTGCCGGTAGGATAGCACTGCCTCCTCCATGGTCTGTATGGTATAATCAGGCATCACTTCATCAAACTCATAGGTTGGCATGAGAAGCACCATATTAATTCCCAATTCCCGTAAATAAGGAATTTTCTCTACGATACCACTGTATGTGCCTTTATGCCTGACCCCGGAAGACGAATGTTTTGTAAATCCACGTACATGCAGAGCATACAAAATGGCATCTGCATAAGAAATTCCAAGCGGAGCATCTTCCTGCCAGTCAAACGGCCGCTCTCCCGCTTCACATCTGGGAATTGCCTTTTTAACCGCACCATAACGATAAAGATTCTCCACACCCTTACAATAAGGATCCTGATACATCTCCTCTCCCTGATAAAGAAGATAATGGCAGTCTCTGTCATGATACTCCAGAATCAGCATCGAACAGACTGCCCCTACCCTGTATTCTTCCGGAAAAGGTATCTTAAGACCCCGTGTATGTTTTCTATCATATAAGATTACTCCGGCCTCACAGCGCGAACCGTCCTGCTTCCTTCTATCACACACAGCCGCAATACGAAGACCTTCCTTCTGAAAGGATGCACCCAGTGGATAGGCCTGTGTCCTTGTCACCTGGAATTTTTTTTGCATGCGAACCTCCATCTGTCTCAGTCAAAATTTCTGTCAGTATCATTATTTTACCATACAAATTACAAATACTGTATATAAATTTATTTATAGATTGCATCTTCTCCCTGTTTTCTGTAAAATATAGGCAACACTCACACCGTAAAAGGAGGCGTTTGTATGGGCAAAAATGACAAGGATAAGACAGAAGAAGGCTTTGACACAGAGGAAATGACCGTGGAACTTGATCTGGATGACGGCACCAAGGTCACTTGTGCCATTGTCACAATCCTGACTGTAGCCGGGAAGGATTACATTGCACTTCTGCCGCTTAACGAAGACGGTGAAAACGCAGACGGCGAAGTCTGGTTCTATCACTATCATGAAAATCCCAACGACCCAGATGAAGAACCGGAACTGGGATATATTGAGGATGATGAAGAATACGAGGCCGTGGCAGACGCTTTCGATGAGTATCTGGACAATGCCGAGTTTGATGAACTGGTAGATTAGGATAAAGAATTTAAGAACCGGGAAGGGCCGTCTTTCCCGGTTCTTCCTTTATGCGCCAACAGACACAGCTTATGCCTGGCCCTGGTCATGGCCACATAGAACATCCGCCGTTCTTCCTCAATCTCTTCCTGCGTCACTGACCTGGCAGAAGGAATCTGTCCTTCATTGCAGTCCGGCAGATACACCGTATCAAACTGAAGACCCTTGGACGCATGCATGGTCATCAGCGCAATCCCATGATTCTGCTCCGCCGGCTCCTGTAACACTTCTGTATAGTGGTCTATAAAATCATTCATGTCGTCCACTGTCATGAACTGCCTGGAAAATGTCTCAAATTCCTCCGCAACCCGTACAAGTTCCTGCGCCTGTTTCGCACCATACTTTTCCCGCAGAAAACCTTCATAACCAATCACCTTGCGAATATAGCGAATCTGTAAATGAGGCCTTTTGTCCGCCAGACAGTCCAGATTCTGAAAAAGCCTGTGCAGTGTCTTCTGCATGGCAGGCATATGCTGATACCACTTAACCAATTCTTCTCTGTCTACCTTCTCCGCCGACAGGCTGTCCCGTTTCAGGTAACGCAGCGGTCTGTTCATAATACGTAAGAAATATTTTCTGTCATATTTCCCCTGCCCAAGCGCAAGATAGGCTCTGATATCCCAAATCACAAAATGTGCAAAACGATTCTTTTTCTTCTCCTTCATCACATAGGGAATCCCTGCGCCATGCAACACCTGTGCCCACAGACCACAGGCAACATTGGTCCGGCAGATAATGGCACTGCCTGTAAGGGTGTCTTCCTTCTGTTCTTGTAACAGATACTCCACAAATGCCTTTTTCAGCGCCTCCTCATCCGGGCACATACATAATTCCAAACCGTCCCCTTTACTGTGCACTGCCTGAATATCCTTGGGCAGTCGTTTGATATTCTCTGTTATGACACGCCCGGCCGCCTCCACGATTTCTGCGTGACACCTGTAATTTACCGCCAGGGGAATCTGCACAGCCTGCGGATAATCTGCCAGAAACTGCATCATGCTGTCCGGACTGGCACCCCGGAATCCGTAGATGGACTGGTCATCATCTCCCACAATAAAAAGATTATCCTCCGGCGCCGCAAGCAGTTTCACGATTTTGTATTGTACTGGTGAAATGTCCTGGAACTCATCCACCAGAATATAACGAAACTGTGCCTGCCATGCCGCAAGGCAGCAAGCATCCTCCCGCAGCAGAGTAAGACAACACTGCATCAGGTCATCAAAGTCAAACTGCTGAAACTCCTGTAAATAACTCTGATATTCATGCAGCAGAAACATAACGTCATCAGGCGTCATCTTTTGAATCGGTATACTACTCTCTTTCCTGCCGGCTTTACAACTGCTGATGACCGAAAGGATTTCTTCCATATCTTCCTCCTGTAGATAACAAAACCGTCTGTGCATATGCATGATCTGCCTGATCAGTTTTCTTCTCTCAGTCTCTGTGATAATGGTATAGCCGCGATACTGCGCTGACTGTTTCAGAATATGATAGAATATCGCATGAAAGGTGCCGAACCAGACCGGAGGCTTTTGTCCTTCCATGAGGGTAAAGAAGCGCTGCTGCATTTCCAGTGCGGCAGCTTTGGTAAAGGTGATCACCAGGATGTGGCTGGGATCTATGTTTTCTTCCAGAATAAGATGTCGGATACGGTGTACGGTTACAAAGGTCTTTCCACTGCCGGGCCCGGCCAGAATCTGTGCCGGGCCCGCAATGTGACAAATCGCCTTCTCCTGCTCAGGCGTGCATGTCATTACAGACACTTGTCAGTTTATCAATGCCTCTGCGGATTCTCGCAAGAGACTCTTCCTTTCCCAGAATTTCCATAAGTTCCGTGGCACCGCCAGGTGTCATCTGCTTACCGGACACGGCGGTTCTCACGGGCCACATCACATAACCGTTCTTGCATCCTTTACGTTCCACATAAGAAGAAAGCACCGCATAGAGAGCGTCATTGCTGTAATCCTCCTGTACCTCCAAAAGAGGCAGTACTTCCTGTAAGACTTCTAGCGAAGTCTCTGCGTTGGTCTTCATTTTCTTATGGGTATACATCTCCACATCGTAATCCGGCAGTTCATCAAAGAAATCCACATGTTCCCTGATGTCCGGGAAAATCTCAATCCGGGTCTTTACCATGGCCGCAATCTTCTTCAGATTCAGATCCTTGGTGACCACTTCTTTCAGATAAGGCTTGGCCATCTCATAGAACCGATCAAAATCCATGGCCTTCATATACTCGCCGTTCATCCATTTTAATTTCGTATAATCAAATACCGCCGGAGACTTGGACAGATGATGATAATCAAATTTCCCCACCAATTCATCCAGTGTAAAGATTTCATTATTATCCTCCGGACTCCATCCCAAAAGCGCCACAAAATTAACAATTGCCTCTGAAAGGAATCCCTGTTCGATCAGATCCTCGTAAGAGGAATGTCCGCAGCGTTTGGAAAGCTTTTGGTGCTCCTCATCCGTGATCAGCGGACAATGTACATACTCCGGCACCTTCCAGCCAAAAGCATCATAAAGACGATTATACTTCGGGGAAGAAGAAAGATACTCATTGCCTCTCACCACATGGGTAATCCCCATCAGATGATCGTCCACCACATTGGCAAAGTTATACGTGGGATAACCGTCCGATTTAATCAGGATCATATCATCCAGTTCCGCATTGTCCACCGTAATATCCCCATAGATATCATCATGAAAAGTGGTGGTGCCTTCCGTCGGGTTATTCTGTCTGATCACATAGGGCTTCCCGGCAGCCAAATTCGACTCAACTTCTTCCTTCGTCAGATGCAGACAGTGCTTATCGTAAATATTAATCTCCTTACCGGCCACCGTCTGTGTCAGAGAGGCAAGACGTTCCTTGTCGCAGAAACAATAATAGGCCTCCCCTTTCTCTACCAGCTGCTTTGCATACTGCATATAAATGCCCTGCTTCTGTCTTTCACTCTGTACATAAGGGCCCACACCGCCATCCTTATCGGGGCCTTCGTCATGCATCAGTCCTGTATGCTCCAGCGTACGGTAAATAATATCCACCGCCCCTTCCACATAGCGTTCCTGATCGGTATCCTCAATCCGCAGAATAAAATCCCCGCCTTCATGTTTGGCAATCAGATAAGCATACAGGGCTGTCCGCAGATTGCCCACATGCATCCTTCCTGTTGGGCTGGGTGCATACCGTGTTCTTATTTTCTCCATCTCTGTTTCCTCTCTGTCTATTTTTGATCTGGTATCTTCCTGGACGCTGACTCCTTGAAAGCACTCACTGCTTTGGCTGCCGCCGGCACTGCGATATTGGTTCCCGCACCTGCCACACAGCCGCCGGGACAGGCCATACCTTCAATCAGACAGCCGTTCTTCTTCCCGGCCTTGGCTAACATCAGCATCTTCTTACACTCAGAAAGACTTTCCGCATGCTCGATATGCACTTCCACATCGGGATAGTATTCTCTCACACATTCCTCAATGGCACTGGCCACGCCGCCTGCCACACCGTAACCCCGCCCGGCACCGGTAGCGCCCTTCATCTCATCCAAGGCCTGAATCTCCTTTAAGAAAATACCCCTGGCTTCAAAAATACCCGTCAATTCCTCAAAGGTAATCACAAAATCCACATCCGAGCGAATCGTTCGTCTGGATGCCTCCAGTTTTTTGGAGGCGCAGGGCCCGATAAACACCACTTTTGCATCCGGGTGTTCTTCTTTGATCAGCCTGGCCGTAGCCACCATAGGTGTCAGCGCATTGGATATTTTGTCGATGGTTTCCGGGAAAAACTTCTTGGCCAAAACCGACCAGGAAGGACAGCAGGAAGTCAGACTGAACGGCAGATTGCCTGTTGCAACTTCCTTTGCATAATGCTCCGCCTCCACTATCGCGCCCATATCCGCGCCGATAGCTGTCTCATACACATCGTAAAATCCCAGTTCCTTTAAAGCTGTCTTTAACATATCCGGCGTCACATCCGGGCCAAACTGCCCTGCAAAAGCAGGTGCCACCTGAGCAATAATCTTACCGCCCGCCTGCATTGCACGAATCAACTGGAAAATCTGGGATTTATCCGCAATTGCACCGAACGGACAGTTTACCATACACTGGCCGCAGGACACGCACAACTCATTGTCAATCACTGCCCTGCCTTTATTATCGTTTTTGATGGCATTGACCCCGCAGGCACCTGCACAAGGTCTCACCTGATGGGATATTGCATCGTAAGGACAGATTGCCTTACATTTACCACACCGGATACATTTCTCCTGATCGATCACTGATTTGCCGTTCTTCATGGAAATAGCCCCCCGCGGACATACCTCCCGACAGGGATGGGCCACACAGCCCATACAGTGATCCGTCACATGATACATATTCTCCGGACAGGCATTACACGCCGAAGGAATCACCTGCATCAGCGGCGGTTCATAATATTTCTCCGAAATATTACTCTCCTCAAGCCCCTGTGTCAGATGTACCGGCTGGTTCTCCGGCCGAAGAGACAATCCCATGGCCAGACGGATCCGTTCCCTCACGATCGCCCGTTCCCGGTAGATGCTCTCATACTCTGATTCATCATAGTCTACTATCTTATAAGGCAGCGCCTCAATATCATCCTTCAGATTATCAGAATGATAAGCCAGATTGGCCACTTCCTTGAAAATACGTCGTCTGTTCTTACGGACCTGCGTATCAATTCCTCGCATGTTATCCCTCCAACTTATATGGTTGTTAATATTTTCACAAACTTTTTATATACTTTCCCTCATATACACACTTATTCTTGCACAAACCATGGCGGAAGTCAATATGCTCATGGTACACCTTTCAAACCGCTTCTATATGGATTTGACATTTCAGCTTTTCTTTTCTATGATTACATACAGATTCTATAATATATTATAGGTAATTGTGAAACTCTTTTACAAAAAGGAGAAACTTGTTATGGAACTCACCCTACAGACTGCCAACGAAGCCCTCCTGGCAGCATCCAAATCAAATCCAGGGCCCTGGACTGACCACTCCCGTTATGTGGCAATGGCCTGTCAGAATATTGCCGCCCGCTGTGAGAATCTGTCAGCCGATTATGCCTATCTTCTGGGGCTCTTACATGATATCGGACGTTATGCAGGTGTTACTTCCGAAAAACATCTGATTGACGGCTACCGCTACTGTATGGAACGTAGCTGGGAGAAGGCCGCGCAGATCTGTATTTCCCATGCTTTTATGATACAGAATATTGAAAGCTCCATCGGAGAATTTGATGTAAGCGAGGCAGACTACCGGTTTATGAAAGACTTCGTGAAAAACGCCCGGTACGATGATTATGATCTTCTCGTACAGCTTTGCGATTCCCTTGCCCTTCCCACCGGCTTCTGCCTCCTGGAAAAACGTTTTGTGGATGTGACAATCCGCTACGGGGTGCATCCTTTCACCATCCCCCGCTGGCAGAAAATCCTGTCCATCAAAGAATATTTTGAAACCAAAACCAAATGTTCTATCTACGACCTGCTTCCCGGCGTCATTGAGAACAGCTGCCGCTGACAGGTCAGCGCCTCCTCCTGCGAACCCAGATTACGATACCGTTCACCAATAAAATACCCGGTACGAGAATGACACAGACCACCGAAGCTGTCATGACCGTCTGCGCAGAAAATACCAGGGGACTCATAGAAAAGCTTTTGGCCGGAATCCCCACCACGCTCTCATGATCTGCCAGAGAACTGATCATACTGCAAAAAAGCTTTTCATTGTTGCCCGGCGTCATGTCATCCGCCATATCCGTAAACAGATTTTCACTGGACACAAACAGCGCTCTGGAAATCTCACCGCTTCCCGTCTCCTTTTCCGCCTTGAGACCGACTACGAAGGGCCCCTCGATATCTCCCTCCTGCCTGCTGTAATCCTCTCCGTTTGACACACCCACCTTACTGAAGGAATCTGCACTGGTAGTCAGCAACGGTGTATAATAAACATCTTCCGCCATATCATCATAAGTAAGTCCTCTGGAGAAAGGTGCGAAAACCGCCCCGTTTGTCAACTGATCTGTGATATCATCACTGGCAATCTCCGGGAAAAGATAATAAGGATTCTGGTAATAGTGCTCCCTGTCTTCCTCCACGATTACACCATCCACTACAGATACCCCATAATAAGCAAGTACACTGTCAAAATTCGTCATCTCCACATCCACCACAGTCGGCACAAAAAGAGCGTTACCCCCCTTTTCCAGGTAGGCAATGACCTTATCCGCATCCTCCTTTGAGAAATCGCCTGTGGGTGCATTGATGATAATCCCCTTGGCATCCTCCGGAATCCCATCGGCCGCATACAGAGCCAGTTCCTCATAAGCTATATTTTCTTTCTTAATGGCATTTAAATAACTTTCCTCAAAATCCAGTTCCCCATGTCCTGTGACAATATAAAACTTCGGCACATCCTCTGTGGCAACATAGGCAATGGCAGAAACAATCTGCCCCTCCCCGTCATAGCCTGTGGCTTCATAACTATAGGAATTATAATTCATTTCATAGGTATAGATACTGCTGTAATCCACCACCGTACTCCTGTCGCCGCACACGATGATCAGACTGTTGTCCGCCGGTTCCGTCTGAGTATACTTATAATAGAATTTCGGGTTCACCATCGGATTGACATATTCTATCTTCACATGTTTAGACAGCTCATCCATCCTTGTGAGTGTCTTATCCAAATCCTCGTTCTTCCCACTCTCATCCACCAATACATAAATCGTCACATCCTCTGTGAGACCTTTTATGAACGCCTGTGTATCCTCCGTCAATGTATAAAGATTGTTCTGGGTTACATCAAAAGAAGTATAACGCTCCGGCACATAGTTCAGGGAAATATTGACTGCCAGCGTGAGTGCTGTCATAACGGCAATTCCCGTCACACTGTATGCTCCCAGTCTGACTCCTCTCCCGGAGACACTGTATCTTCGCTTCTGGATTACCTGGGTTGTGCAAAAAAGCGCCAGAGCTGTAGCCGTCAGATAATAAACCACCGCTTCTATCTCAAGATACCCGCCCGAAAGTATATCGAACCGCCTTACCATATCAAAACAGGACAACACTTTAACCAGACCGCTGGCAAAACCTGTCGTGCCGAATCCGGATATCACGCTACAGATACCGCCCATGATAAATCCCAGAAACAACACCGCAAAAGATAATACCGCAGCGATTACCACACTCTCTGTCAGCGATGACAGAAAAAGACCGATAGCCAGTGCAAGACAGGCATATAAGAAGAAGCCCAGCAAAGAAGAATAGGAAACGCCCGTCTGAAATTCCCCTGCCTGCCCCAGTAAAAGCGGCATAATTCCCGCAAAAGCGATGGGCATTGCAATCACTGTCACCATGGCAAGATATTTGCCCATCACAATCTTACCCACCGATACAGGCGCCGTCAGAATCAGCTGGTCCGTCTTGTTTCTGCGCTCCTCGGAGAGACTACGCATGGTAAGAATCGGAATCGTCATATGAAAGATGAGCACCACACTCTGTAACACATAAGAAATGGTGGGATACCCCATCATCATGTTATAGACCACAAAATAAAGCCCCATCACAAAGAGATTGACTGCCACAAACAGCCATCCCATCACAGAGTTAAAAAGGGTTTGTAACTCTTTTTTATAGATTGCTGTCATCGTCTGTTTCCTCCTCTATATCCATTTCGTCATCTGACCTTTCATCATCAGATTCATCCTCGTCAAATTCCTCTTCATCAGATTCTTCTGTTCCCGTCAGCTCCAGGAAAATATCTTCCAGCGATTTCTTCGACAGATTCATGGACAGAATCGGCAGACCGGCGGATGCCAGAGCAACAGACAATTCCTTCCGGATATCCGCATTATCCTTCGCAGTAATATGAAGCACAATGCTTCCAGTCTCTTCCCCTGACTCCACGGTAAAGGCTTCTATCTCTTTCATCTGTACAAGCACCGTCTCTGCCTGTTCCTCCTCTGCCAGCACCGTCACAGCCACTTCTGCCTTTTCCTGCATCATTGCTTCCAATTCCTCGGGCGTACCGTCCGCCACGAGTTTTCCCCTGGAAAGAATCATAATCTGATCACATACCGCACTGATTTCCGAAAGAATATGGGAACTTAAGATCACCGTATGCTTTCCGGAAAGACCCCTGATCAAATCCCGCATTTCTATAATCTGTTTCGGATCAAGTCCCACCATCGGCTCATCCAGAATCAGCACCTTGGGATCACTGATCAGTGCCTGCGCCAGTCCGACCCTCTGTTGATACCCCTTGGAAAGATTACGGATCAGACGCTCTCCCACATCGGCCAGTCCGGTTTTCTGCTTAATCTCTTCCACATGCCCTGCTCTTTCTTTCTTCGGGACACGCTTTAACTCCGCCACAAACATCAGATATTCCTGTACCGTCATACCTGCATATAACGGCGGTATTTCCGGCAGATATCCAATACATGCCTTGGCTGCAAGAGGCTCCTTTAAAATATCATGTCCGTCAATCACAACGGTTCCGCTGCTGGCCGCAATATATCCTGTTATCACATTCATGGTGGTGGATTTACCAGCTCCATTAGGGCCCACAAAACCATATATCTTTCCCGGCTCCACGGTAAAGGACAACTGATCCACCGCCAGATGATCTCCATACCGTTTGACTAAATTCTCTATCCGTATCAAAACAAGATCCTCCCTTCTACTACAAAAGCACTCTTATAAATGTACTGGAAAAATGTGTCTCTATTCTTATCAATCTGTGAATATTCTGTGTCCTATTCACAAACCGGCGAACACGCAACAACAATTATATCATATTATACTACTAAAAAGTACTTGCAAATCAGGAAAGGATACTATGAGAGATTATATGTACAAAGAAAATATCGACGATTTTCCCGTCGCTATGGCCTACGTTCCCTGGCAGCACTTCAAGGGAATCTGCGAGAATCTGGAAGAAGGATACCTTAACGGCACCATTTTCCCGGAACTTGATAAACCGTTCACAGGAAGGAGATGCTGTAAATGATGAATATGCAATTTGCCAATGAGCAGGAGAAACTGCTTCACGATATTGGCGTCTTATCTTTTGTTGTCGTTGACTTATCTCTGTATCTGGACACCCATCCCACCGACAGAAATGCTCTGGAATATTTCAAACATTACAACCGCATGGCTAACCAGGCCAGACAGGAATACTCAGCCAAATACACGCCGCTTACAATCTCCTGTGCGGATGCATCAGAGTGTAATGACTGGCAGTGGGCCTTAAGTCCCATGCCCTGGGAAGGAGGATGTAACTAATGTGGAATTATGAGAAGCGATTGCAGTTTCCAGTCAATATCAAAGAAGCCAATGCCGATATCGCCCAGGTAATCATCAGCCAGTACGGCGGTCCTGACGGCGAAATGGGAGCTTCCATGCGTTATCTGTCCCAGCGCTATGCCGCCCCTTACCGGGAAGTGGCTGGTATACTGACAGACATCGGTACAGAAGAACTGGCACACCTGGAAATGGTTGCCACCATCGTTCACCAGCTTACCAAAAACCTGTCCATGGAAGAAATCGAGGCCAGTGGATTCCGCAACTATTATGTGGATCACACCGTTGGTATCTGGCCTCAGGCGGCAGGCGGCGTCCCTTTTAACGCCTGTGAGTTCCAGTCCAAAGGAGATATTATTACAGACCTGATGGAGGATATGGCAGCAGAACAAAAGGCCCGTACCACTTATGACAACATTCTGCGTCTGGTACACGATCCGGATGTCTGCGAACCCATCAAATTCCTGCGCGCAAGAGAAGTTGTTCATTTCCAGCGTTTCGGTGAAGCAAACCGGGAAGATTGCAGTAAATCGGAACACGCACAATATAATCACTAAGACGCATACCCACACGCTCCTCAAAGCTGTGGATTTCAGCTTTCGCACAAAAAGAAAGGACAAGCTTGGTTTTTCCCTATCGCATAAAGGGAACAATTAAACTTAACATTTCTAAAAAACTATTGACAAGCAAAAAAAATTTCCTTACAATCTTTTTGTAAAATTTTGAGTGGACTTTTCCGGATTGATATGTCATCTTTTTGCCACACAGTTATCAGTTTGATAACTGTGTGGCTTTTTGTTGTTATAATTCGGAAAATGTTTATCAAATTTTGGTGGATATATGATGGCTGAAAATAAAATGGCAGTTATGCCATTTGGAAAGCTGATTTTTGAAATGTCATTACCGCCACTATTTTCCATGTTTCTTCAATATTCATACAATTTGTTAGACAGTGCTTTTGTCGCCCGGTTAAGCAAGAACGCATTAACGGCTGTTTCTCTGTCTTTTCCAATCACAACATTAATGAATGCGGTATCTATTTGGATTGGGGTTGGTATAAATGTCCTAATTGCGGGACATCTTGGAAAACGTGAACAAGCGGAAAGAAATAAAACGTTTACTCTTGGACAATAGCACTAAAAAACAGTTGGATTTCGGTTTGAATGGAGCATTGTACAAAAAATAATTATTTTAGGGCTGCCTTCTTTTATTATGAATGCCCTAAACGCTTTTATCGTAACGATTGTAAATCTGTTTTTAGTCGCATATTCAGATACGAGCATTGCTTTTTTGGGAGCATATTTTAAAATACAGCAGTTAATTATTATGACTATTAATGGATTAATACAAGGCTGTTTGCCCATTATGCAATTTAATTATGGAGCAGGAAATTTAAAAAACTTCAATCAGTTTTTCGATACAGTACAATTTTAGTAACTTCTCTAATGATGTTTGGGACATGAATTATCATGCTGTTTCCGACACAGATTTTGAGTTTGTTTATGGCTTCGGAAAAAATGCGTTCTTATGGAATTATTGCAATGCGGATTATGGCAGCAGGTTATTTGTTTTGCGGGCTTTCTACAATGATTTCGACTTATATGCAAGCGATTGAAAGCGTGTTGTCAAGCATTATGATACAAATATTTAGACAGATGTTTTTTTGATACCTATTATGTGGATTTTAGAAAAAGCATTACTTATTAATGGTATTTGGATTGCATTTCCAGTTACTGAATTATAAGAAGTAGTAAATCTTTTAAGGCAAACTGTATGGGCGAAAGAGCGAAAAAAAGAGGCTATCATCAAATCATTAAATAATTCAATCTGCTATGGTGCATTTACAAAAAACGGACAACAAGTTGGATTTGCCAGATTGATTACTGATTATGCAACGCATTTTTGCATTTGTGATGTAGTTGTTAAAAAAGAATTTCGTAATAGAGACAGGCAGCTTCTTAAAACAATTACGGAAAATGAAGATTTAAAACCATTGTTAGGAATGCTGATAACCGAAAATGCAAAAAAAATTTATAAGCCTTTTGGTTTTACAAAAAATCCTATTTGCTTTATGACAAACAAATAAATACACGTTTTTTTATGTTCGCAAGTTAAGGGAGGAGTTAAAATGGACGAAAAATTTATGAAAGAAAAACCTGTATTGCCGTTAATTTTATCAATGTCACTTCCTATGGTACTCTCAATGTTGGTAAATTCTTTATATAACATTGTCGATAGCTTTTTTGTAGCCCAAATTAGTGAGGACGCTATGACGGCATTGTCATTAGTCTTTCCTGTTCAAAATTTTATCAATGCTGTTGCTATTGGCTTTGCCATAGGAATTAACGCAGCAATAGCTTTTTATTTGGGTTCAGAAGAGTATTCAAGGGCAAATATGGCAGCTACACAAGGCATGGTATTTGCTGTTATACATAGTATAGTTATTACAGTTAGTGTAATTTCTATTATTCCAACTTTTTTAAGAGTATTTACATCATCAGAACCCGTTATTGATTTCGGTATTCGATATTCTGTTATAGCGTTTTCTTTTACTTTTATCATTATTCTAGGCGGAACATTTGAAAAAATATTCCAAGCCGTAGGTAATATGAAAGTAACCATGATAAGTATGATGTGTGGGTGTATCGCAAATATTATCTTAGACCCAGTGCTTATTTTTGGGATTGGTTTTTTCCCTGCAATGGGAATAGAGGGAGCAGCATTGGCAACCGGCATTGGACAGGCAATAACGCTTGCTATCTATTTAGTTATCTACTTTGTGCGCCCTATTCGTATTCACATTAGCAGACAATTTCTTATTTTTGATAAAAAAACAGCTTTCAAACTGTATTTTGTTGGTATACCCGCAACTTTAAATATGGCTTTGCCATCTGTTTTAATTTCAGCGCTAAATTCCATTCTGTCCTCATATTCAGAGGTATATATTTTAGTTTTAGGAATTTATTATAAATTGCAGACTTTCCTATATCTTCCTGCTAATGGTATCATTCAAGGAATGCGCCCTTTAATTGGTTATAATTATGGAGCTGGTGAACAAAAGCGTGTTAAGGAAATTTATAATATTGTTCTTTTCATGAGTAGCGTAATTATGGTTTTAGGCACTATTATTTGTTTGCTCATTCCCGGTCAACTAATAAACCTGTTTACTCATGTGCCGGAAACAATTCATACAGGGGAAATTGCACTCCGTGTTATTAGCGCAGGCTTTCTTGTTTCAGCTATTTCTGTAACTTCATCAGGTGCGTTAGAGGGATTAGGAAAGGGTATGCCGTCATTAATTATTTCTCTATGCCGTTATATTATCATTATCATTCCGTCCGCATTTTTGTTTAGCAAACTTTTTGGCGCAGTCGGCGTATGGAATGCTTTTTGGGTGGCTGAATTTATTACCGCAATTATTTCATTTTTTATTTATCACAGAACAATAAAATGTAATTAGAAAGACAACCGCATACCGGGAGGTGGTAACATGGAAAAATATTATTGCTGACACTTAATGAACAGGAAGAAAACCTTACCCGCCTTGAATATAATACCCTTGTATTCCTTGCTTCCAATCCCGGCATTGTCCTCACACAGACACAAATTTTTGAAGCCGTATGGAACATGGACAGCGATAGCTGCCATGCAGGCGTTGTCAACGTGATTTATAATTTACGGAAAAAGATAGAGCCGGACAGCAAAAACCCGACCTACATAAAAACCGTGTTAGGTGTCGGCTATAAATTCAGCGGATAAACGCCGGGGAATGATGATTGATACATTATCATTTCCCGGTGTCTTTTTCTGCCCCTGTGGACGCTTAGAAGCCCTTATTCGGGCGGCAATGGTAATTTGTTGCACTACAAAACGCCCCGGAAATGCCCGTAAAACGCTTTCTGCTCTCGTTCTAACTGTCTGTATTTGTTTTCCGTATTCGTTTTTCTATAAGGGTTTGGGAAACTTCCCAACAAATAAAAATTCTATACGTCACTTCTTAAAAGGATATAGGATTTTTCGGGATTGAGTACTTAATCCCTATGCTTGCTATCCCGCTATTCTAAACTTTTTATAAAATTTCTTGGAAACTTTGCCAATTTTTACCTCCCGTGCGTAGTAAGTAGTAGAGGGGGAGTTTACGCTATTCCCGTATAGTGTACTTGCTGCTTCTCATAAAATTTAAGGAAAACGTCAAAGGAGAAAGTTTATGTCAAAAACTAATAACTCTCCTACACCCGATACTCAAATACACATGGAAAATCTTTCCATAGATAAAATGAGGTTGACCGTTACCAACATCTACCCCGTCTTTCAAAAAAAATCAAAACAGGAAACACGACAGGAAATCGGAGCGCGGCTCTATCAGATTTTCAAAAAATATGCGTAAGTCCCTTGCAAAACATTTCATGAAACGATATGATCTGTTTAATGTCAAATTCCTATGGAATTTGACATTGGGTATTGCGTCTTACGTTTTAGGAGGTAGATAGAATGTATGACGCGTTATATGCAAGACAGTCAATCGAGAAACAGGACAGCATTTCTGTAGAAAGCCAGCTTGAGTATTGCAGATACGAAACCCACGGGGAAGCCTGTATGGAATACACAGACAAAGGTTTTTCGGGCAAGGACACCAACCGTCCCGGCTTTGAAAAAATGATGAATGATATTCGTGCAGGAAAAATCAAACGGGTTATTGTCTACAAACTCGACCGTATCAGCCGTTCCATTTTGGATTTTGCAAACATGATGGAGATTTTTCAGAAATATCATGTGGAGTTTGTTTCTTCCACGGAAAAATTTGACACATCCACGCCGATCGGCAGGGCTATGTTAAATATCTGTATCGTGTTCGCCCAACTGGAACGGGAAACCATACAAAAGCGGGTAACAGACGCTTATTATGCAAGGTGCAAGCGCGGCTTTTACATGGGCGGGCGTATCCCCTACGGCTACCGTCTGACAAACGCGGTCATTGACAATATCCACACTTCCATGTATGAGGAAGTCCCGGAAGAAAGTGAACAGTTAAAGCTAATTTACTCCATGTATGCGGACACGGACAATTCACTTGGAGATATTGTACGGTACTTAAACGAACACCAGATTAAAAATCTGCGCGGCGCAAACTGGAATACCGCCCGTATCAGTGAAATGCTCCGCAATCCCGTATATGTGGAAGCGAATATTGATGTGTACCAGTTTTTCCAAAGTCAAGGCGCAAACATCTATAATCCGGCAAGTGATTTCACAGGTTATAATGCCTGCTATCTCTACAAAGGTACGGTTTCCACTTCAAGAAAGCAGTGTGACCTTTCTGACAAGGAAATTGTGCTTGCACCGCATAAGGGGTTTATCCCCTCTAAGACATGGTTAGCCTGCCGCATACGGTGTCTGAACAACCGGCAGTCCACAAAGACCTGCAAACCGAAAAATTCATGGCTCGTTGGTAAGGTAAAATGCGGCAAATGCGGTTATGCGCTGACAATCCGCAAGGCAAAAACAAAATGGGGACGTTACTTTGTTTGCAGCCAATCGGGAAGCCGTGGAAGCAACTGCACAGGGGCGGGCTGTACGGTTTATGCAGACGTTTTGGAAGAATATATGCTTGGTGCAATTAGAGAAAGACTGTCGGAGTTTCAAAACCTCTCCTGTCTATCTGAAACAGGAGAAGAACAAAGGCACATGACGAAAAAAATCCGTCTGACACAGATTGAGGAAGAAATCGAAGAGCTTCTCTCCAAAGTGTCGGGGGCAAGCGGCGTTCTGATGAAGTACATAGACGAAAAAGTATCGAAACTGGACGCAGAGCGGAAAGCCTTGCAGGAAGAAATCGTTACGGCAAATGTCACAGACACAGAGGGCAGATTGAAGCAGATAACCAATCATGTGAAAACATGGGAAACGCTCTCTTTCGATGACAGACAGGCGGTAGTCGATACGCTCATCAAAGTTATTCGCATTGCAGACGGAAACATTGAAATCACTTGGAACATTTAACCATTATCTATGAAAGTCTGAAACACACAGTTTTGAGGAAAATTCAAAGAAAATTTAATAAAAATCTGTTGATAAGCAAAAGCTAAATACCGTATAATAAAATCAAGAAAGGAAGTGATTCTATGGCACCAGCAACACAGGTTATTAAGAACAATAATATTATGAAAACAGAGTATTCTGAAAAGACAGCCATAGGTGCATTATATGATGAGCTCTCCAAAGGAATAGACAGCATGAAAAAAGGCGATGTTTATACGATTGACGAAGCTTGGGAGGAAATTGATAAAATATAATGCCGGACAAACCAAAGAAATATAAAATCGTAATATCCAAGGACGCGCTTTGGGATATTAAGTCAACGAAAAAGTATATTCTCGACACCTTCAAATATCGTGAATATGCGGAAAACTTTTCAAAGAAGATAAAGAAGGCTATCAAAGAGCTGGATTCCTTTCCCAAAGGCTATGAAGCTACGGGATATGTAATTGAGGGATTGAGCATTTATTTCAAGCCTTACAGTACATATTTAATCTTCTTTGTTGTGGAGGATTCCACCATTACGGTAATCCGGGTCTTGAAAGACCGCATGTATTGGCAGTCGATTATAAAGAAAATGCAGAAAATCAACAGATAAATTTACTTCAATCCTCCCGTTTCGGTGAAGCGCTCCGCATCGTGCAGGATCGTCTTAACTCCAAGAACTTCTACGCCTTTAACCCGGGATTTGACTGTTGTGAGGGAAATGTAAAATAAACACTGAAATTACAAACTGATACAAAAAGGGTGATTCCTTGCTGCAATTATATGGCATGGAATCACCCGCTTTTCCTTTATCACTTTATTTTCAGGCAAACACCGAAATCTACTCAAAAACCTCTTCTTCCTCTAAATTTCCATTTTCATCATAATAAGACCATTTCCCGGATTCTTTACCGTTTACGTAATCTCCTTCTGCTGCAATCTTACCATTTTCATGATAATCAATCCAGTGGCCGTTTTCTAAACCATCTTCTGACAGCTAGCTAGTTACTTTATAACATAAAAAAGCCCGCCTGTCCATCCGGGATGCGACTGTACGAAACGACACAGATAAACAAGCCGCAGGAACCTGCACTCCAGATAGCTGAGGCTTGTTTATCATTCTAATCAGAAATATTCTTATAAATAGGTCCTGGCACTCTTTCTATACCTATCTCTCTAATGCCAGCCCCACATCTTCAAAAATCCGCTCCATCTTATCCCATGCCCGGCAGATATCTTCATCCTGTCCAAAAAGAAGCGTTTTGCCTACGATCATCACATCAATTCCACTCTTGCCTATTCTCTCAATGGAATCCATATGGCAGCCGCCATCAATTTCTATCTGATAATAATACCCTTTAGCGTCTCTAAGCTCCCTTGCCCCTGCAATTTTGTCCAGAACACATTCACTTAGCTTTTGGCCTGCAAACCCGGGTGTTACCCCCATAAAGGTAAGCAAATCCACCTGATCCAAATAGGACTCGATATATGAAAGCGGAACGGAAGGATTCAGCACGATTCCCAGTTTTCTTCCTTTCTGTTTGATCATGTCTATATATCGGAATATATTTTTAGACACTTCATCTGCCTGAAGACTGATGTAATCTGCTCCTGCCTCTATCACGGCATTGATAATCCCCTCATCTGTCCCTTCCACCATCAAGTGCGCCTCAATCGGAATTTCAGCCACCGTTTTGATCTGCGAAATAAAATCCGGTGAAAAGCAAAGGTTTTTCGCATAATGCCAATCTAAAATATCCACATGGTACATGTAAGCTTTCTGATTCAGAAATGCAATCTGCTTCTTAATTTCCAAAACATCCATCCCCATCAGGGACGGCGCAATCATCAGTTTTTTCATTTTGCCCAAACACCGTTCCCTTCACCTGTGTGCCTAATCTTCCAGTCCTTTTGCATATTTAGGCGCATATGCTATATGACCAAGAATCGCATATTTTCTGGCACAGCAGGCTCCCGGAATATTGTTTGCCGACTGATGCATCGCCGCATAGGCAAGGGTTGCGAACTTAACCGCCTCTTTATACTGCGGCGGAATACCGATCTCGTCCGAAGTAACCACTTTCATATGGGCAGGCAGTCTTTTCTGGATATTCTCAAGCAATACCTTGTTGTAAGCACCGCCTCCGCTGGCGTACATAACGTTGGTATCGCTCAGATCTGTAAAATCCTTTACACATTTACAGATACATTCCGCAGAAAAAGCATTATAGGTAGCCATCACATCTTCATCGGAAAGATGAGCATACTGCTGACGCATCTTCTCTGAATATGCCGTATCAAAATCATCTCTCCATGCGGAACGTGGATATGGTCTGTGTAAGAACGGTGCTTTTAAAAGCTCCTTTAGCATTTCTTCATCTGCCTGTCCTCTTGCCGCAATCTCTCCGCCCTTATCGTAAGGAACATGAAAATACTGTTTTGCAATATAATCCATCATGATATTGCCCGGGCCGCAGTCAAATGCTCTCATCTGTCTTCTGTCCTTATAGACTTTATGCACATTGGATATGCCTCCAATGTTCAGGGTCAGTGTAGGATTCGTATTTCTGAACAATACATAATCCACATACTGCATCAAAGGTGCTCCCTGCCCGCCCAGTGCATGATCCGCCGGCCGAAACTGGGTTACGCAGTTAATATCCGTATAATCGGCAACCACTGCTCCGTCTCCAAAGCAAAAACCATAAGCATAAATATCATCCAGGAATAAATCCACATACGATTTCTCAAACTGCTCTTCCGTTACTTCATTTGCTTTTACCCTGTTGGTCTGATGCAGATATACCTGCTGTCCGTCTACACCGATTACTTCTATATCATCTGCCGTATGTCCTGTCTTATCTAACAGCTGCTTAACTACCATGCCAAAATATGCGCCGATCGCATAATTCAGCTTAGACAGATCTGCCAGCCCCAGCTTATCATCAAAAGCATCCCATATCATCTTATGTAACCGCTTGGGCCAATCTACCGAGATGCCGTCTATGAACTTAGGCGGACAGGGCTGTCCATCCTCCATCATAGAAATTTCCGCCAAAATACAATCTACTCCATCACAAGAACTTCCACTGTTTAAACCAATAATCAATGCCATATGTATTTTCCTTTCTATACTGTCTGTTTGTATCGCTCCATACAGATTTGCATAGTTTTGGCCTTGACCGTATTTTATACCAATGACTTGACCGAATCTCTTATGATAAACTCATGCTCCAGAATAATCGTTTCCGGGTTTTCTTCCCTGGTTTGCTCATTCTTGATCAGCTTGATAATCTTATCTACCGCAATCCTTGCCATATCATCCAACGGCTGGGACATTGTTGTCAGCGGCGGATACAGGGTGGTGGCAATGGATATGTTATCAAAACCCACCACCGAAATATCCTCTGGTATCTTAAGCCCCATATCATAGATTGCCTTATACACTGCCCTGGCAATATATTCTGTAGGACATTGAATCGCCGTCGGTCTGTCAGGAAGCTGCAACATTTTCTGAGTCAGTTGATAGCAGGAATCATAGGAATGTTGTCCTTCTGCAATATACTCTTCCCTGATGGGAATCCCATTGTGCTCCAATGCCCGCTTATATCCGATCAGCCTTGCCCGCATAACAGACATGTGATAACCGTATCCGACAAACCCTATTTTTTTATGTCCATTTCTGATCAGATACTCAACAATCTCAAAACTTCCCTGTTCACCTGTTATGTCAACACGACTGATTCCGGGAATATCACTTTGTATCGACACCATACTCATAAATTCCTGAGCCGTCCTGATATCCTCTAAACATTCGTCTACCCTGCAAGGCCCGAAAATTACCCCCGCAGCCCTGATCTGCATTAAAAACTTAAGATAACCTGACATGATCTGGGGATCTTCATTAAACAAACATAACGTCAGCAGATAATCTTCTGCCCTGAGATACCGCTCTACATGATCAACAAATTCTGCAAAAAACGGGTCCATGATATTTGGAACAAAGAAGCTGATTACCGGGGTATGTCCACCCATAACCACTCCGCGCGCTAAAATATTCGGATTATAATTCAGTTCCCGCGCTGCTTCCCTGACAATTTTTACCGTATCAGGCTTAAATTGTTCTGAATTCTTCAATACTTTCGATACTGTACTCACCGATACCCCCGCTTTATTGGCAACATCCATCAAAGTGGTGGGTTTTTTCGCTCCAAATGCCATGTTTCACCTCAAAATAATATATTCTTTTGCAAATTTTCAACAAGATTATATTATTATAGCACAAAGCCACTGGTATAAAAATACTAAATCTATAAATGTATACCTCTATGCAAATCACAATTTATTCTTAGAAAATTCCTTTTGCCCTCCATGGCGCATAATGGATACGCCCCAGGATATTATACATCCCGGAATGAGATGCTGCCGGGATATTATCCGCCACACCGTTTATGGATGCAAATGCCAGCGTAGCAAATTTGATACACTCCTTATACGCTGCCGGAATTCCTATCTCATCCGATGTGGTCAGCCGGATATCATAAGGCATAATCTCCTGTAAATGCCCCATAATCGTCTGATTGCGGACGCCGCCTCCGCTGGCATACATCACTTTTACTTTCTCGAGCTGCTCTTTGGGAATATTATCTTTCATATTCCTTACAATCGCTTCTCCTGTAAAATGGGCGAAGGTTTTCATAAAGTCCTCCGGCTTAACCTGCGGGAACTGCGCAAATAATTTATCTGCATACCCAAAGGAAAAGTCTGTCAGCCAGGGAGATCTGGGAATCGGTCTGTCAAAAAAGGGATGTGACAGAAGCTGTGCCATAACCTCTTCGTTTACTTTTCCCCTGGACGAAATTTCCCCGTTTTTATCGTAAGAAACGCCAAAAAACTTCTTTGCCGTATAATCCAGCATGGTATTGCCCGGACCGGTATCAAATGCATACATCTGACTCCTGTCCTTCTGTGCCAAATGGGCATTGGCGATTCCTCCAATATTCAATGTCATCACAGGTGCTTCCTGATGCCGAAAAAGAATATAATCAAAATACTGCATCAGCGGACCGCCATTGCCGCCTGTCACATGATCGCCTGCTCTGAAATTGGTAATCGTGTTGATGTTTGTCAGACTGGAAATAATTGATGTTTCCCCCAACCAGAAACCACAGGGATAAGGTCCGTTATACCATCGCCCAATCCAATCCTCCTTCTGCTCCTGCGTCATGCTGTCTATGATGTCATGCTTTGGCTGCTCTAAGTAGGTAACCTGCCCATCCACTCCCAATGCCAGAATGTCATGATAATCGATATCATTCTCCTGCATGAAAGTCCTGCATCTGTCTGCCAGCAGTGCTCCAACCGCATAATCCAGCCGTGCCAGTTCCGGCAGTGTGATTTCAAGACTGTAACACTTTCTCACAAGTGCTTCCAGCTCCTTAGGCCATTCATAGGTAGCGCCCCCTAGGAATTTAGGTGCTTTTGGCTGATTGTCTGTATCCATCTCTATCTCACAAAGAACTACATCAATCCCATCTACAGAAGAACCGGTATTCATTCCCATTGTTAATGCCATCATTCTCCTCCTTTTGTATATGGCCGGCTTACTCCCTAAACCATTATTGGCTGTCCTCCGGCTTATAACCGTCAATATACTGCTGGATTGCCGCAACGGCTTCATCCGTATCCATATTATCCGGTGTGAGCAGGAAACTGCCGCTGTCGCTCTCTTTCTCAATCTCTTCTCCATTCACCAGGGAAATCAGCTTCTTGGTGCCTTCATATCCCTGATTATACGGCATCTGGAGAGAAAGGGCCGCAATCGTGCCTTCCCGCATTGCTTTTAACAAATCCAAGTTGCAGTCTACGGCACAGACAGTAATCTGACCTTCTATTCCCAGCTCTTTGATGCCGTTGAGCACCCCCAGCGCTGTTCTGTCATTATTGGCAAAAATACACTTCAGATCTGGATTTGCCTGATATACATTGGCAACCAGACTGGTAGTCTTATTGATGTCGCTCTCCGTAATCTGATAGCCCACATCCTTCATATCCGGGTATTTTCCTGTTATCCCGGCAATAAATCCATTGTACCTGTCAATAGATGCCAGTGATGTCATATTAAACACCATCTCTGCATAAGAACCGGAACCATCCAAATGATTATCGGCAATGTATTCGCCTAATTCCGTACACATATTCACGCCATTCGTCCCGAAGAAACCATTTGCATCCATGGGATCTAAATACTGGTCAATAACAATTACCTTAATGCCTGCATCAATCGCCTCTACGATTGCATCATGGGGAACTGTGGGGCTGCAAGGTGCAATCAAAATACCATCCACGCCCTGGGAAATTGCATTTTCTACCATCTCAAGCTGTTTCTGCGTGTCCGTATCCTCCTGAGGCGCAACATACTCAATCTTGATACCACCATACTCACTTCCCATTTCCTCTGCTGCTTTTTCTGCACCGTTTTTCACAGAAAGCCAATAAGGTGAAGCGGCGTTCATGGCAATAACCTTAAATACAAGCCCGTCGCCAGCCGCCTCAGGCGCCACTGCCGGTTCCGTTCCGCTTTCTGCTTCTTTTACGACCGTTTCATTCGCAGCCGTATTGTCTGCTGATGCTCCGTTGCTGCCACAGCCGGTCAGGCTTCCTGCCGCCAGTAACACACTCAGTCCGATTGCTGTTGCCTTTTTGAATAACTTTGCTTTCATAGTATCCCTCCTGTTTTTTATTTTTTATCTAAAAGCATTTTGCTTTTATTCCATTCCCTGACTCCGTCTCCTGCGGATGGTATCAACCATCACTGCCAGAATCAGCACAATTCCCGTAATCAGTTGCTGCCAATAGGTGGAAAATCCCATGATCTGTAAACCGGTTGACAGAACTGACATAATGAATGCACCAATTAATGCCCCTGATATGGAGCCTTCGCCTCCAAACAAGGAACCTCCTCCAATTACCACTGCGCAGATGGAGTTCATCTCATAACCATCCCCACATACAGCAATTCCCGCATTGATTCTGCACATCATGACAATACCGGCAATCCCACAAAGAAACCCTGCCAGAACGTACACGAGGAAAATTGCTTTCTTCGTCTTTACCCCGGAAAATCTGGCTGCCGTAACATTGCTTCCACAGGCGTAGACATACCGCCCAAAACTGAATTTTTTTAATATAAGATGCATAATGACAACAATAACAATCATGATAATTGCCAGATTTGGAAATACACCTCCGATTGTGCCCCTTCCGAAATTGGAAATCTCCGGCGGCAGATTGTAAATATCGTTTCCTCCCTTTGCAAGAAGAGCAATTGAGCGAATAATGTACTGTGTACCCAATGTTGTTATGAAGGCCGGCAGCCCTATATGTGCCACAAAAAATCCATTTACAACCCCAACCAGTACCGCTGCCAGAAGAGCAGCCAGCACAGCGACTCCTATGGGAAGTCCCAAATCTACCATCATGCCGGATGCAATCAATGTTGTAAGGCCGATGATTGCTCCCTGGGAGAGGTCAATGCCAGAGGTAATAATCACAAAGGTCTGTGCCACTGTGATGATACCTATTACCGCTGTCTGCTGAAGAAGACTCTTTAAGTTATAAGCAGAAAAAAATCCTTTGGCTCCTACGGAAAAAAAGATGATTAACGCAATCAGAATGAAAAATACCACCGAAATCTGGTTTCCAAGCACTTTTTTGAACATGGAACCTTTCTCTTTTACAACAGGTGTGTTCATAATTGACCTCCTTGTATATTGTTTATTGCACCAGTAAAATATCGTTTTCAGTTACCCCCTGGCCGAAAGATGCCACAATTTTCCCTTTAGACATCACTTCCACTCTGTCGCATACACCGATCAGTTCCGGCGTATAGGAGGAAATGACAAGAACCGCTTTTCCGTCTTTTGCAAGTCCACGGATAATGTCATAGACTCTTGATTTTGTCAAAACGTCTATTCCCTTTGTGGGTTCGTCGAAAATATAGATCTGAGGATCCGCCGCAATCCATTTTGCAATGGATACTTTCTGCTGATTTCCCCCTGAGAGTGTCATCACTTTCTGATCAGCGTCCACACATTTTACCTCCAGTGACACGATCATTTCATCCGATACTCTTCTGGCCTCCTTGTCATTGATATAACCGGTGGACGAAACGATATCTGCTCTGTTTTTAACAATACTTGGGAGCAGTATATTAAAACCGATTCCCATTCCCGTATGCAGTCCACCATTCTTTCTGTCCTCATTGATGTAGGCAATACCAAGATCCAATGCGTCTCCGGGATCTTTGATCGTTACATCTCTGCCATCAATCTTTATGCTTCCATAAGAATGTTTGGTATGGCCAATCATCATCCATACCAGTTCTGTTCTGCCCGCGCCTACTAACCCAGCCAGTCCCACAACTTCACCATAGTTTATCTTCAAATCACATGGTGCAACAATTCCTCCTCCGAATCCGCTCAGTTCGACAGCTGTTTTCTCTGTCACGTAGCTCTCAATCTTTGGATAAAAAGCATCCAGCCGCTGCCCGATCATCAAATTGACCAGTTCCCCTTTATCCAGTTGGTTCATGGCGCCATAGTACTGCACCCTGCCATCCCTTAAGACCACACATTTATCTGCCATTCTGTACATTTCCTCCAGATAATGCGTGATGAACAGAATTGTCATCCCTTCTTTCCTCATGGCATCCATCACTTCAAACAGTTTTTCTCTTTCTTTATTCGTAAGGGAAGTGGTCGGCTCATCAAAAATCACTAACTTAGGATTTTTGTAGATACTTTTTGCTATTTCAACAAGTTGCTGCGTAGAAGCCGTATATTCTCCCAGCGGCCTGGTAACATCAATTTCTACCCCGAGCCGCCGAAATACTTCTTCTGTCTGAGCAATCTCTTTCTTCTTGTTAAGATAGTGAAACCGCCGGTTTACATTCTGGCTTAAGACCACATTTTCAGCTACTGTCAAATGGGGAATCACGCTCAATTCCTGGTATACAATTCCTACTCCTGCCGCGTCGGCATCCGAAACACTCGTAAAATGTACCTCTTTTCCATCAATGAGAATCTGTCCCCCATCAGCCTGATAGATACCGGTCAGAATCTTCATCAATGTACTTTTGCCGGCCCCATTCTGACCGGCTAATGCGAGAATTTCTCCCGATTCTGCCTTGAAGCTGATGCCGTCCAAAACCTTATTCTTAAAAAATGATTTGCTTATATTGATAAATTCCAGCACTTAACTCACTCCTACATCCTATAGTCTTTTTCCTAATCTCCATTGACAATGAGTATCCCACTGCTTGTACCAAACCGCACAGCGCCTGCCTCTAAAAGCTCCTCAAACTCTTCCCGGCTTTTAATCCCTGTAGATGCCTTGATCTTACACTTTCCGTCCACAGCCTTTTTCATTAACAAAATATCTTCTTTTGTCGCCTTTCCTCCGTTAAATCCAGTACAGGTCTTTACATAATCAGCTTGTGCATTTACCGCCATCTGGCATACTTTCACTTTTTCTTCCTCCGTCAGAAGAAAAGTCTCCAGAATCACCTTGACCGGCACCGAAGGATGCGCTGCTTTCACCACCTCCTTTATTTCATTCTCCACATATTCATATAAACCGTCTTTCAATGCACCAACATTGATTACCATATCTACTTCCTGAGCCCCGTTCGCAATGGCATCCTTGGTTTCAGCAACTTTGATAAATGTGGTGCTGCTTCCAAGCGGAAAGCCGATTGCCGCCTCAACTTTCACATTGGTTCCCTCAAGCAGCTGTGCCGCATATTTCACATTGGCAGGTGTAATGGCAACTGCCGCAAATCCGTATTCCTTTGCCTCTTCACATACTCTCTTGATATCATTCCTTGTTGTGTCCATTTTTAAAACAGAATGTTCAATGTATGCTGCATATTCTTCCTTCTTCATTGTCTGATAACTTTCTCCTTTCTTTTTAAATGTATTATAATTTTAAAAATTCTAACGTTATAATTTTTATTCTAACGTTAGAATATATGTTTTTATGAAAGATGTCTAGTCTGAATAAGTGCCAAATTTTTTTCTTTCTTTTTGTTTATATTGAATAAATCGTCTTGTTGCCGCAAAAAAAAGAAGCTGACCATCTGCACTAAACATCAGATTCAGCTTCCTTTTGCAATTTATTCCCATATATAAATGTCTTGTGTAGCATTGAGGAATCATAAAGAATCATTTTTTTGTTTATATGTTACTGCTGTTGTGCGTGGTGAAAACAAGTCGGCTGCAACAAACGTCATTAAGAAAGACCTTTTTGATTTGAACGCCGCCGATTTGGAGGGCTTTGATGCTGTAATTGACGCTTTCGGGGCATGGACGCCGGAAACCCTGCCGCAGCACAGCACTTCTCTGAAACATCTTTGCGACCTTGTAAGCGGTAAGGAAACAAGACTTCTTGTTGTAGGCGGCGCAGGCAGCCTGTATGTAAACCCGGAACATACCGCACAGGTTATGGACGGGGCAGACTTCGCGGAAATGTACAAGCCGCTTGCTATCAACATGGGTAAGGCACTTGATGAACTCCGCACAAGAACAGATGTAAAATGGACATATATCAGCCCTGCCGGAGATTTTCAGGCAGACGGAGCAAAAACCGGCAAATACATTCTAGGCGGCGAAGAACTGACACTGAACTCTAAAAGGTGAAAGTGTAATCAGTTATGCCGACTATGCGGTTGCTATGGTTGATGAAGCATTAAACGGAAACCATATTCAGCAAAGAATTTCTGTTGTAGCAGAGTAAGCAGATCAGACCACTATTCATTCAAATGTGAACCCCTCTGACCCATAAAGGCAGGGGGATACTTACAGGAGGAAATTATGCGTGCAAAGACCATTTTCCTGTTACTTGTGTGATTGATATTATGCTATCAGATAACAGGATCAATTACCAGAAAAGAATCTCCCTCATCGTGACCTCTGGACAGTTGGCTGTTCTGGCAGCGTTGATTCTGGGCAATCTACTGTTTGTATGGAAGCTTCACAGATTGGGCGGATAATTTTCCACACTCTCTATGCTATCATACCACGACATTTAATATAGCATAATAACATTTTGAAAGCTATTCCCTGCCGCAGGAATTCTTTCCTGCTTCATGTATCTGCCTCTGTTCTTTTTATAAACCCATGTTATAATGTATTTAAGAATATTATTTATCCACCGGAGATAACAAACATGACCACTAATCACAACACAATCAGAACCACCACCCTGACAGAAGGCTGTATCTGGAAACAACTTGTCGCTTTTGCTTTCCCGCTTTTTGTGGGAAATCTTTTCCAGCAACTATATAATACTGCCGATTCCCTGATTGTAGGGAATTTTCTTGGAAGCAATGCGCTTGCCGCAGTTTCCTCCTCCGGCAATCTGATTTTTCTTATGGTTGGCTTTTTTCAAGGTATTTCCGTGGGCGCTGGTGTGGTGATTGCCAAATATTTCGGTGCCAGAGATTTTAAAGAAGTGAAAAAGGCAGTACATACGACAGTGGCCTTCGGTCTTGCCGCCGGCATTTTCCTGACTATATTCGGGACACTCCTCACTTCCCGTATTCTCATATGGATGGGAACACCGGCAGATGTACTTCCGGAATCCACTGTCTATTTCAGAATCTATTTTTGGGGGTCTTTATCCTTTGTCATGTACAACGTCTTTGTGGGAATTCTGCAATCCATCGGAGACAGCCGCCACCCGTTAATTTATCTGGTGGTATCGTCCGTCATCAATGTTCTTCTGGATCTTTTGTTTGTGGCCATATTGGGAATGGGTGTGGGCTCCGCCGCTGTTGCCACAATTCTTGCCCAGTTTTTCAGTGCCTTTTTATGTCTCTTCCGCCTCATGTATAAGAGTCCGGAGGAATACCGGGTCTATTTGAAAGATATCCGCTTTGACCTGCCGATGTTACAACAGATTATTGCAAACGGTCTGCCGGCGGGGTTCCAGAATTCCATCATTGCTCTGGCCAATGTAGTGGTACAGTCTAACATCAACAAATTTGGCAAAATGGCGGTTGCCGGGAGTGGCGCCTATTCCAAGATAGAGGGCTTTGGCTTCCTTCCCATCACCTGTTTTGCCATGGCGCTCACCACCTTTATCAGCCAGAATCTGGGTGCCAGACAATATGACCGAGCCAAAAAGGGTGCCCGGTTCGGTATCCTGTGTTCTGTCACAATGGCGGAACTTGTGGGTATCTTTATTTACTTTATGATTCCCACCCTGATTGCCGCCTTCAACCACACCCCGGAAGTCATCGCCTACGGCACCACCCATGCCAGAATAACGACGCTTTTTTATTTCCTGCTCTCCTTCTCCCACTGTATTGCGGGTATCTTACGAGGCGCCGGCAAAGCTGCCGTACCCATGTTTACCATGCTCTGTTTCTGGTGTATTGTCAGGGTCAGCTATATCACCGTTATTTTACATTTTATCCCACAGATCAAAATGATTTTCTGGGCCTATCCTCTGACCTGGAGTCTGAGTTCCATTGTATTTCTCATCTACTTCCTGAAGGCGGACTGGGTACACGGGTTTGAGAAATAACCAGCTTCTTATCACGCCTGCTTTCTTTTCCCGATGCCCAGCAGACAGATTAGCTTTGTCTCATATCTCGAGATATGTGCAATCGCTTCCCGCAGCGTGTCATAAACGTGGCTCGCCGTATATCGTCCTTCTTTATTCCGAAAATATGCATTATGAAGCACATAACCATGACCGGATTCCCTGGTAATACACACAGTATGAATCTGTCTGGTAATATCCTGCCCGTCATTATACACCGTGGCAATCATCACCAGACTCTCCTGCTCGATTACTTCCAGGGTATCTCTGTCGCCATAGGACAACAGGACATCAAAACCGCGTTTTTTTAAGTATCTGACCACTGCCCAGAGAGACGTTCCAAATTCTCCCCACAATGCCGCTCCATCCGTCTCAAAATGACGGATCAGGTCCGCCATTTCCTCCGGCGTTCCCAAACCCTTTAATCTTTTCTGCGCATTAAACGCCGCAATAATCTCACATCCGGAATAGCTCATATTATGATGCCGTCCCGCACCAAACCAGATATCCTCCCATTGCATCTGATTCTCGATACAGACCAGAGGATTTTTCCAGATTTCCGGATTCATTTTCGCTAAATATTCCAGATTATGCACATAATTCTTCTCTCTGACAGGACGCGGCACCTTAATCCCTGCCAAGAGCCGATATGCCCCGATAACTGTCTTGTTGTTGATATGTCTGGGAATAAAAGAAGCCAAGAACACGCCGTAATCTCCTTTTAAATTTTGGGATTAATTCCAATACCATGGACTATAATATTCTTCCGGAACCGGATCCGGCATGGGACTGCACTTAAATTCATTGGGCCTGGAAGTCAACGCACGCACCGTAAAGCGGTAGCCGCCGTCCTGTTCCGACAGAAATTCTTTCCGGATACGGATACCATTCATACCCCAGTACAGAACACTTTCTTTAGTCCAGATATTATTCATCACATAATTGCCGTCTTTATCATATACCCATACGTCAAAGCTGTCGGTATCTTCATATGCATCAAGATTGCTCCAGGTAGCATAAAAAACTCTCTGCGACCTCCCCGTATCATCCACCTGCTCCACCATTCTCCAGGCCAGATCTGTAGGTGCAGGCAAAGCCGGCGCATCTTCTCCCGTGTAGGCAAAGGCATCTGATACCACAAAAGGACTGTTCGCATAGCGGATTCCATCTCCCGTGGATGCTACCGCTACATAATAATATCCGTTTTCTTCAAAAAGCTCTCCGAAATTCATATCAAACAAATCATCTTCCACATTATTTCCCCGCATGTCTCCCGCCGCGTACCATCCTTCCTCTCCCGGTTCGGGTGCCACAGGTGTATCTTTTCTGTACAACCGCCAATCATACTGTACCTCATCCTCATACCCTGATTCCGGTACATTATCCCATACCATAATCCCCGTCTCTCCATCCCAGTGCGGATTCGCCGGTACCGGCAATACCGGCAGTTCTGCATTGTCTTCCTGTCCGCTGTCATGAGCATTGAACTGATATAACACCAATCCAGACAGGATACATAAAGCAACGATTGCCACACAGGCCAACTCCCTTTTCTGTTTCCTGTGGAAAAAAGCCGCCTCCACTTCCCTGACTGTCTGATAGCGTTCCCGGGGATCTAAATCCCGGCACTTGCGAAGAATCTTTTTATACAATGATTTCTGAAATTTTTTCCCCAGAAACTGCTCTAAGGTAACGCCGAGGGAATAAATATCCGTGCGCTCATCGGTCTGGGCAAATCCATATTGTTCAGGCGCCGCATAGCCCCTGGTGCCTAACAGTCTCGTGTCTTGTTCCAGGCCGTCTTTGGGAGAACGGGCCGCATCAAAATCGATCAGACGTATATGTCCGTCATCGGCTAATATAAGATTGGATGGCTTGATATCCCGGTGAATGATGCCTTTGCCATGCAGATACTCCAATACACTGCACAGGTCTTTTACTACAGATAAAAACTGCTTTTCTGAGAATGTAGTGCGATCAGGCGCCTTACCGTCTATATACTCTTCTATGACGGTGGTTGTACCTTCCTCTATGGTTACTTCATATACTTTGGGCAGACAGGGATGCTGACATTCCCTCAGCATTTCATAAATCGGATACTGTCCAAACAATACTTTTTTAATATAAATATGCGCTTCTTCCTGCTTTCGTACCAGGGACACCTTGCCTTTTTCACTCTGTTTGAGCACTGCAATCTCTTGATATTTCATCACCGTAATATCCATCCTTATCACATATGCTTTATTATAACAAATCAAATGAAAAAAAAGAAGTCCGGTATTGACTTCCATCATTCATTTTACAGAAAACAAATCTTATATATGTCTACTACCAGAAGACTTTTGGGTAATTTCTGTCCCGGCTTGTCACAAAAAGAATAATTATGTATAATAATCAAAGAAAACAGGGGAGAAACCGCAATATGAATCAGAAAACTACCGAAGAATTAACACATGAAATCAAATCCGCCACAGATATTGACGATTATCTGTCCGCCAACAGTAATCATATGCTTACAGCATCCCTGTCAGAATATTTAAATACACTGTTACTGCAAAAGAAAATCAGAAAGGCCGACGTAATACGTGGTTCTCTGCTCAGCCGGGCTTATGTATACAAAATATTCGCCGGCGAGAAGATACCCTCCAGAGACAAACTGATTGCTCTGGCGTTTGGTCTTGGCCTTTCCGATTCTGAAACGCAGAAAATGCTGAAACTATCCGGTAACCAGGAGTTGTATGCAAGAAATAAACGGGACGCCCTGATCTTATTCGCTCTACAGAAGAACAAATCCATTCTGGAAATCAATGAACTCCTGTACGATCACCAGTTTACGATTCTTAATACTGCAAAAGAATGATACTTTGTCACCCTCAGACAGAAGACACAATCATCTGCATCTCTCCCTGTAATTCCACCATGCCATAACCGCAGGGCAGAATAAAGTGATCCCCTTTCTGAATCATCTGTCCATTCATCAAGCCCTCTCCTTCTGTCACACTCATAATCAGGAAAGGATATTCCTGTTCAAAAGTAACCTGATCTGTCACATCCAGTTTCCAGACTTTATAATAATCACAGGAAATCAACAGATTCATCTGATTTTGGGGCAGATCCTGCGCATGCATCACACTTTCTGCCGCAGACTTGGCCGGCACGGTGATCACATCAATGCTCTGGTCCACATGAAGCTGTCTGGGCTTACCGTCGGTCAATCTGTCATAATCATAGACACGGTAGGTGATATCGCTGTTCTGCTGGGTCTCCAGGAGCATAATACCACCTTTGATGGCGTGTACAGTGCCGGGATCTATCTGGATAAAGTCACCCGTCTTCACCGGGATCTCCCGGATAAACTCCTCCCATCTGCCCTGCTGAATCATATCACTCAATTCCTGCCTGTCCTTGGCATGATGTCCGATGACCAGAGAAGAATCCTCATCACAATCCAGAATGTACCAGCACTCTGTCTTTCCAAAGGAACCATTCTCATGTACCTTCGCATATGCATCATCCGGGTGAACCTGTATACTGAGATCCGTTTTCGCATCAATAATCTTTGTCAGGAGCGGGAATCTGTCGTACCCTGTCTTTCCAAAAAGTTCCGGATGGTTTTCCCACAGTTCAGATAAGGTGCATCCCTCATAGATGCCTTCTTTCACGGTACAATCCCCATTAGGATGAGCACTGACTGCCCAGCACTCCCCAGTATTATCTCCCGGAATCTGATAAGGCCAGTCACTTCCCAGGCGGCTGCCGCCCCAGATCATCTGTTTAAATACAGGGTTTAGATACAAAACTGGTTTTTCTTTCTCATTGATTGATAACATAGCGCCATTCGTCTCCATTACTTTTTGATACCAGTAAGCCGAATCTTTTGCAATTCGTTTCTGGGTCTTAAAATCTACATACACAATGCCAAACCGTTCAGTATATCCTTTATTCCATTCAAAGTTATCACAAAAAGTCCACAGGAAATACCCTCTTACATCGACTCCCTCATCATTTGCCTGCTGCAGCGCAGACAGATACCGATCCAGAAATGTAATCCGGTTGGGATCGTGTACTCTCCCGTCCTTCGATACGATATCATGACAGGACATACCGTTTTCCGTGATATAGAGAGGCAGTTTATACCTCTCATAAAGAAATTTCACACCCCAGTAAAAACACTGCGGCGTCACCGGCCAACCTGCCGCTGTTTTCGGAAATCCTGCCAGTCTGTCCACAAACTCCGGCTCCCCGTTCCTGCCTGCACGGATCATATAACCATTATAAATATTCTGCCCCATAAAATCCAACGGCTGTGAAATTAATGCCATATCCTCTTTTGTTATCACCGGCAGATATTCTTTGAATTTTACCAGACCTTCTTCCGGATATTTTCCCAAAAACACCGGATCGGAAAACCACGCCACATTCCAGGTCCAGTTATCCATCGGATTATAGAATGAAAACAATACCTGTCTGGCCGCCTCGATATCTTCCGGACGGTCACTTGCCGGATAAGCCATACCGCAGGTCGGTGCATAGCCAACCTGAATGGGATGGGACGCATATTTGCGAAGATTAATAACTGCCTGTCCATGAGCCCGCAGCGCATTATGTGTAATCTGGAAAGTCTCCTTGTAACTTAACTTTTTACCCGGTGCATTGACACCATGCAGATGTCCAAGTCCAACAAAGCACTGGGGTTCATTGAGTGTGATAAAATATTCACAGATATCTGAGAAATTCTCCGCGATTACTTTCGCATACTCTCCAAACCAGCCGATTATGTCTTCGTTGAGCCAGCCGCCCCTGTCCTGCAAGGCCTGCGGCAGCTCCCAGTGGTACATGGTCAGGTATGGTGTTATACCGTTTCTTTTCATGTCCAGAATCATATCCCGGTACAACGTCACTGCCTTTTCATTGACCCTTCCCGTCCCCTCAGGCATGAGTCTTGCCCAGTTAACCGAAAAGCGGTATGCCTTCACTCCCAGAAGGCGCATCAGTTTATAATCCTCTTTATAGCGGTGTATATGATCACACGCTGTTGCTGCATCCGTGCCATCCTGAATTCCTCCCTCTTCGGTAAAAGTATCCCATATCATTTTGCCTGCGCCGTCCTCCGGATCACGGCCTTCCACCTGATAGGCACTGCTGGCAACTCCCCATACAAAATCCTCTCGAAACATCTGCATCCCATCCTTTCTCAAGTAAACTTAATTACGCAGACACAATTACGGATACCAGATAAAAAGGCACCGCATCGTTTTCGTGTGTCTCAGTCACACGTACCTCTACTGTATGCCTGCCCGCGGATATATGATGGGCCAGCGTACTGATATAAAGACAATCTCCCCAGGTCTCATCAAAGTTGGCATCCAGGGTAACCGCGTGTTCCTCATCACCGTCCACCACAGCCACAGCCACCGGTGCAGGAAGCTTCACTGACTTTCGATATTGCACCGCAATCTCTGTCCCCTCCACCTCAAAAGCAATACTGGCTCCCTTCTCAGAAGCTGTATACCCACATCGAAACATGTCATTCACATATTTCTTAAAGACATTATCTGCTGTAAATCCTTTGCAGACGGGCATGCTGTTATGATTCTGACAGCGTCTGGCGTGTTCATAGGCATTAGCTGTAAGAGGCTTCGGCATCCCTGCTGGCTGTTCCTCTTCCTGCATCTGTATATAGACCTTATCCAGAAAATCTGTAATTACTTCCGCCAAAAGTGCATGACCGTCCGTATTCGGATGCAGGTCGTCTGGCGTAATCTGACGGTTATCTATAACACCGGAAACCACCTCTGGATAAATTGTAGTCCTCATACTGACGCTGGGCAGGTCATAGTGTGCCCCGATTTCCCGATGTTTCTCCTCTGCACTCACGCCTGTATCATAGCAGATATTGTGGATCAGCAGTACTGCCGGTTCGCAGATATTGCCATAAACCCTGCGCACAAGCCCTTCATATGTCTCCTGGTAAAAATCCGTATTATCATCATTGACTGAAAATTCTATGCTCACAAAGTCCGGCTTGTATAGCAACACATCTTCTTCCAATCTTGCCGCCCCAAACTGGGAAGTGGTGCCGCCCACACCGGCATTGATATAGGTAAAAGCCGTCCTGGGAAAACGCTTCACAAACCAGTCAAACACCAGATAGGCATAACAATTTGTATACTGTGTGGACACGGATCCCTGGGTGATAGAGCCTCCTAAAAAAGCCATTGTCATACGGTCTCCCTGAGCCGCTCTTCTCATAAGCTGTTTGAAACGATAGAGATTTCCCCTGTGTACCCAACCCTTTTCTGCATGGATATCATATCCCATACTATGTATTCCTCCTACTAATTTTTAATCACTTTATATTAAATTTTAAGTTTGTTCGACATTCCCAGTCATCAGGCTACAGCGAAAGCTCCTCTGGAAAAACATCGTATTGAAATGGGCTGCTTTCGCTGTAAATTCCTGTATGCCACATAAATTCTCTTAAAAGGTTGTCTCTATTCTACTTGTTAAAACATAAAATAACAAGACATCAACACTTGATTTTTTATTTTCGTAAACCATGCACAAATCCCCAAAATATATTTAGCTAATATTAACTTAAATTTACTTAAATAATTTGCAGTAATCACTGTTTTGCCTCCGGTAATCTCAGACGTAGAAGACGTTTGGCAAGCTGTCTGAAATTAAACGGTATCAGCGGATAAATATAACTCTTATCAGACAGTGTCTTATTACAGACAATAGCTGCCACAAAAAACAATACAGCCGCAATATAACCATAAAGATTAAACATTGCCGTCAGGATAAGATTGATGATACGCATAAATTTCAAGGCATATCCCAGCTCATAATTCTGTTGTGTATAATTGGCGATAGCCACGAATGCCATGTATAACATGACCTCACTATTGAACCAGCCGCTGTTGACAGAAAACTCTCCCAACACCAGCGCCGCCATCACACTTAACGGTGTACTTAACATATTGGGCGTATTGACTGCCGCAAGCTTAAGTCCGTCAATTGCCAGTTCCAGAATCAAAAACTGTGCAATCAAAGGGATATTGGATTCCTCCTGTAACATGATAAACTGAAAAGATTCCGGCACCCAGTCCGGATTCTGCATCAGCAGTAAAAAGGTAGGTGTCATGATATAAGTGAGAATAGAAATAATAAAACGGGACAGCCGCAGATATGTTCCCGTAATGGGCGGGAAATAATAATCATCTGCCTCCTCCACAATATCAAAGATGGAAGTGGGTACAATCATGGCAGAAGGCGAATTGTCCACCAGAATCACAATATCTCCCTCCAGAACCTGGGCTGCCGCCACATCAGGCCGTTCCGTAAACTTAAATTTGGGAAAGGGATTAAACCATTTGCGCTGATACAGACATTCCGCCAGACTTTCCTGATTCATGGTCAATGCATCTACCTGGATCTCCTTAATCCTTTTTTTCACCTTTTCCAAAAAAGCGTGATCTACCCGGTTGTCCATATAGCACAACACGATATCCGTCTGGGAACTCTTGCCGGCGTTCATCATCTCCATACGCAGTTGTGTACTGCGGATCCGGCGTCTGATCAAGGCAGTGTTAAATACCACTGTCTCCACAAATCCGTCTTTAGAGCCCCGAAGTGTCTTGTCCTTGTCAGGTTCTTCCACACCTCTTGCCGGATATGTCCTGGAATCAATCAATATACATCTGTCATAGCCTTCAATAAAGAGGGCAAACACACCAGATAAGATATTATATAAAATATCATCCCATTTGTCCTTTAAGTCCACCTCCACATACGGCGTGGCTTTTTTAGACATCTCATAGGCGCTCTTTGGCATATCCTCCGCTTTCAGTCCTATAAAATACTGGAGAATCTTCATCATCAGTTCGTCTTTGCAAAAGCCGTCTATGAAATAGATACAGGCCTGTCTGCCGCCCACTTCTATCACACGATAGACCACATCAAAACTGGAATCTGGCACCATATGTGCCTTCATATATTCCATACTCTCCTGCAAGGACGTCGTCATTTTCTGACTGTCGCCCTGCTGTCCTTGTTCGTTTTGTTGCCAGCTGTTATTATTCTTCACCGCAAAAACTCCTTCCAAGACTTTACCATTGTTTCCCATAGTATGTCTTGGAAGGAGTTTTCTTATGCATATAAATACCAGATTCAGGCCTTCCCGGTACTGCCATGTCCGCCCCGGTCTACATGGGACAGATGTTCCACCTCATCAAAAACAATCTTTGGCTGGTTCTCCATAATCCGGAACTGACAGATCCTGTCATTGACATGAATCTGCGTATCCCGTACTGCATATACCGGCATAAACCACTGATCGTTATCACCACAGTAAGAGGCATCTATCACGCCTTGATGATTCGTCTGGATGATGCCAAAGTTCTTGAAAGTAGAACTGCGCGGCACCACATGCGCCTCATATCCTGCGGGAAGTTCCATGGCCACGCCAAGAGGTATCAGTTTGAACTCTCCTTTTGCCAGGGTCACATCCTCCGCTGCACGCAGGTCAATCCAGTCGGACTTCCCGTCTATGTAAGTCAGCTTTTCTATCTTGTCCGTAAAATACTTGATTTTAATTGTCTCTGTTCCCATCTGGTCTCCCCGCATTTATTGATAATCGTTGCAGTAAAGCACCGGAATCATCGAATCTGTCTGATCCAGGCTTTTCTGTACATCGATCACTCTCTGATTACTGCTTCCCTTCCACAAAAGCTTCACATCTTTTAATTCAATCCTGAATTCTCCATCCACCAGCACATCTACGAACTTCATCGCAGGATAATGCAGGATATCTTCCCAACGGTCACCCGTATAGAGCCAGATTGTCTTATTGGGATATTTCTGCTTGATTTCTTCCATCAGGCTTCTGACATCCAGACGGTTTGCCGAATGAAGAGGATCTCCTCCCGAAAAGGTGATTCCGTTGATATAGGGTTTATCCAGTTGATTAAAAATCTCCTGTTTTGCTGCCTCATCAAAGGGCAGGCCGCCATCCGGATCCCAGGTAAGAGGATTCTGACACTCTTTACAACAGTGGGAGCAACCCGCAACCCAGAGCACCACGCGAAGGCCGTCGCCGTTTAGCATGTCGTCTTTCGTAATATTATGGTATCTCATAAAATATATATCCTCATGTGAAAACCTCTACATGCTTTTCCTTTCTGCGATTTCTGCCATTTTGGCATCACTGAGTCTGGTGTCACCATGGACGCGGGAATATGCCAGGTATCCGTTCATGCGGTCAATCTTCGTAAGGTTACGACTGCCGCATACCGGGCAGACATCCATTTCCAGTTCCTGATGGCCGCAATCATCACAGTAAGCCAGTGACAAATTGACGCCCTCATAGAATCCCATATCCATAGCCCGTCTGATCAACGTCTTGATGGCTTCCATGTTATAGTCGATGGGATACTTGACATACTGGATTTTTCCGCCGTTGGCCATTTCCCAGAAACGATACTCCAGATCCTGTTTTTCAATCGGCGTGATGTCCTCTGTCACATGACAGTGGAAACTGTTGGAAACATATTCCCTGTCGGAAACTCCTTCTACAATACCATACTTCGCCCTGAACTGTTTCACTTGCAATCCGCAGAGATTCTCCGCCGGTGTACCGTAAATCGCATAAAGATGCCCGTCTTCTTCTTTATATTCTGTAATCTTATTATTAATATGTTCCAGCACTTCCAGAGCAAATGCACCATCTTCTACAAGAGACTTGCCGTTATACAGCTCCTGCAACTCGTTGAAGGCTGTGATGCCAAAACTTGCGGTGGCTGACTTCAGAATTGGCTTGATCTTATCATGAAGCTGTAAATGGCCGCCCAGGAAACCGCCCTCACAGTAAGCAAGCGGATTTGTGGATGCCCGCATCTCTCCTAAATAAGCATAAGTTCTGATATGCAGCTGCCTGATCAGATTCAGATAATAGTCCAGCACATCATAGAAATCCTTGCCCTCCTGTCTGGATTTTGCCAGAATCATGGGCAAATGCAGAGACACTGCTCCCACATTAAATCTGCCCACAAAGATAGGACTGTCATCTTCATCCGCCGGATGCATCCCGCCCCGCTCATACCAGGGGGAGAGAAACGCCCGACATCCCATAGGGGAGATTACCTTGCCATACTGTTTATACATACTGGCAATATAGCCTTTGCCTGTAAGACTTAACCAATCAGGATACATGGTCTTGGCAGAACACTTGACGCCTGCCTCAAACACATCTTCCAACTCTTTGCCGGGTCCATGCAGATTTTCATCATAAAGAAATACAATCTTCGGGAACAATACCGGCTTTTTACACTCTTTCTTACCCTGTCCCTTACGACGCACATTGAGCATCATGATGGTACCCATCTTAGCAAAACGTCCGGTACCGATACCCGCTGTCACAGTGATGAAAGGATAATCACCACGGCTGCTTGCCACTGTATTAAACTTATACTCCCAACCCTGGAAGCCCTGTTCAAACTCCTTCTTCACATCTGCCAGGGACTGCGCCTCGGCAGTTTCTTTATCGACGCCGAGTTTCGTATATTTCTCAACATTCCTCTTGTAGGATTTCTCTGCATAGGGCTCTAATATCTTATCCACTTCCGGCACTGTAAAACCGCCATACTGCTGGCTGGCCGCACTCAAAACAATGTCACCTATGACATCAAAAGCAACGTCCAGTGTCTTCGGTTCATTATACCAGATATTACCCATCTCAAATCCGCCGCTCAGTACTTCCGCCACATTAAAAAGGCAGCAGTTCATGGTATCTCGTCTGGCGGACATATCATGGACATAAATATATCCGTCACGGCAGGCCTGAATCTCTTCCGTGGTCATGAAAAATTTCTGATACAGTTCTTTGTTAAACTGGTTAAAAATCAGGCTGCGTTTGGTGGATACAAGGGCGCTGTCCGTATTAGCGTTCTCCTTATCCCCAATATACATAATGGACTGGCTCTTCTTATAGACATCGTCCATCATGCGAACAAAATCCTGTTTGTAATTCCGATAGTCGCGGTAGCTCTTGGCCACAATGGGCTTTACATCCTCCAACGCGCTCTCTACAATATTGTGCATAATCTGAATCGGAATCTGCTCTTCATCCAACTCATTCACCTTTTCGATGACAGTCTGACAAATATGCCTTTTTTCTTCCTCGGTAAATTTAGTCAGCGCACGATAGGCACTTTTTCCTACCGCATCAATAACCTTCTGCACATTAAATGCTTCCAGGCTGCCATCTTTCTTGATTACTTTCACAACTTTTTCCGGATGATACTCCAAACTGAAATTCTCTCCAGCAGGACTATCCGATTCAAATTTACTACTCATACATTCCCTCCGTGGTGCTTTGCGGCAGGTGTCCTTCTCCCACTCGCCTTCTCTCCTTCATACAAAATATGGTATCGGTTAACATAATAATACTATATTTTGTGGTTTAAAACCAGTATAAGATAATACCGTTGTTATGTCAATGTCTCTGCCACAGAAAAACTACCAAAAAGGGATATGTCTTTTTTGTGACATATCCCAAAAGTAATTTGCTTCGCAGAATAACAAATCGAACAAAGCTCGCTTACGAGTTCCGCTTCGCAGCCTCGGTATGTAACCACTACAACTCCTGCCCCTTTATATCATACCGGTACGGGCGATTGCGGCCACAGCCTCTTTTATGATTTCCACCGGAAGCGTCAGGGCAAACCGTACATGTCCATGGCCCAGAGAACCAAAACTGCTTCCCGGGGTACACAGAACACCTGTCCTTTCAAACAGCTCCATGACAAATGCCACATCATCGTCATACTGTCTGGGAATTTCCGCCCAGGCAAACATCGTCCCCTCGCTGTCCTCTATCTGCCAGCCAATCTTGCGTAAACCGCCGCAGAGCGCATCTCTTCTTCTTTGATACTCCGCACAGTGTTCTTTCACCATCCGGTCGGATCCCGTCAAGGCTGCCACTGCACCATATTGCACCGGCAGAAATGTTCCATAATCTATCTGTGACCGGAATCTTTTAAAGTTTGCCACAATATCCCGGTTGCCTACAAGAAAACTCATTCTGGCTCCCGTATAGTTGAAAGATTTTGATAGGGAATAAAACTCCACCACATTCTCCTTGGCTCCCGGAATACGCAGGATGGATTTTCCCACTCTGCCATCATAGATAATATCCGAATAAGCGTTATCATGAATCACGATAATCTGATGTTTGGCCGCCCAGGGAACCAGCTTTTCATAAAAACTATCCGGCGCCGTCTTACACACCGGGTTTAAGGGATAGGAAACAATCATACACTTTACCCGGGAAAGCATTTCCTCATCCATTTCCTCAAGGACAGGCAGATATCCGTTCTCTTTGGTCAGCGCATAGGTCTTAATCTGTGCGCCCGCCAGGGAAGGGCCGATTCCAAAAATCGGATAACCGGGATCCGGCACAAGAACATAATCTCCCGGATTACAGAGTGTCATACAGATATGGGCAATTCCCTCCTGGGAACCATAGACGGACATCACCTCATCCTTTGCAAGCTCCACGCCGTATCTGGTCTGGTAACGGGCTATCACCGCCTCCACCAGCTCCGGAATGTCTGCCAGTGCATATTTGTACTTTTCAGGCTTTTGGGCCGCCTGTGTCACGGCATCCATCACATGCTGTTCCGGCGGAAAATCCGGTGTCCCTACAGACAGGTTATAAATCTTACGCCCCTGCTGTTCCATCTGTGTTTTCTTCTCATTTAAAACCTGAAATATCCCTTCCTCATAATCCTTCATACGATCTGCAAATTGTATTTCCATAATCTTCTCCATTCCAAAGCATTTACGCTCCTGTTATCTAATACTGTGCAAGTACCTCCCGCAGATGGTTCTGGTATGCCTGTGTGACCTCTTCCGGTGACACAATACAGGCTCCTGCACCGAGCCCTGTAAGCCAGCCGAAGAACTGACCGCTGACTGCCACCTTGACCCGCACCGTAAAATGATTCTCGTCCCGCTGTCTCACCGGCACATCTTTCCCGAATCGGTCTATCACCACCCCGATAAACCGATTCTCAAATTCCAGGGTAACCGTCTCCTCCTGACCCCCATACATTCCAAAAGTCTTATTGGCGTAATCAGCAATGTCAAAACGTTCAAAAAGCTCTGCCCCTTCCCGTTTCATGCCGTCAAGGATCTCTATCTTGCCCATCTTGTCCACCCGGAAGTGCTTGATCTTGTCCTCTTCCCCGTCATGGGCTATCAGGTAATAATTCTCGTCTTTACAGGTAAGCGCCCAGGGACTGACCCTGTATGGTCTTCCCTCCCGCCTGGGCACCAGTTCCTTGGAAAGATTCCATTCCAGATAGGGAAAGGATATCTGTTCATTATTCTGAATGGCCCTGTGAATATCATCCACAATATAATAAATACTCTCATTGGCCGTCTTAATACGGTTTGCCACATAAACCTGGCGCTGTAATTGTCCCGCCTCTGCTTTAGAAGCCAACTTCTCTATTTTACCAATCAGTTCCCTGGATTTTTTTAAGGTCAGAAACCGGGATGCCTGTACCGTCTCCACAAGCAGTTTTAATTCCGCCAGTTCAAATTCCCTGTCCGCAAGATAATATCCGCCGCCGTTCTTGGATTTTAACAGAACAATATCGTACCCGAAATCATTCAACTGCGCAATGTCATCATAGATGCTTTTGCGCTCTGCCTTAATGTCATATGACGCCAACGCATCAATCAACGCCTGGGCACTCAGGCAGTGATTTTCATCCGACTGCTCCGTCAGGATTTTCAACAAATAAAGTAACTTCAGTTTCTGATTCGGCGACTTTGCCATCCTGCCTCCTTATACGCTGCCCTTCCCAGCGAACCTTCTTCTGCTCATACCATAAAACAGGGGAAAGCCTGACGCTCTCCCCGTACAATGACTATATGGCTGTCTGCTGTGCTTCATCCGATGCAGCTTCCTGTGCAGCCGCTTTTGCATCCTTGCTGATGCGCCACTTTGCCCCAATAATACAGGCAATTACCACCAGTACCACAATCAATGCAAAACACAGAAAATAAGATAAAAACGAGTTTACAAATAAAATCAAATTTGTCATCTGTCTCAACCTTCTCTCTTCATTCTATATAACCAATACGGCCTCAAAACTAGGCTTATTATAGCACGGTCAATCCCTCATCGTCAAGTAAGTCCGCACCATCCGCAGCTGTGGTTGCCAACTTGTCGCAGCGCTCATTTTCCGGGTGGCCGTCATGTCCTTTCACCCAGGTAAACACCACCTTATGGGGTTCTTTTGCCTTGAGCAGTCTCTCCCAGAGATCTACATTTTTAACAGGTTTTTTTCCCGCTGTCTTCCAGCCTTTTATGATCCAGTTCTCTATCCAGTGTTTATTAAAGGCATCTGTCACATATTTGGAATCCGATATCAGGTTCACATCACAAGGTCTGGTCAGTGCCTCCAACCCTATGATTGCCGCCATCAGCTCCATCCGGTTATTGGTTGTTTTCTTATAACCCGCGGCGTACTCCCTTTCATGCAGATTTCCTTTGGTATCCACATATTGCAGGACAACACCATAGCCTCCCGGCCCTTCCGGATTTCCCCGGGCCGCACCGTCCGTATAAATAGTCACTTTCATATATATCCTCCATGTCAAGGCAGCTTAAGACAATCTCCATCTTCCGCTCTCCAGAAACCTTTCCGCCATGGCCTCTGCCTCTTCTATAATTCCCCTGTCATACCCTAACATCTTAAGAAGCGCAATGGCATTTCGGGAAGTGGCCGGCCCCTTAACCAGCAGATAAGGAAAAAAGATATCTTCCTCCTCTATCTTCTCTTCAAAATGATAATTATCATACTCTGTTTCCAGCAGCTTCGTCAACTCCACATCATGAGTGGCTGCAAAGCACAGGGTACGGCGCCTGGAAAGCATTTTCATGATCTGGGTGGACGCTGCAATCCGTTCCACCGTATTCGTACCCCGAAGCACCTCGTCCACAAAACACAGGACCGGTCTTGCATCATCTTTCATGACCTGATCCAGTATCCGTTTGATGGATTTAATCTCCACCATATAATAACTGTCACCGCCTGTCAGATCATCCTTTAATGCCATGGAAGAATAAATTCTGAAAACCGGTGCCTCATAGCGGCTGGCCGGGCAGGTATGAATAGTCTGTGACAGTACCCCGGCAGTAGCCACCGCCCGCAGGAAAGTGGATTTTCCGGAGGCATTTGATCCTGTTAAAAGCATACCTCTGGTAACCTTCACAGAATTTTTGACAGGATCTTTCAGCAGCGGATGATACAACTCCTCCACTTGCAGGAAAGTGTCTCTTCTGTCGTCAAAATGTAAATCAGGCACACAATACTCTCCCATAAGACTTGTCCGATAAGCACCCACCACCACATCTGTCTCAATCTGTCCCAGAATGGTAATCATCTCATCCACTTCAGCAAGATGTCCCCGAAGAGCTGCAAGCGCCCTGTTAAACTGAATCAAATCCAGATAAAACAGCATCCGCAGATAGTCCAGTACCACTTCCAAAGGATTACCGTTTCCTTTTTCCGCCGAAATAACCAGATAGGAGTTGCGTAAAAAGCCTTTTAACTTATGATAACATCGCTGCAATCCTGCCTGCTCTACAGCAATCACCTGTATTTCTTCCCTGCTCATCTGTTCTGCACACCCAAGCAGTCTGCGGATATAACGGAAACTTGTAATATAAGGTTCTATCTCTTTATATTCCTTAAAATATCCGATCAGATTATGACACAGCACAATCAACAGGGCAATCAGTCCTACCGGCAGAGAAGAAAACATCCCCGCAATACAGGCCAGAATCAAAAAGTCGTAAAAAAGATATTTCCTGTTATTCCTCTCTCCCAGCGTTTCCAGATTGTCCAGATACTCATAAATCGAATGTCGTCTTGTCCGTCCCAGACGATAAAAGACGCTCTGCACCCTCTGCCGCTCCAGTTCATGCTCCATGAAAAAGCATATCCGCTTCTCCATATCCTCCATTTCGTCTGCGTCATAAACCGGCGTCCGCAGTCTGTAATACAGATATTCGTCCCCGGCAGCACTGCACGATGTGTTCATCCGCTGATATATTTGATCCAGATGCAGATCATTCCATGTAATGTCGTCAAGCTGATCTTCTACCCGGTGTTTGTTATAATACATACAGATATGCGCCATCTCCTCCGACCCATAGGTTCTCTCGCTTTCCTTCCCATAACTCTGGTACAGCTTCTGAAGCATCTGTTTCCTGAATTTTGTACTGTTGATATATTCCTGTCCCATGAAGAGCACAATCAAAAGTAAGACCACGCCTGCAAAAAATAAAGAATCCATACTTATCTGAGACCATTGATAATCTCATTCGCCTTTCTATAGATTTCTTCCACATCATATGCTTTGGTAAACTGCCCGTTTTCATACAGAATTTTCCCTTGTATCATGGTCATCTTCACATTCTGTTTGCTCCCGCTGTAGACAATATTTTTGGGAATATTGTTGATCGGCTGCATATTCGGCTGATGCAGATCTATCATGATAATATCCGCCTCCTTGCCCCTGTCAAGGACATCCGTATCCGGCAGGTTCATGGCCTTAGAGCCGTTGACTGTGGCCATCTTTAATACTTCCAGAGCATCTACCGCCGCCGCATCGTTCTCCCTCAGTTTTGCAAGGCCTGTAACCAGGAACATTTCCCGGAACATATCCAGACAGTTATTGCTGGCGGGGCCGTCGGTTCCAATCGCCACATTGATTCCCCGTTGCAAATAATCCGAAATCGGTGCGATTCCGCTGGCCAGTTTCGTATTGGATCCGGGATTGGTCACCACACTGAGATTCCGTTTCCGGAAAATTTCCATGTCTTCTTCATCCAGATAAACACAATGATATCCACCGCCGCCGTAATCAAACATACCCAGAGAATCCAACAGTTTCACCGGAGACATGCCATAACGTTCCTTACAGCCTTCCACCTCCGCCCGGGTTTCCGCAAGATGGGTGAATACAGGTGCCTGATACTTGTGCGAAAGCGCCGCTACCCCTTCCAGAAGTTCCCGTGAACAGGTATATTCCGCATGGAAACCGATGAAATAACTTAAAAGCGGATCATCATAGTTCAGTTTCTGATACATTTTCTCCGTCAGTTCCAGAGACTGGCTGAAATTATTCTGTCCGCTGACCTGTACACACCGCATCCCCATATCCACACAGGCCCGTGCAATCGTCTCCGGCGTCAGATACATATCAAAAATTGCCGTAATCCCACTGGTCAAATATTCCAGAACCGCCAGCTTCGTCAGGTGGTAGATCATTTCCCCGTCCATTTTGGCCTCGATAGGAAATACCTGTTGATTCAGCCAGTCGGCAAGCGGCAGATCGTCCGCATAAGAGCGCAACAGTGTCATGCCGGAATGGGTGTGGGCGTCCTTAAAACCAGGCATCAGAAGATTACCTTCGCAATCAATCTCTCTGTCCCAGACAATACTCTCAAGAACAAGCTCCTGATAAACTGTATCCACATCGCTGCCATCACCCACATAAAGTATCTTCTGATCCTGCACCCAGAGTTCTCCCTCCAGAATCTGTGTATCCTTCATGGTCAATATCCTTGCATTATAAAATCTAATATTCATCCTTACTCTCCTGCTCCTTTAATGATATCATCTCCGTTTGCTGACATCCGTCTTATTTCAGATTATCCGGGCCAAATCCGTTGGGCAGACACTCTTCCAGTGTCATACACTGATACTCTTTTTCTGACTTTGCCACAATAATCTGGAAAGTCTTCGGATTACAAAACTCCATCATCACCTGCCTGCAAACCCCACAGGGAAAAGCAAACTGTGTGATTTCCTCTCCTGCAGGAGCTCCCACTACGGCAATGGCTGTAAAATGCCGGATGCCCTCGCTGACCGCCTTAAAAAAGGCCGTCCGTTCTGCACAATTCGTGGGTGTATAGGCTGCGTTCTCAATATTACAGCCACAGATAACCTGACCATCCTCTGCCAGTAATGCCGCTCCCACCTGATAATGGGAATAGGGCGAATAGGAATGTCGTCTGGCTTCCATGGCCTGTCCGATCAGTTCCCGGATTTTTCCCTCTGCAATCATAAATTTCCTCCCATGAATGGAAAAGCGCACACCTTTTCTACAAGGCAATGCGCTTTTGTTTTTAAAGAACGCTTCCGAATTTCGTAATCGAATCCACCAACAGCTTCTCAAATTTCGGTGCCACTGCGTTGGCCGCCTCCTGTACTTCCTCATGGGTGAGAGGCGCACTGTTCATGCCCGCTGCCAGATTGCTGACGCAGGAGACACCGCAGATCTTCATGCCCATATGATTTGCCGCAATAGCTTCCACCACCGTACTCATGCCCACCGCGCTGACTCCCAGCTTATGAAGCAGCTGAATTTCCGCAGGAGACTCAAAGGAAGGGCCTGTGAGCTGTGCATAGACACCCTCAAACAGTTCAATATCATTCTCTTTGGCCGTGTCAATAATTATCTTCTGTAAATCCTCGTCATAGACATGCGACATATCCGGGAATCTGGTTCCCAGTTCATCAATGTTAGGGCCAATCAGAGGATTCGGTGCAAAAATAGATACATGATCCTTGATCAGCATCAGACTTCCTGCATGGAAAGAAGGATTGATGCCGCCGGATGCATTGGTCAGGAAAAGCACTTCGGCACCCATCATCTTCATCAGCCTTGCGGGCAGTACCACATCCGTAATAGGATACCCCTCATAATAATGTACCCGCCCCTGCATCAACACCACCGGAATCTCATTAATATAGCCGAAGATAAACTTCCCGGCATGTCCCGGTACGGTGGATACCGGAAACCCCTCAATCTCGCTGTACGGAAGTTCCGCTTTCACATCTACCACTTTAGCAAAGTTTCCCAGTCCGGAACCGAGCACCACTGCAACCTTGGGTGCAAAATCAATTTTAGCTTTGTAACAGTCATAGCACTTTAAAAGTTTTTCATATACAGGATTCATATGTTTACCGCCTTTCTGTTGATATTTGGATTATATCATTTTCGTATTTTCTCTGCAATATTTCCCTTTCCATACCGCAGCGGCTCAGCCACCGTCCTGTTGAAAAAAGCAATCAGCGGCCCCATGAAAAATGCCGTCACCACAGTCCCGATCCCTACCGTTGCCCCGAAAGAAAACCCTACAATCGTACAGAACAGATCCGAGGAAATCCTGCAAAACTGAAACTTCCATTTCTTTTTTTCCGAGATAATCAGCGATATCGCATCATAGGTAGATACACCCATATCCGCCGTAAAATAGAGGGCGGATGCAAAACACATAATGACAATTCCCAAAATCAGAAATACAAAGCGCACCGCCAGGGAAGGCTCTGGAATCAGATTTTCAAAAAGCAGGGAAGAATACTCCGCCACATACCCCAGCAGGAAAATATTAATCACAGTACCTAGCCCAATCTTGCTTTTATCCGTCAAAAAAATAACAATAAGCATCAACAGATTGACGATTGCATATATCGTGCCAAAACCCGGTTTCCCTTCCGGCAGCGCCATAAAAACTCCATGGGCAAACACCTGAAACGGGTCAAGGCCCAGCATCGAGAAGTTAAACATTCCGACGCTGAACCCGCAGACCAGCACACCAACTACTGTCATCCATATTCTTCTCGTACGTTCCTGCATCTTTTGTGATCTCTCTTTCTTCCTAACCTGAAAGCTGTTATGCAATAAAAATATCACAGAAGCCGTAAAACCACAATCCTAAATAATGATGCACACCATACCGCCATTACTGTCATTGACAATCTTCTGCATGGTCTCCTGTAATTTAGCCTGGCTCTCCTCATTGATCATGGAAATCTTACCAGTAATGCCGTCATTGACCAGCTGCTCCACGGTCTTGCCGAAAATATTGGTCTCCCAGATACCTTCTTCGCTGGTGCCCGTATCGGAAATATACTGAATCAGATCCCTGGCCTGTTCCTCTGTGCCGACAATCGGTGATATCTCCGTTTCAATGCTAGCCTTGATCATATGGATGCTGGGACTCTCGGCCTTAATCTTGACACCGAACTTATTTCCCTGCTTGATCAGTTCCGGTTTCTCCAGTACGATCTCCTCACGGTCTGGCATGACCACACCATATCCCTTATAACGCACTGCCTCCAGCGCATGCAGTACTTTCACATATTCCTTCTTCATCTTTGCCATCTCACGCAGGGTCGCAAGCAGCTGGTACTCACTGCCGATGGTCTCTCCCACCAGTTCACTCAGCATCTCATAATAATAGGCATCGTCCACATCCAGAATGATACGCACACTGCCGTCCGACATATTGACGCCGTCCAGTTTGCATTTTCTGATATATTCGCTCTCCATCACAAAATGATCCGCCGTGATATCCCGTATATTGTTCAGTTCCGTCATCAATTGTTTAATCTGGAGAATAATATCCTTCTTCATCTTATGGTCACAGGAGAGCATTTCCACCCACTTTGGCATATAGAACTCTATCATGGTGAGCGGGAACTCATAGAGAATATTCTCCATTATATGATTGATATCCTCTTTTTTCAGCTGTTCACAGTTCACCGGCATAACGGTTACCTGGTATTTCTCGTTGATCTCATCGGCAAGTGCCCTTGTCTCCTCCGCATAAGGTTTGGCTGAATTGAGAAGTACAATAAAAGGTTTGCCCAGTGTCTGTAGTTCCTTAATTGTGCGTTCCTCTGCTTCCAGGAAGTTTTCTCTTGCCAGTTCTCCAAAGGAACCGTCGCAGGTCACCACAATTCCGATGGTGGAATGATCTTTGATGACCTTTCTGGTGCCAATTTCCGCCGCCTTTGTAAACGGAATCTCTTCCACGGACCAGGGTGTCTTAACCATACGCTCCTCATCCTGCTCCATATGGCCTGCCGCGCCCTCTACCATATAGCCCACACAGTCAATCAGCCGTACATCTACATTGATGTCCGTTCCCAGTTTTACATGGGCAGCCTCCTTGGGGATAAATTTAGGCTCCGTAGTCGTAATCGTCTTTCCGCCGGCACTCTGCGGCATCTCATCCTGTGCCCGTTCTTTCTCATGTTCATCTTCCATATAGGGAAGTACCAGGAGGTTCATAAAACGTTTGATAAAAGTAGACTTTCCTGTCCTCACGGGCCCCACCACGCCCAGATAGATTTCTCCTCCCGTTCTAAGCTGTATATCTTTATACAGGTCATATGTACTATTCTGTAATAAATCCATAAAAAATCCTCCTGCTTATACTGGTAAATGTATATGCAGGAGGATTCACCGCTATGCCGTCTACTGGGCAAGTTTATGGAAAATAATACAATTGGGCTGATTCACCGGAATCTCTTTGCCGTTCATGACAAGCAGTCCGTTCTTTAAATCCACGTTAAAAAATGTCATCGTATTGGACTCATGATTCAGGGATACCAAATGCTTATTATCCGGAAAAAGTATGGCATCCTTGGGATAATCGCCGCTGATGGGCAGGCACAGGATCTTCTCAAGCATCCCTGTCTTCTGATCAATCTTATAAATGACAGCACTGTTATCCCCTGCATTGGAACTGGTCAGGTATTTAAAATCATCTGAGATATTCAGTGCACTGGCTGCCGAACCACCCGCATGATAGTCGTTCAGAGTGGAGATTGTCTGTATCTTCTCAAACTCCGGCATACCGTTTATTTCCTCATACGTATAAACGTCGATATAATTCTTTAGTTCATGCACGATATAGAGGATTCTGCCATCCTTGGAAAACTTCAGGTGACGGGGCGCAGACTCCTGCTCACTGCGGATCATATCAATGGGTTTCAATTTCCCGTTCACATGATCTACCCGGTACACATTCACATGATCCAGTCCCAGATCTGCGGCACACAGATAATGATTATCCCGGGTCATCTTCACACAGTTCACATGGGGGCGGAAATTACGCTCCGCAATACTGCCCAGTCCCTTATGGTAAATCTCATCGGTAATCTCACCAACACTGCCGTCCTCCCGCAGACGAAGCACCGTAATCTTGCCATCATGGTATCCACCCACAAAAAGAAGCTTGTCTTCATAATCCGTAGACAGATAACATCCTCTCATGCCGTTGATAGAACATGCATTGATAACCTCCAGGTCACCGCCCGGCAGGATCTTATATGCCTCCACACCAAAGTCCGTGATGGAATAAAGATATTTCTGATTATGGGAAATGGTAATATAGGAAGAATTGGTAATCTTCACCTGGTTCTTCTCCATCATTCTTCCCTTCTTCATATCCACATCATAAATCCTGATACCATACTTATCTTCCTTGCCCACCGTATAAGTGGACACATATGCCACATATTTATCCTGGTTCATCACTTTCCTCCAAGTTGACTATCATTCTTTAGCAGAATTTTACCATAAATCGGAGGGCTTGTTAATCCTTTTCTTCGGATTCCTTTCTTTTTTCTGCGAAAACTGTCATTATTTATAATTTTCCCATTGACATAGCCCTGCTTTCTTGTATAATGGGATTCAGTGTATGTTTAGCGTTAGTAAACTTTTAGTTTATTTTTACTGAATCGAGGGGAAATATGGACAGCAATTCTACCCGGATGGATCTGGGAAATAAAATCAAGGAACTTCGGAACAAAAAAGGACTGACCCAGGAGGAACTGGCCGACCGCTGTGAGCTTTCAAAGGGATTTATCAGCCAGTTGGAAAATGATGTGACATCGCCCTCCATAGCCACCCTGATAGATATTTTACAGTGTCTTGGTTCAAATCTGAAAGACTTCTTTCATGATGCCGACGATGAACAGATTGTTTTTGGACGGGATGATTTCTTTGAGAAAGTAGATGCGGAACTACATAACAAGATCGAATGGATCATTCCCAATGCACAGAAGAATATGATGGAACCCATCCGCGTCACACTCGATGCAGAAGGTTCCACTTATCCGGACCGGCCCCATGAAGGGGAAGAATTTGGCTATGTACTCTCCGGTTCTATCACGATCATTGTGGGAAACCGCAGCATCAAAGCCAAAAAGGGGGATGCCTTTTACTTTACCCCGGATTCGGAGCACTATATCAAAGCAGGCGGAAAAACCGGCGCCATATTCTTATGGGTCAGCACGCCGCCCACTTTCTAGGATAGCCCGGCTATCACATTATACACAGGAGGGACTGCCCCATGGAAAAAGAATTGATTCAGCTTGTCGATATTTCCAAATCTTTTGACAGCCAGATGGTCTTAGATGAGTTAAATCTGAACATACATGAAAATGAATTTGTCACCCTGCTCGGCCCCAGCGGCTGTGGAAAGACGACAACGCTTCGTATTCTGGGCGGCTTTGCCAATCCAGATACCGGTAAAGTGATTTTTGACGGAACAGATATCACCCGTATTCCGCCCAACAAGCGGCAATTGAATACCGTCTTTCAGAAATATGCTCTCTTCACCCATATGACCATTGCGGAAAACATTGCCTTTGGTCTGAAAATAAAGAAAAAATCCAAAACCTACATAGACGACAAGATTCGCTATGCCCTGAAACTCGTCAATCTGGAAGGTTATGAAAACCGTATGCCTAACTCCTTAAGCGGCGGCCAGCAACAGCGTATTGCAATCGCAAGAGCCATTGTCAACGAACCCAAAGTGCTCCTTCTGGATGAACCCCTGGGCGCCCTTGACTTAAAACTGCGTCAGGAAATGCAGTATGAGCTGATCCGTATGAAAAACGAGCTGGGCATCACCTTCGTCTACGTCACTCATGACCAGGAAGAAGCCCTCACCATGTCCGACACCATCGTTGTCATGAACCAGGGTTATATCCAGCAGATCGGCTCTCCGGAATCCATCTACAATGAACCGGAAAATGCCTTTGTGGCGGACTTTATCGGGGACAGCAACATCATTCCCGCTACCATGATAGAAGATAAACTGGTCAATATCTTGGGAACTCGCTTTGCCTGTGTAGACACAGGCTTTGGCTGCAACAAACCGGTAGATGTGGTAATCCGTCCGGAAGATGTCAATCTGGTCGAACCACAGCAGGGGAAGCTTCAGGGGGTCGTCACCCATCTGATCTTTAAGGGCGTCCACTATGAGATGGAAGTGATGGCCGCCGGCTTTGAATGGCTGGTACATTCCACCACGCTCTTCCCGGTCGGAAAAGAAGTTGGTATCTGTGTGGATCCCTTTAATATCCAGATCATGAACAAACCTGAATCTGAAGACGAGGAGGCGGTGGCAATTGACATCTAAAAACAAATGGCTTTCTACTCCTTATGTACTGTGGTCGGTCATGTTCATCATCATTCCTCTGGGCATGATCTTCTACTATGGACTGACTGACAGGACAGGTGCCTTTACATTGCAAAACATCACGGCAATTGCCACAGCAGAACACGCAAAAGCTTTATGGCTTTCCCTGTTGTTATCCATCATCAGCACGGTAATCTGTTTTTTGCTGGCATACCCGTTAGCTCTGATACTTTCCAACATGAAAGTAAACCAGCACAGTTTTATCATCCTAATCTTCATCCTGCCCATGTGGATGAACTTTCTGCTGCGCACCCTTGCCTGGCAGACATTACTGGAAAAAAGCGGCGTCATCAACAGTGTACTGAACTTCTTACACCTGCCGAATATCAATATCATTAATACGCCCTACGCAATCATCCTGGGTATGGTATATAACTTCCTGCCCTTTATGGTACTGCCCCTCTATAACGTACTGTCCAAGATTGACAAGAACGTATTAAATGCCTCAAGAGACCTTGGCGCCAATAGTGTACATACCTTTTTCCGCATTATCCTGCCCCTTTCCATACCGGGTATTATCAGCGGTATTACCATGGTGTTTGTTCCTGCACTGACGACCTTTGTGATCAGCACTTTGCTTGGCGGCAGTAAGATCCTTCTGATCGGCAATGTTATCGAGCAGGAATTTACCCAGGCCTCCAACTGGCACCTGGGAAGCGGCCTTTCCATCGTGTTGATGATTTTCATCATCCTCAACATGATTGCATCCGCCATTTTTGACAAAGAGGGGGAGGGTTCCATGCTATGAAAAATATTGCAAAACATATTTATACTGCACTGATCTTTCTCTTTTTGTATGCGCCCATCGCCACCCTGATGGTATTATCCTTCAATGCAAGCAAGACGCGGGCTAAATGGGGCGGATTCACATTCAACTGGTACAGCCGGCTTTTTCAAAATGAGGAAATCCTGGAAGCACTGGCCAATACCCTGCTTATCGCAGTAATCTCTGCCTTCGTGGCCACCGTCATCGGCACCATTGCCTGCGTAGCCATGACCGGCATGAAGAAAAGATCCCGTACAATATTAATGGGTATCACCAATATTCCCATGCTGAACGCGGAAATTGTCACGGGAATCTCCCTGATGCTTCTTTTCATCAGTATGGGGCTGCGTTTTGGTCTGGGCACGATATTATTATCACATATTACCTTCAATATCCCTTATGTGATCTTAAGCGTCATGCCCCGTATGAAACAGCTTAATCCCAGCACCTACGAGGCAGCTCTGGATTTAGGGGCCTCTCACGTAACGGCCTTCTTTAAGGTGGTCTTTCCGGACCTTCTGCCCGGTATCCTCTCCGGCTTCCTGATGGCTTTTACCATGTCCCTGGATGATTTCATCATCACCCACTTTACAAAAGGGGCGGGCGTGGATACCTTGTCAACGAAGATTTACACGGAAGTCAAAAAGGGCATCAAACCGGAAATGTACGCGCTGTCCACTCTTATCTTTGTGACGGTACTGATCTTATTATTGCTGGTAAATATGGCACCTACCAAAAACAAGACACCCAACTATGGAGGATGATTATGAAAAAAAGAAACAAAACTATGACGCTTGCTGTTTTAGCACTTTCCTTCCCTATGGTACTCACCGGCTGCGGCTCCACAAAAGGCAGCGCAAACGGTGAAGTAATCGTCTATAACTGGGGGGAATATATTGACCCTGATACCATAGATATGTTTGAGGAAGAGACCGGTATCAAAGTAGTCTATGATGAGTTCGAGACCAATGAGATCATGTATCCCAAGGTAGAGTCCGGCGCCGCCTCCTATGATGTGGTATGCCCTTCCGATTATATGATCAGCAAGATGATCGAAAATGATATGCTGGCACAGCTTAACTTTGACAACATACCAAATGCCAGAAAAAATATCGGCGCCCAGTATTTTGAACAGTCCAAATCCTTTGATCCCGACAATCAGTACTCTGTTCCCTACTGCTGGGGAACTGTGGGCATCCTTTACAATAAGACCATGGTGGAAGAGCCCATCACCAGCTGGGCACAGTTATGGGATGAGAAATACAGCGATAATATCCTGATGCAGGATTCCGTGCGTGACGCTTTCATGGTAGCTGAAAAACTGAACGGTTTCTCCATGAATACCGTAGATCCCGCAGAACTGGAAACAGCCAAGAATTCCCTGATTGAGCAGAAGCCGCTGGTACAGGCATATGTTATCGATCAGGTTCGGGATAAGATGATCGGCGGTGAAGCTGCCATCGGAGTCATCTATTCCGGTGAAGCAATATACACCCAACGCGAAAATCCGGATTTAGAATATGTCATTCCTGAGGAAGGCACCAATGTCTGGATTGATTCCTGGGTCATCTTAAAAGATGCCCCAAACAAAGAAAATGCCGAGAAATTTATAGACTTCATGTGCCGTGATGATATCGCCCTCAAAAATTTTGAGTATATTACCTACTCAACTCCTAACGATGCCGCACGTGAACTGATTACAGATGAGGATATCAAAAACTCCGACATTGCTTTCCCGGATCTGTCTCAATATCACAATCTGGAGACCTATGTATATCTGGGAGAAGATGGAGATTTTCTCTACAACAACCTCTGGAAAGAAGTGAAATCCAACTAAAAAAGGTAAATTCCTTCGGAGAATAAAGTCCCTGCCAGGCCATCAGACCAAGCAGGGATTTACTTCCTAAAGATTTTGGAACGCACTGTTCATGGCATAAGCTGTATCTTTATCACACATGATGAAGAAAACCACATCGCCGCGACTTTCAATCAGCGTCGTCTCTGCACTGACACAGACCCACTTATCCGGATTTGCATTGGATTTAAGAGCCTGTTTCACCGTCTCCACATCATCCTCTTCCACCCGCAGCAACACACATTGATAAGCAATAGAGGACATCATCGGCATGGATACCACACCTTCCTTATAAGTAATCTCATCTGTTCCCAGAATAGAAACCTCCATCTCGTCCGTCAGTTCATAAGTCTCATAACCGTCAAGGTTGTCCCGGAATCCCTGATCTAATTCCGCATTATCATACAAAGAAGCCATAATCTCACTCAGATTTCCTTCCAGATTGTCTGATGAAGACTCCTTCCCTCCACAGGCACTGCATCCCAGCCCTGCCAATAATAAAACCATCCCTGCCACCAACGCTGTTTTCTTTCTGATCTTCATAATATTTTCCTCTCTTTTCCGATTCTGTCATACATCCTGTAAAATCCTGCTCTGCTATCAGTATCTCCTGTATGAACACAAATACTCTTTAACTTCCTTTCTTGTCTGCAAGAAGGGGCTTGATTGTCTTGTATATCTTACTGGATTTTTTGTTGTCCTTGCTTGGATACTTCTTCATAAGCGCATTACTGATCCCCTGCTTGGTTTTATATTGCTGCATAATCTTGTGAATATCATCCACATCCACATCTTCTTCCTCCTTCAGCAGTTCCCTGAGTTTGGCTCTTGTCTCCTCAAACTCCTGGTTATGACTGCGTCCGGTGATATCCGCAATAAGTGTCACATTCACATCACGATTTTTCCAGTAACCACTCAGAATCTCAAACCCTTTATCCTTGCTCACAATAAAATACTGGTCTGCGCTCCTGTTTGCAATCAGATATCCAAGCTGCGTCGCCAGTTGAAAATCCAGTGCGTTCTTGCTTCCCACTTCTACCTTACAGAACTCGATCGCCGCCTGGGATTCGATGATACGCCGATGCTGGTCAAACGTAATACTATCTGCATTTTTACTGTAAAAGATACATACTCTATCTTCCTTGCCCAGCTTATGGATTCCATCCAAACCATCCTTTTTCACATTTTCAAAATCTACTAAATAATAACTCATCCATATCCTCTCTTATTCTTTACTGTTTATCAGTTTATCCTGGAAGAAAGCCGTAATCCTCTGCCAGATTTCCTCCTGGAAAAACCGGACATCCGCATGATCTGCTCCTTCTAAAACAAGCAGCTTTACATCAACTCCTGCTTCCTCCAGTCTGTCATGCAGAAGTTCTCCCTGCCCAAAAGGTACTGTGTGGTCCTGATCGCCATGTATGATCAAAAACGGCGGTGCATCCTTCTTCACATAAGTGACCGGACAGATCTTCATTGCTTCCTCCTGATGGGAAGCTACATTCTTGCCAAGCAGCAAAGACTCCGGTGCCGCAGCCGCCAGCTCAGGTGACGGATAGGGGAAGGAAGTTACATCTGTGGGCGGATACCACGGACATGCCGCCTGTACTTTACTGGAATACTCGGTAAACGCACCGACATCATACGCCTTGTCATCCACCAATGCTGCCATCGCCGTCAGATAACCGCCGGCTGACTCTCCCATCACACCAAAACGCTCTGCATCTATATGATATCGTTCACTGTGTGCTTTGAGATAACGGATTCCTGCTTTCACATCCATCAGCTGCATCGGGAAGGTTCCCTCATTGGTGGTACGGTATTCCACACTCGCCACCACAAAGCCGCTCCTTGCAAGCTTTGCCAGATATGCCAGATGGGCCGACCGGTCCATAGCTGCCCAGGCACCGCCGCAGATCCACACAATACAGGGATATTTCCTGGTCATATCTTCCGGATAGATAATATCCATCTTCAGATCTCTTCTCGTATGTCCGAACCAGGCATCTACCTGTGCAAAAGCAACATCTGACACAACAGTATAGATGGGCGCTTCCACTTTAATCTTAAGCTTCTCTCTCATACTTTCCTGCTCCTTTTCTTTCTCCAGGTTATTTATGTGCTGCTGTTTATCTTTTCGGGCGGCATCCACTGCACCATAATCTTTTCCAGCTTATCCTGCACAATGGGCTTTGCCAGAAAATCATCAAAGCCTTCCGCCAGATAATGTTCCCTGGCTCCCATAATCGCATTGGCCGTCAGCATGACCACCGGCGTATCCATACACTGATTATCCTGAAGCTGCTTCATCCTGCTCATGGTTTCCATCCCATCCATCTCCGGCATCATATGATCCAGAAAAATCATATCGTAATGCTTCTTTGCAACCTCCTCCAGACATTCTTTGCCGCTTCCCACATCTTTAATCTTTACTTTAGTCTGTTTCAACAACCCACAGAACACTTTTCTGTTGACACGGTTATCATCCACCAACAAAATCTCCCCTTCCGGCGCCGTGAAACTTGCCTGGTAAACGTGCTCTCTTGCCGCCTTTCTGGCCCGTTCCTGAAAGCTCCCGATGGGTTCCTCCTCCAGGATCCTCTGACGCAGGTCAAAGCTGAAACTGCTTCCTTTGCCATAAACACTCTCTACCTTTAAATCCGCCCCCATCAGCTTAAGAAGCTGTGCGGAAATATTCATACCGAGCCCGGTTCCTTCAATATTACGATTCTTCTCCTCATCGAATCGTTCAAATGCAAGAAACAATTTAGACATGTTCTCCTGCTTTATGCCGATACCGGTATCCTTCACTGTAAAATGAAGAATTACATTATCCTCCTCTGTACGCCCTGCCAGTTCCAGAGTAACCGTTCCCTTTTCCGTATATTTAACGGCATTGGACAAAAAGTTGCTAAGCACCTGTCTGATACGGATATCATCCCCATACAACTTTGACGGCAGCTTGGGATCCACGATTACATCAAACTTTAACCCTTTCTCCTGGGTCCGCAGGGAAAACATATTGAACAGATCATTGAGCATACTGTTCAGTTCATACTCCGCCGGTATGATCTCCAGTTTACCGGACTCGATCTTGGAAAAATCCAGAATATCATTGATAATTCCTAACAGAGCCTGCGCTGATGATTTGATATCCATGGAATACTTTTTGATCTCTGTATCCTTTGACTCCCGTAACACCATCTCATTCATGCCAAGCACCGCACTGATAGGAGTCCGGATCTCATGGGACATTCTGGCCAGAAATTCCGACTTCGCCATGTTTGCCTTCTCTGCGTTCACCTTCAACGTCTGCATCTGCTGAAGCTGCTTCTTATTCTCTGTGACATCCATGAACACAATCGCATAGCCGGCCAGAATATGCTTATTCCATATCTTATTGACATGCACTTCAAAACTGTGATCCCTGTTACTGTACTCAAAATTATTGTTGTCGGCAAAGACATCCTTTAAACTTTCCGCACTCACTCTATCGCCCTTTTTAAACTGCGTCAGCACATGAAACAATTCCTCTGCCTTATCATTCGCCTCAATAAAACTGCCATCTTCGTCCAGAATCAGGACTGCTTCATCTATGGATCTGATGACCTCCTCATGTGCCGAGATGGACAGATCAAACACATGATAGAAAATGACCACAATACCAAATCCCATTATCCCAAGCGCCTCAAACCCCGGTACTACATCAAACCCGTCTATCACCCGGGCAAGACTTAATACCATGCCGATAATCGGGAAAATACAGCAGATGCCCAGGGTCAGGACATTTAATTTCATTTTACCCTTCTGCGATCTCCTGTTTGCCTGCATGGTAAAAAGGAAACACCCTACCAGATGTATGATCAGCTGCACCAGGAAAATATAGTAAAACGGCCCCCTCCCCAGTTCAAGGTGCGGAATCGCACTGTCGGTCGTAAAAGAGACACTACTATAGTACAGCCCTGTGTGCTCATACCCCCAGACACACAACAGCACAAAACCGTCTACCCCGAACATCAATGCTTCCAGTAGTCTTGGTACATTGTATCCACAATATCTGGCTACAAATACAAACAGGAAGGTGGTGATAAAAGCACCACCTAAATACTCCATCCGCACAGCCACCATGGCTTCACCAAGATCCTGGGATAGCAATTCCAGAAGATACCCTGCATTTTGAAATGCACCCAGGAAACCGATACAGAGCATCAGCTTGGAAAGATTACTCTCCCGCTGTCTCATCATTAAAATAACAAAAATTATACAACCAAGTACCATAAAGCACTGGTAAATTGCCAAAATACTATACATATCCTTCCCCTTTGATTTTATTTATCATATCATACTCCATTAAAATAATAAACCAAAATTGAAAATGTAGTAAATATGTGCCGATGCGTTTGAGCAAATGCTTGTGAACGAACAGACCTGACCTATAAGCAGCCGCCCACAAAGTGGTTGACCTCCCGGATAAGTTTTTAAGCCTACCCAGACCGCCAAGTACAAGGTAGGCTTATTTATTTTCGCTTGTTGTTCCTATCTATGTAGGCAAGCAATGCGACAAGACATTTTAAATTCGTTGATATTGTGTACAAAAACGCCGCAATTCAAAAACTGCGGCGCTTTGTCTGTCTTTATTTTCTATCTCTCTTGTTTCCGGCTTAACTCAATCAAAATTTGCCAGCCTTAGCCGCTTCCTCGATCAAAACAGCCACAGCCACGGTAGCGCCTACCATCGGATTATTACCCATACCGATCAGACCCATCATCTCCACATGCGCAGGAACGGAAGAAGAACCTGCAAACTGTGCATCAGAGTGCATACGTCCTAAAGTATCTGTAAAACCATAGGATGCAGGACCAGCAGCCATGTTATCCGGATGAAGGGTACGTCCTGTACCACCGCCGGAAGCCACGGAGAAGTACTTCTTGCCAGCCTCTGTTCTCTCTTTCTTGTATGTACCTGCTACCGGATGCTGGAATCTGGTAGGATTGGTGGAGTTACCCGTGATAGATACATCCACATTCTCCTTCCACATGATAGCAACGCCTTCCGGTACGGAGTTTGCGCCGTAGCAGTTTACTTTGGAGCGAAGACCTTCAGAATATGCAATTCTGTCAATTTCTTTCACTTCGTTTGTATAAGGATCATACTCAGTCTCTACAAAAGTGAAACCATTAATTCTGGAAATAATCTTAGCAGCGTCTTTTCCAAGACCGTTTAAGATAACACGCAGGGGTTTCTGACGAACCTTGTTCGCTTTCTCAGCGATACCGATTGCACCCTCTGCTGCTGCGAAAGACTCATGACCAGCCAGAAATGCAAAGCAGTCTGTCTCTTCTTCCAACAGCATCTTGCCTAAATTACCATGGCCAAGACCAACCTTACGGGTATCTGCAACGGAACCGGGAATACAGAAAGCCTGTAAGCCCTCACCGATTGCTGCCGCAGCGTCAGCGGCCTTCTTGCAACCCTTCTTGATTGCAATGGCAGCACCTACAGTATAAGCCCAACATGCGTTTTCAAAACAAATGGGCTGGATCTTTTTCACCTGATCGTATACGTCCAGGCCAGCATCTTTTGTAATCTTCTCAGCTTCCTCAATGGAAGAAATGCCATAACTGTTCAATACGGAATTGATCTTGTCAATTCTTCTTTCATATGATTCAAATAAAGCCATCTTATCTTAATCCTCCTGTTTGTATTATTCGCATCTGGGATCAATAATCTTCACAGCATCATCTACACGGCCATACTGACCACATGCTTTCTCATAAGCTGTGTTAGGATCGTCACCCTTTTTGATGAAGTCTGTCATCTTACCAAGGCTTACAAACTTGTAACCGATAATCTCATCATTGGCATCCAATGCGATACCTGTCACATAGCCCTCTGCCATCTCAAGGTAACGGGGACCCTTCTTAAGCGTACCATACATAGTACCTACCTGGCTTCTCAAACCTTTACCAAGATCCTCAAGACCTGCACCTACCGGAAGTCCATCCTCGGAAAAAGCAGACTGTGTACGGCCATATACAATCTGTAAGAACAACTCTCTCATAGCTGTGTTGATTGCATCACATACCAAGTCTGTGTTGAGTGCTTCCATAACCGTAAGTCCCGGCAGAATCTCAGACGCCATAGCTGCGGAGTGTGTCATACCGGAACATCCGATAGTCTCCACCAAAGCCTCCTGAATGATACCTTCCTTCACGTTCAGGGTCAGCTTACAAGCACCCTGCTGAGGAGCACACCAGCCAACGCCGTGTGTCAGACCGGAAATATCCTTCACTTCTTTTGCCTGCACCCATTTTGCTTCCTCTGGGATAGGAGCACAGCCATGATGAACGCCCTGTGCCACTGTACACATTTCTTCAACTTCTTTTGAATAGATCATGTGATAACTCCTTTCGATTATGTATAAATTATTTGATAACAGGTTGATGTAAACCTGTCATAACCGCTGTTTCTATTGTCTCATATTGTTAGTAAAAAATCCAGATATTTCTTATTAATTTGCCAGATTCCTTCGGCCCTTTTCCATGACCGGCCTACAGCCTTATCCCATAAAATACTCGGATATATCAATGCTGTTCAAAAGCGCCAGACCGTTTTCTTCCTTACACTCCAGCCAGCTGGCACTGCATCTTGTCCAGCAGCGCAGAGAATAATTAAACAATTCCTCCGTGCATCTGCAATGGGAATCTTTCTTATCCAGATTACACAGAATACAGTTCTCACAGGGCGACTCCCTGTTCTGTAACGCCTTATAACAGATATCCCCAATCTTGACGTTGGGAGAATCCATCAGCACTCTCTTATTAATAAAACTAAGCTCATATGTATCAGGATTCACCACGTAGACAAAGCTGTCCAGGTTATCAAAAATAGCAATCTGCGTCACAAAATCCTGCAATCGGTCCATAAGACCAATCTGTAAAATATGCGCTTCCATGATTCGGAGCATGGAACGGAGCTCTTCCATTTCACTCTTTTTCAGTTCCATCTGCACATCCACATGATTCTCCAGTACAATGGCACCCTGAAGCTCTCCCTTGGATGTCAGAGGATAGAAAAACATACTCTTGATTCCCTCCGTCTGGAAGAAATCATGCATCTCATCCAGTGTCAGATCATAATCATGGATGATGGTTGCACTGGGGAAGGAAGCATAGAGGATCTCATTCACCACATTCTTCAGTTCATAATGTTCGTCCGCCTCTCTGCCCGTCTCATAACCAACCTCTGAAAACTGTACTGTTCTGGAAATAGGAAGGGAATCATTGCCGCAGATATAGCCTCTGTGAAAATGATATCTGGCTGTTATCAGCTCAATAGCCGATTTCAGTGCGGACTCAAGCACTCTGTCTTCAAACAGGATCTGCATTACCTGATCTTCAATATTGCTGTCGACATCCATGCCTTTGTTCAGATCATAACCGTTCTTTCTATTGGCATGATAGACCACTGTACTTGCGGCATCATAAATACGGTAATCGCATTTACCGTTAGCTTTAGCCGTATAAACCGCCCTGTCAGCCTTCTTAAAAAGCTCCTCATACTCTTTACCGTGATAAGGGAAGACTGCAACACCCACACTACAGGTTACATGAATGGGCTGCTCCTCAAACTCCAATGTATAATTTACACTGCTGACAATACTGCTGGCAAGCACATCCGCCTCTGAGATGGAATTTAAGTTTTTCACATAGACGATGAACTCATCGCCGCCAATCCTGCCGATAATATCGCCGCCCCTAAAAATCTCATTTAATTTTTCCGCAGTCTCTCCTAACAGGATATCACCCTGAGCATGACCGATCAGATCATTGGCTTCCTTGAAATTGTCCAGATCAATAATCATCAGGGCATTTAAAGTATTGTCCCCACTGTCCTCAATGGCATTGTGAATCAGCTGTTCCGCCGCTCCCTGATTATACAGCCCTGTCAGTGCGTCTTTTTCGGCCCGCAGTAAAAGCTCCATCTCCTTAAGCTTTTTATCATTGATATTGATCATACGACCCACAATTCTGGTAACGTAGCCTTCTGATCCCAGCAATGAAGTGAGATTTGCCTGATACCAGGTAAAGTCTTTATCAAAGCGTCTGATTCGGAATTCAATGGTATCATGCTTGGGAGATTTCAAAAGACTGTCAATGACAGCTCTGTAATATGCCACATCCTCATCATAGATGGTGGAAGCATTAAATTTCTCCAGATATTTATTATAAATTTCCTCGCCGCCTACACCATACTCTCCGGATGACTTAATGATCATAACATCTGTCTTGGCATTATAATCCAGTATTTTCTCCCCTTCTGCCTCGGAAAGAATATGTAAACGCTCCGCCTGTCTTTGCAGTTCTTCTTCTACGTTCTTACGTTCTGTTATATCCTGGATAACTGTGACGATCGTATATCTCTTTCCCTCTCTGGCATAAAGATTCCCTCTTACATGAAGCCAACGCAGCCCGCCGGATGCCGTCACGGTACGGAACTCCACATCCACCACGCCGTCATCTTTTAAGACATCCTCTATGGCCTGATGGAAAGCCGGCATATCCTCAGGAATAATGACCATATCAATCATTTCAAGGTACTTCATACCCTCTATTCTGGAATAGCCGAGCATACGGAAAAATCCCTCATTGATGTAGACAGGGGTAAATTTACCATTCTCATATTCAAAGAAACATATTCCTGCGATCACGTGATCGATCATGGAGCCAAAATTCTCAATACTCAAATCTGTCGCCATACGTCTTATCCTCAAAATACTTTCTTCTGTCTGTTTACGGGTATCTGTCCTGACAGGTTTAATATTTTGCCGTTATCTCAGTCCTCTTTTTATAAATGCTGTCTGCGGGGATGACTCCTCGCACCATGGAGGTCGGATAAATATTGGAATTTCTGCCAATCACCGTCCCGGGATTTAACACGGAATTACAGCCAACTTCCACATTATCACCCAACATGGCGCCAAACTTCTTAAGTCCGGTCTCATAGTTTTCTTCTCCGGCGTGAACCACCACCAGCGTTTTGTCACTCTTTACATTGGAAGTGATGGAACCTGCTCCCATATGCGCTTTAAAGCCCAGGATACTGTCTCCCACATAATTGTAATGGGGCACCTGCACTTTATTAAACAAAATCACATTCTTAAGTTCTGTGGAGTTCCCTACTACCGCGCCTTTTCCTACAATCGCTGAGCCTCTGATAAAGGCACATTGTCTTATCTCCGCCTCCTCATCAATGATCGCAGGCCCGCCAATATAAGCGGTCGGGAATATCTTTGCACTTCTGGCAATCCAGATATTTCCTTCTCTTCTCTCAAATTTTTCTTCCGGAAGCGTCTCTCCCAGTGCCACGATAAAGTCTTTGATCTTTGCAAGCACTTCCCATGGATAGGTAACATCCTCAAAAATATCCCTGGCGATCGTCTCCTCCAGCGTATAAAGCTCCTTTATCATAGTATCCTGTAATCCAGCCATTTCCCTTTCCCCTCTTCTTAATTATTTTTTATAAAATTGCGACGCATAATGAAATCTATGAATAAGCGCCGACTGATTATTCATCTGCTTCACGGCGTTGGTTCTCCTGGTCACAAAATCATCCAGTTTGACCATATATTCTTTCTCTGTGATTTCACCGGAAGCCACCAGGGTAAGTCCCTTCTCCCAGCTTGCCGTAAGTCTTGGATCCAACAGCGGCCTGATGGATCCCGCCACCACCTCATAGATCATTTCTCCCAGAAGTGTGGGCGTAATGATCTGCGTCTTTTTATTCAGACCCAGATATTTAATATGTACCAGTTTCTTCAGGATTTCCGCCCGGGTTGCAGAAGTACCGATACCGCTTCCCTTGATCTGTGCCCGCAGTTCCTCATCTTCAATAAACTGTCCGGCATTTTCCATGGCAAGAATCATGCTTCCTGAATTATAACGCTTGGGCGGCGAAGTCTCCCCTTCTTTCTTGCCAAGTTCCCCTGTTGCAAGAGACATCCCCTTTCTGAGGGCACTGAGAGCCTCCATAAAAGATGCGTCACAGGAAGCCTCTTCCTCTTTTGGCTCTTCTTTTTTCTCCTCTTCAGTATACTCCTCTGTCTTCTTTCTGGCAAAAGAATTCTGTGCCACTTTCAGATATCCCTGATCCGCCAGCACTTTAAATCCGGAAGTAAAGGTCTCTCCCTTCATCTTCACTCCCAGGGTTATCTTCTGGTAGACAGCCGCCGGATAAAATATACTCAGAAACCGCCTGACGATAATTTCATATACCTTGGCCGAGGTGGGATGCAGGCTGTTTAAGCTGCCAAATCCCTGCCCGGTGGGAATAATCGCATAATGGTCCGTGATCTGTTTGTCATTTACATACCGCGTCTTCTCTATCCCACGGTAACTGCCCTTCTCCAACACTTCCGCCGCATACTCCGCCGCCACATGATAATTCTTAAGCCCGCCGATATTTTTGGAGATTTCCCTGGCCACTGCCGTGGATAGAACTCTCGCATCTGTTCTCGGATAGGTAGTGAGTTTCTTCTCGTAAAGTTCCTGGGCAATCCGCAGCGTCTCATCAGGACTGATCTTAAAAAGCCTGGAACAGTCATTTTGCAGTTCCGCCAGATTATAGAGCAAAGGAGGATTCTTGGTCTCCTTTTTCTTCTCAATCTTATCAATAACAGGAGCTTCCCGGGGCTCTTCTTTCAAAAAGGCAATAAAGGCATCTGCCTCCTCTTCTTTTAAGAAGCCGTTATCTTTATAAATATGCGGTGACTGATAATATCTGGATCCCTCCGCCGCCTTCCATTCAAAGGTACACTCATGTCCCTCCAGGGCAGTCTGTAAGAGAATCCGGTAAAAGGGTATCTTCACAAATTCCCTGATCTCCCGTTCCCTGTTGACCACCATGCCCAGCACGCAGGTCATCACCCGTCCCACAGAAACCACCGCTTTATCTGTCTGTAAATAGTTCTTGATCGGATAACTGTACTTGAGTGTCAGCGCCCTGGAAAAATTAATACCCATCAGGTAATCTTCCTTGGCCCGCAGATAGGCTGCATCGGAGAGATTATCATAATCCGAAAGATCTTTGGCTTCCCGGATTCCCCGCAGTATCTCCTCTTCTGTCTGGGAATCAATCCAGACACGCTTTCTGACCTTGCCTTCCACGCCAGCCTGCTGTTCCACCAGACGGTAAATGTATTCTCCCTCCCGCCCGGAGTCGGTACAGACATAGATGGTTTCCACATCATCTCTGTTCAAAAGACCGCTTACAATCCCGAACTGTTTCTTCACACTGTCAATCACTTCATACTTAAATTCTTCCGGTATAAATGGAATGGTGTCCAGCGACCAGCGCCTGTACTTCTCATCATAGACTTCCGGGTAGCTCATGGTCACCAGATGTCCTACACACCAGGTTACCACTGCTTCCTGGGATTCCATATAGCCGTCTTTGTTCTTCATGTCATATTTTAAAGCTTTGGCAAATTCTCTTGCCACGCTGGGTTTCTCAGCAATATATAAATTCTTTCCCATAATTTCCTCACATACCATGTAGCAGTTCAGCCTTCCCCGCCGCTCTACAGGTCGGAAATCTGCACCAGTTTCAGGTTGGTCTTGATCTTGGCCTCCAGATTCAGCTTCTCATCGAAGCGAAAGGCTGTATACATATAGACATAATCCGGATTGATCTTCGCCTTTCTGGCATAGAGGAGCAGATTTTCATAATCCTCATAGGTCATGGGTTTCTCCCAGTTGCACAATCCAATCAGTGTATGGCCTTCTTCATCCTGAGACACGATATCCAACGATCCCACTTTTCCGATCCACTCTCCGATATCATCCAGAAGGATCGGCAGTCTGTGCCTTTCATTTAACATGGCCAGATGCTGTCTGCAAATCTGCTTAAAGTATCCAGACACATAGCGTCTGAAATCCCGCATAATATAATGATTATAAAATTCTCCCACAGAGAGCGTCTGTAAATCGCTCATATGCGGATACATATAAGTATAATAAAATTCCACAAAGGGGTGACTGATCCTGTAAATTCCCTTCTGCACATTTTCTTTGCCTGCGGTATCATAGGAGAATACTTTCTCCACCAGCTCAAGCTCGATCAGATTTTTTAAATACACACTGATCTTGGCCCGTGAAAACTCTGTATGCAGATAGAGATCATTTAACTTATGATTGCCTGCCGCAATGGAAGCCATGATCGTATTATAAACACCCGGTTCCCTCAGCTGTTCCGTGAGAATCCGTTCCCCTTCCTCAAAAAGGAAACTATTGCAGTCCAAAATATTCCGGCAGATATTCTGCTGGATGGTCAGCCTGTCATCAAACTGATTCCACAGGCCGGGAATGCCGCCTAAGATGGCATATGCCTCCACGCACTCCTCGATACGGAAATTAGGAAACCGCTCCACGATATCCGCAAAGGACATGCCCTTTATTTTTAACAGTCCCGACAACTCATATGCCGCCTCACCGATACGTGTGATCATGCTGTTTTCTACCCATCCGATAGAAGAACTGCACAGAATCACCATCACATCATCCCTGTTCCATTGACTGTGCACAAAGGCCACCAGTTCTTTCATAAAACTGTCACTGGCCCTGACAATATTCTGAAACTCATCGATAACAATTACTTTCTTGCCGCCTGCACGATGGGATATTTTCGCAAAAATATCGTGAAATGTGGGAAACTTATCCACAACATAACCGTCATGGGCCATCTGCCGTCCCCACTGATAAGTCTGCTCTCTCTCTGAACAGGCCCTGGCCAGATAGTAATAATTGGGACGGTCTTTCATAAACTCCTTCACAAGCGCCGTCTTACCAATATGTTTCTGTCCATAGACGATAAGAATCTGACTGCCTTCACGGTCGTAACAGTTATTCAGATAATTCAGTTCGGTTATTCTGCCCAGTAACATAAATTGCCTCACACATTCGACGTCATATTTGCCAGAAGTTTCTCAATATCCGCCGCCGGCATCGGTTTGCCAAGATAATATCCCTGAATGATATCACAGGAGATTTCATTGAGATATTTAAACTGCTCCTCCGTCTCCACGCCCTCCGCTATGGTCTCAAACCCGAGCTTTTTGACCATATAGATAATGGATTCCGTGATGATTCTGGTATTCTCATCAGTAATTACGGTATCAATAAAGGATTTATCAATCTTTAAGGTATCGATCGGCAATCCTTTCAGATAAGACAGGGAAGAAAAACCCGTCCCAAAGTCGTCCAGGGATATTTTAATGCCAATATCCCGCAAAATAGCAAGACGCTCCGTAATCTCCGTAAAGTCATCTATCAGAATGGACTCTGTAATTTCCAATTCTATTTCATAGGGTGAAATATCATATTTCTCCAGAATCTGCAGCAGTTTCTCAATAAAATCCGGCTGCTTGTACTGTATCGCCGATATATTGATGGACATGATCAGCGGATAATGATATTTTCTCCTCCAGTCTGCGTAAGCTTTCAGACTCTCCTCAATTACCCAGGTGCCGATTGGCACAATCGTACCGTTCTTTTCCGCAATCGGTATAAAGACAGCCGGACTTATCATGTCACCGGTATCATCTTTCCACCGGATCAATGCCTCCACTCCCCGCAAGGCTCTGTCGGTGGTGCGGAACTGGGGCTGGAAATGCATCATGAAATTCTGTGCAAATACAGCCTCTTTTAATTTGGTCTCAATGCTGACATTCTGTAGAAAATCCTTCAGAATTGCACCGTCAAAATACTGGATCTTATCCTTTCCCTTGCTCTTTGCCTTAAACATGACTATTTCGGCACAGTTAATCAGCTCCAGCGTATTGGAAGCAGCCTCCGGATACTCGGCGACTCCCACACTCACCGTAATGAAAATCTCCTGTCCACTGGTCAGTTTAAAAGGTTTCTTGAGCCGCTCCCTGATAGCCTGATAAATCGTTTCCACACTTCTTGCCCCGTAGGGTCCATAGATAGCGATACAGTAAATATCACTGTTAAAATGTGATATTACCACATTATCGCCCATCAGATCGATCAGGTACTGCCCAAACAGCTGCACCAGTTCATCACCCACAATAATTCCCATACCGTCATTGATCTTACGGAAATCATCTACGTCCAGGAACATCACCGCCACCATCTCATTCTCTTCCCCTGCGCGGCGTACAAATTCTCCCAGAAGTCTCACAAAATAATTTCGGTTATAGAGACCCGTCAGAATATCATAATAAGCCATGTAAGTCAATTCATCATTCTGGGCGTTAAACTTGGTCACATCCTTGAACCGTATAATCTTATCTGTCGGCTGTCCATTGTCATCGTAGACAATATTGACCTCCACTTCTATACAGATACGATTATCCTTAAGCCGGATCTCAATGGACTGGCTTTTCATGCCCTGTTTTTCTATAAAAAGTACTTCCCGAAGAGGAATCATATACTTCTCTTCCACACAGTCATACAGCTTTGTCAGATCCCGTATGTCCTGAATCGTAAAATCAAAGAAATGGTCCCAGTTCGCTATGGTCTGAACTTTTTCCTCCTCATAGTTATAATACAGGAACGCACTGTTGGATGTCTCGCAGATCAGCCGCAGCATTTTCTCATCTTTACGCAGCTTCTGATTGATCGCGTTTAAGAGATCCACTTGATATTCTAATTTATTCATACCTATACCTTACCCCTATATCTGCCGCCGATACCCTTTTTACCGGCAGCAGTCTCCCCTGTCTTTTGTATTTATAACCCTTCTTACTTTTTGGTGATATATCCTTTGGCTTTCAGCGTCTCTGCACACAGTACAGCGCCTCCCGCAGCACCGCGGACGGTATTGTGGGATAATCCCACAAACTTCCAGTCGTAGACACTGTCCTCACGGATACGTCCCACGCTGATGCCCATGCCATTCTCATAATCCACATCCAGTTTCACCTGAGGACGGTTATCTTCCTCCATCACCTGAATAAACTGTTTCGGTGCACTGGGAAGTTCCAGTTCCTGCGGCAATCCCTTAAAATTGACCAGCTTCTCCACCAGCTGCTCCTTTGTAGGATTCTTCCTGAATTTTACAAATACGGCCGCCGTATGACCATTCAACACCGGCACACGGATACACTGACAGGTAATCACAGGGCTTGTGGCGGGCACGATCTGTCCGTTCTCCACCTTACCCCAGATCCGCAGCGGCTCCTTCTCGCTCTTCTCTTCTTCACCGCCGATATAGGGAATCACATTCTCCACCATCTCCGGCCAGTCCTTAAAGGTTTTGCCTGCACCGGAAATTGCCTGATAGGTAGTTGCCACCACCTCATATGGCTCAAATTCTTTCCATGCTGTCAATACCGGCGCATAACTCTGAATGGAGCAGTTCGGCTTTACTGCAATAAAACCACGCTTTGTACCGAGTCTCTTCTTCTGGTCCTCAATCACATCAAAGTGCTCCGGATTGATCTCCGGCACCACCATCGGTACATCCGGTGTCCAGCGGTGCGCACTGTTATTGGACACTACCGGTGTCTCCGTCTTTGCATAAGCTTCCTCAATCTGCTTAATTTCTTCCTTGGTCATATCCACCGCCGAAAATACAAAATCGACTTCGGACGCCACCTGCTCTACTTCGTTCACATTTTTGACCACAATATCCTTTACGGCCTCCGGCATGGGTGTATCCATTTTCCAACGCTCTCCCACGGCCTCTTTGTAGGTCTTACCGGCAGACCGCGGGCTGGCCGCGATTGTTGTAACCTCAAACCATGGATGATTCTCCAACAGGGCAATAAACCGCTGTCCCACCATACCGGTACCGCCTAAAATTCCCACTTTCAATTTCTCACTCATTTTTTCATCCTCCTCATATTTCATCCATTTCCCGTATTATCTGGGAATATTGATTTCATCCTCATCCTGCCAGTCTTTTGCCAGGTAATCTTTGTATATCCCAATTACCCTGCGCATGGCTTCCGGCCCCGGCGCCCCTACGGTAAGGCGCTTTTCCACACAGGTTTTTATATTGACTGCATCATAGATATCTTCCTCGAAAACAGGACTGATCTGCTTCAGTTCTTCCATAGACAGATCTTCGATACCACATTCTTTATCAATACAGTAAAGCACCAGTCTCCCCACAATGCTGTGGGCATCCCGGAAAGGCACACCTCTTCCCACCAGGTAATCAGCCGCATCAGTGGCGTTGGTAAAGCCCATGGATGCACTCCTCTCCATCACCTCTGCGTTGAATTTCATGGTGCGGATCATCCCTTCAAACAGAGCCAGACATCCCTTTGCCGTATCAATGGCATCAAAAGTCAGCTCCTTGTCCTCCTGCATATCCTTATTATATGCCAGGGGAATTCCCTTCATAGTAGTCAGAATGGAAAAGAGCGCCCCATAAACCCGTCCGGTCTTGCCCCTTACTAACTCTGCAATATCCGGATTCTTCTTCTGGGGCATAATACTGCTTCCCGTAGCATAAGCATCATCAATCTCCACAAAACGATATTCGTTGGAATTCCAGAGTATGATTTCCTCACAGAAACGGCTTAAATGCATCATGATCGTAGACAGTGCTGCCAGGAACTCAATCACATAATCCCGGTCTGATACAGAATCCATACTGTTATAGGTAGGCCCCTCAAATCCTAAAAGAGATGCTGTATAATTCCTGTCCAGAGGATAGGTCGTGCCTGCCAGTGCTCCTGCCCCCAACGGGCAGTAATTCATACGGTGGTAGATATCCTTCAGTCTGGAACGGTCTCTTTTAAACATTTCAAAGTATGCGCCCAGATGATGCGCCAGCGTCACAGGCTGAGCCTTCTGTAAATGCGTGAATCCCGGCATATAGGTCTCTACATTCGCCTCCATAATGGACACAAGTGTCTGCAAAAGCGTCTTCACCAGCTCATCCATATGAAGAACCTCAAGCCTCACATACAGCCGCATATCAAGAGCCACCTGATCGTTTCTGCTCCTGCCGGTATGCAGCTTCTTGCCCGCATCCCCGATCCGCTCAATCAGATTGGCCTCCACAAAACTGTGAATATCCTCGTACTCCTCCGTGATCTCCAGCCTGCCTTCCTCTACATCCTGCCGGATCCCGGTAAGCCCTTTTAATATCTCATCTTTCTCCTCTTTTGTCAGAATTCCCTGTTTCGCCAGCATGACCACATGTGCGATACTGCCCTCAATGTCCTGGCGGAAAAACTTCTGATCAAAGGAGATGGACGCATTAAAATTATATACAAGCTGATCCGTCTCTTTGGTGAAACGGCCGCCCCACAATTGTGCCATGCGCTAGTCCTCCACTATAATTAAATCTAAATTTGATGATACCACAAAATACTTTTCTTTTCAATCAAAACACATATTTTAATTGAAAACATAAAATATCTTATAAACATAAGGAGTTGTTGTTCTATGCAGCCAATACTGTCTTTGCAGGATATTTCTTATTCCTATCATAACCTTAAAGGAGAGACGCCTGCCCTCACCCACATAAATCTGCAAGTTTCCGAGGGAGAGTTTGTGGCTGTCGTAGGCCCAAGCGGCTGCGGCAAATCCACCCTGCTCTCCATCATCGCAAGGCTTCTTGACGCCGAGGAGGGAAACGTATTATATCGTGGCCTTTCCCTGTATGATTACTGCCAGGACACCGTGCTGAAAATCGGATATATGTTACAAAAAGATCATCTCTTTGAGTGGCGTACCATCTATCAGAACGTAATTCTTGGTCTGGAACTGAATCATATGCTTTCCCGGGAAAATACCGATTATGTCCTAAAGCTGTTAGAGGATTATGGACTCTATTCCTTCAAAGACAAAAAACCCTCGGAACTTTCCGGCGGTATGCGTCAAAGAGCCGCATTGATCCGCACCATGGCAGTACATCCTGATCTTCTCCTCTTAGACGAACCTTTCAGCGCTCTGGATTTCCAGACCCGGCTTGCCGTCTCCGCCGATATTGCATCCATTATCAGAAAGACTAACAAAACGGCCATATTAATCACACATGACCTCTCCGAAGCCATCACACTGGCGGACCGTGTGATTGTTCTCTCCAAACGGCCGGCTTATGTCAAATGTGAGATGCCCATCCACTATGCTGTCAGCCGTGAAGATCCGCTGGCGATCAGAAGCACCAAAGAATATCAGGACTATTTTAATCAACTATGGGAGGTATTGACAGATGGCGAACCCATTCTCTGAGGCGGACCGGCCTGTCTCCGCCCGCCAGGAAGAATTCCTGCGCGCCCACCACAGGCATCACCACACAATTACCTTTTGCAGATTCTTTCTGTTCCTTCTCTTTCTTGGCATCTGGGAACTGGCCGCAAGGCTTGCCTGGATCGACAGTTTTTTCTTCAGCAGTCCCTCCGGCATCCTGCAATATCTGCACCAGATGTTTGCCGACCACTCCATTTACAGCCATACCGGCATCACCCTGTTAGAAACCATTGTCAGCTTTCTGTTAGTCACACTTCTAAGCCTGTCAGCAGCTACACTTCTATGGTACTTTAGCAGTCTTTCCGAGATTCTGGAACCTTATCTGGTGGTCTTAAACTCACTCCCCAAATCCGCCCTGGCTCCCCTTCTCATCGTATGGCTGGGAACCGGTACCGTCACCATTATCGTAGCCGGTATTTCTGTAGCTGTCTTCGGCTCCATCATCAGTCTTTACACCGGGTTTTGCCAGACCGATCCCGAGATGTGCAAGCTGATCTACACCCTGGGCGGCAATCGTAAAGACGCCCTGCGCAAAGTGATTCTGCCTTGTTCCATTCCCCTGATCCTGAGCAATATGAAAGTCAACATCGGATTGTCTCTGGTGGGTGTTATTATCGGCGAATTCCTGGCTGCCAGACGGGGGCTTGGATACCTGATCATCTACGGTTCCCAGGTGTTCCAGTTAAATATGGTGATCACTTCCATCATCATCCTCTGTCTCATTGCCATGGCTTTCTATCAGCTGATTCAAAGGGCAGAACACTATTACCGCAAGAAATACTAGCGAAACAGGAAACGACAGGGCTTTAAGGCTTTGTCGTTTCTTCAGGAATGGGAATTGCCTTCCCTTTCAATCTCTGTTATAATATTTTTCAATCAAATCAAATAAATCCATAACAATATGCTGCCGGCGTTTTGATAACCTGGCATGGGGATAAGAATGTCACTGAAAAACTATACCCCAAAAATATCTTTATGCTACATACTGATTCTGCTTCTCTGGGGCGTAGTCTCTTCTGCGGCTTACACAACAGAGATAGCTGATGTTGCCTGTGCTTCTGATGATTGTTATGTAAACCATTCTTCTGCTATCAGTCCTGTTGGCAGAACCTTCCCTTCTCAAAAGTATTTATCCGCCAGGAATCTGGGCGTACAGGAAACGGTATCTGCCGCCAGAGGACGTCATATAAGACCTCTGCCCCGCACTGTCAGAAATATTATTGCAGCACTTTTCTATGGCAGTCTTCTTATGGGCAGCTTTTTCTCTTCCGGACGTCTGAAAGAGCAGGGGGTACCTTCCCATCGTTTCTGTGGCATCATTATAGCAAACTATATTCATCATCAGGATGGCCAAAAATCTGATCTCCTGTTATTCCACAACATGATAAGAATTGTGATAAAAGGAGATTAAAATAAATATGAATATCGGACTGTTAATATTGATTATCATCGGTGGGGCCGCAGGTGGACTGTCAACAATCTACATTGCAGTTTCTCTTTTCGGCACTCTTGTATATAAGATTTACAGAAAAATCAGATACGGTATGTCTCTCTATTCATAAGATGCCGTAATCTTAAAAACGCCTGTCATTCCTGACAGGCGTTTTTATAGGATACTTCATCTCAATATTATGATACTTCCTCCCAGTATACGATTTCTCCTTTGGCAAGAGATTCCGGCACCGCTATGATACGCTGATTTTCCGAACCGCGAAACCGCAGACTGATATTCCTCCTGGAAAGAATAAACTCTCCATCCACAATCACATCAAGATAGGACAGAAATTCTTTCATCTCCTCCCATGCGGCACAGAACTTTTCCAGAATATCCCTGTCAAAAAGATATCCTGTATAACACCAGATGGTTTTCTCCGGATATTCTCTCTTTACCTCCCGCAAAAACGGCAGAAGCCCTGTCCAGTTGCTATATTCCAGAGGTTCACCGCCAAGGAGCGTAAGACCCGCAATATAATCCGGCGCAAGTTCCGCCAGGATTTCCTGCCGTACCGCCTCCGTAAAAGGCTGTCCGTACTGAAAATCCCACGTTTCCTCATTAAAACAGCCTTCGCAGTGATGTGTACATCCACTGACAAAAAGTGTCACCCGCACCCCTGGTCCATCTGCAATATCACAGTTTTTAATCTCTGCATAATTCATAGATGCAATACCCGCTCCTTAATCTCCTGGGTACGTCCCTGGTTCCAGAACTGGGTTCCAATATAACCACAGGTTCGTCTGGCCACATTCATCTTATCCTGATCGGTATTCCCGCAATTAGGACACTTCCATACCAGTTTACCATCCTTATCCGTAACAATCTCAATCTCCCCATGATAATCACAGGCCTGACAGTAATCACTCTTCGTATTCAGCTCCGCATACATGATGTTATCATAAATATACTGCATGACTGACAGGACCGCATCCAGATTATTTTCCATATTGGGCACTTCCACATAGCTGATCGCGCCGCCGGGAGAAAGTTCCTGGAACTGTGCCTCAAACTTCAGCTTTTCAAAGGCGTTGATATCTTCCGTCACATGCACATGATAACTGTTGGTGATATAATTGCGGTCTGTCACGCCCTCAATCACGCCGAAACGTTTCTGTAAACATTTGGCGAATTTATAGGTAGTAGACTCTAACGGTGTGCCATAAAGACTGAAATCAATATTGGTCTCTTCCCGCCATTCCTTGCAGGCATTATTCAGGTACTGCATGACCTTTAAGGCAAAAGGTGTTGCCTCCGGATCTGTATGGCTCTTGCCGGTCATATACTTTGTACACTCACATAATCCTGCATAACCGAGGGAAATGGTGGAATACCCATTATAGAGAAGTTTGTCTATCTTCTCTCCCTTCTTCAACCTGGCGAGCGCACCGTTCTGCCACAGTATCGGCGCCACATCGGACAAAGTGCCTTTCAGACGGTTATGCCGGGCCATCAGCGCCCGCCTGCACAATTCCAAACGCTCATCGAGAATCTTCCAGAATTTCTCCATATTTCTGCCGGAAGAACAGGCCACATCTACCAGATTTAAGGTCACCACACCCTGATTGAATCTGCCGTAAAATTTCGGATTGTCATCCTCGTCATGATAAACCGTAAGAAAAGATCTGCACCCCATACAGGTATAACAGTTGCCATCCTTTAACTGTTTCATGATCTTCTCGGATATATAGTCAGGCACCATCCGCTTGGACGTACACTTTGCCGCCAGTTTCGTCAGATACCAGTACTTACTGTCCTCATGGATATTGTCTTCCTCCAGGACATAGATCAGCTTGGGGAAAGCCGGTGTAATATAGACGCCTTTTTCATTCTTGACACCCTGGATGCGCTGGTTTAACATCTCCTCTATGATCATCGCCAGATCATCCCGAAGCTGTCCTTCCGGCACCTCATCAATATACATAAATACGGTAATAAACGGCGCCTGTCCATTGGTGGTCATCAGTGTGATCACCTGATACTGGATAATCTGCACACCCTGTCTGATCTCATCCTTCACACGCCGCTCCGCAATGGCATTGATCTGCTCGTCCGTAGCGTCAACCTGCATTTCCTCAATTTCCGCCCGCACTTTCCTGCGCAGCTTCTCACGGCTTACATTGACAAAAGGTGCCAGATGGGCAAGCGAAATACTCTGTCCGCCATACTGACAGCTGGCAATCTGTGCAATGCTCTGTGTTGCCACATTACAGGCCGTAGAGAAACTCTTGGGCCTGTCTATCATGGTCTCACTGATCACCGTACCGTTCTGTAACATATCCTCCAGATTGACCAGACAGCAGTTGTGCATATGCTGGGCAAAATAATCCGCATCATGAAAATGAATAATTCCCTGTTCATGAGCCTCCACGATATCCGGCGGCAGCAGGAAACGCTTCGTGATATCCTTGCTGACTTCCCCCGCCATATAATCACGCTGCACGCTGTTTACTGTAGGATTCTTGTTAGAATTCTCCTGTTTGACTTCCTCGTTATTACACTCCAGAAGGCTTAAAATCTGCTCGTCTGTAGAATTCGACTTCCGGACCAGTGCTCTCTTGTAACGATATGTGATATAGTTTCTGGATATAGTGTAGGCTCGATACTTCATCAGCTGATTCTCTACCATATCCTGAATCTCTTCCACACTGGGAGCACGATTCATCTCCTTACAGTGATCCGCTACCACTGTGGCAATCTCGTCGATTTCATCCTCCGTCAGTTGTTCTTCCTCTTTGACACTGTCATTTGCCTTCCCTATTGCTGCTATAATTTTCTTTAAGTCAAAGGTTACCTCCACGCCACTTCTCTTAATAATCTTCATTTTTCACCCACCCATAATTTTTCTCGCAACACTACATCATGTGCCTCTTTGCTATGTCACGCATACTATATATTGTATCATGTGGTTTTTCCCTGTCAAGGTATTGTGTAATAATATTTTATCCAAAAACGGATAATTATATTGACTGACTAAGTCTGTATATTAGATAAGTACAGAAATTTAGAAAACTAAAAAACAGTACCCATGTCACTGCATCGATACTGTCTTTCCAGAAGCTGGAAAAGGGACTTGAACCCTCGACCTACTGATTACGAATCAGTTGCGCTGCCAACTGCGCTATTCCAGCATGTTTCTCACAACAATGATTATTATATGATGGAACATCGGAATTTGCAAGATATTTTTCCAAGAAAACTTTATCCGGAAATTTTATTCCTCCTGCCCTGCTGTCTGAATATGCACATCCATCTGGGGAAATGGAATCGAAATACCCGCCTCATCCAGCGCATACTTCACATTCTCCGTCAGACGCCACTTGGTATCCCAATAGGTATCATTCCTGCTAAAACAACGCACATGCAGAATCACCCCGCTGTCCGCCAATTCATCCACAAACACACGCTGCTCTTTGTCCTGTAGAACCCCGGCATCTTTTTCCAGCACTTTTAAAATTACTTCTCTGGCCGTCCGGATATCCTCATCATAGGCAATCCCAACCACAATATCCATCCTGCGGTCTTCCAATGTGCTCATATTAACAATATTGGCATTGGCCAGTGTACCATTGGGTACAATGACCACATGATGATCCGGGGTGATCAGTCTGGTATAAAAAAGCTGTACCTCCTGCACCGTTCCTTCATTCCCGTTGCTGTCCTTGATATAATCGTCTGCTTTAAAGGGTTTCAGTAACAAAAGAAGCACTCCCCCTGCAAAGTTGGACAGACTTCCCTGCACCGCAAGACCTATGGCCACACCTGCCGAACCGACCAGTGCCACCACGCTGGTAGCATCCAGCCCGAAACCGGAAGCAATCAGAAAAACCAACAGGATATAAAGAATCACCTTGAGCAGGGAATCCAGAAAACGAACCACACCTTCGTCCGCATTTCCCCGCCTTAAGGATTTCCGCAGGATTTTACGAATCAGCTTTATCACTTGTGTGCCCACCAGAAATACCACCAGGGCAAGAAGCACCCTTACCCCAAACCGCAGTACTTTATCCGGCAGTTCCCGTAAATAGGATTCGATCACACCTACCTGGAGCTCATTTTCCGCAATGACCTCCACCCCCATAAGTTGTTCTTTCATAATCTGTTCTTCTATATCGATTCCCATTCTGTTCCTGTCCTCATAATTCTCTTAATGACTGCCTTTTACTCTGTCCTTTTCTTTCCCGGAGTCTTTTTATTTGTTGTTGTTTTCTTCCGTTGTGCCGTGGGTTTCTCCTGTTTCTGGGTCAGCTGTTGCAGCTTCAATGCCGCCGCTTCCGCCTTCTTCATCATCTCGTCCGCATCCCTGGCCCGCTGCTTTGCCTCTTCCGAGGCGCGCTTTGCCAGTTCTTTTGCTTCCGCCGCCGCCTGTTTTGCCAGTTCCCTGGCCTCTGCCGCCGCTTTCGCTGTCTGCTCCGCCTCTTCTTTGGCAAGCCGTCTCTCCTCGGCTTCTTTCGCCCTGCGTCGTTCTTCGGCACGTTTTTTTTCTATTTCTGCCTTCTCCTCTTTGGTATAAGGAGTATAAGAGAAAATACTGATACTTAAAGGTGCACTCACCATGTCTATGGCACAGGGCTTCCCGTCCCATTCCATTTCCATGGTCTCACAGACCTTCTTATTCACGCATCCACTGCCGCCATAGCTTCTGTCATCCGTATTAAAGATTTCTTTATATTTTCCTTCACAGGGAACCCCTACACGGAAATTCTGCTTCACATCGGCAAAGTTAGCCACCACCACCAACATTTCCTCTGTTTTGTCAGTCTTTCGTAGATAGGACAACATACAGGCATTGGGGGTAATACAGTTAATCCACTCGAATCCTTCCCAGGAAGTATCCTTGCGATAAAGCGCCGGCTGGGATACATAAAGCTTATTCAAGTCGGCTACCATCTGATTCAGCTTCCCATGCTCCTCATTCTCCAACAGTTCCCATTCCATGGCCCTTTTTTCATTAAATTCGTCATACTCACCTATATCCTGCCCCATAAACAGCAGTTTCTTACCCGGATGGGTCATATGATAGGCAAAAGTCAGACGCAGATTGGCAAACTGCTTCCTGCGTTCTCCCGGCATTTTACCAAGCAGGGTTTTCTTGCCGTGCACCACCTCATCATGGGACAGCACCAACATGAATTTCTCACTGTAGGCATAGATCATGCTAAAGGTAAGGTCGTTGTGGCAGCCGGACCTGAAATAGGGATCGGTAGAAATATAACTCAGGTAATCATTCATAAATCCCATATTCCACTTTAAGTCGAATCCCAGTCCGTCCTCGTCAAAAGTTCCCGTCACCTTTGGCCATGCGGTAGACTCCTCCGCAATCATCAAAACGCCCGGATTTCTCTTTTTCATCATGGAATTCAGATGCTTTATAAATTCCACTGCCTCCAGATTCTCATTGCCGCCATAGATATTGGCTACCCATTCTCCGTCGTTTTTACCATAATCCAGATAGAGCATGGATGCCACCGCGTCGATGCGGATACCATCCGCATGATACTGCTCCACCCAGTAAAGTGCATTGGCAATCAGATAGTTGGTCACTTCCGGCCGTCCATAATTATAAATTAATGTTCCCCAGTGCGGATGAAACCCTTTTCTGGGATCCTGATGTTCATAAAGACATGTCCCGTCAAAACCGGACAGTCCATAAGTATCTCTGGGAAAATGCGCCGGCACCCAGTCAAAGATTACGCCGATCCCCGCCTTGTGCATCTCGTCCACAAAGAACATCAGATCTTCCGCTGTTCCGTAACGAGAGGTCGGTGCATAGTAACCGATCACCTGATATCCCCAGGATTCATCCAGCGGATGCTCCATCACCGGCATCAGTTCTATGTGGGTATATCCCATCTTCTTCACATAGTCAATAATCTTAGGAGCCAGTTCCCTGTATGTGTAAAACTCCCTGCCATCCTTAGGCTTGTCAAAGGATCCAAGATAAACCTCATATACACTCATAGGCTTATCCTGTGCCTGCCGTACAGGGCGTTCCTTAATCCATTTACTGTCCTTCCAGGCAAAGCCGTCAAGGTTTCTGACTATGGAGGCGCTTTCCGGACGAAGCTGTGCGCCGAAACCATAGGGATCTGCTTTCATAAAGGTAAGACCACCCTTTGCCTTGATTTCAAATTTATAGCAGTCTCCCTCTTTCACATCAGGAATAAACAGTTCAAAAATACCGGAATCCCAGAGTCTTCTCATCTGGTGCACTCTGCCGTCCCAGCCATTAAAATCGCCTGCTACGCTGACCCGCAGGGCATTAGGCGCCCAGACGGCAAAATATGTCCCTTCCATGCCTTCAATCTTCATGGGATGCGCTCCCAGCTTCTCATAGATCAGATAGTGAATCCCGGCATTGAATTTCTCCGTATCCTGTCTGGTAATCTGGGGAGCATAATTATAAGCATCCTTCACTTTTCTGAGGCTGCCGTTTTCAGACTCCACAATATACTCGTAGGCCGGAACTGTCTTTCCCGGTAACAACAGGGCAAAATAGCCCTCTTCGTCCGCCTGTTCCATCTTATAGCTCTTGTCCCCTTCGAGGGGCTGAAGACGCACACTCTTGGCACCCGGCTGAAAGGTCTGTACTAGCACCGAATTTCCAACTACATGCGCTCCCAGAACCGCATGTGGATCATCCGCCTCGGAATAAATAATACCTTCTATCTGCGGCCAGTTCATCAGTTTATACAATTTTTTATTCATACGCTATCCCATACCTTTCCGTTTTGTGCTGATTCTTACCTTCGCCTTGCGCTTCACGCTGTTTCCTGTTATGACTCGATTCTGTGAATCAAAATACCGCTCCTGAGTTTGGGCTCAAACCATGTAGATTTCGGCGGCATAAGCTTTTCTGCATCGGCAACTGCAAACAATTCATGAATATCCGTAGGGTACATAGCAAAAGCTGCCATGGCATCCGTATGGACACGCCTTTCCAGTTCCCTAAGCCCTCTGATGCCTCCCACAAAATCTATCCTGTCATCGACTTTGGGATCCACGATTCCAAGCACCGGTTCCAACAGTTTTCTTTGCAGGACCGCCACATCCAGATCCTCCACCGGATCCCCTGTATACGCTGCACTGTCCACCGTAAGGCAATACCACCTGTCTTTCAGGTACATGCCGATTTCACCCTTTTTCCGGGGCTTATATGGCTCCGTCCCCGTCTCTTCCACCTGGAACACTTCTCTTACTTTCGACAAAAACTCTGTTTCTCCATAACCGTTTAAGGACTTCACCACCCGGTTATAATCCATGATCATCAACTGGTCATCCGGAAAAAGCACCGACAGAAAATAATTAAATTCTTCTTCCCCCGTATAGGAAGGATATTTCGTCCGCCGTTTCTTCGAGACCCGCACCGCTGAGGCACATCTGTGATGGCCGTCCGCAATATAGATTGAATCCACCTGCAAAAACTCCTGCCGGATCCGCTCCACACATTCTTCATCGTCAATCACCCAAAGCCTGTGCGTGATCTGGTCCCGGGACGTAAAATCATAGACCGGTTCCTGTTCCATAGCCGCCTGCACTTCCCGTTCGATTGCCTCCCGCCTGCGGTACGCCAGGAAAATCGGCCCTGTCTGCGCACTGCACACATCCACGTGCCGGATACGGTCTGCCTCTTTATCGGCACGGGTATTCTCATGTTTCTTAATGACCTGCTTATCGTAATCATCTACCGAGGCACAGGCCCCGATTCCCACCTGGGAACGCCCATCCATCACCAGTTCATATACATAATATGCCCGTTTCTTCTCTTCTGTAAAAAGGCCGTCCCGAATCATCTGCTCCAGCATGTCTCTGGCTTTCTCATAGACTTCGGGGGCATACATGTCATACGCTTCGGGAAACTGTGTCTCCGGCCTGTCTATTCTCAAAAAAGTATACGCATCATCTTCAACTGCCTTACGCGCCTCTTCCCTGCTGTAAACGTCATAAGGAAGGGCTGCAATTCTTGCCGCCAGATCGCTCCTTGGTCTGACTGCACGAAATGGAATAATATTAGCCATGATTTCTCCTGTTTCGTTTCTATTTTCATCACATTTATATTCATTTTATCAAATTCCCCTATGCAGTACAAGCGCGAAGTGCTAAAATATACGAGAAAGGAAGTGTGATTATGACAACAGAAAACAAGAAAATATTAGATCGAATCAACGCCTATGCCGAAGAAAAACTGGCCGATATTGATCCACAGAAAACCAGGATTTCATTTCAATTAGAGGCCTTAAAACCCATCATGCAGGAGATTGCCTATGAAACCGGGAAGTCCGTGGAAGATATTTTCATCCTCTATATGGATCTTGCCAGTGAAGCGTCTGTTGAGGCTGAGAAAAACCTGCAAGCCACACTGGAAGAAGACGAAGATGCCGATTTCTCTTCCATCGCCAACAGACTTAACTGATAAAGACATCTGACCATGCAGATATTTAACGCCAATATGTATGGCGGCCTGTTCACGATTGTTTACAGGCCGCCCTATTATTGTATTTTCTTTATTTTACAACCCGCACCCTGAACACACCGTCAATGGACTGTAACTTTTCGATAATCTCCGCAGAAGCCGGCTGCTCAATGTCTAGCATGGTGTACGCCACTTCTCCTCTGGACTTATTGGTCATATCGGTAATATTGATATTGTTGTCACCAAAACATGCCGTAAACTTAGTGATCATATTTGCAATATTCTTATGGAAGACAGCCACACGGCCTGCCTGTGCACAAATGCCCATATCACAGGAGGGGTAATTGACACTGTTTACAATATTACCGTTCTCCAGATAGTCTTTCATCTGTTTGACCGCCATCACCGCACAGTTATCCTCAGATTCTTCCGTGGAAGCCCCCAGATGAGGAATCACAATACAGCCTTCCTGTCCTGCCGTGGTAGGATTCGGGAAATCAGACACGTACTTTCTAACTTTACCGGAATTAATGCCTGCCAGCACAGCCTTCTCATCCACCAGAAGATCCCTTGCAAAGTTTAACAGGATCACGCCCTCTTTCATCTTATCCAGGGCCTCCTGATCGATCATTCCCTTGGTGGCATCCATCAGCGGTACATGAATGGTGATGATGTCACACTCTTCATAGATTTCCTCCACATTCAGCACATGTTTTACATCCCTGCTCAGATTCCAGGCTGCATCCACTGACACATAGGGATCGTAACCGTACACTTCCATCCCCAGGTGTTTCGCCACATTGGCCACCTTGACACCGATTGCTCCCAGGCCGATAATACCAAGCTTCTTGCCCTGAATCTCTGTACCTGCAAAATTCTTCTTCGCCTTCTCCGCATCTTTCGCAATATTTTCGTCGTCTGCATTTTCCTTCACCCACGCAATACCGCCCGCCACATCACGGGATGCCAGCAGCATACCGGCTATGACAAGTTCCTTGACACCATTTGCATTGGCACCCGGCGTATTAAAGACTACGATACCTTTCTCTGCACATTTGTCCAACGGAATATTATTGACACCTGCTCCTGCACGTGCAATGGCAACCAGACTGTCCGGCAACTCTATGTCATGCATGGCGGCACTTCTGACCAGAATACCATCCGCTTCTGCAAGATTCTCTGTCTTTACATACTGATCGCTGAATTTCTCAAGCCCAACATTAGCAATGGGATTCAAACAATGATACTTAAACATCTCTTATATCCTCTTTTCTTAAGACTCTGCCTCAAACTTTCTCATAAATTCTACCAGTTTCTCCACACCTTCCACGGGCATGGCGTTATAAATGCTGGCACGCATACCGCCTACGGTTCTGTGTCCTTTCAGATTCACAAAGCCTGCCGCCGTCGCTTCCTTGATAAATTTCGCATCCAACTCCTCGTTCCCTGTGACAAAAGGCACATTCATCAAAGAGCGGTCTTCTTTTCTGACGGTTCCCTTGAACAGACTGCTCTCGTCCAGGAAATCATACAGAATCTTCGCCTTCTTCTCATTCTGCGCCTTCATAGCCTCTAAGCCGCCGTTTCGTAACAGCCACTTAAATACCTTGCCGCAGATATAAATGCCATAACAGGGCGGTGTATTATACAAGGAATCATTATCCGCATGCACTTTGAACTTCATCATGGTAGGGGTTCCCGGAAGCACCTCATCCGAAAGAAGGTCTTCTCTGATAATGACTACCTGCGTACCTGCCGGCCCGACGTTTTTCTGCACACCTGCATAAAGCAGTCCGTACTTTGTCACATCCACAGGCTCTGACAGGAAACAGGATGACACATCAGAAACCAGGATCTTTCCCTTGGTATCAGGCAGTTTATGATATTTGGTTCCATAGATGGTGTTATTTTCACAGATATAGACATAATCCATATCCTCGGTAATGGGCAGATCGGAACAGTCCGGTATGTAGGAGAATGTCTGGTCTGCGGAAGAAGCAAGTTCCACTGCCTCTCCATAGATTTTGGCTTCAGCAAAAGCTTTCTTCGCCCACTGTCCTGTCAGAATATAACCTGCCTTACGGTTTTTCATAAGATTCATGGGAACAGACGCAAACAACAGACTGGCGCCGCCCTGTAAGAATAAGACTTTATAGTTATCCGGAATCTGCAAAAGTGTCCGTAGATCAGCCTCCGCCTCCTTAATGATCGTGTCATAAACCTTGGAGCGATGACTCATCTCCATAACCGACATACCCGATCCTTTGTAATCCAACATTTCCGCCGCAGCTTCCTGCAATACCTCTTCAGGCAATACTGCGGGACCAGCTGAAAAATTATACACTCTAGCCACTTTTTTCTCCTCTCATTCTTGTACATGTTTACAGACCATCGGTTCCATTGAAGCCACAGACCTTCCTGCAACGCAATTGCAACCAATCCCCATTGTACCTTTTTCATCCGCTTTAGTCAATTACCACGCCAAACTTTTTTAGAAAGCCCCTGCCGACATTTTCAAAATATTTCCCCTTGTTTTTCAATAAAACATGACTACCGGGGTTCCCACTTCCGCCATATCATATAACTGTTCCATGGCATCTCTCGGCGTGTTGATACAGCCATGGGAACCGTTGGTCTTAAAAATCTCTCCGCCGAACTTACTGCGCCAGGAAGCATCATGTATCCCGATATTCCCCTTCACAGGCATCCAGAAATCCACAGGGGAAGCATAGTCCCTGCCCCGCAGAACCCTGTTCTTCTGTTTGAGATAGACAAAGTTTACTCCCGAAGGGGTTCCCATCCGGCGGGATGTATTGCCTGTGACAATGGGGGTATCAATTTTTAAAACACCATTCACATAATAATACATTTTCTGCTCCCCCATATCCACTTCGATATAAGTGGAGCCGATATCTTCTTTGCCCTTCACCCAGGCTTCCTGTAGGTAAGCCGGCTCATGTACTTCCTGCCGTCTGGCGTAAAAAGCCTCCGTCAGATACGCAATTTCTGCTTCCTGATCAATCCGGTTGCCATAAAGCCCCCCTTCCACCGTCACAAGTTCCCCTCTGGTGGCATGAAACTGCCTGCTTACTCCCACCGTATCATACTCGGCGGCCAGGTCCGTTACAAACGCCTCAATCGCACCCTCTTTTAACTGGAACTGTCCGGCTTCATCCAACAGAAATTCCCCGGTCTCATCAAGTGCGATCCATCCGCTGATTACCCCTTTGTCAAGAGGAATCTGTTCATCCCCCATCTGATAGACAATCCCACACTGCTGAAAGGCATCAAGCTTCTCCCATAATGCGAGAGTATCCTGCATCTGCTCTGTCAGCTCCAGATCATGATAGCATCCCTCCTGTGCAAGATAGACTTCCTCTTTCGAGTCCTCCACTGCGGCAAGAATGACTGCTTTGGCTTCTTCCAGATTTAAAACTTCTGTCCTTTCATTGATCAGCTCATATCCCTGATCAGTTTTGACAATCTCCAGCCTGCACTCTTCCTCAGGTATTTTCTCCTGGCAGAAAGGAAGTGCCGCAAAATATGTCTCAAACTTTTCCGGATTATAGGATACCACCGGCGTCAGTTCCGCGATATGCGCATGGAACATACTGTCAATCCACATCCAGGCATTTTGTTGCTGCCGATAGATCTCCAGGGCCCTGCCAAAGTCATACTGATATGAAATTTCTTCTGCCGGGATTCTAAAGGCATTGCCATTCCTGTCATATATCACAAGACCTTCATAGGTGAAATCTTTCACCAGTTCATCATTCACCTCCCGGATACTTTTTCCTGTGCAATAGACACCATTAATCCAGGTTCCGTAGGCAAAGGCGTTATGATAATAAATGGCAAGGCCCAGGTAAGTCCCCATCAGACTGATCAGAATAATTGCAAATATGACAGCAAGATGTTTCAATATCCTTTTTTTCATACAAATGCTTCCATCACTTTGTTTTCTTAAGTACTTTTATGGCCGGATTATTTTGCCGCCAGATCTTTCGCATCAAAAGCTTCACTGATGGGCGCGCCGGCCGGAACCATAGGAAATACCTTGTCATCCTCCGGTATGATACAATTCAATAACACAGGTTTCTTTAAGGCAACCGCCTTTTCAATAGCAGGTGCTACCTCTTCTCTTGTGGTTACAAGGATTGCTTCACACCCCAGTCCTTCTGCCACCTTACAGAAATCCACACCGTCATTTAATACCGTCTGGGAATATCTCTGCCCATAGAATAAGGTCTGCCACTGTCTGACCATACCAAGCACATGATTATTGATGACCACCTGGATAATGGGAATGTTATAGCGGCTGGCAGTGGCAAGTTCATTCATATTCATGCGAAAACATCCGTCGCCGGCAATGTTGATGCATATCTTATCCGGCTGCCCCATCTTCGCGCCGATGCAGGCCCCCAGGCCATAGCCCATGGTGCCCAGGCCACCCGAGGTAAGCAGTGTGCGGGGCATGGAATACTTATAATACTGTGCCGCCCACATCTGATGCTGACCCACATCAGTGGTGATAACCGCCTCTCCCTTCGTTATCCGGTCAATCTCCTCCATAATATAAGGACAGGACAATACGGAATCATCATAGCTTAAAGGGAATCTTTCCTTCAGTTCTGCAATATGCTTCATCCAGTCGGCATGATCCTGCTTTACAAGCTGACTGTTCAGCTTACAAAGCACATCCTTCAAATCCCCTACCAGAGAAACATCTGTTTTAATATTTTTATTAATCTCCGCAGCGTCAATATCAATATGCAGTACCTTGGCATGTTCCGCGAATTTCTTCGGATTACCCACTACGCGGTCAGAAAACCTGGCTCCTAAGGCAATCAGCAGATCACACTCGCTGACACCGAAATTGGATGTCTTGGTACCGTGCATACCAATCATGCCCGTATATCTCTCATCGTGTCCGTCACAGACACCCTTGCCCATCAAGGTATCACAGACAGGAGCATCCACAATCCGGGCAAACTCTCTCACTTCCTGATATGCCCCTGCAATTACAGCACCGCCGCCCACATAAATATAGGGTCTTTCGGCCTGTTCAATCAGTCTGACTGCCTCTTGCAGTTCCGCTTCCGAACAGCGCAGTATCTTATCTACCGCGAACGGTTCTTTCTTCTCATACTCATACTTGTTGGCTGTCACATCTTTCGTGATATCCACCAGCACCGGCCCCGGTCTTCCACTGCCTGCAATGGCAAAAGCCTTGCGAAGCGTATCTGCCAGAATACTGACGTCCTTTACGATATAATTGTGCTTCGTAATGGGCATGGTGATGCCCGCAATATCTACTTCCTGGAAAGAATCCTTTCCAAGAAGGGGAAGATTCACATTACAGGTAATGGCAACTATGGGTATGGAATCCATATAAGCCGTGGCAATACCCGTCACCAGATTCGTAGCTCCCGGCCCGCTGGTGGCCAGACATACGCCCACCTTACCGGTTGCCCTCGCATAGCCGTCCGCGGCATGGGCTGCTCCCTGCTCATGGGAGGTGAGAATATGATTTATTTCATTACTATGTTGATACAACGCATCATATACATTCAAGATTGTGCCGCCGGGATATCCGAACACAGTGTCCACGCCCTGTTCCTTGAGACATTCCACGACAATCTCCGCACCTGTCAATACCATTTATTTATCCTCCTGCCTGTTCTCTATCATTATACGTTTTTTCCTGGAATCTCCAGAATCGCACCTCTGTTACCGCTGGTGACCATTTCCCGGTATCTGGCAAGATATCCGGTTGTCACCTTGGGCTCTCTGGGCTGCCAGCTGCTCTTTCTCTTTGCAAGTTCTTCTTCGGAAACCTTGATATCCAGCTTCATATTGGGAATATCAATGCTGATGATATCTCCTTCTTCCACCAGTGCAATGGGGCCTCCCACTGCCGCCTCAGGCGACACATGCCCGATGGAAGCACCACGGGATGCACCGGAGAAACGTCCGTCCGTAATGAGTGCCACGCTGGAACCCAGTCCCATACCTGCGATGGCTGAAGTAGGATTCAGCATCTCACGCATACCCGGTCCGCCTTTGGGACCCTCATAACGGATCACCACCACATCACCTGCAACAATCTTACCTCCCTTGATGGCCACAATGGCATCTTCCTCACAGTCAAAGACCCTGGCCGGGCCTTCATGCACCATCATCTCCTCCACCACTGCGGAGCGCTTTACCACACTGCCGTCAGGTGCCAGATTCCCCTTTAAGACAGCCAGTCCGCCCGTCTTGCTGTAAGGGTTCTCCACAGTACGGATCACCTCTGTATTGCGGTTCACCGCCCCCTTGATATTTTCACCGATGGTATCGCCTGTGACCGTCATGCAGTCCGTGTGAAGCAGTCCGATGTCGGCAAGTTCCTTCATCACCGCATAGACACCGCCGGCTTCATTTAAATCTTCCATATAAGTAGGGCCTGCCGGTGCCAGATGACAGACATTGGGCGTCTTCTCGCTGATCTCATTGGCAAAGGCAATATCAAAATCAAACCCGATCTCATGGGCTATTGCCGGCAGATGCAGCATGGAATTCGTAGAACATCCAAGTGCCATATCTACTGTAAGGGCATTTAAGATAGCATCCTTTGTCATGATATCCCGGGGTCTGATATCTTTTTCCAACAGCTTCATCACTGCCATACCCGCATGTTTCGCCAGTTTGATACGCTCGGAATAGACTGCCGGGATCGTGCCGTTGCCGCGAAGCCCCATACCCAGCGCCTCTGTCAGGCAATTCATGGAATTGGCCGTATACATACCGGAACAGGATCCGCAGGTAGGACACACCTTCTCCTCAAACTCCCGAAGCTCCTCCTCCGTCATGGTGCCGGCCGCATGAGAACCCACCGCCTCAAACATGGAGGAAAGACTTCTCTTTAAGCCCTTCACATGTCCTGCCAACATAGGGCCGCCGGACACAAAGACTGTCGGTACATTGATACGCGCCGCCGCCATCAGAAGTCCCGGCACGTTCTTGTCACAATTAGGTACCATGACCAGTGCATCAAACTGATGTGCAAGTGCCATACACTCGGTGGAATCTGCAATCAGATCCCTGGTCACCAGTGAATACTTCATACCGATATGCCCCATGGCAATACCGTCACAGACGGCGATTGCCGGGAATACTACCGGTACGCCGCCGGCCTGGGCCACACCCAGCTTTACCGCTTCCACTATTTTATCCAGATTCATATGCCCCGGCACAATTTCATTGTAGGAGCTGACGATTCCCACCATGGGTTTCTTCATTTCCTCCTCCGTAAAACCGAGTGCATTAAACAAACTCCTGTGCGGCGCCTGCTGTGCGCCTGCTTTCACATTGTCACTTCTCATACTCTCCTCCGTTCCGAAGCGCCCTGCGCTTTCTTTTTCTACTTGCTTTCAATTCATAAGTAACTTCTTCCGCTTATCCGAGTCCGCGAAGCGGAACTCGCAAAGTTATTTGCGGAGCAAATTACTTTTTATATAGGATAAACTGCCAGTTCTCATAAACCGGCTCCATCTTTTCCTCCAGATATGCCGTCGGTATCTCCTCTTTGGTCAGATAGAACTTCCACTCTTCCGGCCCCTCCCGATAACCATATTCCATTCCAAGAAGCGCTTTATCTATCAGTACGATATCTGCCTCTTCGATCTGTCTGGTCACCCGTTCTCCTATGATATCATACGCATATAAAAGGTAATATTCCTGGTCACAGTCTGTCACAGCCACCTTTCCTATCCGATCCATGGAAACCTGTTCATAGGCATCCCGAAGCAGCTCGTCCCGCATACTGTAAGGATTCATGTCAAGCAGAAGTGTCAGCACACATAAGCCCCCTGCCAGAATACCACACGCGCCGCCTATCCGGCCGCCGATACCCTTTTTTCCTTGCCTGATAACGCTTTTCTTCTGCACAATCTCTTCGATTGTCCAAAGCAGCCAGGTGATAAGCAAAGCTACCCATACCCCCAGGAAAGAAAACACTCTCTGATAGGGCAGTTTGCACTGTATGATCAACGCCGCCGTCAGCAAAAGAGGTGTAAGAATAAAATACCATTCCAAAAATTCATGGCACCTCTCCTGCTCTGTCTGTTCCGCGTGCCCTGTTCCTTCTGTCCGATGTTTCATCCGCCCCGCTGACCGCAGTATCACGGCCATGAAAGCAATCCCCACAAGCCAGCACATCCCGGCGCCTCTTACCCCGATAACAGGCGAAAGCTGAGTGCCGAACAGAGTTTGCAGCCAGTAAGATGCCTGCCCTCTGAACTGTGCTCTGGTCATGCTCTGGATATATGGCGTATCCAGCATATAAGAAACACCCGTTATTAATGCTTCCACAGGAGCATGTAAGATAACCGCTCCATGACTCATCCCGCTATATCCGCTCTCCGGCATCTTGATAAGCAGATTGGAGCCAATCGCCAGCCATAATATCCCATAAAGTCCCGCTGTACACACTGCGCTGACTAAGGAAGCCGCAATCAGCTGTACCAGAATCCTGTATTCCTTCTGGGAAAGAAGCACAATGCCGCCAAGGATGCACAAGGGCATTACCACATACAGACTGCTTGGAATTGCCCACAACGCCAACACCAAAGACATTCCAAAGACAATATAGTCTCTTAACTTCTTTCGATGCTCCACCACAATATGAATAAGCTCCCATATTGCAGTCAGATAACAGCATGTCACAAGAGCATATCCTCTGCCCTGCACCGCCAGCTGGTTGACCATGCTCATACCGGTAAAAACAAACATCGGAATCAGCGCAAAACAGCCTGTAAAATACTTCCGGCCAATGCGATACAGAAGAATCACACTTCCCAGACTGCATAACCATGATACACCCCTTAAGGCCACTGCGGCACTGCCAAATATTATAAAACAGGCAGACAAGGCAGAAAATCCCACATGATTGTTGGGAAGGGGCCAGTGGATAGCCGCATAGACCGGCCCTTTGCTGATAAAATAATAGTAAGTATAAAGTTCATCATACCATGGCGTTATGGTAAACATTCTATATCCATAGTAAACCGCCATGCCCAGAAAAAACACAAGAAATACATAGAAAATCCTGTCTCTTTCCGGTCTGTTTAATTGCTGTTTCATAGAGTTAAACCTTCTGATATCATTCCCCTTTACACCGCATATGAATAACATCCGTCCTTATATTCTTTCCGTCAGCAAATCTCCCATCTGTCTGCATCCCACACGCTGACATCCCTCCGACATAATATCTGCCGTGCGGAATCCTGCCTGTAACACGGACTTCACCGCATTGTCAATGGCATCTGCCTCCTGATCCAGATCAAAGCTGTAACGCAGCATCATGGACGCAGAAAGTATCGTAGCAATCGGGTTGGCAATGTCCTTCCCGGCAATATCCGGTGCGGAACCATGGCTGGGCTCATACAGACCAAATTTGGTATCATTTAAGGATGCCGATGCCAACATACCGATGGAACCTGTCACCATACTGGCCTCATCCGATAAAATATCACCAAACATATTCTCTGTCAGAATCACATCAAACTGCGCCGGATCCTTCACAAGCTGCATGGCGCAATTATCCACCAGCATATGCTCTAAAGCCACATCCGGATAGTCCTTCGCCACCTCTTCCACCACCTTGCGCCAGAGTCTGGAAGAATCCAGTACATTAGCCTTATCCACGCTGGTCACTTTCTTCCGGCGTTTTCTGGCAATATCAAAACCTTTTATGGCAATTCTGCGGATTTCATTCTCATCGTAAGTCAGGGTATCAATGGCTTTGCGCACCCCGTTCTCCTCCACAGTCTTACGTTCTCCGAAATAGAGTCCTCCTGTCAGTTCCCGCATGATCATCATATCAAATCCGGCCGCTGAAATCTCCTCCTTCAAAGGACAGGCCCCTGCCAGTTCTTCATACAGGACTGCTGGGCGCAGATTGGCAAAGAGATTCAAAGCTTTACGGATTGCAAGAAGACCTGCCTCCGGCCGTAAATTAGGCGGCAGTTTATACCAGGGCGAAGTGGTGGTATCCCCACCGATGGATCCCATCAGAACCGCGTCTGCACTTTTGGCTGTCTCCACTGCTTCCTCCGTCAAAGGTACACCATGAACATCTATGGATGCACCGCCCATCAGAATATCCGTGTAACGCATCACATGGCCGTATTTGGCCGCCACCGCATCCAGCACTTTCTTAGCCTCCGCCACAATCTCCGGGCCAATGCCGTCTCCCGGAATACAGGTTATCTTAAGTTCCATCGTTTCCTCCATTCCTGTGCACCTGTCGGATACACACTTTTACATCACTATAATAAAGTAATATAATCGCAAAATATCACTTATATATCATAGACTATTCCTGTATAAATTTCAATATGGAAAAGCCGGATCATTTCTGATCCGGCTCTAAGGTATTTGCTTTTATTTTTTTGCTGTAAATGACTTCTGCGCAAGGGTTTTGCCATCTGCGGTCTGATAGCTGTAGATAACCACACAGTTTCCGGGATTACCAAGTTCATTCTCAATCATGACAACCATCTCTTCCACCATCGGTCTGACTGTCTCCATTGCCTCATTCAGCGCATCTCCGATTCCATCTACCAGATAGGCAGAATCTGTGATCGTCACAATCACAGCCATGGTATTACCCTGGAATAAAACGTCAACACCCATGCCACTGCCTGTGAACATCTGCATTTCGGAGTCCAGCAGAGTCTTAAACTCTGGATCCTTGCCATAGTCTTCCAGTGTCATGCCTGCCGGTGCTGCTGGTGCCGTCTCAGGCTGTACTGCCGGTGCTGCTTCCGGCTGTGCTGCTGGTGCCATTGGTACTGCTTCTGGCTGTACTGCTGGTGCCGCCGGTACTGCTTCTGGCTGTACTGCCGGTGCTGCCGGTGCCTGTAATACCTCCGCCGCAAGATCCGGAATAACAATTACCTGTCCCGGATAAATCTTTGTAGGCTCCTTGATTGTCTCTTTGTTTGCCTCAAAGATAACATTCCATTTTGATTCATCACCGTATTTGTCCTGGGCAATCTTCATCAGATGATCCCCCTGTGCCACTGTATAACTTTCGGCGGCACAAACCGTCATGCTCATGGACAACATACTTACCATAGCAGCTGTTACTGTAAAAACTTTTACCAATCCCCTTTTCATAGTGCTCCTTTCCGACCAATTGATCTTCCGTTTGTTTAACATTATCATTTATATTCTGAATGATATTCCACTTCTTGTCAAGTCATAGTAAAAAGACCGCATCATCTCTGATACGGTCTTTGCTATGTTACAGCTGTTTTTACTGATTCTTGAATCCTCTCTCTGCCAGAACCTTTCCGTCAGGATCAAGGTATTTGATAACAATCTGAACAGCACCTTCCTGTTCGATCACATCATCCATCTGACCAGCCATCTGCTCGAAAATAGATGCGGTAGCTTCCAGACCTGCCTCCAACTGAGCCGGAACATCATCGGTAATCTGAGATGCATCCTCAATCGTAAAGTTGAAAATAAAATCATTTCCTTTTACTTCTGCGATCACAGACATACCATCCTGGCTTGCACCAGCAATCTGCTCTTCAATTGCTTCTTTTGCACCCGGAGTAGCATCAAGATACTCTTCCAGTGTTTCCCCTGTGGACTCTTCTGCTTCCTCCTCTTCAGGCTCTTCTGCCTCAGGTTCCTCAGCCTCGGGCTCTTCTGCTTCAGGTTCTTCAGCCTCAGGCTCTTCCTCTTCCGGTTCTTCTGCTTCCTCTTCGGTTGCAACATCTGCATCCTTAGCATCATCCGAACCGCCACATGCTGTCATAGACAGAGTAAGTGCCATAAGTGCTGCGCATAAGATTGCTTTTACTGCTTTTCTTTTCATAAGACTATCTCCTCCATACTTGTAATATTATTCTGCATGTGTATTCCCACATGTATTCACACAAGTTGAGATTTTACATGAAATATTTTATCTTGTCAATAGTCTATGGCCTGACATTAAAGAAAAATTAATATTTTACTCTGTCTCCGGCTTTTCAATCTGTGCGACCGCAGATTTCTGCATCGGAATACGGCAGTTCTTGTTATTCCCAAATTCCACAATAAGTGTATCATCCGTGATATCGATTACAATGCCATAAAAACCACTGGTCGTAAGCACTACATCACCCACGCTCATCTCCGCCAGCATGGCCGCCATTCTCTTCTGCTCTTTCTTCTGAGGGCGAACCATAAGAAAATACATAAACGCAACAATGACCACAATATAAATGATCATGACCAGGCCGCTGCCCGTAGCAGCTGCCGCATCAGCTGATAATAATAATCCCATACCATTTCCTCCGTTATCTTTTCATCAAAAGTCTACAGCATATCATACACAATTTAATTCTTAAAAACAAGCCTTTTCACAGAAATTTTATGATTGCAATGCTTTCATGCCCTCGAGCTTATGCCTTTTATAGGATGCAAACTCACCCGCCTCCAGCGCATTTCTGATTTCTTCCATCATTGTATTGTAAAAATACAGATTGTGCAGCACACACAGCCTCATCCCCAGCATTTCCTTTGCTTTGAGAAGATGCCTGATGTAAGCTCTGGAATACCGCCTGCACGCCGGACACATACATCCTTCCTCGATGGGCCTCTCATCCAGCTCATATTTCGCATTAAAAAGATTAATCTTTCCCTGATTCGTATACAAATGTCCATGTCTGCCATTCCTGGTGGGATATACACAATCGAAAAAATCAACCCCTCTCTCCACCGCTTCCAGAATATTTGCCGGCGTCCCCACTCCCATCAGATAGGTAGGCTTGTCCTTCGGCAGATAAGGTACCGTCTCCTCTATCACATGATACATCTGCTCATGGCTCTCCCCCACTGCCAGGCCGCCAATTGCATAGCCGTCACAGTCAAGTTCCGAAATTCTCCTGGCATGTTCAATGCGGATATCATCAAATACAGCCCCCTGATTGATACCAAAGAGAAGCTGGTTATGATTGATCGTATCAGCAAGCCCGTTTAAACGCTCCATCTCCTTCTTGCAGCGCACCAGCCATCTTGTGGTGCGTGCCACGGAGTCCTCCACATACCTGCGTTCTGCCACACTGGATGGACACTCATCAAAAGCCATGGCAATGGTAGACGCAAGATTGGACTGAATCTGCATGCTCTCTTCCGGCCCCATAAAGATCTTACGTCCATCTATATGGGAATGAAAATATACGCCCTCCTCCTTGATCTTGCGCAGTCCTGCCAATGAAAAAACCTGGAATCCACCAGAATCCGTGAGAATCGGTTTGTTCCAGGACATAAACTTATGCAGTCCTCCCATCTCCCTTATAATCTGATCTCCGGGGCGTACATGCAGATGATACGTATTGGATAATTCCACCTGTGTCCCAATCCCTTCAAGATCCTCCGTGGATACAGCTCCTTTGATAGCAGCCACCGTCCCCACATTCATAAAAACCGGTGTCTGGATGGTTCCGTGTACCGTAGTAAACGCAGCGCGTTTGGCACTGCCTTCCTGTTTTATAATCTTATACATAGCTACCTCGTATTCGTATCTTATAAATATTTATCCCAGAATTCTTCCAGGCAGATATTTTCCTGCTTCATGGTCATGGCTGCCTCTCTGCCCACATATCGGAAATGCCAGGGCTCATACTCAATACTGGTAATATACTCTTTGCCCTCGGGATAACGCAGGATAAATCCATATTCACAACTGTGCTCTGCCAGCCACCTGCCTGCTTCCGTATCCTCGAAACCTTTATCCAGGGTTTTATAGGTATCACTCCAGATATCCAATGCAAGTCCCACCTGATGCTCGCTTGCCCCCGGTACAGTGACAGTCTGGGAAGCCAGTTTATATGCCTCCATATAGGACATTCCCTGCCCCATATATTTTTTTATCTTCCTATTAAATAGATACTCCTGTCTGTTATCCCCCCGATAGGGCGAACACACCTCTAGATTCACGCCGTCAGCTTTCGCAGCCTGCATCATCAGAAGCAGATCTTCAATAATGCGCTCATCACACCGCATACCTGCGGTAAACGTTCCCAATGTAAAATCATATTCTTCCGGAATCGGATGCTGTTTATTAATCAGCACCAGTCTCCAGTCTGAGGAGCTGAACACATACTCTTCTCCCGTGTCCTCTATATCTGTACTCGGTGCCTGATAAGCCTCCCCCTCACGATGAGCCAGGAGATCATCCAATGAATAGGCTACCATCTCCTCCGAATCTTCTTCTGTCTCACACTCCGATACCGCCGTATTTTCCTCCAGAATTATCTGTTCCTGCGGATTTACGGGCTGTTCTGCCAGTGTGATATCCGAATCCTCCACAATGGCACTATACGTCTCCTGTGTGCTGATAAAGCCGGTACGCTCCGCAAATACCGCAAAAGAGAAACTACAACTGCTCATGAAAAAGATTGCCACAAAGACTACACTGGCATACCGTTTGCCATTATTTACAAAATGCATCAGAATATGATAGAAAAACAAAACAACAGCTACTACCGTCAGACACGGATATTTCATGGATCTGTGTGCTCTGGCAATACCTGTAAACTTTACTATCAGTTTTTCCCGAAATGTTTTCTTCATGGGACTCCTCAATCTATGTATAAAATAATTAAAGAATATGTAAACCTAATTTATATCATAACACATAAAATTTATTTGTACACCCCTTTTTATGTAAATCTCTTAACTTTTTACTGCTTTCTTAATTATTTTATTCCGAAAATGTCCTTGATATTTCTTTTTACCTTTAAATATGATATGCTACTAAAGTGAATTGGTTTTCGGAAAAATCCATTTTGGACTTATCAAAAAATGCAATTTTTCCGTCTTCAATATTAAATACACATTATATATTTCGTCAGTTATTTAATTTTGCAGGATATCCTGCAAAATGTTTTCAGAAAACTGCACAACAGCAAAGAAAGGGAATACACAATGGCAGGTTCATCAATGGGAATTATCTATCAACTCACTACCTGGGGAGAGTCACACGGTACGGCACTCGGCGTCGTTGTGGATGGCTGTCCTGCGGGCCTTCATCTTAAGGAAGAAGATATTCAGACTTATTTAGACAGAAGAAAACCGGGGCAGACGAAAATAGCCACCCCCAGAAAGGAAGCCGATAATGTACAGATTCTCTCCGGCATCTTCGAGGGTAAAACAACAGGCACTCCTATCTCCATGCTGGTACAAAACACTTCACAGCACTCTGCTGATTACAGTGAGATTGCCGGTTATTACCGCCCTGGGCATGCCGATTATACCTTTGACCGAAAATACGGCTTCCGGGACTACCGGGGCGGCGGCCGTTCCTCCGGCAGAGAAACCATTGGACGGGTGGCGGCAGGTGCCATTGCTGCCAAGGCACTTTCCGAATTTGGCATCCACCTGTGTGCCTACACCAAATCCATCGGACCTGTCAGCATTTCCATGGATAAGTTTGAACAGACGGCCATTCTGGAAACACCCACAGCCATGCCGGACAGGGATGCCTCATCCCTGGCAGAAAAATATCTGGCAGACTGTATGAAAGCGTATGATTCTGCCGGTGGGGTAATCGAATGTGTGATAGACGGAGTGCCCGCCGGTCTGGGGGATCCTGTCTTCGAGAAATTGGACGCTAACCTGGCCAAAGCCGTCATGTCCATCGGTGCCGTAAAGGCTGTGGAGATTGGCGATGGTATCGAAGTCTCCCGGCATCACGGTTCCACGAACAATGATCCCTTCCGAATGGAAGACGGCAGGATCATCAAATCCTCGAACCATGCAGGCGGTATCCTGGGCGGCATCAGTGACGGCTCCCGCATCATACTGCGGGCCCACATCAAACCCACTCCCTCTATCTTCTCTCCCCAGGAAACGGTCAATCAAAACGGGGAGGAGATTGAAATCGCCATCAAGGGGCGCCATGATCCCGTTATTGTTCCACGGGCAGTGGTGGTGGTGGAATCCATGGCCGCCATTACCATATTGGATGCGTTATTAGTTAACGCCAGTTGTAAAATGGATAATTTAAAGAAACTCTATCTGCTTTAAGAAAATACCCTGTATGCGCCGATCACAACACCACAGGAATCTGCACCGTGTCCGATCTTGGATGTTTTTATGACAGGAAGACACCCTGCATATTCCTGTATCAAGGTGATGATATCCGGACGTTCACCTCTTTCCTCCATCTGTGTAAAGGTCCCCAGGACAATACCTGTTACCTTTTCAAAGGCTCCCATACACCGAAGCTGACTTAAGAACGTCACCAGCTGCGGTACGCTTCCCCCAAGAGACTCCAGTACCAGAATCCTGTCCGTCAGATCCGGAAAGAACTCTGTTCCCGCCAGTTTCAGAAGACAGCGGATATTGCCGCCCACAACAATGCCTTCCATATGCTCCCCCTGAATAAAACGATAAGGGAAATCAAACAGAGTATCCTTTCCATTAAACACCGTTTCCACAAAATTCTTACGCTGAACTCCACTCTCATCCCGGATAAGATTCCTCACCTGATAGAGAACACCCTCGTTGCCTGTCTTTGTATAAACCGCATTTAATATTGTGGTGAGATCGCTGTATCCCCAGAACTGCTTGGGGTGATTTCTGATCATATCAAAATCCAGATAAGGCAGAATCTCATTGGCAATATCGCCGCCGGATATATCAAAAATCACCTTTACATCTTCCTGCTCATACAAACGCATCAATGCCTGCGCCCGTTCCTTTCCGGTTCCGGAAAACACCGTGTTGTGTGCATAAATATGTTCACTGATTACAGGTATGATTCCTATTCCCGTCAGTATCTGTACCAGTTTATCAACCCCTCTTTTACGCTGTGCCAACAGACCGTCAGAGCAACACACAATTCCTGCTTTATCACCTTGTTTCATATCGCTGCTATCCTTCTTCCTGCCCGCGGATAATCACCTGTCCTGTACATTCCATGACAGGATCCTCCCGAATAATCTCACCCACACTATCTACCACAATACTACCGGATCTGGGATTCTTAATGGAAAGTACATGTCCCCGGACATCCGCTTCCACATCCGAATACTCAAAGGAAAGATCCGTATCCTCCATGGTGCAGTTGATCAGCTTCAGATCTTTGCAATAACATAACGGCTGTGTTCCACTGATTTTACAGTCTATCAATGTCAGCCCCTGAGAGAACCATCCCAGATATTCTCCCTTGACGACACTGTTTCTGACTGTCACGTTCTCGCTGTGCCAGAAGGCATCCTTGGTATCCAGTACGCTGTCTGTAATCTCCAGATTCTTCATATACTGAAAAGAATATTTCCCCTGCATCTTCACTCTCTCCAGTCTCACATTCCGGCTGTCAAAAAACAGATATTCCGAGATAATATCCGTGTCTGTCAGTGTGATATCACAGGATTTCCATCCAAATTCCTGTGACTCTATCTTACATTCCGTAAGAGCTATCCTTTCACACTCTCTTACGGCTTTGATACCACCCAGCACGGATCTCCTGATTACCCCATCCTGCGCATACCAGATGGCTGCTCTTGTCAGCTCATCCATGGTGGAATCCTCCATCACGAATCCATGCACATGCCACAGGGGATACCGCAGGGAAAAACTGCACTTATACAGGTTCACATCTCTGGACTCCTTCAGTACAGATTCCCCATCAGCAGGCCCAGCAAAGATACACTCCACCACATCCGCCTTCTGCAAATTATATAACGCCCGTTCTTCATCAAACTGGCCGTTACTGATATTCGTTCTCATACGAATCCTCCCTTCCTGTATCAAACAGGCTGTACTCTTTCTGCGTTATTCACAATCTATTGTATCCTATGCCGCAGCTCTCAGAAATATCTGTCATCACTGCATCAGATAACTGCTGATACAGTATAGGGTCTGACCGTTATACTCTACTCTCGACCAGCCATACTCCTCATTAATCCCTGTTCTGGTCGCATATTCGCCGTTATGCAGGACTGCCGCTACCACAGCATCCGGATTGGTCACGCTGGGCAGTGTACGGAGATTTACCTCTATCTTGGCAGTTACCTGTTCATTCCTGTCCGCAAATCTGGTCTTTAACCCGTCGCCGCTCCCGGCCCCCTCCTGTGCTTCCGGCTGTGGTGCCTGGTAGGACAAATCTGTGGTCAGATAACTGGATACCGCATACACTGTCTGACCGTTATAATCAAGCCTGGACCAGCCGCTGTCGCTGATACCCGTTCTGGCAAGTTTTTCTCCGTTTTGCAGGGTATATACCACTGTGCTGTCGCTCCCCTGACTGGGGATATTGCGCAGATTGGTGGCATCTTTGGCGGTTACCTCCTCATTTACTTCCGTAAAGTTCATCAGTGCCTCCACATCGGCCTGCACTTCCTCCGGCGGTTCCTCGCTGACAGCATCCGCCGTACCTTCATAACCAAAATAGGCAATATTGACATCCACCGGCTTATCAATCCCTGCAACCGTTCCCCGGTTCGTATACTGCCACATGGCGTGACTGCCCGCATAAGAAGACCTGGCTGTCCGTGGATAGGGCACTGCCGGATACTGGGATACCCATATCTTATAAGTTTTCTCAATCCTGGATGTCTCCCATTTGGCATCCCCGGTAAGTTCCCCCATGGAAGCGTAGAACATAGGCGTATACCCCCGGCTGTAAATCTGTTCCAGAAACGCAATGGCTATGTCCGTGCGTTCAGTCTTTGTGAGTTCATACTGGGCACTTTCCGGCTTATCAAATCCTTCACAGTCATATACCACAGGATAGGTGATCTGGTACTTGGAAATATAATCCGCCACCCAGTCAGCCTCTTCTACGGCCTCCTGTGCACTCACTGCGGTAGAGAAAAAATATACCCCCACCTTAATCCCGTTTTTCTGGGCCTCCTGCATGTTGTATCTGGCATTGGTATCCGCGCAGATTTCCCTTGTACTGTCTGTACGATATCCTACACGCACCATGGCAAACTCAATCCCTGACGCCGCCACCTGTGCCCAGTCTATGGTACCCTGATACCTTGCTACATCAATTCCCAGCGTAAGATCCTCTGTCTCTGCCACGGCCCCGGAAGAGAGAAGTTCTGTTACATCGACTTCAGTCCCCTGCTCCGTACTCATATTTTCTTTCTGAGGATCTTCCGCCTCCTGCTTAACGGCTTCGTCCGTCTCCCCTGTCGTCTGATCCTCTTTATCCGGCAGCTCCTGCCCCGCCTGGGTGGTCAGATCCTGTATCTGGGATTCTTCTTCACCTGAAACGGATACTTCCTCCATTGCCGGCACAGACTCTTCTCGTTTCTCTCCACGGTCTCGTTTTAAAAGAAATACCAACGCCATTGTAATAATTACAATAACAATCGTTATTATAATTACCAGGAATTTGAGAGAAACGAGGTCTTTCCAATCAGATTCTGATTCATACTCATACGGCTCAAAGTCATCGTCTTCATCCGCATCATCATCCAAATCGATAAATTCCATATCCATGTCTTTCTTATTTTTCATCTGTACCGACGGCTCCTTACCCGCTTAGAAATTCTCCAGAAGTTCCAGATAGAACTCATAGTAATCCTTCCGGCCTTCCTTCATAAACTGAATGGCTGACTTTGGATGCTGATTCAATATCCCTGTCAGAAGATAAGGCACATCATATCCCCATGTCACACCGGATTCCCGCAGGGGAACAATCTCTTTCTCCACAAAATTCAGAATCGGATTGATATTGTATTTGGGATTCTTCAAAAAACCAAGCAGCAATTCACTGGGACAGTTGCCGCAGCCTCGTCCCATACCGCTTACCGTTGCATCCAGGTAGCTGACGCCCATGATGATTACCTCCGCCGTATTGGCAAAGGCAAGCTGTTGGTTGTTATGCGCATGGATGCCCACCTTTTTATTATATTTCGCCGCCACTTCCAGATATTTATCTGCCAGACGTCTGGCCTGCTCCGGATACAGTGATCCATAGCTGTCTACCAGATATATGGTACCCACACTGCTCTGTCCAAGCAGTTCCAGGGCAGCATCCAGATCTGTCTCATTGGATTTGGAAATAGCCATAATATTAACAGAGGTTTCATACCCTTTCTTTGTACAGTCTTCAATCACCTCTATGGCCGCCGGTATCGTATTGATATAAGTTGCAACACGTACCAGATCTACCGGGCTGTCCTTTTTATTGAGAATATCCTTCTTGAAATCACACCGTCCCACATCGGCCATCACCGCAATTTTCATATCTGTCTTATTGTCTCCGACAACAGCACGGATGTCCTTATCATCACAGAACTTCCACTTGCCAAACTTATTCACATCAAACATCTCTTTGGACGCTTTATATCCAAACTCCATATAATCTACGCCCGCTTTGATATTGGCACGATATAATGCTTTCACAAAATCGTCGGTAAAGAAAAAATCGTTTACCAGACCACCGTCCCGCAAAGTACAGTCCACTACCTTGATATCCGGTGCATAGGACATTAATGTTCTTCCTTTTGCTCTCTTCTCCATGATACCTGCCTCCTGACTTAAACCAAAACTTTCTTAAAGCTCTTCTTACCCTTTTTCACGATAAACTCCTGTGCCGCAATCTCTTCCCTGGTGTAGGTGGTCTTCACATCACTCACCTTTTCTCCCTTTACGGATACACCGCCCTGCTCCACGGCCCGGCGGGCTTCTGAGCGGGATGCTGCCAGCCCGGCCGCCACCAGGACGCCAAGGATATCAATACTGCCGTCCCTGAAATCTTCCTCTGAAAGTGTTGCAGTCGGCATATTTTCCAGACTTCCGCCGCCTGCAAAGAGTGCTCTTGACGCCTCTTTGGCTTTCTGCGCTTCCTCCTCACCATGCACCAGATTCGTCAGTTCATAAGCCAGAATCTCTTTGGCCTCATTCAACTGGCTTCCCTCCCAGCTGTCCATCTCATCAATCTGCTCTAACGGAAGGAATGTAAGCATCCGCATACATTTCAGTACATCGGCATCATCCACGTTGCGCCAGTACTGATAGAACTCAAAAGGTGTGGTCTTATTGGGATCCAGCCATACAGCGCCTTTCTGTGTCTTACCCATCTTCTTGCCCTCGGAATTCATCAGCAGGGTGATAGTCATGGCATAGGCATCTTTACTTAATTTACGGCGGATCAGATCCGTACCGCCAAGCATATTGCTCCACTGGTCATCTCCGCCAAACTGCATGTTACAGCCATATCTCTTATACAGTTCCAGGAAATCATAACTCTGCATGATCATGTAGTTAAACTCGAGGAAACTCAGGCCTTTCTCCATCCTCTGCTTGTAACACTCTGCCCGCAGCATATTATTTACACTGAAGCATGCTCCCACTTCCCTGATAAACTCCACATAATTTAAATCCAACAGCCAGTCCGCATTGTTGACCATCAGTGCCTTGCCTTCCGAAAAGTCAATAAACCGGCTCATCTGTTTCTTAAAGCACTCACAGTTATGCTCGATGGTCTCCTTTGTCATCATGGAACGCATATCCGTCCTTCCGGAAGGATCGCCGATCATCGCTGTACCGCCGCCAATCAGGGCTATTGGCTTATTGCCGGCTTCCTGTAACCGCTTCATCAGACACAGCGCCATAAAGTGCCCCACATGCAGACTGTCAGCGGTGGGATCAAATCCGATATAAAATGTGGCCTTTCCGTTATTGATCAGGTCCCGGATCTGATCGGCATCCGTCAATTGTGCAAGAAGTCCTCTCGCCTGTAATTCTTCATAAATTCCCATGTTTTATCCTTCCTTTCTCATTACATAAATGCGATGTACCAATAAGCAGATTCGTGTATGCTCGTCAGAAGTCGCCATCGACAGTCTCGTATGCAGGCATCCTGTCGCTGTCGTCTTCTGACTCTGCTTATTCGCGCAAGAAACCCCCGTCCTGTTTATCAGGACGAGGGTTAAACTCGTGTTACCACCTAATTTCACAGACAACTCACATTGCCTGCCTCATCGAGTACGATCATTCGATAGCGTGTGTTATACTATCTATGATGATACTTTCCTGCTATAACGTGCATCCTCCGTCACGACCTACTAAGACGCCCGATTTCTCTTGTGCAGTTACATTTCCCACACCGCATCGGTTCCATTCTGCCATGAAGCTCCGAGATGTATTCATGAAAAAGTTCCCGCGCGCCTCTCATCTGCCGGCTGCTTTCTGTCCGTTTCCTGATTCACTACTTGTTCTCTTCAACGCCTGTCATATTATACTATAAAGCTTTACTGCCTATAAATGTATAGGAAAACCTTCTGTTTGTCAACCACTTTTTAATGCAGTCCCAGATTCTCCCCTGCAATCGTATCGATTCCGCTCTTTTCCAGAACTTCTGTCAAGCCATCTGTATCCGCCACACGGAAGATCATACATGCCTGTCCGTCCTTTTGTCCGAAGACCGAATACATATATTCCACATCGATACCGGCACCGGAAATCACCCCCAGCACCTTGCTTAACCCACCCGGCGTATCTGGAACTGCCACGCCCACAACAGGCGTCATGGTCAGAATAAATCCCTGCTCCAGAAGAATGGAAGAAGCTTTTGCGGCATCGTCCACGATAAGCCGCAGAACGCCATAATCGGCTGTCTCCGCAATATTAATCGCCCGCATGTTCACCTGATTCTGTGACAGAATATTGGTGATATCCGCAAGCTGTCCCGCTTTATTTTCCAAAAATACAGAAATCTGAGGTATTGTCATTTTAATAACCATGCTCCTTTCTCAATCATTTATTTTTCACACTATTCTCCTGATGAAATGTTAAATCTTACGCTTGTCAATAACACGAACAGCCTTGCCCTCACTTCTTGTGATGGACTTAGGCGCCACAAGACGAACCTTCGCATATATGCCAAGCATAGCCTTAAGCGCTGACACCAGTCCCTTCTCCATCTCCGTAATCTTACCCAGGTTGTCGGAGAAGTTTTCAGGCGTCATCTCCACCATTACCTCAATGGTATCGGAATTGTTGACGCGATCCACAATAATCTGATAGTTGGCGGGATATCCCTGCTCCAGAAGCACTGTCTCGATCTGGGACGGGAATACATTGACGCCCTTGACGATCAGCATGTCGTCACTTCTGCCCATAGGCTTGCTCATCTTCACATGGGTACGGCCGCAGGAACATTTCTTCCTGGTAAGTACACAGATATCCCTGGTGCGATAACGCAGAAGCGGGAAAGCCTGCTTGGTAATGGCGGTAAATACCAGTTCGCCTTTACTGCCCTCCGGCAAAACCTCACCCGTATCCGGATCGATGATCTCCGCAATGAAATGATCCTCATTGATATGCATACCGGTCTGCTCGCTGCACTCAAAGGATACGCCCGGGCCGCTGGTCTCTGTAAGACCATAGATATCATATGCCTTAATCCCCAGCTTATTCTGGATATCCTGACGCATCTCCTCGCTCCATGCCTCCGCGCCGAAGATACCTGCCTTTAACTTAATCTTATCCTGTAGTCCCCGCTCATGGATGCTCTCCGCCAGAAAAGCCGCATAAGAAGGCGTACAGCAAAGAATCGTGGCTTCCAGATCCACCATAAACTGCAACTGACGGTCCGTATTTCCCGATGACATGGGAAGTGTCAGACACCCAACCTTATGACTTCCTCCGTTCAGTCCCGGGCCGCCTGTAAAAAGCCCGTAACCGTAACAGACATGACAGACATCTTCGTTAGTGCCGCCTGCCGCCACAATGGCGCGTGCACAGCAGTCTTCCCACAGATCAATATCATGCTGGGTATAAAAAGCCACTACCCTGCGGCCGGTCGTGCCCGATGTGGACTGGATGCGGACACAATCCTTAAGCGGTGTCGCCAAAAGGCCATAAGGATATGCCTCCCGCAGATCGTCCTTTGACAAAAAAGGCAGTTTATGCAGATCCTCCACACTCTGAATATCTTCCGGTGTGACACCTTTTTCTTCCATCTTCGCACGATAGTAGGGTACGTTGTCCCACACATGACGCACCTGTTTCACCAGACGCTCATTCTGCCAGGCAAGAATCTGCTCCCGGCTGGCAGTCTCAATTTCCTTTTGGTAATACCGTTCCATATTCCTTAACCTCCCAATTTTGTTCTTTTCCGCTCCTCTTCATGGTGTCGTTTCGCACCATTGCCAATCTGTCACGCACTTTGTCCCAGGGCAAACGCCTTTTTATTCAACTCCAGGAATTTAGGCGGTACGCTGTGTTCAATCGCTTCCATCCATTCTTCCGTTGTAAATTCAAAATGTTTGGAGAGTCTGCCCATGAGAACCAGATTCACGGCCTTACTGCTTCCCGCTTCCTCCGCCAGGGAAAGCGCGTCAAAAGCATCCACCTTTATGCCAAGCGCACTGAGCTTTTCCGCCAGATTCCCGGGATATGCCGCCGCACCCGCAATGACAGGCATGGGATTAATCTGCTGACTGTTGACAATGATTCTGCCGCCCGGCTTTACATATTCCGTGTAACGGGCCGCTTCCAGAATCTCAAAGGAAAGAATACAATCCGCCTGTCCTTTGTCTATAATGGGAGAATAAACCCTGTCTCCCCAACGTACATAGGTGACAACGCTTCCGCCGCGCTGGCTCATGCCATGTACTTCGCTGACCTTTACATCATACCCTTTTCCAAGAAGCAAACGCCCCAGAAGCTTACTTGCAAGCAGGGTGCCCTGTCCACCCACTCCCACGATCATGATATTCTTTGTTTCCATACTTATCTCTTCCTCTCTCAGCCTAACGCATCAAACTTGCACAACTGCTCACAGACACCACATCCCACACAGAGTGTTGCATCAATCTTTGCCTTGCCGTCAACCATGCTTATCGCAGGACAACCGATCTTCATACATGCCTTACACCCTTTACATTTCTCCGGATCGGAACAGATAGGCCCGGGATGCTTCACATATTTTAACAATGCGCAGGGACGGCGGGATATGATGACAGAAGGCTCCCCGGCCGCCAGTTCTTCCTGAATCACCTTCTGACAGGTCTCCATATCGTAGGGATCTACCACACGCACCCGCTTGATTCCTACGGCGTGACACAGACTTTCCAGATCAATCTTCGTACAGGGATCCCCTTTGAGATTATAGCCGGTGGTAGGATTCTGCTGATGTCCTGTCATACCCGTAATGGAATTATCCAGTATGATCACGGTCGCGTTGGACTCATTATAGGCAATATTGATCAGACCCGTTACGCCAGAATGAATAAATGTGGAATCTCCGATAACAGCCACACTTCGTCCTTCCTTCTCCTCTCCGCCTGCCTTCACGAATCCATGCAGTCCTGAGACGGAAGCACCCATACACACAGTCGTATCAATGGCTCCAAGAGGGGCCACCGCACCCAGCGTATAGCATCCGATATCTCCCAATACCGTAAGATTTAATTTTTTCAGCACATAAAAAATACTGCGGTGCGGACAGCCTGCACACATCACAGGAGGTCTGGCAGGAATATCTTCTTTCAGGCTGGCGCCTGTATGTACCTCACCGCCTAATTTCTCTTTCACCAGATTCTGGCTTAATTCTCCGATGTTGGAAAACAAGTCTTTCCCGGATACCGAAAGGCCGAGCGTCCTGCAATGCGTCTCGATAAAACCATCCAGTTCTTCCACCACTACCAGCCGGTCGACCGTCGCTGCAAAATCCTTTATTTTCTGCTGCGGCATAGGCCAGATCATTCCCAGCTTCAAGACCGGATAGGTATCTCCCCAAGCCTCTTTCACATACTGATAACAAGTAGAGGAGGTAATAATACCGCAGGAGGCATCCTGTCCGTGCTCGATCCGGTTAATATCGGTCTGCTCTGCCCACTGCGTCAAAGCGAGTGTACGCGCCTCCACATCCGGATGACGTCTCTTCGCATTGGCCGGCATCATAATATATTTTGCAGGATTCTTCTCATATTTCTTCTGCTCGAATTCTGCTCGTTCTCCTGTTTCCACCACACTCTGGGAATGGCTGACACGGGTACACATTTTTATCAGCACTGCCGTGTCAAACTTTTCCGATAATTCATAAGCCAGTTTGGCAAATCGAAGTGCCTCCGCGGAATCGGAAGGCTCCAGCATGGGAATTTTCGAGGCTTCCGCGTAATGTCTGGAATCCTGTTCATTCTGGGAACTGTGCATCCCGGCATCATCGGCTACTCCGATGATAAGACCGGCGTTTACCCCTGTATAAGAAATGGTAAAAAGCGGATCCGCCGCCACATTTAATCCCACATGTTTCATGGCGCAGAAACTTCTCTTTCCCGCCAGAGAAGCGCCAAGCGCGGCCTCAAGTGCCACCTTTTCATTGGGTGCCCACTCCGCATATACCTCTTCATATTTTGCCACACACTCGGTAATCTCCGTACTGGGCGTTCCCGGATAGCTGGAGACAAAGCAGCAGCCGGCCTCATAGAGACCTCTGGCAACCGCTTCGTTGCCAAGCATCAATGTTTTCATATATCCTTTTCCTCCTTAAGTCTGATCACCGATGGAATCTGTCACGGAAACCGTCACCTTCTTCTCATAGCAGGAGAAAATCTGTTTCAATGTTTCCTGCCCAGGCGCCTTCGTAAACATGCTCACTACAGGTACAATTACAAGTCCTGCCAGCATACAGAAAGCACCGGCATTGATGGGTGACTGTAAGAGCGCCGGAAAACTCTTCCGGAAGAAAATATTAGCAAGCATCAGGATTGTAGAGAATAAAAAGCTTACCCAGCAGGCCGCCTTGGTGGTCCGTTTCCAATATAAACCATAGAGGAAGGGGGCCAGAAAAGCACCGGCCAGAGCACCCCAGCTCACTCCCATGAGCTGCGCGATAAACGTGACATTAGAACGGTATTGAATCAATGCAAGCACTACGGAAATCACAATAAACACGACCAGAAGCGCCCGCATCCATTTCACCTGTTGTTTCTCATCCATCTCCTTTATCATATTACCTTTAATAAAGTCCAACGTCAAGGTAGAGCTTGATGCCAATACCAGGGAGGAAAGTGTGGACATGGATGCCGAAAGCACCAGGATAACCACTACCGCAATCAATATGGCAGGCAGACCTGAGAGCATCGTCGGCACCACAGAGTCATAACCGTTAGCCGCAATATCAATCTTGTCACTGAAGAGACGTCCAAACCCGCCAAGGAAATAACAGCCGCCCGAAACAATTGTTGCAAAAACAGTAGAGATAACCATTCCTTTATTGATGGCACTCTCACTCTTGATAGCATAGAACTTCTGTACCATCTGGGGCAACCCCCAGGTTCCGAGGCTGGTAAGGATTACCACACCCAGAAGGCCTACCGGATCCGGCCCGAAGAATGAATTAAACATACCGGGCGCCGTAGAAACCGTCTCATCGCTCACGGCCGCCAGTTTATTCAGTGCCGCAAGGAAACCGCCCTGGCTGTTTAACACCGCAAGGATTACGGCCACAATTCCGAAAATCATGATAATGCCCTGAATAAAATCATTGATGGCGGTAGCCATATAGCCGCCGGCTATCACGTAAATACCGGTAAGCACAGCCATAACAATCACACATACGCTGTAATCAATATCAAAGGCCATGCCGAACAGACGGCTTAACCCGTTGTAAAGACTGGCCGTATAGGGAATCAAAAAGATAAAGATGATCGCTGAAGCCGCCAGTTTTAACGGCTTGCTCTCAAAACGCTGTCCGAAAAACTCCGGCATGGTGGCACTGTCCAAATGCTGTGTCATAATACGGGTGCGACGCCCCAGCACAGCCCAGGCAAGAAGCGATCCGATAAATGCATTGCCCAGACCTGCCCAAGTGGCGGCAATTCCGTATTTCCAACCGAACTGCCCAGCATATCCCACAAAGACCACTGCCGAAAAATAACTGGTGCCATAGGCAAAAGCTGTCAGCCACGGCCCTACGCTCCTGCCGCCCAGTACAAAACCATTGACATCGGTGGCATGTTTACGGCAATACAGTCCAATACCGATCATCACGCCAAAAAATATGATAAGCATAATCAATTTAATAAAGAGATCCATTTTACATTCATTCCTTTCCCACTGTGTTCATCAGTTTTTAATCTGCGCCTCTACAAGACTGCCGTGACAATACCGCTCCCTGAGAACCGGTTTCTCAATCTTTCCCGTAGGATTTCTGGGCACCTGGTCAAAAATAATCTTCCGCGGCCGTTTATATCTGGGCAGTTCCCCACAGAAGTCCATGATCTCCTCTTCCGTACAGGATACATCCTCTTTGAGTTCTATCACTGCCGCCGCAATTTCGCCAAGCCTTGCATCCGGCAGACCGATAACAGCCACATCCTTGATCTTATCGTTTCTGCGGAGGAAATCCTCAATCTGTACCGGATAAAGGTTCTCTCCGCCGGAAATGATGACATCCTTCTTACGGTCTACAAGATAGATAAAACCGTCCTCATCCATGCGTGCCATATCCCCCGTATAGAGCCATCCGTCTTTTAACACTTCGTCTGTGGCCTCAGGATTCTTATAATAGCACAGCATGACGCCGGGCCCATGCACGATGAGTTCTCCCACTTCTCCCTGGGATACCTCCTGTCCCTGCTCGTCCACGATCTTTGCTTCCCAGTGATACCCCGGCTTTCCGATTGCTCCCACTTTATGTATGTTCTCCACACCCAGATGCACACAGCCAGGCCCTATGGATTCACTCAGACCATAGTTGGTATCATACTGGTGATGCGGGAAATGTTTCTTCCATCTCTGGATCAGACTGGGGGGAACCGGCTGTGCCCCGATATGCATCAGACGCCACTGCTCCAACAGATAATGCCCCATGTCCACTTTCCCGGAATCAATGGCATCCAGAAGATCCTGTGCCCAGGGCACAAGCAGCCATACAATCGTACATTTTTCTTCCGTAACCGCCCTTAATATCCACTCAGGCTTCACGCCCCTTAAGAGTACTGCCTTACCGGCCGTAATCAACGATCCAAACCAGTGCATTTTGGCCCCGGTATGATAAAGTGGCGGAATACAGAGAAACACATCTTCCTTAGTCTGTCCATGATGGTTCTGCTCCGTCTCGCAGGAAGAACGCAGGGACCTATGGTTATGCAGGATTGCTTTCGGAAATCCGGTGGTGCCGGAAGAAAAATAGATGGCCGCATAATCCGTCTCATTAAGCGCCACCGGCGGCGCACTGGAAGAACAAAATCTCATCAGTTTCAGACAGTCTTCCGTGTAAGCCGGCCCTTCCGCCCCCGGAAAGAACATCATTCTCACCCCGAGAAGATTATCCGCTATGGCATCCATCCGACTGATAAACTCCGGCCCGAAAACCAGCACTTCCACATCTGCAAGTTCCAGACAGTATTTGATTTCTTCCGATGAATACCGGAAATTCAAAGGCACCGCTACCCCGCCCGCCTTCAAAATGCCAAAATAAATAGGCAGCCATTCCAGACAGTTCATCATCAAAATTCCCACTTTGGTCTCCCGCTTCAGACCGCGGCTCAAAAGCAGATTGGCAAAGCGGTTCGCCCGCCTGTCAAAATCCGTCCAGCTCAGTTCTCTTCGGTAAGGAGCACCGTTTCCTGCGCTCTCAATAAGACTTGCTTCCCGCCAGGTCACCGCACTGTCACGCTCCTGGGATGGATTTAATTCCACCAGCGCCGTGTCTGAACCGTACAGGCGGGCATTGCGCTCCAAAAACTCTGTAATCACCATGGTATGGTTCCTCCTTTTGTATCTTTCTATCACCATAATGTGTTATCCGATAATATAACCATTCATCGTTGCATGCGCCACATAAGTCCCCAGTTCATCCCGCACATCCACCGTATAAAGCGCTGTGGTGCGCCCCGAACGCAAACAGGATGCCTCTGCAACCAGACGACTGCCTTTGGCCGGAGAAAGGAATGTAATGGACGCCTGCTGACTGACCGTTTTTTTCTCGGAATATCCGTTGGCCGCAACGGCACAGGCAATATCTGCCAGCGTAAAAACAGCACCGCCCATGGGAACATTATTTTCATTCATATGCTTTTCTTCTAAAACCAGGGAACAAACCGCTTTACCGGGCTCGGCAGAATCAATGACAATGCCCGTGGCATCCGTGGCAAAATGATCATTTTGAAAACGACTGCGGATCTCTTCCAATGCAGACATGATACATCTCCCTCCTCTATAAAAAATCGCTTTTAACACTTTAACACTTTTACTCGTTAAAGTCAAGAGGGACAGAAAAATCGATGACAGGTAACCCCTGTCACCGATTTACCATCAGTTTCATCATTGCCTGATTGAGTCCGTCCACAGTCAGCTTATACATGGGAAACAGTTCCTTAATCGCCGTCTCCGCCTCCCGCCAGGGCGCATGTCCCGGTGCCATCTTGGGATTTAACCACACCACTTTCTTATAGTGCCGTTTCATAAGAAGCAACCAGTCCATCCCCGAAAGCCCGCCGTTGGGGCCTCTGTAATTGCCTGTAGTAGAGTATAGTTCCTCCGGTGCCATGGCCGCATCTCCCACAATAATCACCTTATAATCGCTGTCCAGATTCCGGAACATCCACTCTGTCTCGATCCAGTCACCGTTCTCACACTCCGGTGTGTTGTAAAGGTTGGCATAAATGCAGTTGTGGAAGAAATAGGTCTTCACATCTTTATAGTGATTGGATTTATGCACAGAATGAAACAGCTCATTCAATAAAGTCGTGTAAGGAATCATGGTACCGCCGGAATCCATCAGAAGCAAAAGCTTCACTGCATTTTTACGGGGCTTTTCCATCACAATCTGCAAACAGCCCCCATTGTTACAGGTGGCATCCACCGTACCGTTAATATCCAGTTCCGTTTCCGGAATATCCAGTTTGCTGGAAAACTGCCGCAGCTTCCGGAGCGCCATCTGGAACTGCCTGTTATCCAACACCTTATCATTTCTGAAATCCCGGTACTTTCTGGCTCCTACTACCTGAAAAGCGGACTGATACCCGGTGGTGCCTCCCACCCGGATACCGCCCATATTACCGCCCATGTTGCCAAAGGAAGTCTTCCCCATGGTGCCGATCCAGTGGCTGCCGCCGTTATGCTCTTCACTCTGATCCCGGAGCCTTTCCTTAAACTTATTCTCCACATCCTCCTTATCCAGAGTAATGACTTCCTGGTTCATCTCATGACGCATCTCTTCAAACACTTCCTGCATCTCCGGTTTATCCAGCCAGCGCATCATATTTTTGCCCACTTCGTTCTCCGACTGGATTCCTTTGAACACTTCGTCAAAGGCCATGTCAAATTTATCAAATTCCGTCTCGGATTTTACCAGAATCATCCGCGCCAGATAATAAAACTCTGTGAGACTGCTGTGGCACAATCCCTGATCCAGCGCTTCCTGCAAGGTCAGCCATTCACTTAACGAGACTTCCAGTCCCTTATCCTTTAAAGTATAGAAAAATTTACTGAACATAAGGTATCCTCATTTATTCTCTAAAAATCTTTCTTACTCCTGACCGTCTCCAGATCCTCATCCTTCTTGACCACCACCCCGATAAAAGGCAGTTCCTGTCTTAATCTGTCTGTGGGAATCCCGCCAATCTGCAAGGCATTGATCCAGTCAATCAGTTCCGAAGTGCTTGGTTTCTTGCGGATATCCTTCATGGAACGGATCCAGTAGAATACTTCCATGGCATCCTTTAACAGTTTATCCTCCACATCCGGATAGTGCGTCCTCACAATTTCCTCCATCAGCGTCTGATCCGGAAAATCAATATAATGGAAAATACATCTCCTTAAGAAAGCGTCCGGCAGTTCTTTCTCCGCATTGGAAGTGATGATCACAATCGGTCTGTGTTTTGCCTTCACGGTCTGCCTGGTCTCATGAATATAGAATTCCATCTGGTCCAACTCCCACAATAAATCATTGGGAAACTCCAGATCCGCCTTATCAATCTCGTCAATCAGAAGAATCACCTGTTCCTCCGACTCAAAAGCCTCTCCCAGCTTACCAAGCTTGATGTAATGGGCAATATCATCCACGCCCTCTTCTCCGAACTGTCCGTCATACAGTCTCTGAATCGTATCATACATATACAGACCGTCCTGAGCCTTCGTTGTGGACTTGATATTCCAGATAATCAGTTTCTTGCCCAGAGAATTGGCAATGGCCTGTGCCAGCATGGTCTTGCCGGTGCCCGGTTCTCCTTTTACAAGCAGTGGTTTCTTTAAGGCAATCGCCACATTCACACTGGATAAAAGCTGTTCGGAGGCCACATAATCGGCCGTGCTGTCAAATTTCGTATTCAGTCCACTCATAGTCTGTTTCCTTCCTGAGATCTTTATAGTATTGGATGATCTTACACTGTTTTCTTGCACCCGTTATAAATTTATGTTACGATATTTCAGATGTAAAAGCAAGGAATTAATACAACTCATTTTACGAAAGCATATTAACTGCAAGAAAGGAATCTACCCTATGATACAGACAGCATCCCAATCTAATAAGACCAGTCTTTCCTTCGAGATCTTTCCGCCGAAAAAGGAAGAGGAATTTGAGAATATATTCAGCTTCTTACGAGAAACTGCCAAACTGCATCCGGATTTTATCAGCTGTACCTACGGTGCCGGCGGTTCCCGGGCCGGGAAGACAATAGAGATTGCCTCCTATATCCAGAAAGAGCTTCAGATTGACGCCATCGCACACATCACCTGTGTTGGCTTTACCAGAGAAGATCTTGAGCAAAACTGTGCTGCCCTGAAAGAAGCCGGGGTAAACCATGTACTGGCGCTTCGCGGGGACAGGCCCAAAGATATGACAGACGAACAGTTCAACCGGCGGGAATTTTACTATGCCACCGATCTGGTTCGTCATTTAAAAGCAAATACTGCATTGGAGATTTCCGGTGCCTGCTACCCGGAGAAACACTTTGAAGCCCCGGATATGGAAACGGACTTAAAGCATCTGAAAGAAAAAGTGGATGCCGGGGTAACTTCCCTGGTCACCCAGATGTTTTTTGACAATACATACTTTTATCGTTTTCTGGAAAAGGCACGCGCCTTAGGAATTACAGTACCGGTTCATGCAGGCATCATGCCCATCACCACCGCCAAACAGCTGGGCACCACCGTCTCGCTCTCCGGTTCTTCCGTTCCCAAGGAACTGGCAGATATCATCGCTACCTATGGAGAAAACAAAGAGGATATGCGAAAGGCCGGCATTGACTTCGCCGTTCGTCAGATTCTTGATCTGAAAGAACACGGCGTGGACGGCATCCATCTGTATTCCATGAACAAGCTGAAAACCACCACAGAAATCTGTGAACAGATAAAAGGATAAAAGTTTATAAGACCGCCGTTTTACGAGCTATCCCGTAAAACGGCGGTCTCTTATCTACATTGTGTCATCCCAGGGAATCAGCGGATTCTCTATCTTCTTATCCCGAAGCATCAGATTTTTTACGGCTTCATCCACCGGCATCCCCTCAAAGAGGACTTTGTTGACCTGTTCGATGATGGGAAGCTGCACATCGTATCTGGCCGCAAGCCCCATGGCCGCCTTCGCCGAATAGACGCCTTCCACCACCATCTTCACCTCATCCATGGCCTGTTCCATGGTATAGCCTTTACCAATCAGAATACCGGCCCGGCGGTTGCGGGAGTGCATGGAAGCACAGGTCACAATCAGATCCCCGATACCGGTGAGTCCGCTGAACGTCTCAATCTTACCGCCCATGGCCATGCCCAGTCTTGCAATCTCCGTGATGCCTCTTGTTATCAGGGCCGCCTTGGTATTGTCTCCATATCCCAAGCCGTCGGCAATCCCCGCCGCCAGTGCCACTACATTCTTAAGGGCAGCCCCCAGTTCGATTCCCAGCATATCCGGACTGATATAGACACGGAACACCTCATTCATGAAAATATTCTGCAAATATTCCGCCGTAGTCTTTTTCCTGGCACCCACCACGATGGTCGTGGGGATCCCTCTCCCCACCTCCTCCGCATGGGAAGGCCCGGACAGCACCGCCACAACAGCTTGCGGTATCTCTTCTTCAATAATCTGCGACAGGGTCAGAAGGCTGTTCTCCTCTATCCCCTTTGCCACATTGACAATGATCTGTCCTTCTTTTACCAGAGGAGCCATACTCTGTGAAGTCGTCCTGGTATAGGGCGAAGGCACCGCCAGAACCAGCACATCTTTATCCCTTACCGCCTCTGCCAGATCTGTGGTAAAAACCATATCTTCCGGCAGTCTGACTCCGGGCAGTTTATCTTTATGCTCCCGTTCCTTTTGAAGCATTGCAATCTCTGCCTCTACAATCGACCAGACAGTAACTTTATGTCCGTTCTTATGAAGAAGAACCGCCAGCGCCGTTCCCCAGCTTCCCGCACCAATGATACTGATATCCGCCATTTTGTTTCCCTCCTGGACACCTGTGTCCTTTCTTATTTTCCTGTTTCTTTCCCGTCTGCTGTTTCTTCCGCCCCTTCGCTCTTATGTGTCAGGTAAGTCTTTCGTTCCGTACCATGCACAAGACGTTTGATATTCTCCCTGTGCTTATAAAATGCCATGATGGTAAGGAAGCCTGCCAGCACATACATCTCATTCAGAAAAGGCTGTGTCATGCCGAAAACGCCATTTTGTCCCAGAAGCACCAGTTCCACCATAAAACCGATATACACCAGAAGGGATCCCAGGGATACGTAATGGGTGGTAAAGAATACCCCAAAGAATAAGACCACACCCACCGGAATCAGATAGGGATGAAACGATAAAATCAGCCCCGCTGTGGCCGCAATCCCCTTCCCCCCTTTAAATTTCAGATAAAAAGGAAAATTGTGCCCGATAATCGCTCCCGTAGCAGCATACATCTTGAGCAGATAGACCATTCCCGGATGAGATGTTCCAAAAAGGTAACTCACAAGCCCCACAGCGAGAATACATTTCATGATATCGCCCAGAAGCACCAGTAATCCGGCCTTTGTACCAAAAACCCGCAGGGTATTTGTGGTACCCGCATTACCGCTTCCATAATTTCTGATATCAATTCCATGCAGCCGTCCATAAATATATGCTGTCTGGAACAGCCCAAACACATACCCGATCAATAAGCAAATAATCCGTTCCACTTTTACTTGTTTTCCTTTCTCTCTCTGATGATAAATTTAAGGGGCGTCCCCAGAAACCCGAAAGTATCGCGGATCTGATTTTCCAGATACCGCTGATAGGAAAAATGCATCAGTTCCCTGTCATTGACAAAGATCACAAAGGTGGGAGGCTTTACTGCCACCTGGGTAATATAATAAAGACGCAGTCTCTTTCCTTTATCAGAGGGCGGCTGCTGTAAGGCCACCGCCTCTGCCATGATCTCATTAAGCACCCCTGTGGCCACCCGCATGGAGTGATTCTCATACACGGCGTCTATCATATCATACAGCTTCATAAGCCTCTGCCCGCTCACTGCCGAAATAAACATTATCTCCGCATAAGGCATAAAGGAAAGAACCTGCCGTATCTTCTGCGTATGTTCCTTCACTGACTTATCATTTTTCTCAATGGCATCCCATTTATTGACCGCAATAATAACCGCCTTCCCCCGGTCGTGGGCAATTCCGGCAATCTTGGCATCCTGTTCGGTCACACCTTCCGTGGCATCTATGACTAATACAGCGATATCCGCCCGCTCCACTGCCGCCACCGTCCGGATGATCATATAGCGTTCCAGTTCTTCCTTGATCTTATTCTTTCTGCGCAGTCCCGCCGTGTCGATAAACACATATTCCTTCCCGTCATGGGTAATTTCCGTATCGATGGCATCTCTCGTTGTCCCGGCAATATCAGACACAATCACACGGTTTTCCCCGATCAGACGATTGATAATGGAGGATTTGCCCACGTTAGGTTTGCCCACAATGGCAACCTTGACCCGGTCATCTTCCTCTTCCTGAACTACCTCTTCATCAAAATAAGATATCACTTCGTCTAACAGTTCCCCGAATCCCAGACGGTTCACGGAAGAAATCGGATAAGGTTCCCCGATGCCAAGATTATAGAATTCATAGACATCCGCCATATACTTTTTAAAATCATCCACCTTATTGACTGCCAGCACCATCGGTTTTCTGGAGCGCCTGAGCATGTCCGCCACCTTGGAATCCGCATCCTGCAATCCCTGCTTAACATCCACCAGGAAAATAATCACATCCGCCGTGTCAATGGCGATCTGGGCCTGTTCCCGCATCTGCGAAAGAATAATATCCTTGCTTTCCGGCTCTATACCACCGGTGTCAATTAATGTAAAATTACTGTCAAGCCAGGTGACATCTGCATAGATCCTGTCCCTGGTAATGCCCGGTGTGTCTTTTACAATTGATATATTTTCACCTGCCAGAGCATTGAACAGTGTGGACTTGCCCACATTAGGACGTCCCACCACCGCCACGATCGGCTTGGTTTTTTTCTTACTCATAGTTTCCTCCATCAGCAGTCAACGATACCGCTTGATTTTACAACATCTGTGTCCACTTGTAAAGTTTTGTCCGCTCTTATTTTACTAGAAATTCCTTGACGTGTCACTAGCATAATGATATAAAAAAAGAGAATACACAGACAGTGAAAAGGTTTCTCCGGTCTGTACCTCACAAATTGCACAGGAGGACAAAATGCCTAATACAGAACAATTGGAACATTCCATGCCGGTAGCCCCGGTCAAACTTCTTACCGATAAATCTGCTCTTCCACTGGCTGAGAAAGTAAACGGCCATCTTGTGGATTTCCGCAGGAATCTCAACAACAGTGTGAAAAACGACCCTGCTTTTCATGGTTATATGGAAAATAACTATCTGATGAAAGTAGAATGTCCGCGTTTCGGAACCGGTGAAGGAAAAGCCATCCTGAACGACTCTGTCCGCGGCAAGGATATCTTTATCCTGATCGATGTCTGTAACCACAGCATCACCTACACCATGAACGGTTTTCAGAATCATATGTCTCCTGACGATCACTATCAGGATTTAAAGAGAATCATTTCCGCCATCAATGGAAAGGCACACCGTATCAACGTGATCATGCCCTTCCTGTACGAAGGCCGGCAGCACAAACGAAACGGACGGGAATCCCTGGACTGTGCCTACGCAATCAAAGAACTGATGGATATGGGCGTATCCAACTTTATTACCTTCGACGCTCACGACCCAAGGGTACAGAATTCCGTTCCCATCAAGGGGTTTGACAATTTCACGCCCCCCTATCAGTTCATCCGTGCCCTGCTGCGGATGGAAAAAAATCTGATCATTAACAAAGAACATACCATCGTTATCAGCCCTGATGAAGGAGCCCTCGACAGAGCAGTATATTTTGCCAATGTACTGGGCGTGGATACGGGCATGTTCTATAAGCGCAGGGACTATTCCACCATGGTAGGCGGTAAGAATCCCATCGTTGCCCATGAATTCCTGGGAGATAATATTGACGGCAAAGATGTGATTGTCATTGATGATATGATCTCCTCAGGCGGCAGTATGATAGACACCGCCAGACAGCTCAAAAAAATGAACGCCAAGCGGGTTTTTGTCTGCTGTACCTTCGGTCTTTTTACAGACGGCCTGGATGCGTTCGATGACGCTTATGAGAAATGTTATATTGACAGGATTGTAACCACGAATCTCTGCTATCAGCCGCCGGAATTAAAGGACAAGCCTTACTACATAGAGGCCGATATGAGCAAGTTCATCGCATCCATCATTGATTTCATGAACCACGACGCTTCCATGGCCAATATCTACACACCAACAGACAAGATCCACCAGATTCTTGCCAAATACAACAACCGGGAAATGAGCGGACTGGATATCTAAGCAGAAAGGCAGGCACCCTGCAACATGCAGGGCGCCTGCCCTTTTTATCCCTCATCACGATACATGGCAAGCAAATGCTCCAGCTCTGCCTTTACTTCCGTAAAGGCTTTGAGCAGTTTCGGAGAGAACATGCCACTGTGACCGTTTATGATCATCTGATAGGCTTTGTCTGACTCATAGGAGACTTTATAAACACGCTTCGAGGTAAGTGCATCATATACATCTACCAGCGAAACAATCTGTGCCGCAATACTGATTTCATCCCCCTTCAGCCCATCCGGATATCCTTTGCCATCATACTTTTCATGATGATGTCTGGCAATATCATATGCATATTCATAAATAACCCTGTCATTTAACTGAATCCTGTGTTGTATGATCTCTGCTCCCTTGGTGGTGTGGGACTTGATCAGTTCAAACTCATCCGGCGTCAGTTTGCCGGGCTTTAAAATAATGCTGTCAGGGATTACTATCTTGCCGATATCATGAAGCGCTGAAGCCCATCCGATCTGTATCAGTTTTTCATCGGTAAGCTCATACTCCGGATAAAGCCTCATCACACTGTTGCCCAGACATAAGGAATACTCCCGTATTCTTTTGATATGCTGCTTGGGTTCCATATTTCTGAATTCCACAATATTACTCAAAGAGTCAATCAGAATCTCATTTACCTGGTTAAGCTTTTTGGCCTGTTGTCTTAAGACACTGTTTTGCTTCTGAATATTGATATTCTGTTTCTTAACCATCATTTCCAGCTGCGTCTTATACTGGAACCAGCCCACTGCATTGTAGACCACCTGCTTTACCACTTCCGCCTGATATGGCTTTTTGAGATAACTTATGATCCCATATTCATAGCCTTTTCTCTCCATTTCCGGAGAATCTTCTCCTGTGATCATAATGAACGGTATCTTATTGGGAATATTCTTTTCCTTCAGATGTTCCAACACAGCGAAACCGCCCATAACCGGCATCAGGTTATCAAGTAAAACAATGGCAATGGAAGAAAAATGACTGTTTAAAAGTGCTAATCCTTCCTTGCCGTTAGATGCCTCCAGAATCTTATATTCTGACTGGAATAATTCCACCAGAATAGCTCTGTCAATCGGATTGTCCTCAAAAATTAAAATGGTATCACGTTTCATGGCTTTCCCATACTTTCTATATTTTTTGCACGGATAATGTACTCTGGCACCGCTACATGGCCTGCATAACTACCTTCTTGTTCTTAAGCTTGAAAACAACTCTCTTCACTTCCGCAGGAAGCATATACTTTATGGTATTAATAATAATCATACTGCCCTCATATGCTCTTCCTCTGACAATGACCGGTTCTTTCATGGTCTGTTCCGTCACGTTCACTAATTTGGATGATTCCCCGTCCAATTCAGCCAGTCTAAGGCTCTCCACCTCTATGGCGGCATAAACCTTTCTCTGAATCTCTTCCGGAACCTCTTTGCCGGCAGCACACAGTGCCACTATCTTGTCTCTCTGGCCCTCCAGAACATTCAGCTCCTTCAGGATACGCTCCCTGTTCTTTTCATATTGAATCTGCTCTTTATCATACAGATCATTCCTGCCAATATCCAAAATGGTCTTAAGATGCAGCCGGTTTCCCAGATTGTAAGTATCCACACCCCGCACTGCCCTGATCATCCCGCCAAGCAATACCCCTTTACTTCCTGATACAATCACCTTGCCCAGAGTATTAATATTGCTGTTCATAATATAATTGGCCTTCACGTTTCCTCTGGCAGTGATATCGACAGCCTCAAAGAAGCTTCCGGAAACCTCTCCGCCTGCCTCAATAAAACAATCATTCTTGGAACAGCTTCCCTGTTTGATCATAATATTTCCACCGGCAATCAGTCTGGCGGATTCCACATTCTGCTCAATAATAATATCGCCGCTGGCCTTGATATAACCACCCGAATATATACTGCCAACCACATAGACAGAACCGTCCACTTCCAACTTACCGGTCACGGCAGTCACATCTTCACGAACCACCAATACATTGGTAATCGTAATGCGTCCGGCCGTATATTCAAATTTACCATTCATTTTGGACAGATAGGTAACCCCATCCTCCGCGATCCTGAATCCTACACCTCGAAGGGGCTTTTTCTCAGTCCCATTCTCTGCATGTATCATTTCCCCATAAATATTCTTGCCGCTGATACCCTTTTCAGCCCGGTGATAAACAGCTATTTTCTCGCCCTCATCCACCATCTCAAAGGCTTCTATATTCACATAATCCACACTCCCATCCGGAAGGGGCGCCGGGATGCGCGGCAGATCCAGTCTGACAAAAAACTCAAACCATCCGTCCTTACCTCTCTGGGCCGGGATTCCCTCTGCGATCAATATCTTTTCATTTAACCTCTTTTTGTCAATCAGGTCTGCAATGGCTTCCTGTTTAACTCCATAGATGATTTCCCGTCTTTCCAAATCCTGATAGATATCCTCTTTGGTGACCACATTACCCGGTACCCAGGGAATATATGCATATGCCTTATTGCCGTTTTCCTCTATGGAAATAACAAACTCATTCTTTCTGTTGGCCTCAAAAATTGATTTTTTGCCGCTGTTTTCTTCCTTACGCTCCTTGATGACCTTATCTTTATCAAATGTTCCGCTGCCCCTCTTTCTATTGATAACAGCCAGCCTTTTTTCCTTCATATCCGTGGCAGAATAAACCAGACTGCAATAGGAAGATACATCCAACCCAGCCTCCATTCCCAACCGGATCTCCCGCATCTGTGCGTGACTGAACAGTCGGTTCTTATAGACAGATACATCCAGTTTCTTTTCTAATCCCAGGCGGATTTCCTGCATCTGCATCCAATTATAACTGCTGTCAGAATAGGGAGAAATATCTAATTCTTCACACAGGCCAATGCGGATTTCCCGAATCTGCGGTGCACACATATCGTCACTGATCCATTGGTCCAATGGCAGTCTGTTAAGCAGAGCAAGCCTGATTTCCTCCAGATCATCATCTGCAAATCCCCTCTTGACATAGGGAATCAGATCGGTAGCAGAATACAGGGCAAGCCTGACCTGACGCATGGTCTCATAGCTATAATCCGGATTGGCATACACAGCGGCATCCACTTTATCTTTCAGCCCCATACGAATCTGCTCCATTTGCAGCCAGTTAAATTCCGGATTGGCATACACTGAAATATCCAGTCCTTCTTCTTTTCCCAGCTTAATCTCCTGATTCTGTGCTTTCTGATATTCTGCATTTTCCATCATTGGAAAATGTACTTCCTGTTGTTTATTAGAATCCATATCTATTACCATACTTTCCGTAATAGTATTAAGCGACATCTATATTTATTTGCAGTCAAATTGGGAATAAAGATATAAGATGACAAATACAGACATACACCACTTACTTATTGAAACTCTATATTTTATTTATTATAGCAATTCCCAGACAAAAAGTCCACTGTTTTTTTATCTCTTAAAGCAAACAGGAAAAGCCGGTTTACCGTGCGGCTTTTCCTGTCTGAATGTTATTATTTTTCCGGACTTTGTGCCGCCGGGAAAGTCAATATTACCTTGAACAGATCTCCATCCAGCCGGATCTCAAACATCCCCTTCTGGGCTTCTGTCAGATTTTTGGCTATGGAAAGACCAAGTCCACTGCCTTCTGTTGTTCTGGATACATCTCCCCGGATAAACCGTTCTGTCAGTTCCTCCGCGTTACAGTTGAGCGGAGAAGCAGAAATATTCTTGATGGATATCTCAATACTCTCCGGCGCTCCCTGCCTCATATCAATACTCACATAGACACGAGTGCCTGCCATCGCATATTTATAGATATTGTTGAACAGATTCTCCATCACACGCCAGATTCTGCGGCTGTCCGCTTCAATGACAGCCTCCTGGATATTTACATTCATCACCGTGGTGAGTCCCTTCTCCTCAAACTTTTCGGAGAACTCCCCGATAGTCTGGTTCATCAATTCTGTCAGATTGATCCGCTCAAAATTCAGACTGATGTTGCCGGAAGTAATCTTACTTGCTTCCACCAGATCATCCGTAAGCTGCTTCAGGCGCTGGGATTTCTCATCCAGTACACGGATATAATTCTGTACCTTCTCATTATCTACCTGTTCTCTCTTTAGAAGATCCACATAATTGATAATGGAAGTGAGCGGCGTCTTAATATCGTGCGATACATTTGTGATCAGATCTGCTTTCATGCGCTCGTCCTTCATACTGATTTCCACCGCGTCTTTAATGCCTTTACCGATACTGTTAACGGAATTGGCAAGCGTCAGATTATCTCCGTGCAGATCTGCCGTTTTGATCTGATGATCCACTTCCCCGCCGGCAATAATCTCAATGCCTTTCACAATGCCTTGACGTTCCTTCGTATCCTTGTATATCAGAATCCCTATCAGGATATCAATGATTACCGCCACGAGAAGTATGAACTGCCCTCCTCTTCTCATGCTCCACACTACCAGGAACAGATTCACTACAAGGAAGATGCCGTAAGGAACCCATGTACGAATCACAATACTGCCATTATCATACACATTCCATGCAAACTTCTTCGCCCTGCACATCAACCTGTACAGGTAACTGTTCTTCCACAGAGTCCTCGCTTTGATTCTTCTGACCAGGCTGTAGAAAAAGAATGTAAAAATCACATCTGCTGCAAATACACTGCCCAGGATTAATGCCTTAAACCAGTCCTCATGAATGGCATCCCTGCAATAAGACATATTCGTGATATCCACACTTGCCAGTTCTGTTACCACAATCATCACCCAGATTGCAAGAACTGCCGCACCGCCCGCAATAAGAAGGGCTGCCTCCGTAGGAATCTTATCAAAGGATTGCAGTCTGATAGCTTTATTGCCCTCTTCGTCCACATAACGCCCTGTCACCACAATCTGATAAAGGAAGAGCGCCAGATACAAAATGCCTGCAATCAAAAATACTGCCATCCACTGCCATAAATAGGGCAGGTACTCGGCCCCCTGGGTGAAGGCATCCCGCGCCTGGTAACGCGTGTCCACACTCATCCATATCTTTACGTTCTCCGGATAAGCATAATCATACTCCTGTAAAATCTTACGTACCGTACTCTCCGCTATGGAAGTATTCGTTTTATAAATCATCTCGGAGGGGCTGTAATAAATATATTTCTCATACATTTCTCCGCTTTCGCCTGCGGATTCCGAGAATTCTGCCATCTTTTCCATGATGGTCTCCCGATAAGAGCTCCCTTCCTCCATATTACTGTAGTACTGGACATCATTTCCCACTGTCTTGGCAATCAGATAACGCACATTGGAATTCTCCACACTATAATAGTCCAGATAATCCACATATTCATTATAGTTATAAGCAAGGTTTTGGGCCGCACTCTTTACATTCTCACACAGCTCCTGATATAGTTTCCAGTCGGATACATATTCTTCCAGATTCTTGCCTTCCACCGTTTTATAGCGGTTCACCATCACATCATAAGTGTACACCGGTATACCGTCTTCTGTCATACTCTCGGCAGCCTTGTAAGCTTCCGCTTCCTCCAATGTATTCAATTCATTGACCGGCTGATAACCCTCTACAAATCCGTCACCATCATCGCTGCCCGGTGCAAGAATCTGATTGGCTGACACATCGTTTATAAAGGTGTAGCTGTGTATGTCGGATTTCAGATAGTTTGCATCCGAAGTATTATAATATTTACTTCTGGAATCCACAGTCGTAACCTTAGTCATCGGTGCCAGGAATTTATCTGCCTGCTCTCTTGTCATCTCCGTCTGTGTATACTCAAATCCATAATTTGCCCACTTCAGCAGATCTTCCAGATAATAATCCGCGGTCACATACTGTTCCGGCAGTCCGATGTCCCGGTAATTATAGGCAGTCACATCCACCACCTTACTGCCGTCAAACGCTTCCTCCGTCTCCAGCTGACTGCTCACCACACCAAAACGGATGACATCCGCCATGGCATAACCGAAAATCGTGTTAAACAGTTCCGATTCCTCAAAGTCCTTCTCCTTGCCGGAATAGTGCGTATAACTTGTATAGCTGCCATTTCCGCGGAATCCCTCAATCCGAACCGTTGTATACGCCACCGTCACCACAAGCGCAAGCACCATCACTGCTAACAGTACATGCTGCAAGATACGGCAGATGGTTCTGATACCGTTCTTCTGTCTCCTTGGCCTTCTGTCTTTCTCTTCTTTTTTCCCCATCGCTTTGCCTTTCTACTGTTTTTCAATCTTATAGCCTACACCCCACACCACCTTAAGATACCTGGGTTCCTTGGGATTGATTTCGATTTTTTCCCGAATATGTCTGATATGTACCGCTACCGTATTGTCCGCCCCGATAGCCTCCTCATTCCAGATACTTTCATAAATCTGGTCGATGGAAAAGACCCGGCCGCAGTTCTTCACCAGAAGCAGCAGAATGTTATACTCGATGGGAGTCAGTTTCACACTGTCACCATCCACCGTCACTTCCTTGGTATCATCGTTAATGCAAAGACCTCCTACCTGAAAGAGCGCATTGTTCTCTGTGTTCAGATTTCCAAGGGTGGTATATCTGCGCAGGTTGGACTTCACTCTTGCCACCAGTTCCAGCGGATTAAAGGGCTTCGTGATATAATCATCGGCGCCGATGTTAAGCCCTAGAATCTTGTCGCTGTCCTCTGACTTGGCAGACAGGAAAATGATAGGAATACTGGAATACTCCCTGATCTTTAAAGTAGCATGAATACCGTCAAGCTTCGGCATCATAATGTCAATGAGAAGCAGATGAATCTGCTGCTCTTTCAGTATTTTGATCGCCTGCTGTCCATCGTAAGCCTTAAAGATCGTATAACCCTCCTGTAACAGATAGATTTCAATCGCATCCACAATCTCTTTGTCGTCATCGCATACCAGAATATTCGCCATGTGTTTTCACCTCTCTTGTGCTTTCGTATAGTAACATTCAAACATATAAACATAAAGGAATAGATGGGAAAATTTTTAATTGTTTCTTAATTTCACTACAAAAGTCCCAGGAAAGCTCCCAGGTTTCCACGCTTACCCTGACTGGCCCGGTGGGAAAAAAGATAGTCGCTGTTGTGGCAGGTACAAATATCTGTCACCTGTATCCGGGATGGCAGAATACCTGCCTCTGTCAGCACAATCTCATTGGCACGCCACAGGTCGAGCTGGTACTTCCCGCCGCCCCTGGCAACAAGAATCTCCTGTTCCTGATCCTGCTTTCCAAATTCCCTGCAAAACGCCTCCGCCACATCCTCACTGACCTCATAGCAGTCCTGACAGATGGACGGACCCACGGCCGCAACAATATCCGCCGGATCCGTACCAAAAACCTCTCTCATCTTCTCCACCACACACTGCCCCATGCGGGCTACAGTGCCCCGCCATCCGGAATGTGCCAGCGCAATGGCCCGGCGCTTTGTATCCACAAAATATAAGGGAACACAGTCTGCATAAAAAGTAGCAAGTATGATACCCGGTTCGTCCGTCAGCAGACCATCCACATCCTTATAATTACGAGGTCTGGTAATCCCCTTGCCGCCATCCTCTCTGCCCACTGCCTTCAGATTGGTGGTGTGCGTCTGGTCGGAACAGACAATATCTTCCAGAGCACATCCCAGAACCCCTGCAATACGCCGGTAATTCTCATCCACTGCATCCTTCCTGTCTCCCCTGGTATAACTTAAGTTCATGGAAGCATAGATTCCCTCACTGACACCGCCCAGTCTGGTAGAAAACAAGTGTCTGACCATGCCTGTCTCTTCCAGGATCGGAAAGGTCAGATACTCCAGCTCTCCCACTCGGTTCTGTTTCATTTTCCTGTCATTCTGATGTCTGTATATTTCCATAAAATCATCCTTCCCTGTTCTGCCGTTTCACAGTCTTTCTCTGAAAACCTTCGGCATATGCCGGCTCTCAGCATCTTGCCACATAATCAAAGGCATTTTTAATCCATCTGACCTTCTCTCCATCAACAGCCACCACATCAAAACGGATAGGCGTATCTTCCGCACAGTGATGACGCAGTCTGTAATAATCCGCCACCTGACAGATTTTCCTCTGTTTGGCATATCGCACAGCCTCCGCCGCATTGCCGCACCCTGTTCCTGACCTGTATTTCACTTCAAAGAACACCAGATATTCCCCGTCGCGGCCAATAATATCAATCTCTCCCTGCCTGGCACGAAAGTTCCTTTCCAGAATCTTTACCCCGGCAGACAGTAAACAGGCACAGACCTGTTGTTCCTTCTGTGCCCCTTTTTCTCTCGTATTCATGCTTACTGCCCTTTCGCAATCTTGGCCCTGATCTTATCCATGGAATCCACAAAGACCAGGATTTCCGCTACGACTTCATACAATTCCGGCGGAATCATATCACCGATTTCCAACCGTGACAATGTATCCGCCAGTTTGTCATCCCGGTGCACCGGCACATCTGCTTCCTTGGCCCGTTCTATAATACGTTCTGCCAAAGCGCCTTTACCGGAGGCTATCACCCGCGGCGCCGCCTCCTCAGGGTCATATTCCAGGGCAATCGCCTGTTTCGGTTTCTCTTGTTTCTTATCCTGTAAAGCCATCCCCTGCTCCTTTCCTCCAGCATATCATATTCCTTCAAGTACCCGCAGAGAATTCCCGCCCTTTGGGAATTCTCTTGTATAAGACATAGAAGTTCTTTGCAAAACAGCCATTGCTGTGAGCATTAGAACTTCTTCTTGTACTACTATGCGCGCATATCAAAAGACGTCCTGCTCAAAACAGAAATATTCTTCTGCTGATGGAGAATGGTTCTCATAATAGACTCCTGCTCTCCCTCTTCTTCCGCCTCTTTAATCTGCATATGGGCCTTGAAATCATAACCCCGTTTGGCAAGACGGTCATGTAAAAGCCCGATATGCTCTTCAATCAAATCCAAAATACTCTCATCCTGTACGGTAAAATTGGTGCTGACTTTCTGGTTCTGCATGGTCACATACACATCCAGAGGCCCCAGATGTTCCATATCCAAATGCAGAAGCGCACTTACATTGCCGTCCTTAGCTGCCAGATTCTTCTTATTGGTATAGACATACAGATCCCCATGGGCATTATTACCCAGCATCTTAAGCGGGAGCTGTACATAGGTGTACATATGATTCATCTGATTCATAAAATCCACATTGTTCTGTAAGTTCTGCACGCTTCTGGCAAGGGGAGTCTCCCCCTTCTCTGCGGCTGCAAGAGCCTGGTGCATCCGCATAGTCTGTTCCCTGACTCTCTCGTAAAGCTGTTCCACCTGTTTGGGATCCGCCACTTCTCTTGGCTCTATCAACCACTGTTTGCCAATCTCTGCCTTTAAAAGATTCTGAAACTCCTTACCGCCGAGAAGTCTTTCCATAATCCTGCCCACATCCGGATCATGCATGGCCCTGGGCAGAAATTCCCGAATCAGATTCAGTACTTCTTTGGGCGGAATCTGCCCTTTCTGGATCTGCCCGGCAGTCTCTTCCTCCACCCCCAGATTTCTTAACATATCCGCCAGGCTGTTCCATTGTCTGTCTGTCAGGACAACCGGCCTGCCGCCTTCCCCGCCTGCCGTATCTGTCATATGCAACAGCGTATCGTCAGCCTGTTGCTGCATTGTCTGTACAGCATCCCGGATCTGTCCTGCCGGCTGTTCTGCCGCCTGCTGTGTCCCCGGCTGCGTCGTTTCCTGTTTCGTGGTCTGTTCCTGCGTCAAAGAGACAGTCTCCTGACCCGCCGGCTGTCCTTCCTCCGGCTGGGCAGGCAGGTTCTCCTGTAAGATAACACTGCCCTCTGTCTCATTGCCCGTAAAGATATTCAGCACTGCCTCATAAAAGGTATAGGCCTGCCCTTCCTTACCGGCAGCCATCAACTCCGTAAAGACCTGCGGCAGTTCATCCATAATGGTCTCCACACTGCCCAGTATCTGATGGTTTGCGTTCATATAATGCTCAAACTGCTCTATATTTGCCTCCGTGACTGGCAGACCCAACTTCGTCATCTGTATGATCGATGCAGGATTCTGACCGGGAAAATCCAGAAGCTGTCTGCTCATGCTTAAGATGGATTCCTTATCAATGGGCATCCCTTCCTCCATCATCGTTGCCACCATCTCGATGTTGGCCGCCGTTTCCGGCAATCCCGCCGCCGCCAGCGCCCGCAGTATGGTAGCCGTATTGGCAGTGTTGGTATACAGAGGCGCCAACGACAAAAGCGACCCATTGTTCGCCTTAATCTCAAAACTCATCATCTGCCCCAATGCCAGACTCACGCTCTGGTCAATTCTGGCATTGATGTTGAAGTCCTGGGCCAGTTCAATCTGCACCGAATTTCCATTTCTGTTCACCACTGTGCCCTGCAATGTCTGCCCCGGCTTCATGTTGCGTATCTCATTCTGCAAACGGTAGAGACGTTCCCCCTTGCTCATGGATTCCGGCGCCCTGGCCGTATCGTTTGTCCGGATTGTTCGATTGTCTTTCTTGAAAATATTTCCCAGATTCAAATTCATACCTCACAAAAATGTGTAATAAATGTTTTACGATGAATGGGACAGGGACCGTATTTCTTAAGCGCATCGATATGCGCCTGCGCACCATATCCCTTATTTGCAGCAAATCCATAGACCGGATACACCTGATCATACTCTGTCATAAGACGGTCCCTTGTGACCTTGGCCACAATACTGGCTGCCCCGATAGAAATGCTTTTGGCATCTCCCTTGATGATAGGCACCTGCCTGATGGAAACCTGAGGAATCGTCACCGCATCGTTTAAAAGAAGATCCGGCACCACGCCAAGCTGTCCGATGGCCTCTCTCATGGCCTCATAGGTAGCCTGCAAAATATTGATCTCATCAATCCGCTTTGGAGTACTGTATCCAAGCCCCACCGCCACGGCTTTCTCCATGATGATCTCATAGAGTTCCTCTCTCTTTTTTTCGGACAGTTTCTTGGAATCATTGATATATAAAATGTCACAATCTTTTGGCAGAATCACCGCGCCGGCCACCACCGGACCTGCCAGCGGACCTCTCCCCACTTCATCAATACCGCAGATATGGGCATAAGCGCTGTATTCCCGCTCATATTCCTGCAATGCTTCCGTCCGCGCCAGCTCTTTATCATAATCCATCTTCCGGCGCCTGGCTCTCTCTATTTCCTTCTGCACACCCATGCGCGGATCATTTTCGTATTGCAGAAACAAAACAGGCAGCTCTTCCATCGTTGCTGCCTGTAATTTTTGTCTGATTGTCCTGATATCTTCTGCCATCCTGCCACCTCTCTTATTCTCTGGCATAATCTGAGTCTGCTAGCGGTGCTTAATCAATCCAAACTTATCTAACGGCCATATCCGCAGCCATGCCCTGCCTATGATATCTTTTCTTTTGATATTTCCCACATACGGATCTCTGCTGTCAGTGCTGTTATTTCTGTTATCACCCATGACAAAATATTCATCTTCGCCCAGCTCCACCTGCTCATATGCTCTGCCGGGATTCAAAATCACTTCTTTCCCATAAGATTCCTCCAGTATCTCTCCGTCAATCATGATATTGCCTTCTTCATCAATCTGCACAGTCTCCCCTGGCAGACCGATAATACGCTTGATATAGAAAGTATCTTTCTCATACTGGAAAGGAAAAACGATAATATCAAACCGCTCCGGATCATGGAAACGATAACTGATCTTATCCACGATCAGATTATCCTCCGTGCTGAGTTTCGGTTCCATGGAATCTCCCTGTACCTGTGTCCTTTGCCCCACAAAGTGAATCACCAGATAGACGGCACATAATACACCCAGCAAATACAGGCTTGTGCTCAATATCTCTCTCAACACTTTTTTCATGATTCTATCCTCCACCACACTGTCTTTTCATACGCCATGGACATCCATCCGCGTCACACCGGTTCTTCCAATGTAATTTGGCCGATTCTCCCGCTCCTGAAATCATCTATCACCAGAGCGGCCGCCTTCTCATAATCAGGTTCCTGTCCCTTTTTATAACACTTACGGTTTTCACAGACTGCTTCCATCACTTCCTGGGCCGTATAGCTTTGTCCGTCCTCTTCTATCTGATAGCGGTCCAAAAGCGCTCTCCTGTAATGGGACAACAGATAAGTGACCAGGGCCTCCGCAAGTTCTGTCATCTGTAATATCTCATCGTTCATGGAACCGATCATGGCCAGCTTCCGGCCCACTTCCTCGCTCTCAAACTTAGGCCAGAGAATTCCCGGCGTATCCAGAAGTTCCAGTTCCTTATTCAGCCTGATCCACTGTTTCCCTTTGGTCACGCCCGGCTTATTGCCTGTCTTCGTGCAGGCTTTTCCTGCAAAAGAATTGATAAAAGTTGATTTGCCCACATTGGGGATCCCCACTACAATAGCCCTCACAGGCCGGTTCTTAATGCCGCGCTTCCTGTCCCGTTCTATCTTCTCCTTACAGGCCTCCCGCACCATGCCCTGAATCGCTTTCAGCCCCTGTCCCGTCTTCGCATTGACTTCCAGGACATAAAAGCCTTTTTCCTTAAAAAAGCTCATCCAACGCTGGTTCAATCCAGGATCAGCAAGATCTGATTTATTCAAAAGTATCAGACGGGATTTGTGCTTTCCCAGCTCATCAATATCCGGATTCCTGCTGGAAAGCGGCGCTCTTGCATCCACCAGCTCAATGACCAGATCAATCAGACTGATATTTTCCTGCATCATACGCTTTGCTTTGGTCATATGACCCGGATACCACTGATAGTTCATGTACTTTGCTCCTCTCTTGGATATCTACTCAATTAAGCCCATGGATACATCCTCAGTGGCCATGTGGAACCATGCCTTCCCAACAATATTATCCTTCCTGACCGCACCGATATTACCGGAGCGGCTGTCCTCACTGCTGTTCCGGTTGTCTCCAAGCACAAAAAACTCATCCTGCGCAAGAAGCAGCTCATTGCGGGCAATTCCGGGATCAATCATCTCATCAAAGGAATCATCCTCATACAACAAAAGCCCGTCTATGTACACTCTTCCTTCACGGATCTGAATCGTCTCCCCCGGCAGTCCCACCACACGCTTCACATAGAAATGTGAATTCTGGTTGCCGTTTGGCAGAAAAACAATCACATCTCCCCGCTTCGGTGTGGAAAGCCTGTAAATAATCCGGTTCATCAAAATCTCCTGTCCGTTATACAGAACCGGTTCCATGGAATCCCCAATCACGCTGGTACGCATCCCCACGGAAAAGATAATGACAAAGGCCAAAAAGACGGCAACCACACCGCCCACAAACACTTCCAGGATATCTTTGATAATCCTGGGATTCAGTCGTTTCTTCTTCTGATAAAAAGTCAAGCCCTTCCTTCTTGCCATGACCCTTTCCCTTTCAAAAAACAGATACCCCGAATCGCTCCAAGGTATCTGCCCATCATCACGTTTGCTTATTTAACCAGTTCTTTCACTTTAGCCTTCTTACCGACACGGTTTCTCAGGTAATTCAGTTTAGCACGCCTTACTTTACCTCTTCTGACAACCTCAACCTTTTCCACATTCGGAGAGTGCATAGGCCATGTCTTCTCAACGCCGACGCCATTGGATATTTTTCTCACCGTAAATGTGGTTCTGTTGCCGCCGCCCTGAATCTTTAACACGGTTCCCTCAAAAATCTGGATTCTCTCACGATTACCCTCTTTGATCTTACCATACACCTTTACAGTGTCGCCTACGTTAAAGTCACTGACATTTTCTTTTAACTGAGCTGCTTCAATTTCTCTGATGATTTCGTTCATAATTTTCCTCCTAAAAGACTTAGATGTTCTTAATACAATCTGTAACAGAGGACCATCTCTTTTTACAACATTATTAACTTACCATATTGTACTGTCAAATGCAAGCGGTTTTTAGCTTTTCTTTTATCTTTCAGTCCTCTTTTGCTCCCTTTTGGGATCGTTTTTTCTTTTCCACAGGGGGATGCAGTTCCTGATACCGCTCGTACAGATCCGGCCGTCTCTTTTGCGTCCGTATAAGAGACTGTTCCAGACGCCAGGCATCCACTTTCGCGTGATCCCCGGACAAAAGCACGGCAGGCACCCTCTTATCGTGCCATATTTCCGGTCTGGAATACTGCGGATATTCCAAAAGACCATTGCCGAAAGATTCTGTCACCGCCGATTCATCATTGTGAAGCACTCCCGGGACCAGCCGTGCAATGGCATCCACCATCACCATGGCCGCCAGTTCTCCCCCTGTGAGCACATAATCTCCCAGGGATATCTCATCCGTCACAATTTCTTCCAGTACTCTCTCATCCACCCCTTCGTAATGACCGCACAGAAAGATCAGTTCTTCCTCCATGGCCAGCTCTTGGGCCATGGTCTGATGAAATGTCTTTCCCTGGGGCGATACATAGATTACCCGCTTCTTTTTTCCCTGCGGAATCCGTCCCGCAACAGCCTGGTATGCATCATATACGGGCTGAGCCTGCATCAGCATCCCTGCGCCGCCGCCGTAAGTATAGTCATCTACCTTACCGTGTTTATCCTGTGTATAATCTCTGATATCGACTGCTTCTATCGAAATATAACCTTTGTCTGCCGCCCGGCCCAGAATACTTGTATGAAGTCCCGCAAGAACCATGTCGGGAAACAATGTCATAATATGGAAATTTACCATACCTCTCCTTTATCCACTCACGCCTGCGTCATATCACAACAGCCCATCCATAATATGCACTCTCATAATCCGCTGTTCCATATCCACCTTAAGAATACATTCTTTGATGGCCGGAAGCAGAACTTCTGTCCCGTCTGCGCGTACCACCACATAGACATCATTGGCACCGGTTGAGAGCACATCCTTCAATTCTCCAAAGGCCTCCTCTTCATCCGTCACCACCTGAAGTCCTATCATATCAGTCACAAAATATTCATCTTTCTTTAATTTCACTGCCTGCTCTCTCGGTACCAGAAGTCTAGATCTTTTATATTTCTCTACATCGTTGATAGAGTCATATCCCTGAAATTTGAGGATTACAAACTGCTTAAAAAACTTCACGTTCTCTATCTTAAGCGTAAGATGTTCCCGCCCTGTATCCAGAATCACTTCCTTCAGTTTCTTAAAACGGGCCGCATCATCCGTCGTGGGATATACCTTGACTTCTCCCCGGATTCCATGTGTCTGCGTGATGACACCCACCTGTAATTCGTTGTTCATAAATACCCTCAATGCTCCTGATAATCCGCCGCCATAATGCAGCCTGCCATAATTACCCTATGATAAGATCAGCCCCACAGATAATTCCATGGGGCTAAACTGTCAGATGATTTCTACATCCACTCTCCTGTTGTCTTTCGACGATGCCGCCTTAACGACAGAGCGGATTGCCTTGGCAATACGGCCCTGTTTACCGATTACTTTTCCCATATCAGAGGCTGCAACATGAAGTTCAATGGTAAGATTCTTACCATCTTCCTTCTGTGTCACGACTACTTCATCCGGGTTTTCGACGAGAGCTTTTGCGATCACTTCCACTAATTCTTTCATGGTTCACCTCCAAAAGCCAAACTATTTCGTCACTCCTACCGTCTTGAAGATTCTGCTGACAATCTCTGTAGGCTGTGCGCCATTGGCTAACCATTTCTTGGCCTCCTCCTCATTCACCTTATAGGTGCTGGGATCTGTGTTGGGATCATAAGTCCCGATCTCTGCAATACATCTGCCATCTCTGGGGGATCTGGAATCTGCAACTACGATCCTGTAAAAAGGATGCTTCTTCTGACCCATTCTTCTTAATCTGATTTTAACTGCCATTTTTCTGCCTCCATTGTAAAATTAATTGTTTATGATTGAAACCCTAAAACGGGAATTTCATACCACCCATACCGCCGAACATGCCGCGGCCTTTCTTACCGCCCATCATGCCGGGAATCTGTTTCATCATCTTCTGGGACTGTTCAAACTGTTTGATAAATCTGTTCACCAGCGCAATATCCACACCGGCGCCCACCGCAATGCGGTGTTTTCTGCTGGGATTTAATAATTTAGGGTTCTGCCTCTCCGCGGGCGTCATACTAAGAACAATCGCCTCCATACGTGCCAGCTGCTTCTCATCCACTGCCGACTCGATATCCGCCATCTGCTTCCCCATGCCGGGCATCATCCCCAGAATACTGGAAAGACCGCCCATATTGCGCATCTGTTTCATACTTTCCAGATAGTCCTCAAAATCGAACTTGCCCTTCTTCATGCGGGCCGCCATCTGTCTTTCCTTCTCTTCGTCTATATCAAGGTTCTGCTGCGCTTTCTCAATCAGAGTCAGCACATCGCCCATACCCAGAATCCGGTTTGCCATCCGGTCCGGATAGAACTGCTCTAAATCGGAAAGTTTCTCACCCATACCGATATAAAGAATCGGCTTTCCTGTTACTGCCTTAATGGAGAGTGCGGCACCGCCTCTGGAATCGCCATCCATCTTGGATAGAATCACACCGTCTATGCCCACCTTCTCATCAAAATCCTTTGCCACATTGACCGCATCCTGTCCGGTCATGGCATCCACTACCAGAAGGGTCTGATGCACATCCACATTCTCTTTGATCTCCTGTAGTTCCGCCATCATCTCCTCATCAATATGAAGCCGTCCTGCGGTATCTAAGATCACTACATTGTGACCATTCTTCTGTGCATGCTCTATGGCTGCCCTGGCGATATTGACCGGTTTATGATTCTCTCCCATGGAGAAAACCTCCACCTGCTGTTTCTCACCGTTTATCTGTAGCTGTTTAATGGCTGCCGGCCTGTAGACATCACAGGCCACCAACAAAGATTTCTTTCCCTTTAACTTAAGCTTACCGGCAATCTTTGCTGTGGTGGTAGTCTTACCTGCACCCTGCAGACCGCACATCATAATCACGGTAATGGCCTTACCAGGCTGCATGGCAATCTCTGTGGTTTCCGATCCCATCAAGGATACCATCTCTTCGTTGACGATCTTGATGACCATCTGCCCCGGATTCAGACCGTTCAGCACATCTGCGCCGACAGCACGTTCCTCCACAGACTTCACGAATTGTTTGACCACTTTGAAGTTAACATCAGCCTCTAAAAGTGCCATCTTGACTTCTTTCAGGGCAGTCTTTACGTCCGCCTCTGTCAGCCGGCCTTTACTCCTCAAATTCTTAAACACATTTTGCAGTTTATCGGTCAGACTTTCAAATGCCATATGGCCCACGCCTTTCTTCCGGTTTACAGCTCCTGCATAATCTTTTCGGACAATTCCCTGATCCGGGCGCCATAAGAACTCCAGTCTTTAGAATCGCCTTCTTCATATTGCGCTGAGAGTTCACTAATCTGTGATATCTTATCCTTGATACTCATAAACCGGGCAACTAACCCCAGCTTTTCCTCATATCCCTGCAGAGTCCTGTCACAACGCCTCACAATATCATGTACCGCCTGTCTGCTGACGCCTTCCGCCTCAGCAATCTCTCCCAGTGAAAGATTGTCGTACACGACACTCTCATAAATCTCCTGCTGGTGTTTTGTCAGCAGTTCTCCATAGAAATCATATAATAATCCCTGTTCTACGATCTTCTCCATGAGTAAGCCTCTGTCAGCCGTTTGCTTTTCCTATGATTGCCGACTTATGCATTTTACTATAGGGTTGTTGTTGTGTCAAGTATTTTTTCTTGACACAACATGAATCTGATGTAATATCTGCGGATTTTCAATTCTAACCATAAAAGCTGTCCTCCCGCCGGGAAGACAGCTTTTATCATCCACATTCTAACCACCATGTCTTTTGTTACGCAATAATCTCCAGATATCCTACCACTTTGGTCATATCAAACTCTTTCAGCACACCCAGATTGGGATCGTAATATTTTCCCTCATATCCCACCAGATAATGACTGTATCGTCCCATGCGCTCCATAATGATACAACATCCGGGAAGTTCTACGATTTTGCCAAGCGTATAGACAATCTTGTCCGCATGACGAATCCCCAGATACTCCAGCGTTGCTATCATTTTGCTCATATTGGCCTGCCACTCTCTGCACTTCATGATGTCACAGGCCTCATCCAGAGTAGTCCCTGCTATCATCGCAATACAGGACTGTCCGCAGAGACCGTCCCAGGGCTGTGTTACCAGATCCACGCCGTCAATCCTGCGAATCGGATTTTCCACACTGTAAGGGCTGTCGCCTCCTACACTCACCACATTTCCGACAATCTCAATGGAAATCAGATATTTCTTGCCAAGTTCCACCTTGGAGAGGGTATCCTGGCTGACCGGAATATCATAGTATCCCTGCCCCCTCGGCACAAGATCGCAGATAAAGCATACGTCATCAAAACAGACTCTTACCGGCGCATCTCCCACCTTCTCACACACTTCCCACACATTAAAGGGTACGGCTATGGTGTTCTCATTCTCCCGAAATTCCACCGTACCTTCAAACTCGTATTTCATGTCTGTAACCCCGCCTTTCGCATATTATATAAATCGTTAATCCAGTATATCATGAATCCCTGCACCCGGACAACCTAATCTTCACAGATACCGCACCCGGACATCCCCTTCTCCCATCCTCAGCATATTTTAGAAGGTGCTGTCCCCACTATTTCCTTGAAACGTCTGGCAAAAGTAGAATAATCCCTGAATCCACATTCATAACAGGCCCTTGACGCAGGCATACCGGAAAGAATCATTTGCCTGGCCGCCTGGATGCGCTTTTCATTCAGATACTGATGAATGGAATAACCGGTAGCCTGCTTAAACTGCCGCATCAGGTAATACTTGCTGATATAAAACTTCTCCGCCAGCAGATCTACCGGAATCTCCTCTTTCAGATGCTCCTGTATATAGGCGATCACATCCACCACCTTCTCATGATACACCGCAGTCTCAATAAAGGCTTTGGGCTGACACAGCACATTTTGGTTAAAAAGAACCAGGAACTCCAGAAAAGCTGCTCTCAAAAGAAGATCCTGATAACTGGTATCTTTCTTTTTTTCAATCTGTCGTATCTTAAGCAGACACCCCACCAGAGCCTCATAGCTTTCCGGTGTAAAATGAAGCACCCGGTTCTGATTTTTCTGGGCCTCCTCAAAGCATCTCTTCAGGCTGTCCCCCGATGTGCTCTTCTGACTTAAGAATTCTTCCGACAGATATATGATATATCTTTCATAAGGAACGGACTTATCTATCTGGGCCCTGTGAATCACATTGGCTCCTACCAGCACAAAATCATGAGGTTTGAGGCAGTATGTTTTTCCTTCTATCTGGTAATCTACTTTTCCCTCCACAAAATAGATGATTTTATAAAACTCATGATAATGGAAGGCAAATTCCAGCTCCCTGCGGTCTCTGATATGAAAAACCCTGAACGGTTCTGTCAGATATCCTGCCTTCTCATATTGTTCCAGTCCCTTTTCATTCATTGGCCAGTTCCTCAAAACTGATATTCAAATCCACTTCCCCATCGATTCCGGATACCTTTCCTGTATTGGTATACTGCCATATCTTGAATTCATAGGGGAAATACATCTGCTCATCATAATAGGCAAACCATTTATCATAATCCTCCAGTTGTTCCATATCCAGCATCAGCATAAAGGTCTTTAAATTGCCGTAAATCATCGGCGTATAGCCGGCTTCCTTAATCTTTTCACAGAACGTGATACAATATTTGGTCCGCTCTTCCTTTGTCAGATCATTCGTCCTTGCCTTTCTGTTGGATACGGACTCTATGTCAATAACCACAGGATAACTGACATCATACCCCTCTATGGAATCTATCACAAACGCGGCTTCCTCTTCTGCTTCCGCCTCGCTGGTAGCCTGGGTGAAAAAGTAAACGCCCACATCAATATCATTATCCAGGGCCCCTTCCATATTCTCCTGGAAAGTGTCATCCACCAGAATTTCTCCCTCTGTATAGCCACGGATCCCCAGACGGATAAAGGCATACTCCACCTCATCGTCCGCAACCTTCTTCCAGTTGATGGACTCCTGGTATTTGGATACATCTATCCCCTTGTGGGACACCCGCTCCCCGTTTTCATAATAATGCATGATCTGATCCCCATCCATCTGGAATCCCAGCGGATCATATGTATGTTTCCTGAGATTTTCCTGTATTGGGAAAAAGTAATATCGTCCGGCATCTGCTACTACGATTTCCTCCGGGAAGAAAAATCGCAGCATTTCTGTGGCCCCGTCTCCTGCCTCCATCATTTCCTTGAGTTTGCTTAAAAACGCGACACTTACTTCCTCACTGGTCTCATCCTTTGTCTGGTCCACCGCCTCCTGGATCATCTGATCCACCTCGGCCTGTGTATAGGACATTTCCACTTCCTGTCTGACTGTTTCCAGTTCGCTCATAACCTCCACATTCTGAAGCTGGGCCGCACGATTCTGAAACACCATCACAAGACAGATGGTAATGGATGCCAGTGTAACAATACACAGGATAATCGATCCTGCCAGAATACCATTCTCACTTCTCTTGTGTTTTTTTCTTCGTCTCTTGCCCTGTAGATTATTTTCCCGCATAGACTCTCCTTTTTAGATTCGTTCACTAAAGTAGCTTTTGTACCCCTCTCCGAACACTTCCGTAGCACTGGTGATGATCATGAAGGAATTGGCATCTTCCTCTTTGACTATCTCCTCCGCCTGCGGAGAGACCGCCTTTTTGACCACACACATGATTACTTTCTTGTTATCTCCACTATATGCGCCCTGCCCGTTTATATATGTCACACCAATATCCAGATCCTCCAGAAGTCTCCTGGCAATCTGCTCAGACTTGCTGCTGATAATATAAATCAGTTTGGCCTCATCCCTGCCGTAAAGGACCAGATCCATCACCAAAGAAGTGCAGGTGGCCGAGATGGCCGCATATAAAGCGGCATTGATATCCCTGAAAACAATACCGGACAAAGTAACCACCATGGCATCCATAATAAAGAAGATCTTCCCCGTCTTCAGATGAGGAAACCGCAGTCTCAGCGCCTTGATAATAATATCCACACCGCCGGTCGTGGCCCCCACCCGGAAGATAAGTCCTACTGAAACCGCAATCAGTACGCCGCCGGAAAGCGCCGCCAGCAGAATATCATCTGTAGCTGCTCCAAAAGGTGCCAGAAAATTCGTAAACATCGAAATCAATGCTGTCGCATAGATGGAAGATACGGTCAGTCCCAGGCCAAATTTCCATATGCCAAAAATAAGAATCGGTATATTGATCACCATAATCAGGGTACCAGTACTCACGGGCAAAATCCTGCTCAAAATAATGGAAATACCGGTCACGCCGCCTGGCGCCATGTCATTCGGATCCGTAAAGAGACTGACTCCCGCCGCATACACAAAGGCTGCCACTGATATAATAATATATTTCTTTAGCCATTCTGTCTTGCTTTTTTTTGATTTTTTTTCAAATTTCCTGTAATTTCCTTGCTCCATGCATCATGCCGCCTCTCTTTTTCCTATAGCATCTCCACAGGAACGTATTCTTATTTATTATATTAAAATCCGCATATGAATATACGGATTTTAATGTTTCTTTATGAAAATTATGAACAGTGGACTTATCAGACCACAGCATGTACCTGCCTAAATACTTGCCCGGACAAGTTTGGGCTGGTAGCCATGCTCGTGAAGCGCATCTATAATCTGGTTCTTATGCTGTGTCCCGTAAGCTTCCAGGGTAATCCGAAGCTCCACTGCCGCATTGCGGTTAATGGACACGAACTGGTTGTGTTCCAGCTTGATAACATTGCCGCTTTCTTTCGCTATCACATCGGATACTCTGCTTAATTCTCCCGGTTTATCAGGCAGAAGCACAGATACCGTAAAGATTCTGTCCCGCAGTACCAATCCCTGTTGTACCACGGATGACATGGTGATCACATCCATGTTGCCGCCGCTTAAGATAGAAACGATCTTCTTATTCTTCACATCCAGATGCTTTAACGCCGCCACTGTGAGAAGACCTGAGTTTTCCACCACCATCTTATGGTTCTCCACCATATCTAAGAACGCAACCACCAGTTCCTCGTCTTCTACTGTGATGATACCATCCAGATTCTTACTCACATAAGGAAAAATATTTTCTCCCGGCGTCTTAACCGCCGTACCATCTGCTATGGTATTCACCTTGTCTAATGTCAACACCTTGCCGGCCTTAATGGATTCCTCCATACAATTGGCCCCCGCCGGCTCCACGCCGATCACCTTGATCTTCGGATTTAACAGCTTCGCCAGCGTGGATACGCCGGTAGCAAGTCCGCCGCCGCCAATGGGTACCAGAATATAATCTACCAGGGGCAGTTCCTTGATAATTTCCATGGCAATGGTTCCCTGTCCTGTGGCAACATCCAAGTCATCAAAAGGATGCACAAAGGTATAGCCATGCTCATTGGCCAGTTCATAGGCATACGCACAGGCTTCGTCATACACATCCCCGTACAGGACAACCTCCGCCCCATAACTCTTGGTACGGTTCACCTTAATCAGGGGTGTGGTTGTGGGCATCACGATTACTGCCTTCACACCATAGCACTTGGCCGCATAGGCAACACCCTGGGCATGGTTACCGGCGGAGGCCGTGATCAAACCCTTCTCCCGTTCTTCTTTCGTGAGGGTGCTTATCTTATAATACGCACCCCGCAACTTATAAGCTCCTGTAAGCTGCATGTTTTCCGGTTTCAGATAAATCTTACTGCCGGTCTGGGCACTGAAATAATCGCTGTAGATTAACTTCGTCTCCGAAGCCACTTCCTTGACAATCTCATATGCTTCCTCAAACTTATCCAATGACAATTCTTTCGTTCCCATACATCCTTCCCTCTTTCTACCTGACAGTCTGGCTGTCATCCATTTGCCGCTATAGCCTAATCTTCTTCTGTCTCTGTTTCCTCAGATGTTCTCATATCAAACAGGGCATCCACAAACTGATCGGCATCGAATTTCTGCAAGTCCTCGATGGTCTCTCCCACACCGATATACTTCACCGGAATCTGTAATTCTGACTGGATTGCCACCGCAATACCGCCCTTGGCCGTACCGTCAAGTTTGGTTAAGATGATTCCTGTAAGATCTGCCGCTTCCTTGAACTCCCTGGCCTGCTGTAAGGCGTTCTGGCCTGTGGTACCATCCAATACCACCAGATTTTCCCTGTGGGCATCCGGAAATTCTTTTGTGATAATGCGGTCAATCTTCTTTAACTCTTCCATCAGATTCTTCTTATTGTGAAGCCGTCCCGCCGTATCGCACAGCAATACATCCGCTTTCCGCGCTTTTGCGGCACTCACCGCATCATAGATCACACTGGCCGGATCGGCACCTTCCCTGCCGCCAATGATATCCACCCCGGCGCGGTTCGCCCACTCGCCAAGCTGTTCTCCTGCCGCAGCACGAAACGTATCTGCCGCAGCAATCAACACTTTCCTGCCCTGGCCCTTCAGCTTGCCCGCAAGCTTACCCACTGTGGTAGTCTTGCCCACACCGTTGACACCGATTACCAGTACCACTGACTGTCTGATTTCAAAATCATAGGCTGTCTCTTCCACCTGCATCTGTTCCTTGATGTTATGGATCAGATATTCCTTACAGGCGGCAGGTTCTTTGATATGATTTTCTTTGACCTGCTCTTTTAACCGCTCTAAGATTGCCTCTGTGGCAGCGACCCCGATATCACCCATGATCAGGATTTCTTCCAGTTCTTCATAGAAGTCATCATCAATCGTGGAGAAACCGCTGAAAACAGAGTCAATTCCATGTACGATATTATTTCTCGTCTTGGTGAGTCCTTCCCGCAGTCTGCTAAAAAAACCTTTCTTTTCTTCCCCCATATCAGTCATCCAATTCCTTATCTATTAAATTTACACTTACCAGGGTAGAAATACCCTTCTCCTGCATGGTAATTCCATACAGTCTGTCGGCCTTTTCCATGGTGCCCCGTCTGTGCGTAATTACAATAAACTGCGTATTCTTCGTCAGCTTATGCAGATACTTGGCAAATCTGGTTACATTACTTTCATCCAGTGCTGCCTCAATCTCGTCCAGAAGACAGAATGGAGAGGGCTTTAAGTTCTGAATGGCAAACAACAGACAGATTGCCGTCAGCGACTTTTCTCCACCGGACATCTGCATCATATTCACAAGCTTTTTCCCCGGCGGCTGCGCGATTACACGGATGCCTGCCTCCAGTACATCCTCATCCTCCAGCAGTTCCAAAGTTCCCTTGCCGCCGCCGAAAAGTTCCTTGAATACTTTGTCAAACTCCCTGTTGATCTGTGCAAACTTCTCATTAAACTGTTTCCGCATGGAAGTGTCCAGTTCTTCAATAATGCCAAGCAGTGTCTTTTCAGCCTCTATCAAATCATCGTGCTGTGTCTTTAGGAACGTATAGCGTTCCATCAGATTTCTGTAATCTTCAATGGCGTTCACATTCACATCACCCAGTTTGCGGATTTCGTCCTTTAACCCGCTGATACTCCTCTTCATAGCCGGCAGATCATTCATCTCGTCATTCTTTAAAGACTCCGCATCAGATAAGGTAATCTCATATTCATCCCACATATAATTAATCTGGGCCTCAATCGATTCTTCCATCCTCTCCTTCTGGCTGCCCAGACGGTACACTTCTTTATCAAGTGAAGTCATACGCTCGGAAAGTTCTTCCCTGGATGTGAAGAAATTCTTCTGCCTGCCGGAGAGTTCTTCCTTCATCTGGATATCCTCTTTGAGTTTCTGTTCCGCATCACTCTGGGCGGTATGGGAAGCCGCTATGGTCTTCTCGATTTCCAGGATACTTTCTTTCTTGCGCTCCACTTCTTCCTTACCCAGGTGGAGCCCTTCTTTCACCTCGTTTAACTCAGCCGTGTAGCGGGCTCTCTCTCCCTCCACACGCTCTAAATTCTGGCGTTGGAAATCTGCACTCTGGCGCATCTTTTCCACTTCCACATCCCACTCGGAAACCTTGGATGCCTGTGTGGACTCCTCCGCCCGCTTTGTCTCAAGCTGCGCCTGAAAGCCGGCAATCTGCACTTCCACATTTTTCTCCAGACTCTCGGACGCCTCCAGTTCTGCGGCAGCCTCATCCTTGCCTTCCTGAATCTCCTTAATCTGGGTCTCAATATCCTGCTCCTCAGTCTTTAGTTCATCAAATCCTTCCGTTGTCTCGTTCTTTTTCTCCTCCGCCTGCATCACATTCATTCTGGCGGTATTCTGCTCGATAAATTTGCGCTGAATCTGTCCCTTGATGTCTTCCAGTTCCAGACGCATCCTATTGCGGTTTTTCTTAATCTCCTCAATATCATTCAGAATCGTATCTATATCCGCCAGATACTGTTTGACTTTCTTTTCCAGTTCCTCCATCTCCCGGCGTCTTCCCAGAAGATTGGAATTGTTCTTAAACGCGCCGCCGCTGATGGCACCGCCGGGTACCAGGAGTTCTCCCTCCAGTGTCACCATTCTGATTCCGTAATCAAACTTTCTGGCTATTTTCACCGCATTGTCCACATGGTCCACTACCATGATACGGCCAAGCATGGCCTTCGCCACATTCTGGTACTTTTTATCAATCTTCACCAGGGCATCTGCCATGCCTACCACGCCCTTTTCTTTCAGGGCCTCAGGATTCTTAAACTCCTGCGGATGGGTAATGCTGGTAAGCGGCAGAAAAGTAGCCCGGCCTGCTTTCGCTTTCTTTAAGAAACCGATCATACGCTTGGCCGTCTCCTCATCCTCTGTCACAATATTCTGGATATTGCCGCCCAGGGCTGTCTCAATGGCTGTCTCATACTTAGCGTCCACTTTAATAATGTCCGCCACCACGCCGATAATGCCTTTCTCGCTGTCTTTCTGCTCCATAACAGCTTTCACGCTGCCGCCATATCCCTCATATCTCTCTGTCAGATTGGATAATGCCTCCAGCTTGGACTTCTGCTGATGGTACAGAATCTGTGTATCCCGCAGTTTCTGATCCTTGCCCGCCAGTTCCTCCCGGACGCCGGAAAGCCGCTCATCCATCAGTTCCTGCTGCTCTGTCAGCTCTTTAATCCTGTTGGTAATGGTCTCAAATTCTTCTTCCAGTTTCTTAATGGTCTCAGTCTGTTCCGCCTCATCGGATTTGGCCCGCAGCAGTCTGGAATTCAGCTCTGCCTTTCTTATCTTGACCTGCTCCAGCATGGTATCAAAACGTCCCAGCTTGGACTTGATGGTGGCACGGTTGTTCAGGGCATCAATAATAGTATTCTTGCCACTTTCGATATTATTATTGAGTTCTTCGATCTCCCGCTGGGTTTTTTCCAGAAGTTCCCTGGCCTGTGCCCTCTCTTCCTCCAACGCAGACAGCTTATCGTCTATGTCCTTCTTATCCGCAAGGATCGTATCACGCTCTTTGTCCCTCTCGGAAAGCTGCTCACTGATGTTGCGGATTCGGCTCTGCAAATGTTCTTCATTACCCTCTGCGGAATGAATCTGCTCTTTTAGGACATTAATCTCACCCTCTAATTTGGAACGCATGACACCGGTATCCGTAAGCGATGCCCTGGCTGCCTCAATCTCCTGATCCAACTGTTCTATCCGTCCCTGTATACGCTCATACTCCTCCTTGATGGATTCATACTTATCGGTGGTCTCCTGCAAATCTCCTGAGGCAATCCGGAGCTTTCCCTCCACCTCCACAAGCTGCTCCCGGACACGTACATTTTCCAGCAAAAACACATTCACATCCAGTGTCTTTAATTCTTCTCTCTTACGAAGATAAACCCTGGCTTTCTCCGCCTGTTTCTCCAATGGCCCTGTCTGTTTTTCAAGCTCTGCCAGAATATCATTCACACGCACCAGATTCTGTTTCTCATCCTCCAGCTTCTTCTGAGCTGCGTATTTCCTGCGCTTAAACTTTACGATTCCCGCCGCTTCATCAAAAAGCTCCCTGCGTTCTTCCGGCTTGCCGCTTAAAATCTTATCAATCTGGCCCTGACCAATAATGGAATAGCCTTCTTTACCGATACCGGTATCATAAAACAACTCATTGACATCCTTCAGCCGGCAGGCCGTACCATTCAGCATATATTCACTCTCACCGGAACGGTATAACCTTCTGGATACCGTGACCTCATCATAGTCAATCGCCAGCTGATGATCCGAATTATCCAGGGTAATTGCCACATAAGCATACCCCAGAGGTTTTCTCATCTCCGTACCGGAAAAGATTACATCCTGCATGGAAGCCCCGCGGAGCTGCTTAATCCGCTGCTCACCCAGCACCCACCTGACGGCATCCGCCACATTACTCTTACCTGAACCATTCGGCCCAACTATACCCGTTATACCGTTGTGAAACTTGAACGTAATCTTATTTGCAAAGGACTTGAACCCATGCACCTCAATACTCTTTAAATACATATGTACCTCACAATATTATAAACCGCTCATCGCTGTTGTCTGCACACATCTTACTTTGCGGGATTTTCCTGCCGCCTGTAAAGAAGTGCCTGATAAGCCGCCTGCTGTTCTGCCGCCTTCTTGGAATGACCGCTTCCGCTTCCCAGTTTCTGATCACCCAGCATGACTTCCACCAGAAAAGTCTTCGCATGTTCCGGTCCTTCCTCTTTCAGAAGTTCATAGTGCAGAGTCTCTTTCCCTTCCTGCTGTATCATTTCCTGTAAAATCGTCTTGGCATCATAAAAAAGCTGCTTGTGTTCCAGATCAGATAAAATAAACCGATGAATAAACCCAGACGCTTCCTCGATGCCGCTGTCTAAATATATTGCACCGATAACTGCCTCCATCACATCGGATACAATTGAATCCCTGCGTCTTCCGCCCGTAGCCTCTTCCCCCTTGCCAAGAAGAATATATTCCTCCAGGGCAATGTCCCTGGCGCAAAAGGCAAGTGCCGGTTCACAGACAATAGACGAACGCCGACGGGTCAGCTGCCCTTCCGCCATATCCTTCTCTTCCCGAAACAAAAAATCACTGCTCACCAGTTCTAACACCGCATCGCCCAGAAATTCCAACCGCTCGTAATCAGCGAACCTGTTAATCCGCTGTTCGTTGGCATAAGAACTATGGGTGAGGGCCTGCCTTAAGAGCCGCCTGTTATGAAACCGATACTGTATTTTTTCCTCAAGTTCTGTAAGCCGCTCTTCTAACATACAATCCTCCGCATGGAAAAACCCCTTCTTTTCAGAAAGGGCTTTCGTTTACTCCCTACTGTTCTTGATCAGTTCAACCGCCTCTCCAACGGTGGTGATACGTTCCACTTTCTCGGCAGGTATCTCAATATGAAAAACCTCCTCGATTCCCATGATAATCTGATAAACGTCCAGGGAATCAGCGCCAAGATCCTCCAAAAAGGTAGTCTCAAGCGTTATCTCATTGGGATCAACGCTCAGGACATTTGCTATCACTTCCTGTAATTTCTCTAATTCCATAGCTATAGCCAACCTTTCGCTTTTCTCTATCGTCTAATTCTTCGGTTCTGTCACAACCTCTTCGGTTGCAATTTTCTCCCGGATTTTATCGCTGATCTTCTGTTCTGTAAAGGTAATACACTGTAAAATCGAATTTTTGATTTCATTGGCCTTGGAACTTCCATGGGTTTTTACTACCAGCCCTTTTAACCCCAACATAGGCGCTCCGCCATACTGCTCCAGGTCAAAAGCCTTCAATGTCGTCTTAAGTGCAGGTTTGACGAGCAGCGCTCCGATTTTGCTCCGCAGGGACGTCATCATTCCCTCCTTCACTTTCTGAATCAGAGTCAGCCCCACACCCTCGTAAGTCTTTAAGATCACATTGCCTACAAAAGCTTCACAGACTACCACATCCGCCGCTCCTGCCGGAATATCCCTTGCCTCCACACTGCCAATAAAATTAATATCTGGACAGTTCTTTAACAACGGGAAGGTCTCTTTCACAAGGGCATTGCCCTTCTCCTCCTCGGCACCAATATTCACAATGCCGACTTTCGGGTTTTTAACGCCCATCACATATTCCATATAAACAGAGCCCATCTTGGCAAACTGCACCAGATGAGAAGCTCTTGCATCCACATTGGCTCCGCAGTCAATCAGTAAAGAACAGCCTGTTGCCGTAGGAATCAGCGGTGCAAGCGGCGGTCTCTCCACGCCCTTGATACGTCCTACAATAACCTGTCCGCCCACCAGGGTCGCCCCTGTGCTTCCCGCAGATACATAGGCATCACAGGTCCCGTCCTTGACCAGATTAAGCGCCTTTACCAAAGATGAATCCTTCTTCTTACGGATTGCCATCACCGGCGGTTCAGCCGTCTCTATGATTTCAGACGCATGTACCACTTCAATCTGTTCTGCGGGATATGTATATCCTGCCAGTTCTTTCTCCAGCACATCCTTAAGACCTACCAGATACACCTTGACCTTGCAGCTCTCGTTGACCGCTTCCACGGCACCCTTTACTGTCTCTGCCGGCGCATTGTCACCGCCCATGGCATCCACTGCCACTTTCACCCATTCACTCATATGTTTCCTTCCGTTTCCATAAAGTAAATTTGCTTCGCAAATTAACTTTTCGAGGACTGCTTCGCATCCTCGGATATAATTAAGTAATTTCCTGTAGTATGATTTATTCACTAAGGATATCTATATTAATATACTAAATATGCACATAAAAATCAAGGCTCTTCGAGAAACCTCGAAAAGCGTCAGAAAATCAAATTATTGAAACGAATATTTTAATAGTAATATATCTGTTTTTGTGTTATATTGTTAATAATTGGTAGAATGTGAAAAAATATTTTTAAAACGGAGTGCAAAGATGAACACAGAGAAAACATTCTTAACAGCTTTTATAGATGAATCTGAAATCACGCGCTCATACAATTAATTAATTTTATATCTAACACGTTTTACAGAAACATAGAAAAACATGACAGAACCAGTATTCAAAATATTAAATTACTACAAACCAATTTATGTGGCGGACGTTTTTTCGATTTTTCAACACACCACGACACAAAACTACTATTGGATGAATAATATATAGCATACTTGACAACATTATTTATGGTATATTATATTTACTTTACCAAGTAATTTCCCTTATACGGTGCATGAGGATGTAAGGCGGCTGTAATGTCGTCCACCATAGGGTTTTGGTAGAAAGACATTCCAGATATGGGATGTTTTTTCGCTTCCTAAGTAAATATTTTCATATAGTAAAAGAGACGGAACTGATCATTCCGTCTCTTTTTAATCACAATTAATCAACTGCAATGATTTCTTTTTTGTTGTATGTTCCACACTTCTTACATACTCTGTGGGGCACCATCAAAGCGCCGCATTTGCTACATTTCACCAATGTAGGAGCAGTCATCTTCCAGTTTGCTCTTCTCTTATCTCTTCTACCTTTAGAAGATTTGTTCTTAGGACAAATAGACATCGTCACACCTCCTTATCCGCTTCAAAGATATCTTTGATCGCCGCCATCCTGGGATCGGGAACGAATGTATCACACTCACACATCCCCGTATTCAGATCCCTGCCGCATTTGGGGCAGATCCCCTTACAATCCGGCTTACACAGAATCTTCATAGGCCAGCTTGTCACTATCTCACTGTTTAGTAAGTCTTCCACGTGCAACTGATAACCGTCCATAAAATCCTGTTCTTCTTCCACAGACCTGTCAGCACTCACATCCGGCGCCGTAACTTCCCTGTTAAAGGTAAGCGCAATCTCCTTCTCCACGGGTTGCAGGCATCTGTCACAGTTTAATGCAAATGTAAACACCGCCTCACCCTCAATCCGCGCTCTGCCCTTTCCAGTGTTGGTAAACACAAAATCCACCGGCGTACTCTTAAGCACCCGGTAACTCTCCCCGCCCACAGGAATCTGCGTGATTCCTGCCTCTACCTGCATCGGAAGTACCTTGCCTTCGTTTGTCAACACATCAGTTAAGTTCACGAACATAGTAGACTCCTATCCATACTCAAACAATTATACATAGGCAGTGGTGGTTTGTCAACCGGGAATTTTGCCGGCATGGGGCACCCGTCATAAAGCTTCGTTATCATGTCTTCCTGTCCGCTGATACTCCTGCAACTTTTGATTCAGTCTCTCGGAAGCTTTCTTGTGCAGGATCCATATCACAGCAGATACCAAAATAAACACAAACAGAATTTCCAACATCATAACTGCCAGCATCAGAACATTTTTAATATCAAGCCAGTGAAAGATATGTCCGCCGCCCAATACTACCAGATTAATGTAGAGATAGCGCGTCACTATATTAAGTACTATCCTTTTCCGGTCAGTCTCCCGAAAAGGATGCATGAAATTACACAGACTGCACACAAAACAGAGCAACAGGATCTCCCACAAGATATCAGGATTCAACAGTACACCACGCCAGAAGATATTGATATATACCGCACACACAAAGAGAGTGGCTGTGGTTGTCATGCAATATGTCAGAATAAATCCCCTGATTTTTTTTTGCAGGTTTTGTGTCATTACGAACCTCTTTCCCGCGCCGTTTTTGGCGCATATCTTCTATCTTTTCACCTATCTGAATTTCCGTCTCTTACTCTTTGCCTATCATATACCAAGTCTTTTTTTGAGTCCCGGCACATACTGTCTGGAAATCATCAGTTTCTCCCCGTTCATCATCTGCGCCTCAAACCGGCCGCCAAAGTCCGGGGCGAACTGCCTGACTTTGGCCAGATTGATGATCACAGACTTGGATGCCCGGAAGAAATCCGTATTCTCATACTCTGCCTCAATCTCGTAGAGCTTATATCTGACCTCGAATACATCCCGCTCCAGATAAAGGAATACTTTATTGTCCACAGCCTCAAAATAATAGATATCTCCTGCATCAATCTGCCGGATCTTATCATTATCCGTGACTGTGAATTTCCCACGCCTTGTCTTTAGTTCATGAATCACCTTAAGAAGCGCCTCATCCAAATCCCTGCACTTTATAATGATTTCTTCCTCTTCTCCGGGCGCAATGTCCTGTATTGATATCTTCATAATTTCCTTCCATTCCGTCAAACATCCTGTCTGTCCGCTTTCCCCGAAAGTTCGTATTATTTGACTTATTCAGTCAACCTTTCATTTCCCAGAGGAACACTTTTTACTGATCAGGGAAGCGGCTATCGTAATCACTATACTTAAAAATATCACAAAAATCACCTGTATGGAAACAGAAAGTATCTTTCCATTCACGGAAACAGTAATTCCCATGCCCCTGCTGTATCCTTCTGTCAGTTCTGCCGGAACCCCCGCAAATGTATCTGCAAGCGCCTCCTGCACACCTACCCTGCGCATCATGGACGCCCCATGCAGTACCGGAAGTGCCTTGAGCACCATTCCCACCTTTTCCGGCAGCATTTCCATGGGCAGATAAAGCGCTCCCAGAAACCCCACCAGCGTTCCAATCACCGAAAGCATGGCGCTCCAGGCGCTCTGACTGTGCACAAAAAGGGAAAGCAGGTAAGCCAGTGATGCATAGAGAAAACTATTCACCAAAATCATAACTGCAAGCATCACACATGTCCGACCTGTCAGGCCGGCACTATCCAGCATAAACAGCACATTCCCGAGTAACAATGTAAACAGACTCATGCCAGCCCCTATAAACCAGGAACTGAAAATATATCCCAGAGTAACCTTTACTCTGCTCACCGGCGCCACATAAAAGGATGCCAGCCGGCCCGTCTCCTCATCCTGAATCAGATTCCCCATCACGGACATGGGCACGGTCACACAGTTGACTAACAAAATACCGGCCAATGTCCACACCTGAACAAGATGGTCTGCATTGACCCGGTCTGTGACACTGTTCCTCTCCCCGCCATATTCTAATAGCAGGTTCACAATCGTATCACTGTTCATTCGGCCAAGAAATAATACCATCAATAAAAGTGTAATCAGCATGGATAACACTGAAAAAAACACTGCCGCCTTATCCCGCATAAAAATCTTTATATTTCTTTTAATCAGTATTCCCATCGTTGCCATAGTCTTCTCCCCTCCCGCAAAATCCTTCCTCCGGTTTCCTGCCTGTCATCTGCAAGAACACATCATCCATAGTCCCCTGCACCATCTCAAATTCTGCCAGCAAAGTCCCATATCTCTCCAGCAAAGGCACAGCCTGCATACTGTTTGTGAGTGTAAGCACAATGTATTCCTCCTTCTTTTGACAGGACAGGTTCTCTTTCCTGAGCACTTCCCACAAATCCGCTTCCCTTCCTGCCGCCGGAATCAGCTTAAGCTTATCCTTTGCATAAAGTTCTTTCAGATAAAAAGGTGTCCCCTGTTCCTTGATGTGACCGCCGTCTAATATAACAACAGTAGATGCCCTGGCGGCCTCTTCCATATAGTGGGTAGTCAAAAATACTGTCATTTTCAGTTCCTGTCTCAGTTTCTCCACACTTTCCCACACATCCTTGCGTGTGGCAGGATCCAGACCCGTGGTGGGTTCATCCAGAAACAGAATCTCCGGCACATGCAAGAGAGCCCCTGCAATCTCACATCGTCTCTTCTGTCCTCCGGATAATCTGGCGTACCGCCTGCCATAGACATCCTGCAATCCCATCATTTCGCAGACATCTGCAAGCTTCTTATGCAGTTTTATCCTGTCCCGCTCATACAGACTGCCCCTGACCAGCAGATTTTCTTTCACACTCAGATCGTCGTCCAGACAGTTATTCTGTCTGACCATACCGATTTTCCTGCGGATTTCCTCATTCTCCTTCCCCAGACGGCATCCGCAGATTTCTACTGTCCCTGCCGTCTGTGGAAACAATGTACACAGTATGTTAATAGTAGTGGACTTCCCCGCTCCATTGACTCCCAGGAATCCGAAAAGCTCCCCTTTTTCGATGCGGAAACTGATATCATCCACCGCTTTAATATGGTTGAAATGTTTGACAAGATGCTCCACTCTGACTGCCGTTTCCATATGCCGCCTCCTCGTATAATAAGCCTATGTCCCAGATATACAGGGTCTTGGCTTTTTCATATAGGCACATGGTAGCGTGCATAAGATTTGTTTACAATAGGAAATGGGGTAAGAAGTAAATATGCGCGGGTAACATGCAGATATGGTTCCCCAAACACCGGATGCCAGGCTTTGCGAGACATCCTTATATTTAACAGAATACAGCCGCCGATTGCATGTCGGCGGCTGTCGTGGTTTCTCTCTATTCCTCCATCAGGAAATCCATAATGATCTGTTTTTCCTTCTTATGAAGAAGATGGATATGTCCCCTTCCCTTTAACATATGTATTTTACAGTTCGGGAGTACTTTTTTAGCCTTGGGCAATACCTTCCTTGCCGGGAAGAGACAGTCATACTCCGATGCCATCACGAGGGTGGGCGCTTTGCATTTATGCAGGCGCTCCGGCTCCACATTAGAAGGCATAATGGGATGAATCTTTACATGATCCAATGTATTTTTAATCACAGCCATCAGATCTTTTGAAAGAAATTTTTCAGACAAGGCCATATACATTGCTGTTTCTTTCACATATTTTTCATCCTTGGTCAGATAGTATTTGGTCAGAGGCACCATCATTCTGGCCGTGTCTGTGGGAAACGCATTGTCAATACCGGCCGGCACCAGAAGAACCGCCCGCTCCACCTTGGAAGGTGCGATACACATCAGCTTAGTCAGTACGCCGCCGCCAAAAGAACCACCCAGACAGCAGATCTTCTCATACCCCAGAGCCGAGATTACTTCTCCTGCCCATCTTCCGTAATGATAACCAAATGGCATCAGGGTATTCTCCGCGCTCTTTCCCGGATGTCCGATGATATCCACTGCATAGATATGGAACTGCTCAAGCAGGAACCTGCACGCCAGCAGATTATAGGCGGTGGTGCTGTTGCCGCCATGGAATATCAGAAGCGGTTTTCCTTCCAGATTACCAATCTCTACCACATGGGTCCGTCCAAAACTGGTCTCCACAAAAATATCTTTATAAGGAATATCCAATTTTGCAATTTGTGCATTATACAGATTGATAACCAGAGATTTACTCAACTGTGATCTATAGATACTCATTCATCTTTCCTCCCACACTATTTTACCAGTGCAAATGTCTCCCGCGCAATCGCCAGTTCTTCATTGGTAGGAATCACCATCACCTTCACTTTGGAATCCGGTGTACTGACCTCCAGTTCCTCCCCGCGCTTATCATTCTTCTCCTTATCCAGGGCAATACCAAGATACCCCAGACGCTCACAGGCAAGGTTTCTGACCAGAGGACTGTTCTCTCCCACACCGGCCGTAAAGCAGATAGCATCCACTCCGTTCATGACAGCCGTATAGGCACCAATATACTTGGCCACACGGTAGGCAAAGGTTCTGATGGTGCGAAGTCCTCTGTCCTCTCCGGCAATATAAGCCTTTTCCAGATCCCTGAAATCCGAGGAAAGATTATCGGACAGACCCAGCACGCCGGATTTCTTGTTGAGTACCGTCATCACCTCATCAATGTTTTTATTTTCTTTATGAGCAATGTATTCTATGATGGCAGGATCAATATCCCCGCTGCGGGTTCCCATAATCAATCCTTCCAAAGGTGTCAGACCCATGGATGTATCTACACATTTACCGTTTTCTACCGCCGAGATACTGGCACCGTTACCCAGATGACAGACGATAATTTTCATATCTTCATACTTTCTGCCCAGAAGTTCCGCCGCCCGTTTGGACACATAGGAATGGCTGGTGCCATGGAACCCATATCTTCTCACCTGGTACTTCTCATAATATTCATAGGGAAGCCCATACAGATATGCTTCCTTTGGCATGGTCTGATGAAAGGCAGTATCAAACACACCCACCATAGGCGTTTGCGGCATCAGTTTCTGACAGGCAGCAATACCAATCAGATTGGCCGGATTATGTAAAGGTGCCAGATCATTGCAGGCTTCGATTGCCGCAAGCACCTCATCTGTAATCACTGTCGATGCCTCAAATTTCTCTCCGCCATGCACGATACGATGGCCCACCGCGCCAATCTCCTGCAAGGACTTCACCACACCGGTCTTTTCGTTGGTAAGCGCTCCCAGAACCAGTTCAATCGCCTTGGTATGGTCAGGCATGGGGGTTACGGTCTCCTCTTTCGCTCCGCCGGCGGGCTGATAGACAAGCTGGCTGCCCTCGATCCCGATGCGTTCACAGAGACCTTTGGCAATCAGCTGTTCTGTCTGTGCATCGATAAGCTGGAACTTTAAAGAGGAGCTGCCACAGTTGATGACTAATATGTTCATGATGTTTTTACCTTCTTTCTTTATATATTATATCTGTGATAAACTGCCACAGCACTTGTGATAAGCTGCCACAGCCCTCGTGAACTTCGTTCACTCGGTCGTGTTGCACCACTTCATGGACATCCGAGAAGTCCCGGATCCGTGTAAACACGGTCCGTACCTTCCCGGATGTCCATGCGTGGCAGCTTATCACGCAAGTTGTGCCTGGACTGCAGTGAGGGCTACTACGCCTACGATGTCCTGCCAGGAGCATCCGCGGGAAAGGTCGTTTACGGGTTTGGAGATTCCCTGGAGCATGGGGCCGTAAGCCTCCGCCTTGCCTAATCTTTGTACCAGTTTATAACCGATATTGCCGCAGTCGAGGTTGGGGAAAATCAATACGTTGGCTTTGCCTGCCACTTCACTTCCGGGTGCCTTGGATTTGGCCACCTGGGGCACCAGGGCCGCATCAGACTGTAATTCTCCGTCAATGCACAGATGCGGATACTGCTCATGGGCAATTCTGGTTGCCTCCACCATCTTATCTACCAGGGGATGTTTTGCACTGCCCTTGGTGGAATGTGACAGCATGGCAATGATCGGTTTCGCTCCCACCAGGCTCTTAAAGCTCTTGGCGGAAGTATCTGCGATGGCCGCCAGCTCTTCTGCGGTAGGATCCTGGTTCAGACCGCAGTCTGCAAAGAGAAAAGTCCCGTTTTCCCCCAGTTCACAATCGGGCACATCGAGAATAAAGAAACCTGACACTAATTTCACGCCGGGCGCTGTCTTTAAAATCTGCAAAGCGGGACGGAGCGTATCTGCTGTGGCATGGCAGGCCCCGGCCACCATACCGTCCGCATCATTCGCTTTCACCATCACCACACCAAAGGTCAGATAATCTTTCAACAGGATCTCTCTGGCCTTCTCCGGTGTCATCCCTTTATTTTTTCTGGTCTCAAACAACAGATTCACGTATTCATCCAGCTTCTCCGTTTTCTCCGGATCAATGATCTGCACGCCGTCCAGTTCCACCTCCAGCCAGCCGGCACCATCCATGATCTTCTCTTCATTCCCCACCATAATAATATTGGCAATCCCTTCTTTCAGAATATTGGCTGCCGCAATCAGTGTCCGTTTATCATTGGTCTCCGGAAGCACGATTGTCTTTCTGTCACTTCTGGCCTTCTCTTTCATCAGATCAATATAAGACATAGTTTTATCCTCCTTTTTCTATCCGATAAGCCCCCCAGGCTTTTCTTCACTCCTTTATCATACAAAATTACAGGGCTCGGCACAAGGGATTTTCTTGACTGTTTGCATAAAAAAACAATACAAATTTACCATTTTATGTTAGACTGTTTACAGTCTATCTATCGTGTTAAGGGGAAAGGATACGATCATCATGAAAACTGTAGGTATTATTGCGGAATATAATCCGTTTCACAACGGACACGCCTATCATATCAGGAAGGCAAAAGAGCTCACTGGGGCAGACTATTGTATTGTCGTTATGAGCGGCGACTTTGTACAGCGCGGCGCACCGGCCATGATGGATAAATATCTCCGTACCCGGATTGCCCTCATGAACGGTGCAGATCTGGTACTGGAACTGCCTGCCTACTATGCACTTGGCAGTGCCGAATACTTTGCCGGCGGCGCCGTAACGCTTCTTGACAAACTGGGTGTTGTGGATAATCTGTGTTTTGGAAGTGAATGTGGGGATGTGGAACTGCTCACGACTTTTGCCCGGCTTCTTCTTCACGAAGATGAAGTCTTCAAACAGACACTTGACCAATGCCTGCGCGACGGCCATTCCTACCCACAGGCAAGAAATGCCGCCATTGAAGCTTCTGCGCCTCACCTGACGGCTCATACAAATATATTATCAAATCCTAACAATATTCTTGGCATTGAATACTGCAAAGCGCTCCTGAAACGGGAAAGTGCTGTCCGTCCATGTACCATCCGCCGCACCGGCGCCGCCTATCATGACGAAAGTATGTATGCGGACTTTTGTTCTGCCCGTGCGCTCAGGGAAGCGCTCAAATGCTCCGACACGCCAGGCAGTATCTTAAACCAGATGCCTGCTGCCGCACATCCACTGATGAAGGAACAGTACTTAAAGACTTACCCTGTCTTTGCTGATGATCTGTCTTTGCTGATGCACTACCGTCTTCTCTCGGAACCATCCGGAGAATTTACCTGCTATCCGGATATCGACAGGGAATTATCGGACCGTATCATCAAACTGCTGCCACAGTATCAGGATTTCCCCTCTTTCTGCGATCTGTTAAAGTCCAAAAACCGTACATATACCCGCATCTCCCGCAGCCTGCTCCACATTCTGCTGGAAATCTACCGGGAAGACTTAGCCTGCTATCTGGCAAAGGACCAGATCTTCTATGCACGTATGCTAGGCTTTCGGGAAAGTGCCGGACCGCTTCTGTCCGCCATCAAGCAAAAGACTGCCGTTCCCCTGCTCTCCAAACTGGCTGACGCCGGGAACCTTCTGACGCCTACAGGCATGCATATGCTGGAAAAAGATATCTACGCAAGCCATGTATACCAGAGTATTGTCCGTTATAAGTTTGCCGGTCAGAATACAATATCTGAGATCAACGAATATAAAGAGGCTATCATCAAAGTATAGAATCCCGTCTATGCGGGATTCAACACTTCTGTGATTCTGTTTACAATCCTGTTCTTTACCATCTCGGCAATCTCCACTGTATTCATGCCTCTGTACTCATCATAGGAGATTGCCTGTAAGAAATGCACCTGGGTCTCCACTTTTCGCAAGGTCCACTCCTCAAACACTTTATAGGAATCAATCAATGCCACCGGCACGATCGGCACCCTCGCCTTCATGGCGCTCTTAAAGCATCCTGGCTTAAACTCTCCCACAGTATTGTGATTGTGAAAGTACCCTCCCTCCGGGAAAATAATAAATTTACGTCCCTTCTTTGTCTCTTCCGCAAGTTCTTTGATGATCCTGACAGACTGTTTCACATCATTCTTAACCAGCCGCTTGCCATGTACCAGGTCAATAAACTGTTTGACCAGAATTCCATGAGATTTTGCATCATCTATAACCACAGAACAGGGTTTTGCATGAGAAATCATAATTCCCAGGGCATCATATTTCCCCTGATGGTTGGGACAGATAATATACCCACCTTCCGCAGGCAGATTCTCCGTACCGTATTTCTTCGTGGTGATGTGTCCTGCCCGCATCATACGCCTGATGGCAAGCTGGGCATAATCATAGCACTCTTCTTCTCCGTAACGGTTTGCATGTTTTGCCATATATGCCATTCTGGGTATCATATAGATCCTTGGCAGATTCCATACAATAACCTTCACAAAACGTATCATATTTACCTTGCTCCCTTCTCCCTCTATAACAGTGGTGAAAACAATTTTAATATGGGGCCGACAATATTGATCTTCACAAACTTATCCCTGCACCATTCCAAAGTGATCTTCTCCGAAACCGCAAAAGTCTCCTCCATATCCTTCTTCAACGTTCTGATGGCATCCGCCTGATATAAAAATACACCACATTCAAAATGATGGTAAAAACTTCTGTAATCAAAATTAATGGTACCCACTGTTGCCAGTTCATCATCACACAGTACACATTTGGAATGAATAAATCCCGGTGTATACTGATAAATACCCACACCGGCCTCAATCAGATTCTGATAATTGGACTGGGTCAGCCAGTAAACAAATTTCTTGTCCGGCACACCCGGCGTCACAATCCGCACATCCACACCGCGTTTGGAAGCCAGCTTAAGGGCTGTGATCATCTCATTGTCCGTAACCAGATAGGGTGTATAAATATATACATATTTTCTGGCATTGCCAATCATGTTCAAATAAACGTTCTCTCCCACGATCTCCTCGTCAAAGGGCGTGTCCATATATGGCTGCACATACCCTTTCGCCATAAGAGGTTCCTTAAAATGATACCGGTATCTTCCATAGTCTTCCTCTGTGTAACGGGACATATTCCACATCTGCAAAAACATCACCGTGAAATTCCAGACAGCCTCTCCCTCAATCCTGATGCCTGAATCCTTCCAGTGTTCCCCATAAGGATGTCTGTAATTAATATACTCATCCGACATATTGATACCGCCGGTATAGCCCACCTTACCGTCAATCACCACAATCTTTCTGTGATCCCTGTTATTCAGCACCAGAGACATAAAGGGTACCAGTCTGTTAAACGCCACACACTTAATTCCCTTTTTCTCAATGGTCTCATGATATTTCTTGGGTAACAGGAAAACACTCCCCACATCATCATAAATCAGCCGTACTTCAACGCCTTCTTTGGCTTTGCGCTGAAGGATTTCCAGAACGGCGTTCCACATCGTACCTTCTGCCAGAATAAAATATTCCAGAAAAATAAAATGCTGCGCCTTTTCCAGATCTGCAAGCAGCGTCTCCCAATAAGGAAGTCCCTCCGGGAAATAGGTAGAAGCCGTATGATTCCAGACAGGCGTCCCCGCATAAGACAACAGATACCCGCTCTGGTTCGCCACCGCCTGATCCGTCTGTGCCAGCTCCTTTTGTACTTCTTCGTCCTGCACCAGATTCTTCTGTACCAGCGCGTTTGTCCGCTCCATGCTGTCCCTGAGCTTTCTTGGCACGATAACATGACCAAAGAACAAATACATCACTCCGCCAAAGAGCGGGAATGTCAGAATCGGCACCACCCATGCCAGCTTAACCGCAGGATTGTTGGGACGCCAGATAATATAGACCACTGCACAGAAACTAAGCAGGCGCAGCACAAAGGCAATGCCCACATAATAGTTTCCCCATCGCAGGATTTCCAACAGGAAAAATCCTACCTGCAACAGTACTATAATAGCTGTAATCACTACCCGGTTTAATGCTCGTTGTAAAAATTTTCTCATTTCAAAAATCCGTTTACTATCTGCTCCTCCGCCTCTTTCTCTGTGAGTCCGAGGGTCATGAGCTTAATCAGTTGTTCTCCCGCAATCTTACCGATTGCCGCCTCGTGAATCAGGTTTGCATCTATATCATTGGCCGTCAGTTCCGGAATGGCACTGACACTGGCATCATCCATGATGATGGCATCACACTCACTATGTCCCTGACAGCTGCTGTTGCCAATAATACGGCTTTTAAAGAGCTGTCTGGAATGTTCTTTGGCCACCGATCTGGACACCAGATTGACACTGGATTCCGGCCCTTTCATATCCACTACAAAATCCGTTTCTGCATACTGCTTTCCATGGGTCATGATTTTCTCATGAATCACCAGGGAAGCGCCTTCTTCCACGGTCGCCGTAGTCACTCGTTTCGTAGAGTCAATGCCTTTGATCTGTACCGTCTCCATTTCCAGAGAAGCGCCTTTGGCAAGATGAATCTCGGTGGTGGGGTTCATGATCCGCTCCCCGTTGCCGTCGCCGGTACCATAATGCTTTTCCACATACCGGACTTTGGCATTTTTGTCCACAAAGAACCGGTGAATCCCGGAATGTTCCGACGCCTCTGACCCGCCATTGTGGATTCCGCACCCTGCTATGATCGTAATATCACAGTCCTCTCCCACGAAGAAGTCATTGTAGACACTTTCCTTTAGGCCGCTCTGACTTAAGACCACCGGAATATGCACACTCTCCGACCGAGTACCCGGTTTGATCCTGATATCAATGCCGGACTTATCTTCCTTACTTATGATATCTATGTTGGCCGTGGTATTCCGCGCTGCCATCTGTCCATTGGCACGGATATTATAGGCCCCGGCAGGAACCTCATGCAGACCTGCCACCTGTTCCAACAAGTTTTGTTGTATTGCATCCATGATATATCACCTTCATTTCTACAGTTTGTCAGTCAATGTCTTACAGGGCTTCCCGACCCCTAACAACTCCGGCATCAGTTCTTCCCTAGTTCCCACCTTCTTCACACGGCCGTCCGCTAAAAGTACGATCTGGTCCGCTATGTTCAATATTCTCTCCTGATGGGATATGATCAAAATGGTTCCTTTCGTCTCTTCATACATCTTCTCAAAGACCCGGATCAGATTCTGAAAACTCCACAGGTCAATCCCCGCTTCGGGCTCATCAAAAATAGACAGTTTGGTCTTTCGTGCCATAATCATGGCAATCTCAATACGTTTCAGTTCCCCTCCGGAAAGGCTGGCATTGATCTCCCGGTTTACATAATCTCTTGCACATAAACCGACCTCTGATAACATGGCGCAGATTTCCGCCATCGCCGTGTCTTTTCCTGCGGCAATGGAAAGCATATCTTTCACAGTGATTCCCTTAAACCGCACTGGCTGTTGAAAGGCAAATCCAACTCCCAGATTAGCCCGTTCCGTAATGGATTTATCGGTGATATCCACCCCGTCCAACAGGATCTGTCCCTCTGTCGGTGTCAATATACCGGCCACAATTTTGGCCAGGGTGGACTTCCCGCTGCCATTGGGCCCTGTGACCGCCACAAACCGGTCTTTGATCACCAGATTGATATCTCTTAAAATTTCTACTTCTTTCCCTGTATCTTCTGTCTGGAAAGATATATGTTTCAATTCAAGCATATTTCCTCTCATTCTGCCGCATCTGCGGCCAGGATATCTCTTTACCGATTATCCCTTAATAGTTCATATTAGCACAAAACCCCTCATGAGGCAAACTTATGATAAACTTTCTCATCATTCTGTCTATTCTGTCAAAAGCTCTGCCCTGCTTCCTGCCGCCGGACTCTTGGTCACCAGAATTTTCCTGCCAATCCGCTCTTTCAATTCTCCCACATGAGAAATAATACCCACCAGCCTGTTTCCCTCCGCCAGAGATAAAAGCGCCTGTATGGCCTGTTCCAGGGCACTCTCATCCAGGGAACCGAAGCCTTCATCCACAAACATGGTATCCAGAGAAATTCCTCCTGCTGTGGACTGCACTTCATCCGCAAGTCCCAGGGCAAGAGACAGGGACGCAAGAAATGCTTCTCCACCGGAAAGTGTCCTCACACTGCGCACGGTTCCGTTATAATGATCCGTCACATCCAGATCCAGCCCGCTCTGGCTTCTCTGGTTCTGTGCCTGACTGGCACGCTTCAATTCATACTGTCCACAGGACATGATCATGAATCTGGTATTGGCTCGTTGCAGGATACGGTCAAAATAACGGGTCTGCACATAAGTTTCCAGCATAATCTTATCTTTTCCCGCAAGGTTACCATTCATGGTGCCGGACAGTTCCTTCACCATGGCCCATCGATGTTCCGTCTCCCGCAGGGCATGGCTGCGTTTCTCTATGGAAGTCTTGACATTTTTATCCGTCTCATACCGATGGGCTGTCTGCTCTTTCGCCTGCTGCCGTTCCTGTCTTTGCCGCACAAGTTCCTGCTGTCTTTCCATCACCTCTTCCAGTCTGTTCTCTTCTTCCTGGCCCGTAAGCTGTGACAGGAGTGTTTCCTGCTTTTGCAGGGCGTTCTGGTACTGTTTCTCCTGCTCCCTGTAAGCATTGTGCGCCGCCTGAAGATTCTGATCGTAAACCTCCAGCGTGTTCTTCTGTAAAGCAATCTGCTCCATTGCCTGCTGTTTCCCTTCATAAGTCAGCGTATCTGTCTTTTCCTGAATTTTATCAGACAATGTCTGCTGTATCACCACAAGTTCGGCAATATGTTTCTCCGTTTCCCTACTCTTTTCTTCCGCCGCCTGCATCCGTTTCTCCAGACGGGGCACTTCTTTACACAGATTTTCCAGCTTCTCCTTTCTCTCCTGCAACACCGATACCGTCCCGCGTTGTTTGTCATTTTCCATCTTCTGGTTCAAAAGACACTCTTCCAGCTTCTCCCCGGCCCTTTCCAGGAAAGACCGGGCTTTTTCTATCGCCGGTGACTGTAGCTGCGGATTGGAAAACACAATCTGTTCCGTTTCCAGACCTTTGTGAATCATCGTCAGCATATTCTCTGCTGCCGCCCGTGCCCGCCCGGCCTTTTCACTCTCCTGCTGTCTTCTCTCATTCAAGGCATCCCAGGCTTTCTTCGCCTGCTCCACCTGTACCCTGTCCGGAGATTCCTGCGTCATCTGCGCGGGGCTTGGATGCTTTGTAGCTCCACAGACAGGACAGGGCTGCCCATCTGACAAGGTCTGTGCCAGCACCCCTGCCTGTTCATCCAGATAACGTTTCTGCAACTGTTCATAACGCTCTTTACAGATTTCATATTCTCTGACGGCTTCCTGATATCCCCGCTGTGCTTTCTCCAACTGCTCATACAGCCCAAAAGCCTCCTGCACCTGGGCCGCCAGGTCTCTCAATCCCTTCTCCCGCAATATCATTTTTTCCAGTTTCTGTTCTTCCAGCACTGCTTCGGCGGCCGTATCCGGCAATGCTTCTATCTGTTCCTTCTCAGCAGTCAGCTTTTCCTGCATCTGGATTCTCTGTCTGGTTTGCTGTGTCAGATCATTTTCTTTTTCCTGTAATGCCTGACTTCCCTTTGCCTGCTCTCTGCGCAGATTTTCCAGTTCCTCGTAAACAGACAGACCTTCTTCCTCCCGCTGCATATTTCTGCGCAGTTCCTCCATCTGCTGCCTCTGCCCTTCCAGCCCGCCCAGGGTTTCCTGTAAGGACACAAGCAAAGGCTCCCCACACCGGATCTCTTCCTGGGCGTTCTCCAGTTCTTTTCTCAGCTTCTTCTGCGTCTCTGCTCTTCCTATGACCTGGTTATCCGCCTCTATAGCCCGGTCAAAGTCCGAAATTTCCCTGTCCAGTGTGTCCAGCTTTATCTTCTGTTGCCGAATTGTCTGTGCAAGTACCTGTAACAGGTCTTCTGTCATCCGGATCTCTTCCTCACCCGGCTCCTGATCCGGCTCCCACAGAATCCCGTCCCTGTACTGCCCGATGCTCCTGTTGTCCTCCTCACACTGCGCCTGTAACTGCGCGGCCTCTTTCTTTAAGATATCCTGTAACGTGCCATAAGCCCTGGTATGAAAGAGCTCCCGGAAAATCTGGCTTCTCTCCTCCGTCTTTGCAAAGAGCAGACGCAGAAAGTCTCCCTGGGCAATCATAGCTATCTGTGTAAACTGCTTTCTGTCAACCCCCAGAAGCTCCGTCACCGCAGCCGTCACCTCTCTGGTTCTGGTCACGATATGCCCGTCCGGATAGGTAAGTTCTGCCTCCGGCCGGCTCATCGTCATTCCTTCACCCCTCCTGGAAGGCCGCAGGTATTCCGGTTTCCGTTCAACCAGATAGACTTCCCCTCGTAACAGGAAGCGCAGACGGACATAAGTAACATCCTCATCCCTGGCATATTTGGAGCGGAACATGGCTGCCTCCCTGACGCTGCCGCTGGCCTCTCCATAGAGGGCAAACACAATGGCATCAAACAGATAGGTCTTACCTGCCCCGGTATCCCCCGTAATCAGATAAATCCCCTGTCCGCCAAGCTTATCAAAAGGAATCTCTGTCACCCCTGCATAAGGTCCAAATGCCGACAACGTCAACGAAAGCGGTCTCATACTCTCTCCTCCCATACCTGCCTGATCAGATTCTCCATATAGGCACTTTGTTCTGCACTCATGGGCTTATTGTTCTGCATCCTGAACAGTTCGTCCACCAATTCCGCCGGCCCTTTCTCCTCCGCCTGCACTGCTGCCTGTTCTGTCAGATGATTCCTGGTTCTCGTATTATCATACTCCAGACGCATCAGATTAGGATAAATTGCCCGCAGTTTACCAACCGCGTCAAAGATATCCTCCTCATCCGTCAGAATAATCCGCATATAATCCTCTGTATCTGTATTTTCATAACTGGTCCGTCTCGTAATCTCTTCATAACTGCCCCGGATCTGCCGCATCTCATGAAGGGGGATAAGTGGATACAATTCCATATGAACCTCACCCTTCTGCCGCAGTTCTACCAGGGTGACACTCTTATGATGAGAAATCTCCGAAAAAGAATATTTCAACGGTGTGCCCGCATAACGGAAAGTCTCACGGCCTGCCTGCTGGGGGCCATGCAGATGTCCCAGCGCCACATAATCAAACCCTTCAAAACAGGAAACGGCAATCTGTTCCATACCTCCCACCGACCGTTCTTCCGAATCACAGACAGATGCACCTGCCACGAACTGATGCGCTACCAGAATGTTCCTGTGGGTCTTCTCCAGAGGCGTCTTTTGCAGCACGAAAGAGACCGCATCCTGGAAGGTCTCTATCCCTTGCGCCTCCTCCTTCCACACAGCCCGCACCTGGGCCGGCTTTATGAAAGGAAGAAGATAAATATCCACCGGGCCAAAGTCATCTTGCACACATACTTTTTTCACTTCCCCAAGATACTCTCCCGCCACATAAATATGACTTTTTTCTATCAACTGAGCAGCGAAGGAAAGCCGCCTGGCCGAATCATGGTTGCCGCTGATCAGGTATACCGGCATATGATACCCCGCCAGTTTTGTCAGGAAATCATCCAGCAGGGAAACTGCCTCCACAGAAGGCACCGGTTTGTCAAAGACATCCCCTGCCACCAGAACACCATCCACCCTTTTTGTACAGGCAATCGTCAGGATCTGTTCCAGAATATATTCCTGATCCTGTAACATAGAAAACTCATTCACCCTTTTTCCCAGATGCAGATCTGCCAGATGCAGCAGTCTCATAGAATATTACCCCTTTCAGAGAAAAACTGCCGATGCAGAGGATATGCCCCGCACTGGCAGTCTCATGTTTTAAGTTCCTATTCATCACTGTAATGCACTGCACTTACGCCAGATAAGGAACAATTGCTTCCTCCACTTCCGCCACTTTGGCATCTGTCTCCAGGATTCTGAACTCCACCTTCTTAGACAGATCCATGGAAAAAATGCCCATGATCGACTTCGCATCAATCACATATCTGCCGGAAGCCAGATCAAAATACCCGTCAAACCCCTCAATCGCTGATACAAACCCCTTCACCTTGTCGATGGAATTTAAATCAAGCATATAACTTTTCATTCTGCGTACACTCTCCTCTTTCACCTGTTGACTGATCAGATTGTAATCGTATATATCCCTTCTCCAAAGATTTTAGTATTTTTTGACGGATTTGTACAGAGGGTTTTCATAATTTCATCAGTTAATCAGATACGTTGCCTGTATATTATGAAAGGTAATATAGGCGGTGCCGTGATCATGTCCATGGCCGCTGGTATAGACGGATACATTCCCGGCCGCTTCCACATAAATATACTGTGTGGTAATCGGCAGGGCCATGGCATCTATGACAAGCGGACTGGTTGCATCTCCGTAACCGGAACCGACGGCCTGTCCGTTCTGGTCATAAACCACATACTCGATAGATGCCGTCCCCACGGTGGCCCCGTCATCATCCCGGCCGCCTCCTATCTCAGAATCTACCCGGAACTGCATTTTGGTCAGCAGTCTTTTCTCCTCTCCCTCCAGATTCCATACCGGTATCTGTTCGGAACTGATCTTGATCCTGTTTGGTCCTGCGTCCACCTTGCTGTCAATACTCACCGAAAGACTGCCGCCATCCTTCCCTGTCACGGCATACTCCCTGGTCTCATTGACGCCGCTATACAACAGACTGATAATATTGGTGATTGTTTCACTGGTCTGCCCATGCCCCTTCTCATAATAGCTCTGACTGTCTGCCCCGGTTCCAAGAAGCAGATGTCCGTCCACCCAGGCGGCCGTTCCGGCTGACAGATTATCCGCTGTAGCCGGCTGAATTACTACCGCTTCACATCCTTCCTCATCCCCTTCTGTGGTCAGACTGCCTTCTGCCGTCCGATACAGAGTAATGCCCGTCTCATAACCATAGGCCGCCGGTTCGGCCGGAACCGACTGGCTGGCAGCCACGCCCTCTATAAGAGTACCGAAATCCACTGTCAGAGGATCCACCCTATATTCCTCCGGCGGATTTACATGCGTCACTTTCAGCGTATTATCCGTCTGCATCGCCAGTCCATCCCCTCTGGTCAGATACGTATGCATGGAAGCCAGTTGATTGGAGACGGCCGTCTTAAACAGATCCAGCCTGTCTGCAATCTCATAAAGATCCTGGGTATCCAGCACCACCCTGTTATCCGCTTCTTCATAGACGATTCTGCCCGAAGAATGAAGCAGATCCCTGGTGGCCACAGGAACCTTCCCATCCGCCGCTGCCACCATACAGGTGCCAAAAACTGCTGCTGACGCCACTGCCAGTGCCATCCATTTTTTGTTCATACTTTCCTCCGTTCCGAAGCATGGTCCTGTAACCGTCCCGAACATTCCCTGCTTCTTACTATAATGATTGGTTGCATATCGTAGGATTCTGTGGCGAAACGCCGTCTGAGATGATTTCAGATTTGTGATCAGAATATACAGATTCCCGGATATTGTACGATAACTGTAGCATATGATTATGAGGCTGTAAAGAAGGAACACAGAAGTTTATGGTTTTTTAATAACTTCACATATTTTTCGCACTCCGACAATTATTCCTTGCCTTACATTCCTTTCATACTATATAATAAAACAATGCATCATGACGGCCTGTACCATACTTACACAGTCGTCCCAATACAATAATCAGGGCCATGGCCCGGGAGGCATCTATGCAATACAGGAAAATGCAAGACGGCACTCAGATATCCATTCTCGGATATGGCTGTATGCGCTTTAGCAGTTCCGGCGGCAGAATCGACATTGATAAAGCCGAAAAAGAAGTCCTGCTGGCGATTGAAAACGGCGTCAATTACTTTGATACCGCTTATATCTACAATGGCAGCGAAGAGGCTCTCGGTACTATCCTTGCGCGCAGCCACTGTCGGGACAAGGTAAACATCGCCACCAAGCTTCCCTACTATTTACTAAAAAACACTTCTTCTGTGGAAAAATTATTCCAAGAACAGCTAAGACGTCTGCGGACAGATCATGTGGATTTTTATCTCATGCACATGCTCTTTGATTTGAATGTCTGGAATCGCTTAAAAAGCATCGGAATTGAAGAATGGATTGCCCAAAAGAAAAGCACGGGTGAAATCCGCAACATCGGGTTCTCTTTCCATGGAGATACGAAAACCTTTAAAGAACTGATTGATGCCTATGACTGGGACTTCTGCCAGATTCAATACAACTATCTGGACGAGCACACCCAGGCTGGCAGAGAGGGTCTTCTCTATGCCGCCGAAAAACAGATCCCCGTCATCATCATGGAACCGCTGCGGGGCGGCAAGCTGGTAGACCTTCTGCCGGATTCCGCCAGGGAGGCAATCCATAACTATCCGGTCAGACGTTCTCCCGCCGAATGGGCTTTTCGCTGGTTGTGGGATCAGCCGGAAGTGACCTGTGTCCTGTCCGGCATGAACTCTCAGGAGATGGTTGCAGAAAATACAAAGACGGCCTCTGAGGCGCGGGCCCATGCATTTACCGAGGCAGATCATGAACTGATTGAAACAATCAAAGCCAGCATAAACCAGAATCTCCGCGTAGGCTGTACGGGATGCGGTTACTGTATGCCCTGCCCCCACGGTGTGGATATTCCCACGGCTTTCCGCTGTTACAACAAGGCACGGATGGACGGGCGGTTCGGTACCATTCTGGAATATATCCAGGTCACTTCCCTGCGGAAAGATTCTTCGGATGTAAGCAAATGTATCCAGTGCGGCGCCTGTGAACAACACTGTCCGCAGCATATTGAAATCCGCAGGGAACTGCAAAATGCCAGAAAGGAACTTCAGCCTTTCTATGCACGCACAGCACTGCGGATTCTCAAAAAACTGGCAAAGATAAAATGATTATCCTTGTAATAATTTCCCAAAGTCTGCCATCGCCTCGGAAATCTTGATCTGCTGAGGACATACTTTCTCACAGCTCTTACAGCCGATGCAGGCCGCAGGCTGTTTCTCCCCGGGCACTGCCATCAAAGCCATGGGGGCAATGAATCCGCCGCCTGTGAAACGATGCTCATTGTAGAGTCCAAGCAACATAGGAATATCCAAGCCCTGGGGACAATGTGCGGTACAGTAACGACAGGCCGTGCAGGGAAGCGATCCATCCAGCATCCCGGCCGCCACGGCAAGAAGTGTCTGCATCTCCTCTTCTGTTAACGGTGCTTCCGTCTCAAAAGTCTCTATGTTCTCTTTCAGCTGTTCCATATTGGACATACCGGAGAGTACCACCTTCACATCCGGCAGTGACTGCAAAAAACGAAACGACCAGGCCGGTACTTTCTCTGTCGGCCTGCAAGCCGCAAGTTTTGCCATATCCGCTTCCGGCAGACCGGCAAGTTTCCCGCCGCGGAGAGGCTCCATCACCCACACCGGAATATCATATTCTTTCAGAAGTTCCACCTTCGCCCTGGCATCCTGGAATGTCCAGTCCACATAATTAATCTGCAGCTGACAAAATTCCATATCTTTGCCATAGGCCTCTAAGAACCGCCGCATCACCTCACAGCTTCCATGAGCGGAAAATCCCAGATGCCGGATACGGCCATTCTTTTTCTGTTTCATCAGATACTCATAAATGCCATACTGCTCATCCAGATAGGCGTCAATATTCATTTCACAGACATTGTGGAACAGATAGAAATCAAAATATTCTACACGGCATTTCTTCAGCTGTTCCTCGAAAATTTCCGCTGCCTTCGGCATATTATTCAAATCATACCCGGGAAATTTCGTGGCCAGATAGAACTGCTCCCGCGGATAGTCCGAGAGCACTTTGCCCATCACCGTCTCTGAGTTACCCCCATGATATCCCCATGCGGTGTCATAATAATTAATACCATGCTCCATGGCATAAGCGACCATTTCTTTGACTGCCGCTTCATCCACCTTGGCGTCATCCTGATCAATCACCGGCAGACGCATGGAGCCAAGTCCCAGTGCAGACAATTGCAAATCCTGAAAGTTTCTGTATACCATAAGCTGATCCCTCCTCTTGTTTCTATAAATTATAAGGAAAAACCAGCCTAAAAGCAAATACCCTTTCTCTATCCTGTGGTATGCCCAAAAGGAATATCACTTGCCCGGCATGGGACATTGTCCGAAAAGGCTTCTATCGGAAAAAGTTAAAATAATTGCCCTTACTGCCATAATTTGCATACAGGTTCGCCCTGTCAAAGGGATTGGTATAATTGCTGCTGGCCTGCGCTTTCATATTCTGCTGTGCCGAAGCTTTTACCGCATCCGCCTTGCGTGCCGCCTGATTGGCAAAACTGTCTTTGCCGCCCCATACTTTCTGCAAAGTCTCCAGATCTGCCGCCGCCAGTTTCTTCTCGTCAAGCACCAGCGTGCCGTCCGACCTCTTGCTCACACCGGTGGATGCCAGCTGCGCCGCATAAATTCTGACAGTGCTGTCCATCTGCATCTTCAAGAGACTGTCTGATTTGCTGCCCGATTCCGACAGATCATCGATCATCTTATTATATTGATTCACAAACCCTGTAATCTTCGCCTGAATCTCTTCGGTACTGCCGCTTTCTTTTGCCTTATCATAAATGGAATTTTTCTCACCATCCGTCAAGGCTTCCGCATATTCTTCCACCTGGCCGGCATGATATTTCATGTCATAATAAAATTTCTCTGTCTTCGTGTCGGTGGAGAAATAAGGTTTGCCCGGACCAGATGTTTTATTTATGCTGTTCAGGATTGCCGCAGCCCTGCCGCTGTTTCTGCTGCTGTTGTTGCGGCTTAAAGCCTTACGAAACAATGAGGTGTTCTCATTGGCTTTCCTGGCACTCATCAGTCCGTTTCTGTAATTGCGAGTAATTCTCATATAGCTTCCCCCTTTTTGCTCTGTTATCTTCTATATCGTCCCGGCTTTTGGGAACTTAACCCTCTTGTCACAAACCGTTCTCTTTTGGTCATCAAGTCTATAATTCCATGGATTGCAGCATCAACGTCAGCACAAAAGTCTCTTTGTCCGCCTCATACTCCATGGTGCCATAATAACGTTCCACACAGCTTCTCATATTTTTCATGCCAATCCCATGCAGCTGCGTCTCATCCTTGGTGGTATGACACACACCGCCCTCTTCCCGGAGTGCCTTTCCGTCATATCCATTCTCCGCCACAAGGAAAAACATCCGTCCTTTCGCATAACTCTTAAGATTGATATAACGTCTGTTCTCCTGCACCTTAAGGCAGGCTTCGATGGCATTATCCAGCGCGTTATTGAGCAGAATTCCCAGGTCAAATGCCTCAATCCCAAATCCTGCCGGGTAGAGAAAATCTCCCGTAAAGTCAATCCCTTCCTGCCGGCATATCTGGGCTTTACGGTTTAAGATCACATCCGTCACAGGATTGCCTGTACTGAACTGTAAGAAGATATCGTCCACCGCGTTCTGCATCCCCGCAAGATATTTTCCGGCCTCCTGTCTGACTGCATCATGCAGCATGCCGTGCTCTTCTTTGATCTGTAGAAGCTGTTCCATGTCGGCCACATAATTATGAACATCATGACGCATCCCTCTGATGCCGTCATAGAGCTGTTCCATCTCCCTCACATGATCTGTCATATCCGCAAGCTGCTGTTTATAAAATACCAGGTTCTGTTTCTCCCGTTCCGCCTCTATCAACTCACTGTATATCTTCCTGCTGTAGACCACAGACACAAGACACAGCACCGAAATAACCGGCACCATCGCATACATGCTGTTATGTCTTTCATAAAGAGACTCTATCTCCACTCCTTCCTGTCTGTAAAAGATAATCCGCAGTGTCACATCCAAAGCAACGCCGATAATCGGCGCCAGCATCAGAAACAAAAACCCCTGGCTTGTGGTCTGGGTCACCGGCTCTTTCAGATATTTCCGGTAAATCCACAGCGTCAGATACATAATACCCAGATAACCGCCGGTAAACAGAACCCATCCCGCAATCTGCAATCTTTCCAACAGACGATAATAGACTTCCAGCTCCATATCCCCTACCATGATCTGTTCCCCCAGCCTGTCCAGATATCCCATGACAAACAAAAGCCAGACACTGTGAATGGCAAACCGGGCCGTCTCCTGCACCGTATAAAACACGAAAAGCAGATACAGCTTCGCAAGTCGCCTGCCCTGATAAAGGAAATCCAGTACCAGAAAACAGATGCAAAAGCCGATTGCCTGCTTAATGATACTGTAACTACTGTTTCTGGTTTCTCCATAGAGCTTCTCATCCAGCCACCTGGAGTTGGAAAGCCAGAAATTTATGACAAACACATGTAAGAACAAGCAAAAGGCGCCTGCCTTCTTATACTTGTCCTTCACCATGATCACATTATGCAACAGATATAACAGCAGCCCCGCTTTACAGACATACTCCACCAGATCCAGCGCCTGCCATATCATATACATTCCTTCCCGCGCTACTCCTTCAAAAAGCGGCAGTAGAGCTTCACAAATTCTGAATATTTCTGCTTTGCCAGATAAATCTTATCTCCGTTACTCACTGTAATACTGGTATTATCATACCCGCTTATGGTACCAAGCGCAACAAGATACCCCCTGTGGCACCGGTAAAAGCCCTCCCCCAGCACTTCTTCCAGATGGTTCATCCGTTCATAATATTCCAGCTTCTCCGTTCTGGTATGGACAACCACCTTCCTGCCGTTGTTCTCCACATACAGAATATCCTCTACCGGGATTCTCCTGTGGGCTCCACCCGTCTTCACCAACAGAAATTTCGGCGTACTCTGACGCTTATGCACTTCCTGTATGGCTCGGTTTAAGACTTCTTTGAGCCGCTCTTCCTCCACCGGCTTTACCAGATAATGAAACGCTCCCACATCAAAAGCCTGAAAAACCTGTTCCTTAACGCCCGTCACAAAAATCAGGATGACATCCGACAACGCCTTGATCTGTCTTGCTGTCTCCATGCCGTTCATACCTTCCATTGCTATATCCAGCAATAAAATATCCGGCTGATATCCTTCCCGCACAGCCGCAAGCAGCTTCGTCCCTGAAGCAAATTCCCTGGTCTGTACCTGGTCAAACTCTTTTTCGAGTAAGGTTTGAATCCGTTCTCTCCCTCTCGCCTCGTCATCGCAAATCGCAATTCTCATGGTTCCCCTTACTCCTTATTCACTTGTTCCTGCTGTTTCTGTTATTGACTCTTTGTTTGTATCGGCATAAATCCTCGGATTCTTCTTTATTATGTCACGAAACTTACGTTTTTTGTCATCAATTTTATCCAAAAAGAAACACGCCCTGCGGCCCGAAGTGCGTACCAGCCTTCCTCCACAGAACATGCCCCTTTATCTTTCATGGTCTCTTATGAATTGCATGATTTTCTCTATGAGTTATATTTCCTCATCTACCTTAATGCCCTTGATATCTGCTTCGATCAGTTTCATCTTATGCAGCATATCTTTGATCTCCGCCTGCACCCCGGCACCGGCTCCGGCCACATCCATACCGGCATCCGCCATGGTCTTTAACAGTTCCGCCTCTTCCCTGGCCTCCCGTTCCTGTTCCTTGCGGGTCTCTTCCGCCTCGTGGCTGTCTTCCTTTATGGTTTCGATTCTTTCCTCTATGATTTCCTTCTCTTCCCGGATATCCTCTACTTTTTCTTCCTGCTCTTCCTTCTCCTCGGCCTTTTCCTTCTCTTCCTCTCTCTTCTCCTCGTAAGTCTCGTCCACGTGATCCTTGGCCTCGTCCCAGAGCATGCCCACAATTTCCTTGCCGGTCTCTTCCATCAGCTTCTCGGCATTGTTCTGTGCATCCTTCATCTTATGGAACTTCAACTGCTCATTCTTCATGTTGCTGGCGGACTGTTCGTACGCCCGTGCGCCCGCTTCCGCCGCCCCCGCACGACCTTTAAAGATAGCCTCTTCCCATTGGATTTCCAGACATCTCTGCTGATACTCCGTAAGGGGCTGCCCCTCTAATTCCTTCAGTCTCTGCTCTTCCTCCTCGGTAAAACCGCCCTCGGAAGGAAAATGGGCCCGTACTAATAATTCTAAGTCTTTCTGTTCCTGAGAGTCCGGCTCCACACCGTAACCTTCCCGGAGGTTTTCTTTCCTTGCCTCGCACTCCGCCACCTTTTCATGGTTCATGACCGCTTCGTCTCTCTGCTGCTGCGCCAGCTCCTGCATTTCCACTATGCTCTGATGCGTTTTGCGGTCACCGCTCCAGGCATCCTGAATCATCTTCATGGCTTTCTTCTGCGCCTGCTGTTTCCGCAGCATAATCGAATCCTTGTTCATAGGCAGGTCGCCTGCAAAGATTGTATTTGCTCTTTTTACCTTGGATGATTTATGTCCGTCACGCACATTTTCTTTGTTCTGTATCTGTACGCCCGGGCCCGTGATCTGATTGTCGTTTGTATTGATTCTGACCTGCATTGCCGATAACCTCCCTGTCTCCTGCAATCTATACGATTCCGGATAGAATCCGTTCTATCCGCTTTCTGTCAACTGTTATCTATTTTATCGGAACAATCCATACTTTTCTTAACCACATGAGAAAAATGTTTACAACCAAAATCACCCCCTTTGTGACAAACAGTCAAATCGCAAAAGTGATTGTTACTTTCGTGCCTCGGTTTTCTTCACTGATCAGTGATATCTCAGCCTGGTGCACTGCCACAATATGCTTGACAATGGCAAGTCCAAGCCCCGTGCCCCCGGTGGATTTGGAACGGCTCTTATCCACCCGGTAGAAACGCTCAAATATCCGTTCCTGATGCTCCTTCGGAATCCCGATTCCCGTATCTTCCACGGATAACACCGCTGTTGTATTATCTGTTTTCACGCTGACCAAAACCCTTCCTTTCGCCACATTGTAACTCATGGCGTTGTCACAGAGATTATAAATCAGCTCCTCGATCATCTGCCTGTCCCCAAGGATACGGCAACTGCTCCCTTCCAAAGCCAGGCTGACGTCTCTCTCCTCGGCCCGAATCTGCAGCATCTCCACACTGTCCTTCGCCATCTCATACAGATCAATCTCCTCAAAGATAACCTCGCCGGTGGAAGCATCCAGCTCCGAAAGCCTGATGGTATCATTGATCAGAGTCAGCAGTCTGCCGGCACTCTGCCGGATTCCGGCCGCAAAGCGCACCACATCTTCCCCCGATGCCATACCATTTTCAATCAGTTCCGAATACCCGGAGATTGCTGCCAGCGGCGTCTTCAGCTCATGGGATACATTGGCCGTAAATTCCTGACGCATACTGGCATTTCCAAGTATCTCCTCATGCTGGCTGCGGATGGTTCTGGCAAATGGCAGAAGCTCTTCATACACTTTATCTTCCTCAATATGACTGATATCTGCCACCATATGCTCAATGGGCTTCACAAGGGACTTTGTCAGATAATGGGACAACCCCATGCACAGGAGCAAAAGCGCACAGAGCGCAATCACCAGCACCGGCATGGAACGGTACAGAATACTCCAGATACTGTGGGCTTCCCTGGACACCCGAAGCACGTTACCATCCTCCAGCCGCAGCGTATAATAAAAAGTGCTCTTCTTCATCGTCGCAGACTGCCGGATGGACTGTCCTTGTCCGTATTCAAAAGCCTCCCGTATCTCCGGCCGTTCCAGATGATTATCCATCTGTCCCGGATTGGCATTGGAATCATAGAGTACTTTTCCATCCGGTGCGATCACCGTGGTGCGTACCAGAAGGGAAGCATCACCGGATGCCTCCTGCCATACCCTGTCCAGAATATCACTCCCGGAAATCACACGGGCATAAATTTGCAGATCATCCATTACCTGTGCCTTGAAAATACGATAAAAAGCAGCCGTCATCAGAAGCAAAGTAATAACGACTGCCACAAAAGAAATTCCTATCAGTTGTCTGTTGATCTTTCTCTTCACAAAGCTCCTTCCCTTAAGGCCAAACCGGATTCTTTATTGTGCCGTCTGATCCAGAATATACCCTACATTTCGGACTGTTCTGATCATGCCTCCGGACTCGCCCAGCTTCTGTCTGAGCGTCTTGATATGCATATCCAGCGTTCTGGATTCCCCCTGAAAATCCGTGCCCCACACCTGCGCAAGAATTTCCTCCCTGCCTGTCACAATACCTGCCCGGAACATAAGCATCTTCAAAAGTTCATACTCCTTATGGGTAAGCTCACACTGCCTGTCCTCCACATACACCGCATGCCGCTCATCATCCAAAAACAGCTTTCCAATAACCAGGCGCCTGTCCTCTCTGTCTTTTCCGCTTCTGCGAAGCAGGGCTTTCACCCGGGAAATCAGTTCCATCACGCCAAAGGGCTTTGTCAGGTAGTCATCCGCACCCAGATCCAGCCCCTTCACCTTATCCATCTCCGTGCTTTTGGCTGTCACCATAATAACAGGAATTGCCTGCGTCAGGGGATCTTTTCTCAGTTTCTCCACAATACGAAGACCGTCCTCGTCCGGCAGCATCACATCCAACAGAATCAGACTTGGCAGCTGCCCTTTCAGCGCTGCATAGAAATCCTTGGCCGTCTCGAATACCGCCGTCTCATAGCCACTGTTTCGCAGGGAAAAGCTCTCAATCTCACTGATATTCTGATCGTCCTCCACAATATAAATCATACCCATCCATCATAAGCCTCTCTGTCTCTTGCTCCTATGTATCATCCCGGCCTGCTGTCAGTGATCAGAACTTTTCGCTGCCGGGACAGCCATGCCTGTCATGACCGCAAAGATGATCTCCTCCCTGATGATCATGTCCATGATGATCACAATGCACCTCGGGATTATAGGAAAGTGTTCCCGAAAGCAGGGCCTCCACCGCCTCGTCCGCATTGCCGGCCACACCGCCGTAGAACTGAATCCCCGCCTCCATCAGAGCAGTCTGTGCCCCTGCACCGATGCCGCCGCAGATCAGCTTCGTCACACCCCACCCGGAAAGCAGACCTGCCAAAGCACCGTGACCGTTTCCGTCTGTACTCATCACCTGCGCATCCGTAACCTTTCCCGCCTCAATCTCATAAACCTTAAACTGCTGTGTGCGTCCAAAATGGGGAAATACATTGCCATCTTCATAAGTAACTGCAATCTTCATGATATACAAATGCTCCTTTCCAAAATACTTTCTATATCATAGCGCTGTTTTTCCAAAAAAACAAGCCGCCCGGATAAGAAGTCCCCCGCTTTATAAACATCCGTTTCACCGCCTCTAAGGCAGCAGAAATTCCTGCACCAGCCCCTCATACAGCAATCGGATTCTCTCCCTGTCCTGCTCTTCCAGTTCATCGCTGTATCCGTGCATTTCCAGAGAATCCTCCTGCACCTGTACCATACGCACCGCAATATGGACACAATGCGCCGTAATCCGCTCGTAGGCCGTCACAATATCGGACAGAAGGAATCCCAGTTCTATCGTGCACTTTCCCTTTCTGAGCCGTTTAATATGCCGTTTCCTGACTTCTGCCGCCAGCCTGTCCACCAAAGACTGCAAGGCTTCCACCTCATAGACAAAAGCGCCGTCCTCCCTGACAAAAACATCCAGGGACAATGTCAGGATCCGTTCCACTGCCCGGGTAAACACGGCAAGTTCTTCCTGGGCCTTATTGGAAAAGGCCATCTTCTTATCCGCCATTTCCCGGTATGCCTGGGCAATGCTCACTGCATGGTCGGAAATCCGCTCCAGATCCCCGATGCTGTGCAGATACAAGGTGAGTGTCCGGCTGTCCCGCTCCGCCAGTTCCCGGCCGCTTAGCCGAAGCAGATAGGTGCCCAGCACATCCTCATAGCGGTCCACATCTTCTTCCATCTGCCGGACTCTCTCCACCTCTTCCTCCGTATAATGGTACAAAAGCCCGACAGCCCGCCCACAGGCCTCCCTGGCCGTATCCGCCATATGTGCCGTCACCTTCCGGCACTGTTCCATGGCCAAAGCCGGATTGTTCATAAAACGACTGTCCAATGTCCTGATATCTTCCTCCACATACCGCATTATGGCATGTTCTGCGGCATCTTCCTTGATGGTAAGGTAGGCCAGCTTCTCCAGCACATCTGAGAAAGGCAGGAGCAGACAGGTGGCAAAGATATTAAAGACACTGTGCGCAATCGCAATCCCATAGGGCTGTGCCGCCTGATTGATGAAAGAAAAACCAATCGTTTGATGCAGCCCATAAAATACTGCCATAAACGCTGCCGTACCGATCAGATTAAAATACAAGTGTACAATTGCCGCCCGCCTTGCGTTCTTGGAGGTTCCTACGGAAGATAACAGCGCCGTCACACAGGTACCGATATTCTGTCCTAAGATAATCGGCACAGCCGTCCCATAAGAAACCGCACCCGTAGCACACAAAGCCTGTAAAATACCCACCGAGGCCGAAGAAGACTGAAGGATAGCCGTCAGCACCGCACCTGCTAAAATCCCCAGAAAAGGATTCCTGAAGACTAACAAAAGATTGGCAAACTCCGGCACATCGGCAAGCGGTTTTACCGCCCCGGACATGGTATCCATGCCAAACATCAATACCGCAAATCCTATCAGAATAGTAGCTATGTTCCGCCTGCCGTCCTTCCTGGAAAATAATAAAGTCATCACCCCTGCAATGGCCAGAACCGGCGAAAAAGAAGAAGGTTTCAAAAGCTGTACCCAGAAATTCCCGTTGTCAATACCACTCAGACTTAACAGCCATGAGGTAACGGTAGTACCGATATTGGCACCCATGATGATGCCAATGGCACTGGACAGTTTCATGATGCCGGAATTGACAAATCCCACCACCATCACTGTCGTTGCGGAAGACGACTGGATCACTGCCGTGACGGCGGCACCCAGAAACACTGCCCGCAGCCTGCCGGAAGTCAGCCGTTCCAGAATCTGTTCCATCCTTCCGCCGCTTGCCTTGGAAAGACCTTCTCCCAACACATGCATGCCGTATAAGAAAAGCGCGAGTCCGCCCACCATCGTCAGTACGCTGAAAAAATCCATGATAACCTCCTTTTCCACATATCACCTTAGTATTATGATTTGAAATTATCATGGATTTATCCCTGCTGATATCAGGGTTTTGTAAAATAGAAGTAAAATTTATGTAAAATCAGGTCTTGCCAACTAAATTATTTGGTGTTACATTTATAATAGTTCTATATAGAACAATTCTGTTCAGAACTATTATAATATAACAACAGACTATCCATTGCCTATGAAATGCATGACAGCAAGACAGTATCACTCTGTACGGACTATGGAAAAGAGGGCACAACATGGAAACAAAAGGCGGCTTCTATATCACACAGATCAAACAGCTTCAGGAACGGATTTTTGAACGCCTGCTTGCAGAAAACGGCATTGAAATCAGCGGCGGACAGGGACGGATTCTTTTTGTCCTCTGGAAGGACAACCCTCTTACCATCGGTGAAATCAGCGTCCGGACTTCCCTGGCCAAAAACACTGTCTCCGTAGTGGTGGACGGTATGGTGCATAAAGGTATCCTTACAAGACAGACCAATCCCCGGAACCGCCGTCAGACCATCATCTCCCTCACCGCCTACGCCAAGTCCCTGCAAACGAAATACGAGACTGTTTCCCAGCAGATGAACACCCTGTTCTACCAGGGATTTACCCCGGAAGAACAAATGACTTTTGAAAGCTTTCTTGCAAGAATCTTAAAGACATTGACCAAAGAAGAACAAACCTATAAAAAACCAAAGGAGGATCACACATGAAAACCAGAGAACAGCTATTCGGATTTATCCAGAAACAGAAAGTATCCTTTATTGCCTCAATAGATGAGGATGGATACCCCAATATGAAAGCCATGTTCATGCCCGGCAAAATGGAAGGGGACAGCTTCTATTATTCCACCAACACCTCTTCCCTGCGTGCCATACAGTTTCTCGCAAACCCTAAGGCCAGCATCTATTTCTATAACAAAGGCCGTTTTAAATATGAGGCTGTCATGCTGACCGGCACCATGGAAGTATTGCAGGATCCCCAGATCAAGGAAGAACTCTGGCACCCCCAGGATGTGATGTATTATAAACAGGGTGTCACAGATCCTGATTACTGCATCCTCAAATTTACCGCTGTCAGGGGCCGGCACTACTGTGCCCTCAAAACCGAGAACTTCCTGCTGGCGGATCTGACCTGAAATCCTAACCAAACCTTCCATTGATATAGGCCCTCGTTCTCCTGTCGGCAGGATGGGAGAACAGACGGGCCGTGGTGTCAGATTCCACCAGCTCCCCCTCCAGGAAGAACACCGTATCATCCGATATCCTGGCCGCCTGCTGCATGTTGTGGGTCACGATGACGATAGTATACTTCTGCTTGAAAGCAGTCATCAGTTCCTCCACCTTTAAGGTAGACACCGGATCCAGGGCCGAAGTGGGTTCATCCATCAAAAGTACTTCCGGCTCCACAGCCAGGGCACGGGCGATACAAAGCCTCTGCTTCTGACCGCCGGAAAGTCCAAGCGCCGATTTGTAAAGACCCTCCCTGACCTCTTCCCAGATGGCCGCCTGCCGCAGACTTCTCTCCACAATCCCGTCTAACTGCTCCTTCCCCTTTATCCCATGAATCCGGGGCCCATAGGCAATGTTGTCATAAATGGTCATAGGAAAAGGATTGGGCTGTTGAAACACCATCCCCACCCGTTTTCTTAATCTTGTAACGTCCATCCGCGTACTGTAAATATCTTCCCCGTCCAGATACACCTGCCCTTCGATTCTTACATTGCCCACCAGATCATTCATGCGGTTCAGGGTCTTTAAGAACGTGGACTTCCCACATCCGGAAGGGCCGATCAGCGCCGTCACCGCATGACTGCGGATCCTGATGTCAACATCCTTCAGGGCATGCCTTTTTCCATAATATACATTCAATTTTTCCGTCATCATCTTACACTGTGTCATCCGCCTCTGTCCCTTATCCCCTGCCATCTATACCGCATCCCATTTCTTCGCCAGCATCCTGACCAGGAAATTGATTCCCAGTACCATGCAAAGTAACACCGCCGCAATCCCGAAAGCCACTGAATACTGCGCTTTGGACATACTCAGATATAACTGTACCGTAAGGGTGCCGCCTGACTCTGACAGCTTACGAAACCACCCGCCAAAAGATCTGGGCAGGAAATAACCGCTGCCCGCCGTAAAAAGAAGCGCCGCCGACTCTCCCAGAATACGCCCCACTGAAAGAAGAATCCCCGTAACAATTCCTGGCATGGCCGCCGGCAGAAGAATCGTGCGGATCATATACCACTTCCCTGCCCCCATACCAAAAGCGCCGCTCCGATAAGCCTCCGGCACCGCCTTTAACGCCTCCTGGGTGTTTTTTGTAATCAGCGGCAATACCATCAGTGCAAGCGTAAGCGCACCTGTGAGTATCGAATACCCAAGCCCCAATGTGGTGCCAAAAAACACCATGCCAAAAAGCCCGAAAAGAATGGATGGTATCCCTGCCAAAGTCTCCGTGGTAAATTCTATCAGCCGTACTACCCTGCCCGGTCTTGCATACTCATTCAGATAAATGGCCGCACCGATCCCAAACGGCACCGCGACTGCCAGTGTCATTACTACCATATACAACGTATTTACAAAATTACCTGCTATGCCGGCAGTCCCCTGCAATACACTGGTCACGTTGGTCAGAAAGGACAGACTCACCTGCGGGAAGCCTTTTACAAACACATACCCCAGAATCCCGATCAGGAGAAACTCCGTAAAAAAAGCCGCCAGATAAATCAGACATAAAAGCACATCGTCCTTCCACTTTCTCATCATGGCCGCCCTTCCCCCTTTAAGATACGATGCAGCACCAGATTGATCACCATGATAAAACCAAACAACACCAGCCCGATGGTAAACAGTACCTGCCTGTGCAGTCCCCCCGCATACCCCATCTCGCTGACAATCGCAGTGGTCAGAAACCGCACCGACATAAAAGGCAGTGGCAGATTCACCGAATTACCGGACACCAGACTGATTGCCATGGCCTCCCCCATGGCTCTGCCGATTCCCAGCACCACTGCCGTGAGAATCCCTGATTTTGCCGCCGGCAGAGTCACCCGGAAAATCGTCTGCACAAAAGATGCTCCCAGCGCCAGAGACGAGGCCTTCAGTTCCGGCGGCACCGCCCGAATCGCCGCCTCGCTGATGGTAATCACAGTGGGCAATATCATCACCGCCAGCACAATAGCCGCCGAGAGCAGATTGGCTCCGCCAGTAAACTGATGCGTTTCCGAGTCCGCAAAAATCCACTGTTCCAGACGATACATCAGAGGATTTAAAACCATCATCCCCAGCACCCCATAGATGACTGACGGAATCCCCGCCAACAGTTCCACTGCCGGACGCACTATGGACGCCAGATGCGCAGGTGCCACTTCCGACAAAAATACCGCCGTCAGAACGGCCAGCGGAACCCCAATGAGAACCGCCAGAAACGTGCCCGCAATGGAAGTCAGAATCACCGAAAAAATCCCGAAAGAAGGCTCCTTTGCCGTCGGCATCCAGACCGTAGAAAACAGAATTTCCTTCCATCCCACCTGCAAGACGGCTGGTATGCCATTGGCAATCATATACAGCGTGATGGAACCTACCGCCAGAATGGCTGACATCCCACACAGACCAAACAGGATTTCCGCCGCCTTTTCCACTCCCCTGGCATGGCTGCTCCGATTCCTTTGATATTCTGATTCACTACCTTTCAGACACAATCACCCCCGCCTTCTTAAGAAGCGCCCTGCTTTCCTCCGAATCCAGATACCGAAAGAACTCCTGCACGGCCCTGCTCTGTGCTTCTATCTCCCCCTTTGTCACCATCACATAGGGTCTGCTTAACCCATATCTGCCGTCCCGGATGGTTTCCTCTGTCGGTATTACTCCCTCTAAAGAAAGAACCGACACCGTATCGTCAAGAACCTCCCAGGAAACATAACCGACAGCTCCCGGTGTGGAAGATACCCTGGCCATGACCGCTCCCGTGGAATTTAATTCATTGGCGTAACTGCACCCATCCTCCAACCCCAGATATGCCTCAAAAGCCTCTCTCGTACCGCTGCCCGCTTCCCGGCCGATCACCACCACCGCCTCGTTACTGCCTCCCACTTCCTGCCAGTTCCGGATGGTTCCCCGGTAAATTCCACACAGCTGCTCCCTCGTCAGACCCATAACCCCATTTTCCATATTCGTAACAATCACAATGCCATCAATTGCCACCACATGCTCCACCCCGCCTGCTGCCTGTTCCGCCGGATGAAGCTGCCTGGAAGAATTACCGATATCCGCCTGGCCTGCAAGTACCGCCTCAATCCCCGCAGAAGAACCTGTAAACTCCGCTGTCACCGTCACCTGCGGATACCGGTTCATAAACCCTTCCGCCAGCGCATTGGCCAAAGACTCCATGGAGGTGGATCCTGCCATGACAACCTTGCCATTTATGGAAATATCCTGCGAGGATTGCGCAGGCTGCCCCTGTGTTGACGAAAATTTTGCTAACCGCTCCTGCCAGCCGCGATGACTGCCTGTTCCCGCCAAAAGACCGATTACAAAAATAACGCCTAAGAGATGTAGTCTGGTTCTTTTGAGTGCGGTTCTTTTCATTGTACTTTTATTCCACTTTCTTTGATACATCCCTGTTCCTGTACTGCGGGTTCTTCTTTATACTCTATGCCGGCTTATCCTTGTTCATATCATGGAAAAATCTGTTTCTATGCAAAACTTTGATTTTTACTTGTCCCTTTTGCCTGGTTGGATTATAATTTCACCAAACTCAACCAACAGTTCGTGTTAAAAAAGTACCCTGTGGTGTACCATGAATCCCAAGGAGGAAAACACAATGAATCAGACAGCAATCGGAAACTTTATTGCCAGATGCCGCAAAAAACAGAAACTGACACAGGCACAGCTGGCAGAAAAACTGAATATCACAGACAGAGCCGTATCCAAATGGGAAACCGGCAAAAGTATGCCCGATTCCTCTATTATGCTGGAACTATGCGCCATACTTGATATTACCGTAAATGAATTGTTGAGTGGGGAGGAAATTGAAATGGAACCGTATGAAAATTATGAAAAAAAAGCAGAAGAAAACCTACTTGCCTTAAAACAAAAAGAAGAAAACACCCTGTCAAAGAACAGAATCATTGCCATCCTTTTTTCCGTGACATGTTTTATTGGAGTCGTCGTATGCCTGACCTGCGACATAGCCATTGCCGGCCACCTGACCTGGTCACCCATTCCCCTTAGCTCGATTGCTTTGGCATGGGTGGTGTGTTTTCCCAACATTCTTCTGGGGAAACGCGGCATTACCGTCAGCCTGATCGCCCTCAGTGTTTTCATCATTCCCTATTTATATCTGCTGAGCTTCCTGCTGAAAGTCCACACCATATTTACCATCGGCACGGCCATGGCCATTCCCGCCATCCTGTTTCTATGGCTGATATCCGCCCTGTTTGCCCGGATGGGAAAAACAAAGCCATTATGGACCCTTGGCATCTCCCTTCTGGCCGCGGTGCCATTTGTGTTCATCATCAATCTGATCCTGGCAAGACTGATAGACGAGCCAATCCTGGATGTGTGGGATGTGCTGACTGTTTTTCTATTGCTGGTGCTTGCTTTTGTTGCCTTTGTGGGGGATCATCACAAGAAGAGGATGGAAAAGGGGAAGTCCGATTGTTGATCGGGCTTCCCCTGACTTACCTTCACCTCTTTATGTCCACATTATATTTGCTTTCAATGCTTCCAATAAAGCCTCACACCCCTCAATCACATCATCATAGGTGACGTCAAAATTACCTGTATACCAGGGATCCGCAATCGCTCTGCTGCTTCCCGCAAACTCCAAAAGACGATAAATCTTATGCTCGGGATCCCCGCCTGCTATCCGCTCCATATTGCGGATGTTGGCATCATCCATGCCAATCAGATAATCAAACTCTTTATAATCCTGTCTGGTCATCTGGCGCGCTCTGTGAGGAATTAACGGGATTCCTTCCTGACGTAACTTATTTACGGTGCCATAATGAGGCGTATTGCCAATCTCCTCTCTGCTGGTGGCCGCAGAGTCAATATGAAAATGCTCGGAAAGGCCCTGCTTCGCCGCCATGTGGGCAAAAACGCTCTGGGCCATTGTGCTTCTGCAAATATTGCCGTGGCAGACAAATAAAATTTTTATCATATCTTTTATATCCCTTCATAAGCCTTCAAGCCTTGATTTTTCAAGCTTTCTGGCGCTTTTTTCATTTTTGGCTTTTTACCCTTAATCTGTGCAATTCGTTATAAATCTACGCAAATTTACGGGCAAATGGTGTAGTAATTGGTGTAGCAGATTAATGTATTTTCTCAACCTGATTTTCTCCGTTTTTCATGTATATCTGTTTCTTTTTCTTTGAAGTCTAAAATCTTTGCCATCTGCTCCGCCGCACGGTCATAGCTGGCATGAGTATAAACATTCAGTGTAACCCCTACATCAGAATGTCCCATTACATACTGCAAGGTCTTAATGTCCATTCCTGCATTTGCCATGTTGGTGCAGAATGTATGACGGAATACATGGGGCGTAATGTGTGGCAATGGTTTATCTGGATACAACTTCTTATACTTTTTCATTGCCCACCGCATCTCGTTCTCGATATGTAGTGCCACTTTCTGGTGATTGTCTTTGTCAATCAAAAGAAAACCACTGTAACCGTCTATGATTGCTTCTGTATTCAATTTCGGACGGTTGGCAAGGATATTCTTCAAGCTGTGATACACTTCCTCTGTCATCGGGATAAAACGGCATCCGCACTCTGTTTTTGTTTTTTCCACATAATATTTTCCGCCCCGTTCCCTGACAAGCTGCTTGTCAACACGGATTTTTCGATTTTGGAAATCAAGGTCATTTTTTGTCAAGCCACAAAATTCACTGACACGCATTCCTGTTCCCAACAGCACGACAAATTCATCATAATACTTACAGTAGGTTTTATCCTCACGGATAAAACTCATCCATAGTTCCTGCTGTTCCTCTGTCATAGCGATACGTTTCTGCGAATCGTTTGGTACAACGTCTACCAGCTTAAAATCAAATGGATTCCTGCGGATAATGTCCTCATTATATGCCATTTGAAAAGCTGGCTTTATAACACCCCTGACACTTGTAATCGTGCTGTATCCTTTACCGTCATTATGCAGCTTCATAATCCACTGCTGGGCATCCGACACCTTAATATCCCTTATCTTTCGGTAGCCGAAATCTTCTTTTTTAATCAGATTCAGCACAAAATTGTATCCGACTTTGGTATTGTAGCGTACACCCTGTTTCAAACTGATATAGCGTTCCAAGAGGGCAATAACGGTAACTTCTCCGGCGGCATAATCAATCCCATCATCAAGCTGCTTCTGGATTGCCTTTTCCTTTTCCCGCAGTTCTTTCAAATCAGAAGAATAAATAGTCTGCCTTTTTCCGTGGACATCCGTATAGCGGTACTGATAAATCAGGTCTTTTCTCTGGCTCTCTCCTGTCTTTAAGACTCGTCCTTTATTGTCTTTTCGTTTCTCAGACATTTTCAAACTCCTTTCCGTAGTGGAAAGAGCCTTGATATGACTCATTCATTGTACCATATCAAAGCTGATTTTACACTATAAGATTCATAAAACTGCAAGAAATGAGATAATCTCCATTGTCAGATAGAATATTCCTGCTCAATATACTGATCGAACAGCCGGCGTTTGATCAACCGCTTATTGCCAACCCACAAAACGAATCGGCAGCTTTTCTCATTGGTAATCTCACGTAGTTTATTGATACCAATTCCGGAATAAGCAGCCGCTTCTTCCAGACTTAAATTGCTCTTTTCCCAAATAGGAACCTCCTTCACTGACTTTCGCCTCCTTCCATGAGTTTCTTTAACCGTTCCATTTTCTGCTGTGCCGCTATTTTGCGGAAATCATCTCCCGTAAAGCGGACAGGCGTACACATCTCAAGCAGCCTGCCATAAATGCGTGCATGGGGAACGTCCTCCGGGTTCTTTAGCTTCTCCGGCGTGAGGTTTGTCGTTGCAATCAGCGGCTTTTTGCTGATATACCTGCTGTCAATCACGTTGTATACCTGTTCCAGCCCGTATTCCGTACCCCTCTCCATGCCGAAATCATCAAGGATGAGCAGGGGAAAGGAGCAGAGCCTTACAATGTACTCATTTCTGTTTTCCGAACCGTAGAAAAGATTGTTCAGTATTGTTGCAAAGTTCGTCATGCAGACGGGTATTTCCTTCTCCATGAGGGCGTTGGCGATACAGCCTGCAAAATAGCTTTTCCCCGATCCGACATTCCCCCACAGGACAAGCCCGTGGTTCTCCGCTTTCATCTGCTCCCACAGTTCCACATAAGAGTATGCTTTTTCCATCTGCGGGCATTTCCCGTTGTCATTTTCAAAAGTCCAGTGCCGCATGGCAGGGTTGGAAAATCCTTCCCGTTTCAGGCGTTCCACTTCGGCATTGTGTTTTTCATCCGCATCCTTTTTCTCCTGCCTTTCACGTTCTGCCCTGCGGCAGTCACACTCCGACGGGTGGCGGTCACGCCCGAACAAAGCCATGCCTTTGGGGAAATAGGCTTCTTTCGGTTTATGGCATTTCCCACAGTACAGTAAACCGTCCTCCCCTCTGTAATCCTCCGGCTCCTGCGTGGTGTCCATCATCTGTAAAATCGTGTCGGTCAAACCGTTCATAAGCTGTCCTCCTCACTGTATGAATAATCAGGCATCCCTTTCTTTGGCGTTGTTTTGCCAGCGTCCTCCTGTGCCCATTTGTAAATTGTGGCTGCATGGTTACGGTACTGTTTCCCGCTTGAAGCGATATGTACAGATAAGCGGTCAATATAATATTCCCACTTGTCGGGCAGTTCCGATTTAAGACCGTTAATCTCCGCATCAGAAAGGAAAACATTACAAAATCTCCCATAAGCGGCGGGGGCGGGCGTGTCTCCCTCTCCCTCTATCTCTTTATCTCTCTCTATCTCTATCTCTTTCTCTCTCTCTACGCTACAAATCTGTTTCAGATTGTTACAGCCCGTTTCAGTTGTGTTACATTGTAATTTTTTCCGTTCCCTATGCTCCCTCACACGCATAGCCGAAGCTGTTTCCGAACCGATGATTGTCGGCACTTCCGTAAGCTGGTACTCGTCATCATCGCCAATCTCTATCAGCCCATGCCGCTGTAAAAATGCAAGTGTCAGCTTTACATTCTCTGCGTCCTCGTCAAGCGCAAGGGCAATCTCCGAAGCGAAGTTGTCCTCCACGCCCTCAAAGTAAAGTTTCCCCTCGTCTTTTAACGACAGCAGCATCATTTTCAGATAGATAATCGTATGCGTATCGCCGCCCGCTATGGAGCGCAGCTTCTTGATGCGCTTGTCTGAAAACCAGTCCGCTTTCAGTTTCAGCCAGTAATACCTCTTTGCCATAAATGCTCCTTAAACGCACAAAAAGGACAGCCCAGACTTTTCCCATAAGTCTGTGACTGCCCTTGCGCTGTATTGATGAAAAATTATTCCAAATCCCTTTAAAACACCTGCAAACAGTTGGGAAGAATTGCAGGATCATATACGGGATTTATGTATTCAGTTTTGGTTGACAGCTTTCAATATATCTGCCCTAAATTTTCAGCTTGTCCGCACCATATTTGTGAATGATACGGAACAGTATTTCTTTCTCTTTTCCCTCTGATTTTCCGTACAGCCTGCAAAGTGTTTCAAGCTCCGTCTGCGTGAGGGTATTGGCATAAGGCTTGTAATTTTCCGTGATAAAAACCCCGCCGCCCTCGCCCGGCTTTGTGTAAACAGGATAATCAAAAGACAGTGCGATAACGTCATTCATTATCGTGCGCCTTGAAACATCCAGTTCCCATGCAAGCTCCCTCATTGTCGTATGCCCTCTGGCGGATAAAATGCTGATGATTTCCATTCTCCGGTGTGCAGTGTCCATGCCACGCCTCCCGTCATTTTCTATGTAAAACTTCCGCAGTACGGTCCAAATTCATGTATGATAGATAAAACAATTTTCCTGTCCTCTGAACCACAGGTCACAGCAACCTTTTCCAAGCATTCCAACTGTTCCTGCGTGAGCGTGTTCTGGTGCTGCCCCACACCGTCCGCAAGGAGATAGCCGCCATCATATCCCTGTTTTGCAATAACGGGAAGTTCTTCGCCTATGATGTCAAAATCCCTGCGTATGGCTTTCCTGCCGACACCGTACATCTTCATCATTTCCGATGTGGTCAGCTTTTTCCCCGACAGCAGCATACGCTCAATATCACGCCGCCGCTGGAATGCGTTGTCTTTCATGTTTCACCTCCTTCCGCTGTTTGATTCCCTGTGGGTATTATAGAAAAAGTAATGTTCCCTCTAGGGCTACCTTCCTCAAAAAAATCTGATTATTTTTTCAAAAACTGTAAAAGTTATACCGACTTTTTTCTGAAAGAAACCCGTATTTATCAGTGCTTCCCAAAAAAGTCGGTATAAGGAATAGCAAGCACTGCCTGTGTTCCCTCACAGGCTGAATTTTTCCAATTTTCCAAAAGACGGAAACTTGAAAAAATTGCTTGTAGGGGAAAGTTTCCCCCTAGCCCCCCTCTGCGCTCAAAAATCACGAAATGTCCTGCCGGAATTTCTGATTTTTTCACTTATTTTTTTGCACGAATATCCCCCGTAACGGGATAGAAGATAGTGTAAAATTCTTTCATAATCTCATTACTGAAAGGACACAAAAATGGCAAACAGAGAACGCAAAAACGAGTTAAAAATATATCTAAGTGATGATGAGCAGTACATACTGGAACAGAAAGTAAAAGCCTCCGGCATGAAAAGCAAATCCGCTTTCCTGCGCCGCCAAATTTTATATGGTTTTGTCTATGACATTGACTATTCCGAACTTCGGGAATACAACGCCGCACTCGGAAGAATCGGCAACAATCTGAACCAGATAGCAAAGCGCATGAATGCCACAGGAAACGTCTATGCCGCCGATGTAAAGGAAGTAAAGGAGCTAATGAAAAAAGTGTGGGATACACAAAAATCCATGCTCTCAAAACAGCCTTACATGAAGCAGTAAACGGAAACGGTATTCCTGCTGAAGAACAGGGCAGTACCAGTCAAATCCCTTTCACAAATCTGCAAAAGT